>Ga0126307_10000099_pt1 | contig 48820 bp, 50 predicted proteins | sample Plot28_FD_89955 | JGI IMG/M metagenome (GOLD analysis project Ga0126307, IMG submission 89955) | Serpentine soil microbial communities from UC McLaughlin Reserve, CA, USA - Plot28 | ecosystem: Environmental > Terrestrial > Soil > Grasslands | place: USA: UC McLaughlin Reserve, Lake County... | reverse complement strand
TCGAGACCTCGAGGAGGGGCTCGTCGACCTCGACCTGCTCACCCTCCTGCTTGAGCCAGCGAGTGACCGTGCCCTCGGTGACGCTCTCGCCCAGGGCGGGCATGGTGACGGACGTCGGCATCGAAGCAGGGCTCCTTCAGGCGCGGTGCGGGACGGGGGAGTGGAGCGGTCAGCCGTGCACGTGCAGGGGCTTGCCGGCGAGGGCGAGGTGGGCCTCGCCGAGCGCCTCGCTCTGCGTGGGGTGCGGGTGGATGAGGCTGGCGACGTCCTCGGCCTCGGCCTCCCAGTTGTAGATCAGCTGCGCCTCCGCGATCAGCTCGCCGACCCGGCTGCCCACCATGTGGATGCCGACCACCGGGCCGTCGGGGGCCTTGATCAGCTTCACCGCTCCGGCGGTCTTGAGGATCTGGCTGCGGCCGTTGCCCGCGAGGTCGTAGGTCAGGATCGTGACGTCGCCGTACTTCTCCTTGGCCTGGGCCTCGGTGAGACCGACGGAGGCGACCTCGGGGTCGGAGTACGTGATGCGCGGGACGCCGGCGTAGTCGATCGGCGCCGGGTTGAGCCCGGCCACCCGCTCGGCGACGAGGATGCCCTCGCCGAAGCCGACGTGGGCCAGCTGCAGGGTCGGGATGAGGTCGCCGACGGCGGAGATCGTGGGCACGTTGGTGCGGCACAGCTCGTCGGCGAGCACGTACCCGCGGTCCATGGCGACCCCGGCCTCCTCGTAGCCGAGGCCCTGGCTGACCGGCCCGCGGCCGACGGCCACGAGCAGCAGCTCGGCCTCGATCTCCTTGCCGTTCTCGAGCGAGACCTTGACGCCGTTCTCGGTGTTCTGGACGCCCGAGAACCGGCTGCCGAGCTCGAAGCCGATCTTCCGGCGGCGGAAGGCCCGCTCCAGCAGCTTCGAGGACGCCTCGTCCTCCAGCGGAACCAGGTGGGGGAGCGCCTCGACGATGGTGACGTCGACGCCGAAGGACTTCCAGGCGCTGGCGAACTCGCAGCCGATGACGCCGCCACCGAGGATGATCGCCGAGGTCGGGACCCGGTCGAGGTTGAGCGCGTGGTCGCTGGTGATGACCTTCGTGCCGTCGATGTCGAGGCCCGGCAGCGAGCGGGCGTAGGACCCGGTGGCCAGCAGGATGTGCTTGCCCTCGTAGGACTGGCCGTTCACCTCGACGGTGGTGGGCGACGTCAGCCGTCCCTCGCCCTCGACGTAGGTGATCTTGCGGGCCTTCACCAGCCCCTGCAGGCCCTTGTAGAGCTTGGAGACGACGCCGTCCTTGTAGGCGTTGACGCCGTCCATGTCGATGCCGGCCAGCGACGTCTTCACGCCGAACTGCTCGCCCTCGCGCGCGAGGTCCGCGACCTCGCCGGCGTGCAGCAGCGCCTTGGTCGGGATGCAGCCGCGGTGCAGGCAGGTGCCGCCGACCTTGTCCTTCTCGATGAGGACGACGTTCAGCCCGAGCTCGGAGGCGCGGAAGGCCGCCGCATAGCCACCGGAGCCACCACCGAGGATGACCAGGTCGGCGGGGGAGGTGGGTGCGCTCACGGAAGCTCCTCGATGCAGTGGTCCGACCCGCTGGAACGGGTGGTGCTCGTGCTCATCCTGCCACTCGGGGAACGGGACGGCCCGGAGCCCCGTTCCCTGACCGAGCGTCGCGGTTCCCGCCGCGGCCAGGGACGACGGGAGCGCGCGATGGGGCTGTTCGACCGGCTGCGTGGGCGGGGCGGCGGCGGACGCTCCAGAGGGCGCAACGCAGGCCGCCGCAGCACCCTCGACCGAGGCTCGCAGCGGGCCGACCTGATCCATCTCGAGCAGTTCGTCGCCACCCGTCGCGGCGTCGAGGGCTACGTCGAGCCGCGCACCGCCGTCACCGAGACCACGATCGTGCTCGTCGCCGCCGACGGCGAGTGGACCCGGCGCCGCATCGACGGCCCGGAGGTGGCCCGCAAGCTGTCCCGTGACCTGAGCATCCCTGTCTACGACGCGCAGGTCACGGGATACCCGCAGCGCATGCGCGACTGGAGCGCCCGCCAGAAGAAGCGATGACACTGCGATCCTCCGGATCGCACCGCGACCAGTTGTAATGACACCGCGCTCCTCCGGACCGCACCGCGGCCACGGTGGTGCCTGGTAGAGCGGAGCCCCCTCCGTCATCCCTCCGGGACCCCTCCGAGGCCCACTCGGGCCGACAGCCCTCGGCCCGCTCAGTCGGCGATGAGCGCCTCGATGGTCGCGAGGAGGGTGCGCACGGGGACGCCGGTGCCGCCCTTGAGCGTGTAGCCCCAGGGCGAGCCGGTGTTGTACGAGGGCCCGGCGATGTCGATGTGCGCCCACGGCAGACCGTCGGGCACGAACTCGGCCAGGAAGTGGCCGCCGACCAGCATGCCGCCCATGCGGTCGGCGTTGGCGTTGACGAAGTCGGCGATGGGGGAGTCCAGGCCGCGCCGCAGCTCGGCCGGCAGCGGCATCGGCCACATCCCCTCGCCGCTGCGCTTCCCGGCCGCCACCACCGCGTCGCGCAGGTCGTCGCTGCCCATGACGCCCGCGGTGCGGTTGCCGAGCGCGACCTGCTGTGCGCCGGTGAGGGTGGAGGTCTCCAGGAGGACGTCGGGCCGGTCCTCGGCCGCGCGCGCGATGGCGTCGGCCAGGATCACCCGGCCCTCGGCGTCGGTGTTGGTGATCTCGGCCTTCTTGCCGTTGCGGAAGGTCACGATGTCGGCCGGCCGGTAGGCGGTGCCGCTCGGCAGGTTCTCGGCCATGGGCACCGTCGCGGTGACCTCCACCGGCAGCCCGAGCTGCGCGACCAGGCACACGGTGGCGATCACGGCGGCGGCGCCGGCCATGTCGCTCTTCATGTTCTCCATGTTCGCGGCCGGCTTGATCGAGATGCCGCCGCTGTCGAACGTGATGCCCTTGCCGACGAGCGCGATCTTCTTGCGTGCGCCCGAGCCGGTGTAGGTGAGCCGCAGCAGCCGGGGCTTGCGGGTCGACCCGCCGCCCACGGCGAGGATGCCGCCGTAGCCGCCCGAGGCCAGCGCGTCCTCGTCGAGGATCTCCGCGGTCAGTCCGGCCTTCTCGCCGGCGGCCGCGCCCCGGGCGGCGAGCTCGGCCGGGAAGAGGTCGTTCGGCGGGGTGTTCACCAGGTCGCGCACGAGCGCGACGGCGTCGGCGACGGCGCGGACCCGGCGCAGCGCCGTCTCGGCGGCGGCCGCGCCGGGGACGACGACGGCGAACTCGCCCGGCGGCGTCGGCCGGTCGGCGCGCAGGTCGGACTTGTAGACGGTGAACTCGTAGGCACCCAGCAGGTGGCCCTCACCGACGGCGTGCAGCCGGTCGGCGTCGGGGGGCCCGCCCACGGCGGCGAGCAGGCTGACCACCGACCGGCGTCCGGCCAGCGCCCGGCTGGCCGCGCCCGCGGCGCGGCGCACCGACTCGTAGCTGTAGGCGCCGGAGGCGTCGGGGGCGCCGAGCCCCACGACCGCCACGACGGGGAACGGCCCCTGGCCGAACGACGGGAGGCGGGTGACCTCGTCCTCGCCGCCCCGGGCGCCGAGGTCGGCCAGTGCGGGGAGCAGCCGCCCGCCGAGCAGGCGGTCGACGGCTTCGGCTCCGGGTGTGGGCAGCAGCCCGTCGGTTCCCTTGCCGACGGCGACGACGACGGCGTCGCCGGTCAGCTTCTCGAGCGGGTGGTCGGTGGCGTTGATCGTCGGCGGCACCGCTCGATCCTAGAAGTAGAAGGACCCCGTCCCTCTCACCCCTCGCAGGCTCGGGCCGAGCCTCCGGACGGGGCCGGCGGCGGGCCCCTGCAGGAGGGCCTGACTAGCGTGCCTCTCGTGAGCCCGCGGACCTCCCCCCTCCACGACCGTCACGTGAGCGCCGGAGCCAAGCTCGCCGACTTCAGCGGCTGGTCGATGCCCATCGAGTACGCGGGGGGCGGGGTGCTGGCCGAGCACGCGGCGGTGCGCACCGCCGTCGGCCTGTTCGACGTCTCCCACCTGGGCACGGGCACCGTGCGCGGTCCGGGGGCGGCCGCGCTGGTCGACTCCTGCCTCACCAACGACCTCTCGCGGATCGGCCCCGGACAGGCGCAGTACACGCTGTGCTGCACCGACGACGGCGGAGTCGTCGACGACCTGATCGCCTACCGGCACGGCGACGACGACGTCCTGCTGGTCCCGAACGCGGCCAACGCGGCCGAGGTGTTCGCCCGGCTGGCCGACGCCGCGCCGGCCGGGGTGACCGTGACCGACCGCCACGAGGAGTTCGCCGTCCTGGCGGTGCAGGGCCCGCGGTCGCTGCAGGTGCTCGAGCTGCTCGGGCTGCCGGGAGAGCTGGCCTACATGTCCTTCGTGACCGGGAGGGGCGGCGCCGGTGTCGAGGTGACGGTCTGCCGCACCGGTTACACCGGGGAGCACGGGTACGAGCTGCTCATCGCCGCCGAGCGGGCCGGTGAGCTGTGGGACGCCGTCCTCGACGCCGGGCAGGACCTCGGCATCCGGCCGTGCGGCCTGGGCGCCCGGGACACCCTGCGCACCGAGATGGGCTACCCGCTGCACGGCCACGAGCTGTCCCGCGAGATCACCCCGGTGCAGGCGCGTGCGGGCTGGGCGGTGGGGTGGACGAAGCCCGCGTTCTGGGGGCGTGAGGCGCTGCTGGCCGAGAAGGAGTCCGGCCCTTCGCGACTGCTGTGGGGCCTCCGGGCGTCCGGGCGCGGCATCCCGCGGCCCGGGATGGCCGTCCTCGGTGCCGACGGCGCCCGCGTGGGCGAGGTGACCAGCGGGACGTTCTCGCCGACCCTGCGTACGGGTATCGGCCTCGCGCTGATCGACACGTCGGCCGGGGTGGGGGAGGGCGACGCGCTCGCCGTCGACGTCCGTGGCCGTCAGGAGCCGGTCGAGGTCGTGCGCCCGCCGTTCGTCGAGTCGCACGTGCGCTAAGCCCCCTCCCGAGGCTCGGCCCCTGCGTGCGAGGGCTGAGTGGGCGGGGGTCCCTCACTTGCGCGTCGGGTCGTCGTCACCCTTCTGCGGCTCCGGGCTCTCGGGCAGCGTGTCGGCCATCTTCGCGTCCCGGGAGCCCATCGGCTGCGGCTCGCCCGTGGTCGTGTCGTGCGCGGTCTGGTGCTCGGCCTCGGAGTTGATCTCGGCGCCGAGCAGGACCAGGTAACAGGTCAGGTAGAGCCACAGCATCAGCACGATGACGCCGGCGATGGCGCCGTAGGTCTTGTCGTAGGACCCGAAGTTGTCCACGTAGAGGCTGAACGCCACGCTGACCAGCGCCCAGATGACCGTGACGACGACGGCGCCGAGGCTCACCCAGCTGAACCGCGGGGCGTCGCGGTCGGGGGCGACCCGGTAGAGGACGGCGAGCGAGCCGGCGAAGACCGCGAGCAGCAGCACCCACGACAGCACCTGGGCGAGGATCGTCCCGACCACCCCGAGAGGGAGCGCGTCGAGGACGGCCGGGACGACGGCGACGAGGCCGAAGGTGATCAGCACGAAGACGATCGCCCCGAACGTGAGCACCAGCGACGTCGCCTTGAGTTTCAGGAACTTGCGGGTCTCGACCTCGTCGTAGGCGAGATTGATGGCGGTGACCAGGTTGCCCACCCCACCCGACGCGCTCCACAGCGCGGCCAGGATCGAGACCACGAGGCTGATGCTGAGCGCGCTGCCGCTGTTGGCGACGATCGCGTTCAGTTGCTCGCCGATGAGGTCGGCGGCGCTCTCGGGCAACTGGGCCGACAGCGACTCGATCTGCCGAGCCACCGTCTCCGGTGTCGCAACCAGACCGTAGAGCGAGACGAGCGCGATCAACGCCGGGAAGATCGAGAGGAAGCCGAAGAACGCGACGCCGCCGCCGATGATCGGCATGTTGTCGGCCTTGTTCTCGGCCCAGGCCCGCTTGACGATCTGCTTCCAGCCCCGCCACGGGATGTCCGTGGGCTTCTCGGCGTGGATGCCGGGAAGCTCCTGCGGCGACGGGGAGCCGGGCGGAGGCGTGTCCGGGTCGAGCGTGGACCGATCAGGGGCGGGCCCGGACGCGGCCTTCGCGTCGGCGGCCCGACGCGCCGCCTTCTCCTCGACGCGCTGCCGGATCCGCTCGACCGCGCTCTCCCGCTGACTGGTGCCCGACATGGCGTTCCCCCTTGTGGTGCAGAAGTGACGACTCCGGTCCTCCTGCAGGGGCCCGCCGCGAGCGTGCGAGCGGTGGGGGCAGGAGGGTCGCTTTCAGTCGCCGGGCCACTTCCCGGTCAGCTTGGTGAAGCCGCGCGCCCCCGCGCGATCGATGGCGGCCTTGGTGGCGGCGAAGATCGCGCCCTGCAGCGCCGCGGCGATCACGACCTCGCGCATGCGGTACTCGCTCTGCAGGGCCGAGGGCGCCTCGTCCTCGTCGGCCACCCGCTTCCAGACCTGCTTGAACACCGCGCCGGAGACCAGACCCGCGACGATGCCGCCCACCAGCCCGATCGGCCGGTAGGCGAGCTTGGCCCCCTTGCTGGCGCCGCCCTTCTTGCGGACGGCCCGGGACTCGGCCGTCTTGCCCTTGATCGCCTTGTTCGCCTTGCTCACCGCTTCCTCCCTGCTCCACGTCTCGCTGTCGCGCGCTTCCTGCGCCAGATCACCAGACCGACCACCAGCCCGGCCAGTACGACGGCCGCCCCGCCGACCAGCGGCGGGCTCTCCCGGTAGGTCTCCACGATCGTGTCCCGCGTGCGGTAGGCGCGCTCCCTGGCGTGCGCCCGGACGTCGAGCCGGGCGCTGAGCTCGTCGACCTTGCCGGCCAGCTGCTGCCGGGTCGCCTCGATCTCGGCCTTGATCGCATCCGGATCCCGTGCCGGGGTGTCCTCGCTCACCGGCGCAGCCTCGCAGGGAGATGCGTCATGGGTCCTCCGGTCGCCGGCGGGCACGGTTCCCGCAACGAGTTCTCCATGCCCGCCGGGGAGTGCCGGGTAACCAGCCGTTGATCACATCCGGGGAACGAGTCACTAGCCTGCCCGCATGAGCTGGCAGTGGCGCCTCGAGGACCCGACCGGAGCCACCATCGACCCGGCGTCCCTGGGGGTGCAGGTTCCCGGCTCCGAGAACCAGGGGGACGCCGAGTCGTGGCTGGGGGAGCACTGGCGCGAGCTCCTGGAGCGGGGCGTCGCGACGGTGACCCTGTTCGACGGCGACGAGAAGGTCTACGGCCCGATGGGGCTCGCCGCGACCTGAGCGTTCAGCCCCGTGCGGTCTTGGCGGGGTCGCGCTCCACGGCGTCGCCGAGGACCTCGTCGATCCGCTTCAGGACGTCGTCCTCCAGCGTGACCCCGGCCGCCTTCACGTTGTCGCTGACCTGCTCGGGCCTGGTGGCGCCGATGATCGCGGCGGCGACGTTGTCGTTCTGCAGCACCCAGGCGACGGCGAGCTGCGCCATCGTCAGGCCGAGGTCGTCGGCAATGGGGCGCAGCTGCTGCACCCGCGTCAGGACGTCGTCGTTCTGCAGGAAGCGCTGGATGAAACGGCCCGCGTCGGGGTCGGCGCCGCGCGTGCCGGCGGGCGCCTGCTGGCCCGGCTGGTACTTGCCGGTGAGGATGCCCTGGGCGAGGGGCGACCAGACGATCTGCGAGACGCCCTCCTTCTCGGAGGTCGGCACGACCTCGCCCTCGATCACCCGCCACAGCATCGAGTACTGCGGCTGGTTGCTGATCAGCTGGACCCCGAGGTCGCGGGCCAGCGCGGCACCGGCCGCGATCTCCTCCGCGCGCCACTCCGAGACGCCGATGTAGAGCACCTTCCCGGCCCGCACCAGATCGGCGAAGGCGGTCATCGTCTCCTCCAGCGGCACCGTCTCGTCGTACCGATGCGCCTGGTAGAGGTCGACGTAGTCGGTCTGCAGCCGCCGCAGCGACGCGTGGCAGCTCTCGACGACGTGCTTGCGGCCCAACCCGCGGTCGTTCTGGCCGGGACCGGTGGGCCAGTAGACCTTGGTGAAGATCTCCAGGCCTTCGCGCCGCTCACCGGCCAGCGCGCGGCCGAGCACCGACTCGGCCTTCGTGCCGGCGTAGACGTCGGCGGTGTCGAAGGTGGTGATGCCCTCGTCGAGTGCGGCGCGCACGCACGCGTGGGCGGCGTCCTCCTCCACCTGGCCACCGTGGGTGAGCCAGTTGCCGTAGGCGATCTCGGAGATGGTCAGGCCGGAACGGCCGAGTCGTCTGAATTCCACGTCCGCAAGCTAGCCCGGTGGTGATGGGCCCGTTCAGGGGCCGCCCTGAGCCGGCGAAGGGTCCTCTGTCAGACGTCGGCGCCGACGGCCACGTCGGGTTTCGGGAAGCGCCAGCGCCGGATCATCGTGGAGCGGCTGACGCCGTACCAGACCAGCCCCCGGGCCCGCTGGGCCAGCGGGTCGTTCGGGAACCGCTCGGCCACCTTCCGCTTGATCTTCCGGCTGAGGACGACGGAGTCGACGATCAGCAGCAGGAAGAACCCGAACAGCAGGAAGCTCGCGTAGTTGCGCACCAGGATGCTCGGGACGACGGTGCCGATCAGCGCCACGGCGGCGATGGCGAGGAAGAAGCTGCCGATGTTGCGCCGCGAGTCGACGACGTCGCGCACCAGCTTGCGGACCGGGCCCCGGTCGCGGGCGGGCAGGTACGAGTCGTCGCCGCGCGCCATGCCCTGACGGGTCTCGGCGCGGCGGCCGGCCGTCTGTTCCCGCTGGCGCTTGTAGGCCTCCTTCCGCGTGGTGGGCGGCGGGGGAGGCGGGCCGGGACGACGGCCCTGGGCGACGCTGCGCTTCGGGGTGGGGCGGCCCTTGCCCGAGGCACGGATCAGCTGGTCGGTGAGGTCGGCCGAGGGGTCGGCGCTCGTCGCGTCGGTCGTCTCGGCGGCCTTCCGGCGGCCGGGCAGGCGGAGCTTCACGAGCCCGAAGTGTACGTGTGTGACGAAGGAGAACCGGGAACTCGCCCCGGGCGCCGTACAGTGGAACAGGGACCGCTACCGCGGTGTTGGGTCGCTGTGGGACGTGCCGCAGCGGGCACCCAGGGATGTGGGAGGACAGAACATGTCGGTGCAGGACACGACCGACGCCGTCACCGGCGTCATCCTCAGCGAGCCGGCGGCCGCCAAGGTCAAGGCGCTGCTGGACCAGGAGGGTCGCGACGACCTGCGGCTGCGCATCGCCGTCCAGCCCGGTGGCTGCTCGGGTCTGCGCTACCAGCTCTTCTTCGACGAGCGCTTCCTCGACGGCGACCAGACCTACGAGTACGGCGGCGTCGAGGTCATCGTCGACCGCATGAGCGGCCCGTACCTCGGCGGCGCGACGATCGACTTCGTCGACACCATCGAGAAGCAGGGCTTCACGATCGACAACCCCAACGCGGGCGGCTCCTGCGCCTGCGGCGACTCGTTCCACTGATCGTCCCGCTCGCGCGAGGCGAGCGCTGAACCACTGAGGCCCGGAATCTCCACGATTCCGGGCCTCAGTGGTTCAGGCCGACGACTCAGTCCCAGCGCGCGGCGGGCTCGACCACTGACGAATTGGTGGCGACGAGAAGACGGCCGATGCGCCGCTGTCCCCAACTCAGGAATCCGAGAGCCGTCACCACGACCCCGGCGGCAATCAACGTCGCCGGGACAGCGGTGGCCGCCCAGAACGAGCTCGTCAGGAACAACAAGCCCGCGGCGAGCATGAACGCCCCCGCCGCGCTCAGGGTGCAGCGGGGCAGACGGTTGGACAGGTTCTTCTGGAGGAGCAACTGCCCGTACCGGCGGGCCGCGGCAGACACGGCGGGGTCGCGCGCCGGCAAGCCTTTCTCAGCGAGCCGACCGGTCTCCCAACGGATGGACGCCGGGACGGCGCGCCAGCCGGCGAGGGCCGCGCGCCGCTCAGGGCGGGACAACGGGAACAGGTCGTCTCGCACCGCGACAGGCTACGTCGGGCCGGTCGCCGAGCCTCGAGGCGCGCCTCCGGTCACAGCCGGACGGGGTAGACCGTCTCCGGGATCTCGGGCCTGATCCGCTCCTCGACGAAGATCCCGTGCCAGACCATGAAGACCAGCAGGGTCCACAGCTTGCGCGAGTAGTCGACGGGCGAGCCGTTGCGCTGGTTCTCGCGATGGGCGCCCAGCATGTCCAGAACCTGCCGCTTGTCCAGCCACTCGTCGGTCTGGCTCTCCTCGATGATCTGCCGCGCCCAGTCGTGCAGGTTCTCGGCCAGCCAGTGCCGGGTCGGCACGGGGAAGCCGAGCTTGCGGCGGTTGAGCACGTGCGCCGGCACAATCTGCTCCAGGGCCCGCCGCAGCGCGTACTTCGTGGTCTCCTTCGTCACCCGCTGGTCGACCGGCAGCGTGCCGGCGACCTTGAACACCTCGGAATCCAGGAACGGCACCCGCAGCTCGAGCGAGTTGGCCATGGTCATCTTGTCGGCCTTGACCAGGATGTCCCCGCGCAGCCAGGTGAACAGGTCGACGTACTGCATGGCGGTCACGTCGTCGTAGCCGGCGGCCTTCGTCCGCTCGTACAGCTCCCGCGTCACGGTCACGTGGGACAGATCGGGGTCGCGGCGCTCCAGGAAACCCAGCTCGTCGTCCCGGAAGATCCGAGCGTTGCCGTAGTACCGCTGCTCCAGCGGGATGGCCCCCCGGCGGAGCAGGTCCTTGCCCCGCATCCCGTCGGGCAGCCGCGTCGACAGCGCGCCGAGCGCCCGGCGCAGCGCGGCCGGCATCGCGTCGAACGCCTTCAGCGAGATCGGCTCCCGGTAGATGTTGTAGCCGCCGAACAGCTCGTCGGCGCCCTCGCCGGAGAGCACGACCTTGACGTGCTTGCGGGCCTCGCGGGCGATGAACCACAGAGGCACCAGCGCCGGGTCGGCGACGGGGTCGTCGAGGTACCAGACGACCAGCGGGATCGCCTCGGCGAACTCCTCGGCGCTGACCACCTTGGTGATGTGCTCGACGCCGATCGCCGCGGCCGACTCCGCCGCGACGTCGATCTCGGAGAAGCCCTCCCGCTCGAACCCGGTGGTGAAGGTCAGCAGCTTCGGGTTGTACCGCTTGGCCAGCGCGGCGATCGCGGTGGAGTCGATGCCGCCGGACAGGAACGAGCCCACGGTGACGTCGGCCCGCATGTGCACCCGCACCGAGTCGTCGAGGACGTCGGCGATCCGGTCGTAGAGCGCCTGCTGCTCGTTCTTCGCGACGGGCTTCACCGGGAAGGTCGGGTGGAAGTAGCGCTGCGTGTGCAGCTCGCCGTCGGCGACGGTGAAGGACGTGCCGCTCTCGATCCGCCGGATCCCGCGGTGCAGTGTCGCCGGCTCGGGCACGTACTGCAGCGTCAGGTAGTGCTGCAGCGAGGCGGCGTCCACGCCCCCGGCGGCCTTGCTGCCGCCGAGCAGCTCGAGCAGCGCCTTCTTCTCGGAGCTGAAGACCAGCCCGCCGTCGGCCAGCCGCGCGGTGAACAGCGGCTTGATCCCGAAGGGGTCACGCGCTCCGAACGCCGTCCCCTTCTCGGTGTCCCAGATGATGAACGCGAACATGCCGCGCAGCCGATGGACGACGTCCTGGCCCCACAGGTGGTAGCCGGCGACGATCGCCTCGGTGTCGCCCTCGGTCGCGAAGGTCGCGCCTTCCGCCGCCAGCTCGGCGCGCAGCTCCAGGTAGTTGTAGATCTCGCCGTTGAAGACGATCCGGTACCGGCCGTCGGCGTAGGGCATCGGCTGGTGGCTGTGCTCGATGTCGATGAACGACAGCCGGTTGAACCCGAAGACCGCCCGGGAGTCCCACCACGCCTCGTTCTCGTCCGGGCCGCGGTGGCGCATGCAGTGCTGGGCCTCCCGCACCGCGGCCACCGTGGCGTCGTCGACCCGGTCGGCATCGGTGGAGAAGTAGGCGAGCAGGCCACACATCAGGCGCAGGTCCTCGGGGTCGGGGAGTGGCGGAGGGCGATCACACGCGTTCGCCGGCGCGCATCTTGCGGGTGACCGTCCGCTCGGCGACGAAGGACAGGAACGGGATCGTGCCGGCCAGCAGCACCAGCACCGTGCTCTTCGGCCGCCACTTCGCCCGCAGCGCCAGGTCGAAGGCGGCGATCGCGAACAGGGCGTACAGGAAGCCGTGAGCGGGGCCGAAGACCGCGACCGGGCCGTCGTTGCCGGCGAGGTACTTCAGCGGCACGGCCACGAGCACGAGCACGATCAGCAGGACGCCGACGACGTAGGCCAGGACCCGGTAGCGCTGCAGGGCGGTCGCGATCGCCTGCTCGGAGTCGCGGGCGGTCGAGGTGCGGTCAGCCGCCATTGCTGCTGCTCCGCCGGCCCAGCGCGCGCTCGTTCAGTTCCGCCAGGTAGGCGTTGTAGGCGGCCAGCTCGGGGTCTCCCGTCGTGTCGATGCGGGGTCGCTGGTAGAGGACGACGTCCGAGCCCGGCTCGTCGGCGTCCGGGTCGCGGTGCAGCTCGATCCGGACCATGCGCAGGTAGAACCACAGGCCCATGAACCCGTACAGCGGCCACTGGACCGCGTAGCTCCAGTTGACCGCTCCGCCGCCGTCCTCGGCCTTGGAGAGCTGCCAGTAGCCCAGGAAGAACGTGGCCACGAAGAGGGCCGCGACGAGCAGGTGCAGCAGCAGCCACTTCGGGGTCAGCAGCCGGGAGAACACGCTCCCGACTCTAACCGTCCGGCGGTATCGACCGGCCGGTCCCCGGTCCAGCGGAGACGCAGCCGGGCACCCCGTCCCGCCGACCCGCCGGTGCGGTGTCTCCGGTGGTCGGCCGACGAGCGGGGTCGGCTAGTCTCGCCCCACACTGTGATCGGCGTGGCTGCCGTCTGCCAGAACCGGCGGACGACCAGCTGGGAGGACCGCGCGGGACGCCCGGGCGGAGGACGAGGAGGCAGCGAGCAGTGGCTCGAGGCAGCAGGCTCGCGCGGCTGGCCGCGCTCGGTCTCCTGGGGGTCGGGACCCTCACCGGATGCGAGATGCCGAACAACGAGTTCTGGCGCTTCGGCTGGCCCGAGGGGATCACCGATCAGGCCGAGGACATGCGCGAGCTGTGGACCGGCTCGGTCATCGCCGCGCTGATCGTCGGATTCGGCGTCTGGGGCCTGATCCTCTGGGCGGTCGTCCGGCACCGGAAGCGCGGTGACGAGCTGCCCAAGCAGACGGCCTACAACCTGCCGCTCGAGATCGTCTACACGATCCTGCCGTTCCTGATCATCGCCGGCCTGTTCTTCTTCACGGTCGTCGTCCAGAACCGCGTGCAGGACCGCAGCGACGACCCCGACGAGACGATCGCGGTCAACGCGTTCAAGTGGAACTGGCAGTTCGTCTACCCCGAGACGGAGGGGCCGGACGGCGAGCCGGTCAGCACCGTCGGCAACACCTCCCAGATCCCGGTGCTGGTCCTGCCGGTCGACCGCACGATCCGCTTCGAGGTCGCCTCGGCCGACGTCATCCACTCCTTCTGGGTGCCCGAGTTCCTCTTCAAGCTCGACGTCATCCCCGGCAACGAGAACGGCCGCGACAACGTCTTCGAGGTCACCGTCCGCGAGGAGGGCGCCTACGTCGGTCGCTGCGCCGAGCTGTGCGGCACGTACCACGCGTACATGAACTTCGAGGTCCGCGCGGTGTCCGGCGACGACTACGACGCCTACCTCGACGCCCGCGAGTCGGGCATGGGCACGTTCGAGGCGCTCGAGGAGATCGGGCAGCCGGGACAGTCGTCGACGACCACGCCGTTCGACTACCTGCAGAACACCGCGCAGACGTCCGACGGTGGCTGACGTGCCCGCCCCCATGCACCTGATCGTCCCGACGTACGAGGAGGCACGGCCGTGAAGGTCGAGTCGCTCATCTTCAACCTCATCGCGTTCTTCTGCGTGGTCGCGGCCGTCGTCTACGGCCTGTGGTCTCGCGAGCCCATCGGGACGACGGCGCTGGCGCTGTCCGGGGCTCTGACCGGCCTGATCGGCGGCTTCTTCTGGTTCGTCTCCCGCCGCATCGACGCCCGCCCAGAGGACCGCAAGGACGCCGACATCGCCGACGGCGCCGGCGAGCTGGGCTTCTTCAGCCCGGGCAGCTACTGGCCGTTCGCGCTGGCGCTCTCCGCCGGCCTGATGGGCCTCGCGCTGGCGTTCTTCTACTCGTGGCTGATCCTGATCGCCGGCGTCGCGCTGATGATCACCATCGGCGGGCTGCTGTTCGAGTACTACGTCGGGCAGAACGCCACGCAGAGCTGAGCTGACGGCCTTCCCGAGGGCCCCACCCGCGACCGCGGGTGGGGCCCTCGGTCGTTTCCGGGGGGTCTGAGCTCGCTGCCGAGCGGGACGGAGGTAACGGTGTGCGCGGATGAGCAGCAATCGGGCGTGGAAGTGCCTGTCCGCGCACAGCCTGGAACCGACCGACGCGCCCTGCCGTATGACGGCCCTGGGAGCGCGCCGGGCCGGTGCAAGGTTCCCGGCCCCCCGGACCCTGGAGCCCGACATGCAGCAGGGCCCCGGTGGAGTCCACCGGGGCCCTGCTGAGGAGCCGCTGGGAGGAGCGGATCAGTCGCGCGGCTCCTGCGGCCGACCGCCCTCGGAGGGCCGTCCACCCTCGGACGGGCGACCGGACGTCGTCAGCTCGCGATCCTCGGCGGCAGCCAGCCCGCGGCCCTCGGCCCGCTGCTCGAGCTCGACCTGGGCCGGCTCCTCGATCGGCCGGAAGAACCCACGGATCGCCCGGCGGGCGCCGCCGATGTGGTTCATCCGCTTGGGCACCGGAGCGCCGCCGTAGGCCAGGAGGCCGTGGCCGTGCTCGTCGACCGGGCCGAGCGGCTGGTGCACCTCGATGAACTCGCCGTGCGGCAGCCGGCGGATGACGCCGGTCTCGATGCCGTGCTCGAGCACCTCGCGGTCGTGCTGCTGCAGACCCAGGCAGATGCGGTAGGTGATCACGTAGGCGATCGGCGGCAGGATGACCACGCCGATCCGGCCCGCCCAGGTCATCGCGTTCAGGCTGATGTCGAACTTGTCCGCGATGACGTCGTTGCCGCCGGCGACCATCAGCCACAGGTAGAAGGTCAACCCCATGGCCCCGAGGGCCGTCCGCACCGGGACGTCGCGCGGGCGCTGCAGCAGGTGGTGCGAGGCGGTGTCGCCGGTCAGCTTCCGCTCGATGATCGGGTAGAGCGCCAGCAGGGTGAACATGGCGCCGGCGATGACGACGGTCGGCCAGAACAGCGCCGGGACGGTGTAGTCGCCGGGGAGGTTGATGTCCCAGGGCGGGAAGATGCGCGTCGAGCCGTCGAGGAACCCGATGTACCAGTCCGGCTGCGACGCGGCCGACACCTGCGCCGGGTTGTACGGGCCCCACAGCCAGATCGGGTTGATCTGCACGAGTCCGCCGAGGGCGGCGCAGACACCGAAGACGACGAAGATCAGGCCGGTCGCCTTGGCCGCGAACGTGGGGAAGAGGCGGTTGCCGACCACGTTGTGCTCGGTGCGGCCCGCGCCCGGGAACTGCGTGTGCTTCTGCTTGACCAGGATCAGCAGGTGCAGACCGATCAGCGCCAGCAGGATGGCCGGGATCAGCAGCACGTGCACGATGTAGAAGCGGCCGATGATCTGCTCGCCCACGAAGTCACCGTTGAACACGGCGAAGTGCGCCCACGTGCCGATCACCGGCACGGACAGCAGGATCGCGCTGATGATGCGCAGCCCGGTGCCGGACAGCAGGTCGTCGGGCAGCGAGTAGCCCGTGACGCCCATGAGCAGCGCGAGGACCAGCATGACCACGCCGATCAGCCAGTTCGTGTCGCGCGGGCGGCGGAACGCGCCGGTGAAGAAGATGCGCAGCAGGTGGACGACGATCGCGGCGACGAACAGCAGCGCCGCCCAGTGGTGCAGCTGGCGCATGAAGAGGCCGCCGCGGACGTCGAACGACAGCGACAGGGCGGAGTCGTAGGCCGCCGACATCTCCACGCCGCGCAGCGGTGCGTAGGAGCCGTCGTACACGACCTCGCGCATGGAGGCGTCGAAGAAGAAGGTCAGGTAGGTGCCCGAGAGCAGCAGGATGAGGAACGAGTAGAGCGCGATCTCGCCGAGGAGGAACGACCAGTGGTCGGGGTAGACCTTGTTGAGGGTCCGCCGCAGCCACGGCGTGAGGAGCATGCGCTCGTCGAACTCGTAGGCGGCCTTGCCGATCTTGGTGGTCGGGGCACCCGGCGCGGTGGCGGTGCGAGCAGCCATCAGATGCGCTCCCGGTTCCAGTAGGTGGGGCCTACGGCCTCAATGTAGTCGCTGCGGGCGATGAAGAAGCCCTCGTCGTCGACGTCGAGGGGCAGCTGCGGGAGCGGCCGGGTGGCCGGTCCGAAGACCGGCTTGGCGCCCTGCGTGACGTCGAACTGCGACTGGTGGCAGGGGCACAGGATCCGGCTGGTCTCCTGCTCGTAGAGGGAGACCGGGCAACCGGCGTGGGTGCAGATCTTGGAGTACGCCACGTACTCGCCGTAGGCGAAGTCGCCGTGCCCCACGCGCGGCTGCAGCTGCTCGACCTGCTCCGGCCGCAGCCGGATGAGCATGGTCGCCGCGTCGGCCTGCCGGTTGCCGCCGGGAACGGCCGGGAAGACCGTCTCCAGCGAGCCGGGCTGCTGGTCGCCGGGCCGGATCGGGGTGCCGTCGTTGCGGACCAGGCGGACGCCCTCGGCCCAGTTGGTCGTGCCGAGCGGGTTGCCCTTGTTCGGGTTCTTGATCAGGCCGCCCAGCGGCATGATCAGCATCAGCCCGACCCCGCCGCCCATGAGCAGCAGCGAGCGGGTGATGAGCTTGCGCCGGGCCAGGCCACTGTTGTGGAAGGCGCCGACGAACGTCGCCCCGGTGGTCACCCGGTCGAAGTGCGAGCCGTCGTGCTTGTCCTGCACCGCCGTCTCGTGCGGCAGCAGCTTCTTGGTGAACAGCACCAGGCCGACGCCGACGCACAGCAGGGACAGGCCCATCAGCAGGCCGAGCAGCGGCGTGAACAGCGCGCTCCAGCCGCCCTCGGTGACCTGCCAGTGCCAGTCGGGCAGGAACCACCCCGAGCCGGCGTAGACCACGACGAAGAGGAAGGCGAACAGCCCGGCGGCCGCGAAGACCATCCCCACCTGCCGGATGGCCCGCTTCTCCATCGGTGAGCCGGGCTCGGGGCCCGCGTCGACGTGGAGGATCTCCACGTGGTCGTAGTGCGCGCCCAGGCGGTCGAGGTCCTCGCGGCTCATCGCCGCGAGCTGCTCCGGGGTGTAGTCGTCGTCCGGGCCGCCGTACAGCTCGCCCGGGACGTCCGCTCCGCCGGTCGAGCCGGGGCGGGTGTCGCGCGTCGTCACGCTGCCTCCTCGCTGGCGCTCGTCACCAGCGTGCCGAGTCGTGCTCCGGTGATTCGTGAGCTCGCGAGTTCGCTCACGCCTTGCTCCCCATCCAGAAGATGCCGAACAGCAGGGCGCCGATGCCGACGACCCAGATGACCAGACCCTCACCGACCGGGCCGATCCGGCCGATGCCGGCACCGCCCGGGTCGGCCTGGGCCTTGATGGTCTGCACGTAGTTGATGATCGCGCGCTTCTCGTCGGGCGTGAGCTGGTTGTCACCGAAGACCGGCATGTTCTCCGGCCCGGAAAGCATCGCCGTGTAGATCTCCAGGTCGCTGGCGTCCTGGAGGCTGGGCGCCGACTTGCCCGAGCTCAGCGCGCCGCCCTGGCCGACGAAGTTGTGGCACGAGGCGCAGTTCAGCCGGAACAGCTCCCCGCCCTCGGCCAGGTCGCCGTCGCGCAGGTCGCCCGAGGGGAGCGTCGGACCGCCGCCGTTGGCCTGCACGTAGGCCATCAGCTGGTCGATCTCCTCGTCGGAGAAGACGGCCGGCTTGTCATGGGCGTCGGCCTCCTGGCGGGCCAGCGGCATGCGGCCGGTGTGCACCTGGAAGTACACGGCGGCCTCCCCGACGCCGATCAGCGAGGGCCCGCGGTTGTTCACGCCCTCGAGGTTCTCGCCGTGGCAGGTGATGCAGCTGCGCTCGTACAGGTCGCGGCCGGCCGCCTCGGCGGCGGACTCGCTGCCCTCGTCGGCCGCCTGGGCCGGGGAGAACACCGAGTACAGGGCCCCGGTCAGGACGAGGGCTGCCATCAGGCCGCCGACGTTGGCGAGGCGGCGGCGCTGCTTGGACCGGCGCCGGGCGCGGGCCCGACGGGCGGGGTCGCCGGTGGCGGCGCCGCCCTCGTCGAGAGCGGCCTCGGACTGCGGGTTCGTGGTGGACACCGGTTCCCTAGCGGATCAGGTAGATCGTGGCGAACAGCCCGATCCACACGACGTCGACGAAGTGCCAGTAGTAGGAGACGACGATGGCCGAGGTCGCCTGCGCCGGCGTGAACCGGCCCATCGTGGACCGGATCAGCAGGAACACGAAGGCGACGAGACCACCGATGACGTGCAGGGCGTGGAAGCCCGTCGTCAGGAAGAACACCGAGCCGTACGTCGACGACGAGATCGTCGTGTCGTGGTCCGTCACCAGGATGCGGTACTCGTTCGCCTGCCCCAGGACGAAGGCCAGGCCCATGACGAACGTGATGGTGAACCAGCGGCGCAGGCCGTAGACGTTCCCCTGCTCCGCGGCGAAGACGCCGAACTGACAGGTGACCGACGACAGCACCAGGATGATCGTGAAGACCAGCGCGTACGGCAGGTTGAGCTCGGTGGGTTCCGGTGGCCACCCCTCGGTGGCCCGGGCCCGGGCGGTGAAGTACATGGCGAACAGCCCGGCGAAGAACATCAGCTCGCTGGAGAGCCAGATGATCGTGCCGACGCTGACCATGTTCGGTCGGGTCAGGGAGTGCACCCGCGAGGTGTCGAAGGTGCTGCTCGCGACGGGGGCCGTTGTCACGAGCGTCATCATGGCATCGCCAGGGGGCCCTCACGACTGCGGGTGCGCCGGGCGTGCCGCCGACGTGATCAGCTCTTGACCTGCGCCCGTGGCTGCCGCGGAAAGGGCCCGGTCAGCCACTAGGCTCGGCGCCGTGAGCACCGCGTCCGGTTCCGCAGCCCCGGCCACCGTCCTGGTCTTCAGTTCCCGCCCGCAGATCCGCGAGGCGGTGCGGACGGCGGTCGGTCGCCGTCCCGCCCCGGACGTCGGACCGCTGGCGTGGATCGAGTGCGAGACCGGCGACGAGGTCGTGGCCGCCGTCGACCGCGGCGGCATCGACCTCTGCATCCTCGACGGCGAGGCGCAGCCGGTCGGCGGGCTGGCCATCGCCCGGCAGCTCGAGCAGGAGGTCGTCGACCGGCCGGCGGTGTGCGTGCTGATAGCCCGCCAGGCCGACCGGTGGCTGGCGCACTGGTCGCGGGCCGAGGGCACGCTGCCCATGCCGATCGACCCGCTCACCGCGCCCGCGCTGGTGGCCGATCTGCTGCGCGACTACGCCCAGCGGCCCGTCGTCTACCGACGGTGAGCCGCCGGTGAGCACGCCGCCCGCCGCGGCTCCGACCTGGCCCGGGCTGCTCACCCGTCTGCTGGCCCGCACCGACCTCAGCGCCGCCGAGACCTCCTGGGCGATGCGGGAGGTGATGACCGGCGAGGCCACCCCCGTGCAGGTGGCCGCCTTCGCGGTGGCGCTGCGCGCCAAGGGCGAGTCGGCCGAGGAGGTGTCCGGCCTCGCGGCCGAGATGCTCGCCCAGGCGACGCCGGTCGAGGTGGGTCTGGACTGCGTCGACATCGTCGGCACCGGTGGCGACGGCGCGCACACCGTCAACATCTCGACGATGGCCGCGGTGGTCACCGCCGCGACAGGGGTGCCGGTCGCCAAGCACGGCGGACGCGCGGCCTCGTCGTCGTCCGGCGCCGCCGACGTGCTGGAGGAGCTGGGCGTGGCCATCGACCTGCCGGCTGCGGCGGTCGCCCGCTGCGTGCGGGAGGTCGGCATCGGGTTCTTCTTCGCGCCGGTGTTCCACCCGGGGATGCGGCACGCCGCCGCGCCCCGCCGCGAGATGGGCATCGGCACGGTCTTCAACTTCCTCGGCCCGATGACCAACCCGGCCCGTCCGGTGGCGGCGGCGATCGGCTGCGCCGACCTCCGGATGGCCCCCGTGATGGCCGACGTGCTGGCCGCCCGCGGGGGGCGCGCCCTGGTCTTCCGCGGCGACGACGGGCTCGACGAGCTCACGACCGCGACGACGTCGTCGGTGTGGATCGTCCGCGACGGCGAGGTGAGTCCCGACCGGCTCGACCCGACTGCCCTGGGGATCGCTCCCTCCGGCCCCGATGCGCTCCGGGGCGGGGCGCCGGCGGTCAACGCCGCGGTGTTCCGGCGCCTGCTGGACGGCGAGCGCGGACCGGTCCGCGACGCCGTGGTGCTCAACGCGGGTGCCGCGTTGGCCGCGTTCGACGAGCGCTCGGCCCGGCTGCACGACGCCGTGGGGGCGGGGATGGAGCGGGCCGCCGCGGCCATCAACGACGGTCGCGCGGCCGCGCTCCTGGAGCGCTGGATCGCCGTGAGCCAGGCCGAGAAAGGACCCCGTTCGTGACGACCCCGTCCCGAGGCTCGCGCCGAGCGCAGCGAGGTGTGAGGAGGACGGGGTCCTTCTACTAGTCCGCGCTGTCGAAGCCGATCGAGAACGCCGCCTCGAGGTCGTGCCTCGAGTAGGCCCGGAACGCGATGTGGGTCTCGGTGTCGAGGACGCCGGGCACCTTGTTGATCCGCCCAGCGATCACCTGGGCGACCTGGTCGAACTCGCGGACCCGCACGATGGCGATGAGGTCGACCTCGCCGGCCGTGGAGTAGACCTCGCTGACGCCGTCGAGGTCGGCGACGGCCTCGGCGACCTCGCCGATCGCGTCGGTCGCGGCGTCGATCATCACGATGGCGGTGATCACGCCGGCAACCCTAGCCGGGGGCTGGTGCGCCCGCCCGCACCCGCGGTGACCCGCTCGGGGCGGGCCCGGGTGCCGAGGGAGCGGCCGTCGGCGAAGGGGTCGCGGCCGCTGCGGCCGGTCTCGACGCGGGCGAGGAAAGCGGTGAACCCGCCGGTGCCGGGCGCGGGGCAGGCCAGGGTGCCGTTGAGCTCGACCAGCCGGGTGCCGGGCTTCTCCATCCAGCGCAGGACCAGCTCGGTCTCGTCCACCGAGGCCGCCAGCTCGCCGTCGGGCCCGAGGGGGGTCTCGGCCGTCGTCATCAGGTCGGCCAGGACGCCGCGTACCGACGTCCCGGCCGGGGCGCATCCCGCCGCCACCAACCGGCCGCGACGGACGACGGACAGGTGCCATCCGCCGGCGCCGTCGGGACGGGCGAGGACGAGCTCGGGAACCGCGGCCAGCGACTCCAGCCGCTGTCGTCGCCGGACGGCGCGGACGAGGACGGCGATCCGATCGCGGAGCACGGCGGCGTCCTCGTACCGCTCCTCGGCCGCCAGCCGGTCGACCCGCGCGAGCAGCGGCGCCACCAGCGCCCGCGGGTCGTGGGCGACCGCCGCCCGGAACACCGCGGCGACGGCGGCGTACTCGTCGATCGACTGGGCGCCGGTGCATGGCGCACCGCACCGGCCCATGCCGGCCAGGGCGCACGCGGCCGAGACGACCCGCGGCGAGATCCGTGTCGTGCACTGGCGCAGCGGCAGCGACTCGTGGACCGCGGCGACCGCGGCGTCGGCCGCCTTCCGGTCGGGGAAGGGCCCGAGGAACACGCCCGCACCCGGGCGGACGCGCCGCACCACCGACAGCCGTGGGAAGGGCTCCTCGGTCAGCCGGATCCAGAGCGCCCGCTCCGGGAAGCGCGAGCGGCGGTTGTAGCGCGGCTTGTGCTCGGCGATCAGCCGCAGCTCGCGGACCGATGCCTCGAGGTCGTGGGCGCAGGGGATCGCGTCGACCCGCTGGGCGAGGGCGACCATCTCAGTGATGCGGCTGCGCTGCTCGCCGGAGGTGAAGTAGCTGCGGACCCGGCTGCGCAGATCGGTCGAGGTGCCGACGTAGAGCGGCTCGTCGCGCGGCCCGCGGAAGAGATAGACGCCCGGCCCGTGCGGCACGTCGTCGGCCAGGTGCCGCTTGCGCCGTCGCTCGGGGTCGACCTGACGGGTCAGCCCGGTCAGCTCCTCCAGCGACGTGATGCCCAGCGGACCGAGCCGCTCGAACAGGCCGTGCAGGACGTCGACGGTCGCCCGCGCGTCGTCGAGGGCGCGGTGCGTGGGGGAGGTGGTGGCGCGGAAGAAGGGCGCGAGGGTGCCCAGCTTGCAGTTGGGCACCTCGTCGCGGGTGAGCAGCCGCCGGGCCAGCACCGCGGTGTCCACCGAGGCCGCCGCCGGCCAGATCACGCCGTTCTCCGCGCACGCGGCCTTGAGGAACCCGATGTCGAAGGGCGCGTTGTGGGCGACGAGGACCGCACCGCGGGCGAACTCGAGGAAGCCCGGGAGGACCGCCCCGATGCGGGGGGCGGCGGCGACCATCGTCGACGTGATCCCGGTGAGCACGCTGATGTACGGCGGGATCTCGCACCCCGGGTCGACCAGGGTCTGGAACTCCCCGAGGATGACGCCGCCGCGCACCTTGACGGCGCCGATCTCGGTGATCGCGCTGTCCTTCGGTGAACCTCCGGTGGTCTCCAGGTCGACCACGACGAAGGTGACGTCGGCCAGCGGGGTGCCGAGCTCCTCGAGCGTGACCTGCTCGTAGCGCGCCGTCGCGGGGGCGGAGGGGGCGGAGGGCACGGCCGGACGGTAGGTCGAGGTAATGACAGTCTTGTGATTGCCGCGCCGGGCCGCCGCTCGCGCCGTCGCCCGAGCGGGGGGACCAGGGCCGCCGACCTGGCGCATCGGCCCTGATCAGGTCACCATTCCCCGCGGTGGGCCGCGCCTTCGGCGGCGGCCCGATACGCAGAGGTGGTCCGATGCTCCCGCGCTCCCGGTGGCGCAGCCGAGGGACGACGACGTCGCTCGCGACCGTCGTCGCCGTGCTCGCGCTCGCCGTCGGAACCGCCGGCCCGGCCGGGGCGCAGCCGAGCGACCAGCCCGGCGGCACGTCCGGGGTGCTCGACAGCCGGGCGCTGGACCAGTTGCAGCGGCGCGCGGCCGAGGTGCAGACCGGCCTCCAGGCGCAGCAGGCGGAGGTGACCGCGGCCCGCGAGGCCCTCACCGCGGCCGAGCAGGCGGTGGCCGCTGCCGAGGCCGTGCTCACCGACGCCGAAGGGGAACTGGCCGTCCACCAGGACGCCGTCGCCGGTTACGCGTCCGCGGTGTACCGGGACGGCGGTTCCCTGACCCCGCTCACCCTGCTGCTCTCCGGCGGCGACCCGGGCGACGTCCTCGCGGCGATGGCGTTCCTCGACGTCGTCGACGCGCACGCCGCGGAGGTCATCGGTGCGGCGGAGACGCAGCGCCGGGCCGCGCAGGACGAGAAGGAGCGGGCGCAGGCCGCGCTGGACGAGGCCAAGGCCCGCGCGGACGAGGTGGCGGGCAAGGTCGCCGAGCTGGAGGCGCAGGCCACCGCGGTCACCGACGAGCTGGACGAGGCGCTCGGCGCCGTCGACCAGCAGCTGGCGCAGCTACAACAGGAGCAGCTCGACGTGAACGCCCGCACGGCTGCCAACTGGCGGGCATACCTCGACCAGCTCACCGCTGCCGGTGTCACTCCACCGCCGGCGGCGCAGCTGCAGAACCCCGCGGCGGGTCTGCCCGGGGGCCTGGTGCCGGTGGGCTCGGCGGCCGGGGGAGCGCAGCGCGGCGCCGCGCAGCTCCCGCGCCAGCCCACCTCGCTGCTCGTCCTGCCCGCCGAGACCCTGGCGGCGGTGTCCGCGGCCATGGGGGCGCTCGGGCTGCCCTACGCGCCCGGGACCGCCGGTCCCGAGTCCTGGGACTGCGGGTCCCTGGTGCAGTCGGTGTACGGCGGGGCGGGCGTCGCACTGCCGAATACCCAGGCCGACCTCTTCGCGGTGACCACGCCGATCGAACGCGCCGACGTGCTGCCGGGTGACCTCGTCTTCCTCGGCACCGGGGAGTCCGGCCTCGGCCACGTGGGCATGGCCCTGGACCCGCAGACGATGCTCGCTGCCGACGCCCGCGCCGGCGCCGTCGTCGTCCGCACCCTGCCGGGCGACCAGGTGCTGGGCATCGGCCGCCCCAGCCTCGGCCAGCGGTCCCCGGTGGCCGCACCGGGTTCCACCGGCAGCGCGCTGAAGGTCGAGTGCGGCAACACCGTCTATCCGCCGAGCTACGACGGGGCGCGCGCCTGGGGCGGCTACCCGAACGGCCTCATCCCGCCCAGTGCCATGTGCCCGCTGGGCCCGGCCGGCCACGCGCTGCGCTGCGACGCCGCAGCGGCCTACCGGGCGATGTCGGCGGCGTTCGCGTCGGCGTTCGGGTCGCCGCTCTGCATCACCGACTCCTACCGCACCTATGCCAGCCAGGTACGGCTGTACGGGCAGAAGCCGGCGCTGGCCGCGGTGCCCGGCACCAGCAACCACGGATGGGGACTGGCCGTCGACCTCTGCGGGGGAATCGAGAGGTTCGGGACGGCGCCGTACGCCTGGATGAAGGCCAACGCCGGCCGCTTCGGCTACCTCCATCCCGACTGGGCCGAGCCCGGCAACGGGCGCGAGGAGCCCTGGCACTGGGAGTACGCGGGCACCTGATTCCGCCGCCGGACCGGAATTGTCGGTGGCCGCTCCTACCGTGCGGACGACTCACGGAGGAGAGATCCAGATGCTGATCGACTGCGACACCTGCACCGCCCGCGGCACCGGCTGCGGCGACTGCGTCGTCACCGTCCTGCTGGGCGCCCCACCGGGCTGGCAGGGAGCCGACCCGGTGGTGGTCCCCATGCCGCTCCGGGCGGAGCACGGAGCAGTGGCCGAGGTCGGCCCCGAGGCGGCCACGGCGGAGGACGTCGTCGTGCCGCCCCCGGGCGTCGTGGTGGAGTTCGACGAGGTCGAGCGCCGGGCCGTGCGGGCCCTGGCCGACTGCGGGCTGGTGCCGCCGCTCCGGCACCGGGCGACGCCCGGCACGGGGTCCGACGGCGGCCGACGGACGGGTTGAGCGCTGCGGACGAACCGGTCCGCACCAGATCACAGCACGGTGACGACAGGCTCCTGACCTGCACCGAGACGGGGGAATGCGACTCCCGTCACACCAGCCCCAGGACCCTCCGTTTGTCACGGCAACATCACGGCCGTAGGGTCGCTGCACGGCCGTAGGGTCGCTGCCGTTCGGCCGAGTGGTCGTCGCCCGCAGAAGGGCGACCTCGACCGGGCACCGCCGAATCGCTCGAGGGCATCAGCACCACGCCCGACGGCGAACCGGGGACCCACCGCAGTCCTGGGGTGAGTTCCCCTGTAGGGCCGGTTTCGCCGGTGTGCAGGGGATAGGGCCAGTCTTCCCAGCCCGAACCCGTCAGCTAACTCGGTAGGCGGTTGCAGAGGAAGAAACGGAGAGCCGCCGCACGTGGCGACCCCTGTACTGACGCACGCCCTGGAACAGTTCCCCTCCGATCAACCCGCCGGCCGTCCCGCTGCCCGGCGACTGGGCCGGCTCCGCACCGGCCTCCTGATCGGTGCCACCGCGGCTCTGACCGTCACCGTCCTGCCCGGCACCGCTGCTGCGGTCCCGAGCGACGCCGAGGTGGGTCAGGCCGCCGCTCGCGTGGCCGACGCCAGCCACCAGCTGGAGATCGTCACCGAGCAGCTCAACGAGGCCAAGGTCCAGCTCGAGCAGAAGCAGGCCGCCGTCACCGGCGCCCAGCAGGCCGCGGCCGACGCCCAGGCCCAGCTCGACGCGCTCGACGGCCAGATCCGGCAGCTCGCGCGCTCGGCGTACACCAGCGAGGGCTTCTCCCAGCTGGACATGATGCTGACCAGCAACTCGGTCGACGACTTCGTCTCCCAGCTGGGCACCCTCGACGCCATCGCCGGCCACACGAACGACCTCGTCACCCAGGTGGCCACGGCCGCCGACGAAGCCGAGGCCGCTCGGAAGGCGGCGGACGAGGCCCAGTCGGAGGCCCAGAAGGCCTACGACGACATCGCGGCGCAGCAGAAGGACCTCGAGGCGAAGATCGCCGACTACCAGCGGCAGTACGACGCCCTGACCGCCCAGCAGCAGGAAGTGGTCACCCGGGCGCACGGTGGCGACACGCAGCCGGTGCCGACCGCGGTCTCCGCACCCAGCGGCGCCGCCCAGGTCGCAGTCAACACCGCGCTGGCCCAGGTCGGCGACCCCTACGTCTGGGGTGCCGGCGGCCCTGACGCGTTCGACTGCTCCGGCCTCACCCAGTACGCCTACTCGGCGGCCGGGGTCAGCCTCCCGCACTCGAGCTCCAGCCAGTCGCGCATGGGCACCCCGGTGTCGCGCAGCCAACTGCAGCCGGGCGACCTGGTGTTCTTCTACAGCCCGGTCAGCCACGTGGGCATGTACATCGGCAACGGCCAGATGGTGCACGCGTCGACATCGGGCCAGCCCGTCAAGGTGGCCAGCCTCGACTCGATGGGCAGCTTCAACAGCGCCCGCCGCATCACCGGCTGACGCAGCACGACCCGGCGAGGGCCGGTGACCCCGTCCGGGGTCACCGGCCCTCCGTCGTCCTCGGACCGGGTCGGGCGCCTGCATAGGATCGGCCGGTGAGGTGGGCGGGTCGGGGAGGCGCTCGCCTCGCCCTGGCCGCAGCCGTCGTCCTCGGCGCCGCCCTCGTCGCGGTCATCGCCGTCCGGACGCCGTGGGTCGTCCTCCCCGAGCCCCCGGGCGGCGCCACACCCGTCGATCCCACGGCGGGGCTGTCCGTCGAGCAGCTGGACCTGGCCCAGTCGTTCGCCGCCGCGATCCGGCCGGCGTCCCTGGCCGCGCTCGTGCTGGGGCTCACCGTCTCCGCCGTCCTGGGTCTCACGCGGCTCGGCGGGCGGCTGGTGCGGGCCGTCGCGGCGCCGCTGGGCGGGGGATGGGTCTGGCAGGTGCTCCTCGGCGTTACCGCGCTGGCGGTCATCGGCCGGGTGGTCACCCTCCCGCTGTCGGCCTACGGCGAGATGATCCGGCATCGCTACGGCCTGTCGACCCGCAGCTGGGGGCTGTGGCTGCGCGACGTCGTCGTCTCCCTCGCCATCGACACGGCCCTGACCGCGCTCGGGCTGACCCTTCTGGTGTGGCTGGCGCGCCGCGCGCCCGGGACGTGGTGGGCGTGGGCCGGCGCGGGCGCGGCGGCGCTCGTCGTCGTCGGGTCGTTCCTGTGGCCGGTGCTGATGGAACCGGCCTTCAACCGGTTCACCCCGATGGCGGCCGGGCAGCTGCGCTCCGATCTGCTGGCACTCGCGGAGGAGAACGGCACCCCGGTCGAGGACGTGCTCGTGTCCGACGCCTCGCGGCGCACCACGGCGCTCAACGCCTACGTCTCCGGGTTCGGATCGACCCGCAGGATCGTCGTCTACGACAACGTCCTGGGTCTCCTGCCCGACGACGAGATCGAGTCGATCGTCGCCCACGAGCTCGGTCACGTCGCGACCGACGACGTGCTGACCGGCACGCTGACCGGAGCCCTCGGCGCCGGGGCGGGGGTCGCGCTGCTCGGGTGGCTGCTGGCCGGTCCGCGGGTGCTCCGCCGGTCGGGCGCCGACTCCGCGGGCGACCCGCGGGTCGTGCCGACGGTCCTGTTCCTGCTGGCCGTCGGCACCCTGCTCTCGACACCGCTGCAGAACCTCGTGTCCCGGCACATCGAGGCCCGGGCCGACGTGCACGCGCTGGACCTCACCGGCGACCCGGGCGCCTTCATCGACATGCAGCAGCGGCTGGCGGTCACCAACCTGTCGGACCCCGACCCGCCGGCGGTCTGGCAGTGGCTGTTCGGCTCCCATCCGACCGTGGCCCAGCGGGTGGCGCTGGCCCGCGACTGGGAACGGCTGGCCGGGCGGTGACGCGGACGCTGGTGGTCACCAACGACTTCCCGCCGCGGCAGGGCGGCATCCAGACCTTCGTGGCCGCGTTGCTGGCCCGCCGCCCGCCGGGTTCGGTCGTGGTGCTGGCCTCCGATGCCCCCGGGTCGGCCGAGCACGACGCCGGCCTGCCCTACCCCGTCGTCCGGCGGCCCACCGGGATGCTGCTGCCCACGCGCGCCACCGCCCGCGCCGCCGTCGACCTCGTCCGCCGGCACGGTTGTAACAGCGCGTTCTTCGGTGCGGCCGCCCCCCTGGGTCTGATCGCGCCGGCGCTGCGGGAGGCGGGCGTCGGACACCTCGTGGGCGCCACGCACGGCCATGAGACCGGCTGGGTGGCGCTGCCGGGTTCGCGGCAGTTGATGCAGCGGATCGCCGGGCAGCTGGACGTGCTCACCTACATCAGCGACTACACCCGCGACCGCCTCGCCCCGGCCCTGGGCGGCCGCACCCGCTTGGCGCAGCTGTCACCCGGTGTCGACGTCGACCGGTTCACGCCCGACGCCGAGGGGGCGGCCGTCCGCGAGCGGTACGGCCTGGGCGGCGCGCCGGTGGTCGCCTGCGTCTCCCGGCTGGTCGCCCGCAAGGGCCAGGACGTGCTGGTGGCCGGCTGGCCGCAGGTCCTCGCCCGTCATCCGCGGGCCCGCCTGTTGCTGGTCGGCGGGGGACCGCTGGAGGCCTCACTGCGCCGCGCCGTACGCCGGCTGGGGCTGGCGGACTCCGTCGTCCTCACCGGACCGGTCGCCCCGGCGGAGCTGCCGGCGTACTTCGCTGCCTGCGACGTGTTCGCCATGCCGTGCCGCACCCGCCGCGCGGGCCTGGACGTCGAGGGGCTCGGGATGGTGTTCCTCGAGGCGGCCGCCTGCGGACGGCCGGTGGTGGCGGGCACGTCCGGGGGAGCACCGGAGACGGTCCGGGAGGGCGTCACCGGCCACGTCGTCGACCCGCGCTCACCCGCGGCCGTCGCCGCCACCGTGGCCGACCTGCTCGACGACCCCGACCGCGCCCGGGCGATGGGTGCGGCGGGCCGGTCGTGGGTGGAGGAACGGTGGTCGTGGACCACGATCGCCGGCACCTTCGCCGACCTGCTCGAAGCGCGCTGACCGCCCGTGTCCCGCAGTTATGGCCAAAACTGCGGGACCGAGCCGCCCTCAGCGCGCGTAGAGGGCTTCGACCTCGGAGTCGAACTCCTTCATGACGACGGAGCGCTTGAGCTTGAGGCTCGGGGTCAGCATCCCGTTGTCCTCGGTGAAGTCGGTGCCCAGGATGGTGAACTTCTTGATGGCCTCGGCCTGCGAGACCGCCTTGTTGGCCTCCTTCACCGCCGCCTCGATCTCGGCGTGCAGTTCGGGGTCCTCGCGCACCTGCTCCGGGGTCTGGTCGGCCGGCTTGCCCTTCGACTCCAGCCAGGCCGGCAGCGCCTCCGCGTCGAGCGTCACGAGCGCGGCGATGAAGGGCCGCTGGTCGCCGACGACGATGCACTGGCTGACCAGCCGGTGGGCGCGCAACCGGTCCTCGAGCACCGCGGGGGCGACGTTCTTGCCGCCGGCGGTCACCAGGATCTCCTTCTTGCGGCCGGTGATCTTCAGGAAGCCGTCGCTGTCAAGCTCGCCGAGGTCGCCGGTGTGGAACCAGCCCTCGCCGTCGATGGCCTCCTTCGTGGCCTCCTCGTTCTTCCAGTAGCCGCGCATCACGATGCCGCCGCGGATGAGCACCTCGCCGTCGTCGGCGATCGCGAAGTCCACGCCGGGCAGCGGGCGCCCGACGGTGCCGATGCGGAGCGCCTCGTCGTGGTTGACCGAGGCGGCGGCGGTTGTCTCGGTCAGGCCGTAGCCCTCGAAGACGGTGACGCCGATCCCGCGGAAGAAGTGGCCGAGACGGTCGCCGAGCGGGGCGCCACCGGAGACCGCGCCCATGCATCGGCCCCCGAGGGCGGCGCGCAGCTTGCCGTACACGAGCTTGTCGAACACGGCGTGCTGTGCCTTCAGCGCGAGACCGGCGCCGCCCTTGTCCTGGGCGCGCGACCAGTCGATGGCCACCTGGGCCGCCTTGTCGAAGATCCTGCCCTTGCCGTCGGCCTCCGCCTTGGCCTTCGCGGAGTTGAAGACCTTCTCGAAGACGCGGGGGACGGCGAGCACGAAGGTCGGCTGGAACCTGCCGAGGTCCTCGACCAGGTTCGACACGTCGGGGGTGTGGCCGACGACCGTGCGGGTCTTGACGGCGCCCACCTGGATCACCCGGGCGAGCACGTGCGCCAGCGGGATGAACAGCAGCAGCGAGCCCTCGACGTTGAGGAACCGGCCCAGCAGGCTCATGCCGTTGCCGATCTCGAACAGGAAGTTGCGGTGCGTGAGCTCGCAGCCCTTGGGCCGGCCGGTCGTGCCGCTGGTGTAGATCAGGGTGGCCAGGCTGTCGGCGTTCAGGGTCGCCCGGCGGGCCTCGAGCTCGCTGTCGGGAACGTCCTTGCCCGCCTGGATGAGCTGGTCGACGGCGCCGTCGTCGATCACGTACACCGACTGCAGGTCGGGCGCCTGCTCGCGCACGGTCTCGACCGCCGCGGCGTGCTCGTCGCGCTCGACCACGATGGCGGTCGCCCCGGAGTCGGAGAGGATCCAGGCGACCTGGTCGGGGCTGGAGGTCTCGTAGATCGGCACGGTCGCCGCACCCGCGGTCCAGATCGCGAAGTCCATGACGACCCACTCGTACCGCGTCTTGGCCTGCAGGGCGACGCGGTCGCCGGCGGCCACGCCGGATGCGATCAGTCCCTTCGCCACCCCGGCGACCTGGTCGCCGAACTCCTTCCAGGTGACGTCCTGCCACTGACCGTTCCGCTGGACGCGGAACCCCGTCCGGTCGCCGACCTCGGCGACGTTCTCGGCGAGCAGGTCGGTGAGCGCCTCGTCGGGGCCCACCTCGGTGGTCGCAGGAACGCTGAACTCGCGCACGCCCGGTCCTCTCCACCCCGCCGGCCGGAGGCATCGTCGCCGCAGGTCCCGGTCGAGGTCGTCGCAGCAAATCTAGCCGTTTGCCCTACCCATGAGTAGCAGAGCGCCCGGCCGGCGGCCCGGAGGGCCGCGGCCAGCAGCTAGCCTGCTGCGCATGGCCGACCAGTCCACCCAGTCGATCACCGTCGATGCGCCCGCGGCCGACGTCATGGCGGTCATCGCCGACTTCACCTCCTATCCGAAGTGGGTCGCCGCCGCCAAGAAGGTGGAGGTCGTCGAGATGGGCGAGGACGGGCGCGCGCGGCGGGTGCACTTCGTGCTGGACGCCGGCGCGGTGAAGGACGACTACGTCCTCGACTACACCTGGGACGACGACCGCAGGGTGTCGTGGACGCTGGTCGAGGGCCAGATGCAGAAGCGGCAGGACGGCTCGTACACGCTGACCGAGACCGACGGCCGCACCGAGGTCACCTACAAGATCACGATCGACCTCTCCATCCCGATGCTCGGCATGATCAAGCGCAAGGCCGAGAAGGTCATCCTCGACACGGCTCTCAAGGAGCTCAAGAAGCGCGTCGAGGGCTGAGGCGGCACGTGCGCACCCTGCTGTTCACCGGTCCCGGCGGGGCCGGGACGACGACCCTCGCTGCGTCGGCCGCCGTGCGCGCCGCGCGCTCCGGGCGGGACACGGCTCTGCTGACCAGGCAGGACACCACGCTCGCGGGGCTGGACGAGGTCGGGAACCTCCGCGTGGTGCGGATCGACCCCCAGGCCGCCCTCGAGCGGCTCTGGCACGGCAGCGCGGCGACCGCCGGCGCCGTCCTCCCGCAGCTGACCCTCCCTCCCGCGAGCTCCGTCGTGCCGTTGCCCGGCGCCGGGGACGTCGCCCTGTTCGCCGAGCTCGCGCGCGCCGATGCCGACCTCGTGGTGGTCGACGCTGGGTCGCTGGACGCCGCCGCCGAGCTGCTGGCCCTTCCCGCCACCCTGCGCTGGTGGCTGGACCAGCTGCTCCCGCCCGGGATGCGTGCGCTGGGTGCGGTGCGCACCGCCGCGGTGGCCTCCGGGATGGCACGCCGCGGACCCGTGGACGCCGCGCTGGCCGCCGTCCCGGTGGTCGAGGCGCTGCTCGCCGCCGACCGGCTGGCCGACCCCTCCGACGTCGCCGTCTGCCTGGTCGCCCCGGCCCGCGCCTCGTCGGCGGGCGCCCTGCGCACGGCGGCCGCCGGCCTGGCCCTGCACGGCCACCGTGCCGCCGCCGTGCTCACCCGCGTCCTGCCCCTCGAGGGCCCGGGGGAGTGGTCGGCCCGGCGGGCGGCCGAGCAGGAGGCATCGGTCGCGGCGCTCGCCGAGGTGGCGCCCGTGCACGCGGTCCCGGAGGCCGCCGAGGCCCCCGGGGACGTGGACGCCCTGGCCGCGCTGCTCGACGGCTTCGACGCCGCCGCTCCCGCGGCACCCGCTCCCGCCCCCGAGCGCGCGGAGGGCGGCTGGCGGCTCGTCGTCCCGCTCCCGTTCGCCGAGCGCGACGCGGTGCGGATGACCCGATGGGTCGACGACCTGGTGATCACCGTCGGGAGCGTCCGCCGGTCGCTGCGCCTGGACCCGCTGCTGCGCCGCTGCGAGGTGACGGGGGGCCGGCTGGCCGACCCGGGCACCCCCGCCGCGCGCCTCAAGGTCGGCTTCCGGCCCGACCCGCAGCAATGGCCCGCCGATCTCCTCGCCGCCGAGACCATGGCCCCCAAGGAAGGGACCTCGTGAACCCCGGAACCGACTGGCTCGACCAGGCGCGACGGCTGGTCGACGCCGTGAAGAGCAGCCTCGCCGACGACGCGACCGACAGCACCGCACACGGCTCGGACTGCCGGTGGTGCCCGCTGTGCCAGGCGGCCGCCGTCCTGCGCGGCGAGCGGCCCGAGGTCACGGCGGCGCTGGACGACCTCCTCGCCTCCGCCGCCGCTGCGCTGCGCACGTTCGCCGCGGGCGGAGCGCCCACGGAGCCCCGCCCGGCCGAGGACGAGGACGGTGACCCACCCCCGGCCGCCCAGCACTTCGAGATCGCGTGACCGCCGCCGCGTCCGACCTGGCCGCGCTGGGCGTCGACATCGGTGGCACCAAGGTGGCCGGCGGGGTCGTCGCGCCCGACGGCACGGTGCTGGCCACCGCGCGCCGGGCCACCCCCGGGACGTCGGTCCGCGAGACCGAGGACGCGATCGCGGCGGTGGTCGACGAGCTCGCGGCCGGACAGGAGGGTGACCTGGTCGGCGTCGGCGTGGGTGCCGCCGGCTGGTTCGACCGGACCGGCGACACGGTGCTGTTCAGCCCCCACCTGGCCTGGCGGAACGCCACGCTCCGTGCGGACCTCGCCGCGCGGCTGAAGCGGCCGCTGTGGGTCGGCAACGACGCGGACGCCGCGGCCTGGGCCGAATACCGCTACGGCGCGGCCCGGGGCGCGGACCTGGCGCTGATGATCACCCTCGGCACCGGCATCGGCGGCGGCATCGTCTGGGACGGGCGGCTGCGGCGCGGCTCGCACGGCGTGGCGGGGGAGTGGGGGCACATGCGCGTCGTCCCCGACGGTCGGCTCTGCGCGTGTGGCAACCGGGGGTGCTGGGAGCAGTACGCGAGCGGCACAGCCCTGGGCCAGACCGCCCGCGAGGTGGCCCGCAGCTCCCGCGCGGCGGCGGCGCGGCTACTCGAGCGCGTCGACGGCGCACCCGACCGGCTCACCGGGGAGCACGTCGCGCAGACAGCGGCGGACGGCGACCCACTGGCGCTGGAGCTGGTGGCCGACGTCGGCGCGTGGCTCGGCCAGGGGATCGCCGACCTCGCCGCGATCCTCGACCCGGAGGTGGTCGTGATCGGCGGCGGTGTGAGCGCGCTGGGCGAGCTCGTGCTGGCCCCGGCGCGGGACCGGCTGGACCGCTCGCTCCCCGGCCGCGGCTTCCGGCCCGGCCCCCGGATCGTCGTCGCGGAGCTCGGCCCGCAGGCCGGTCTGATCGGCGCGGCCGACCTGGTGAGGAGAGAATTCACCGAGGGCGGTTGAGGTCGAGCCGAGTGGGCCCCGGAGGGGTCCGCGGAGGCTCGACGCAGCGGCTCAGCGCCGCTCGGGACGGCACCTGGCCGCGGTGTCGGCCGGTAGGCCGACCGTCAGCAGAGCTCGCGGGCCAGTTGCTCCAGGAACAGGCCGATGTCGGTGATGATGCCCATCGCCTGGGCGCTGCCGCGGTCGGCCAGCTTGGTGACCGTCGCGGGGTTGATGTCCACGCTGACCAGCGGGACGGACGCCGGCAGGATGTTCCCGGTCGCGATGGAGTGCAGCATCGTCGCCACCATGATCGCGAAGCCCACGTGGTGCAGCTCCGCGCGCATCGCCCGCTGGCCCTCGATCACGTCGGTGTAGACGTCGGGCAGCGGCCCGTCGTCGCGCTCGGACCCGACCAGCACGAACGGCTTGCCCGCCCGCACCATCGCGTGCATCACGCCGCCGGTGAGGACGCCCTTCTCCACCGCCGCCGCGATCGACCCCGCCGCGCGGATGGTGTTGATCGCCCGGATGTGGTGCTCGTGCCCGTGCGGCACGCCCGACCCCTTCGCCAGGTCGACGCCCAGCGAGGTGCCGAACAGCGCGGACTCGATGTCGTGGGTCGCCAGCGCGTTGCCGGCGAAGAGGACGTCGACGTAGCCGGCCTCGACCAGCCGGACCATGGCGGGGGCGGCGCCGGTGTGCACGACGGCGGGCCCGCCGACCCAGAGCACGCGCTGTCCGGCCGCCTTGACCTCCCGCATCCGGTCGGCGATCTGGCGCACCAGCACGACCTGCGGCTTCTCGCTGGAGACCGCCGAGCTCATGAAGCCGAAGTTCTCCTCCTCGCCGCGGGCGACGGCCGGGGGCATCTCCACGCGGACGCCGTGCGCTCCGCAGACGACGGTCTCGCCCGCCCGCACGTCGCTGACCGGGACGTTGCGGATGAACGGCCGGCCGTCGCGCTCTTCTACGACGAGGCCGCAGTCCATCTCGGCGCGGTCGACGGCGAGCCACTCCCGGTCCAGCCGGACGAAGGTGTCCAGGTTGGTCGTCGAGTAGAAGTCCTCGGGGAAGACCCCGTCGGCCGGGGCCGGCCGGGTCGTCGCCGTGCCCGGATCCACCGGGTTGGCGCCGTGCACCTGCAGCCGCATGACGATCCGCTCGAGCAGCTCGGTGTCGTCGGTCTTGATCTCGATGACCGCGCGCGACTCGTCCTCGTGCTGCCGGCCGAGGTCCAGCGTCTCGATCCGGTAGTCCCCGCCGTACTCGAGGACGTCGTCCAGCAGCCGGGCGAGGATGCCCGTGTCCATCAGGTGCCCGGTCAGGGCAACGGTCTCCGAGTGCGTGGCGGTGCTCACCCCAGCACGCTAGAGGACGCCGTCATGGCAGGTCGTCAGTGCCACGTTCGACGCCCAGCGTCGCCAACAGGTCCTCGTGGAGCTGGATCCAGACGACGTGGCACGACGCCCGGTCCGGGGCGTCGACCCAGCTGCTCTCACCCCGGTCGACGCGGACCAGCGCGGCGCGGTAGCGGTCCACGTGACCGTCGAAGCGGTCGAGCACCTGAGCGAGCGGTGCGCACGCCCGGTCGAGCCCGTCACCCAGGGAGGCGAGCGTCCGGAGCACGCGGTCGTCCCATCTCCAGTCCGAGTGGTCGTTGGAGGCCATGGGGTCCCACGGTGTCGGCCGGATCTGCCACTGCGTGCAGGCGGTCCCGAGACGCCGGTTCAGCGGCAGGAAAGCGGCGTGCACCTGACGGGCGACGTCGCGCGCGCCGAGTGCGTCGAGTTCCTCCGCCAACTGCCGTTCGTTCGCGCGGCGGCCCAAGTCCGTGATCGACCAGCCGCTCCGACCGGCGAACTCGCTCCGCCGGACCCGGCCGCGGGCCTCGTCGTCCAAAAGGTGCTCGTCCACCTCCTCGGGCTCCAGCCGGTACCGCGCCGCCACCTGACCCGAGGACGCGAAACCCAGGATGCGTACCCCATGCAGCGCCAACAGTGCCGGGTCCGAGCGATGGCTCACGATCGTGTGCCGTCGAGCCGGCAGGCCACCCGCTCGAAGCGCTGCTGGGCTGCCTGGCGGCTGCTGAGCCCGAGACCCTCGGCGATCCGTCCCCAGGGCAGACCCTCGGCCCGGGCCACGAACAGGAGCGCTGCCTCCATCTGGTCGATCTCGCTGCGCGCGGAGGGCAGCAGCGTCAGCGCGCTGACCACGTCCTCGGCGGGGACGGGGCCCCCGCCGCCGGCGCGCCACAGGAGATGCCGGATCAGGTCGACGGACTGGGGGGGCTGACCGGGCGACGACCACGGTGGGCGCGGCAGCTGTCGTGCACCGGCGTCGAGCAGTCGATCGCGTGCCTGCTGCTCGCGGGCGGCGTCCGTGTGGTCGGGGTGGGAGGCGGTGGCCATGCGAACACCGTGGCCCCGAGGAACCGCTACGTCAACAATGTGTTGACGGCTTCCCGGGAAGGTCAGACCACAGCGCCGTCGTCGCCGTCGTCGGCGGACCGCTCGCGCATCCGGGACACCAGCATCGCCGCCCCGCTCGCGATCGCCACGACGCCCAGGATCAGGCCGACGTCGGTCGACAGGTGGAGCACGCCGGGCGCGCCCACGAGGAGGACGCCCGCGACGACGAGGAGCACCGCGTAGAGCGACGCGGGCGACGGTGCCGGCAGCGGCGGTGGCGGCGGGGGCTCGAAGTGCTCCTCGGACAGGTCGAGGATGGCGGTCTCGTGGGGGACGGGCGCCGGTGCCTCGGCCGGCTCCTCCTCGACGACCGTCCGGCCGTGCTCGGCCTCGAACGCCGAGACGATCCGTGCCCACTCGGCGTCCTCGTCGACGTCCCGCCGGATCGCACCCCGCTCCGGGGCCCGGCCGGGGCCCGCCCCGGCGCCGGGGTCCTGCGCGGGCTCCTGCGCCGGCTGCGGCGCGTGCTCGTCGACGACGGCACGCGCCTCGGCGCGGCGGGACCGGTCGACGAACAGCCGGTCCGACGGCGGGCTCGGGAGGAAGACGGTCCGCGTGTACGGGCCGACGTCCGACGACGGCTCGAGGTAGGCGGCGATTCCGAGCGCGTGCAGCAGGTCGAGCAGGTGCTCGCCGACCCGGGGGTCGACGTCGCGCACCGGGCTCCAGAGGGTGGCGTCGAGGCCGTTGTCCCGCCTTCCGCGGCGGGCCGTCACGGCACCTCCGCGGCGGACTCCGTCGTCGGGCCCCCGGACGCGGACACGCGCTCACGGATCCACTCGACCGACCGCTCGAAGATCAGCGGGGCGTCGTTGTCGAGCGTCGCGACGTGGTAGCTGTCGCGCAGCACGACCTCGGTGGTGTCCTCGCTGGAGACCCCGTCCAGCAGGACCTGGGAGTTGATCGGCTCGACCACGTGGTCCTCGGCGCTGTGGAAGACGATGACCGGCACGGTGACCTTGGGCAGGTCGGCGCGGGTGACCGCCCACAGCTGCCGGAGCTGCATCATCGCCCGGGTCGGGAGCTTCGGGTAGGCGAGCTCGACGATGCCCGGCTTCTTGATGTCGCTGGCGATCGGCGCCCAGCTGCCCGTCAGGCGGGCGATGAGCGGCAAGAGCTTCGCGTCGAGGCGCTGGGTGAGCAGGGACGGATTGACCAGGATCAGCCCCGCGAGCTCGTCCGGGCGCAGCTCGGCGAGCCGGGTCGACAGGGTGCCGCCCATCGAGAGGCCGGCCACGAACACCCGGTCGCACTCGGCGCGCAGCTGGTCGAACGCGTCGTCGACCATCGCCGTCCACTGGTCGTGCCGGTGGTCGTTGCAGTCCTCCCACCGAGTGCCGTGGCCGGGCAGCAGCGGGCAGCGGACGGCGAAACCCTCGGCCGCGAGGTGCTCGCCCCACGGGCGCATGCTCATCGGCGTGCCGGTGAACCCGTGCACGAGCAGCACCCCGGTGCGCCCCTCGGGACCCTCCCCGCCCGGGAAGGAGAACGGCTCGGCGCCGGGCATCACGTCGACGGGCACGGTCGGTCCAGGCACGGATGGTCCTCCTCGGCGTCCGGCGGCGCGGCCGACCGGCAGGGCGGGTGATCTCCGGAGCGGTCGATTGTGATTCGGCCGCCCGGCTCCCTAGTCTGGCAGTTCAGGAGGGAGGCGTGTTGTTCTACTGGTTCCTCAAGTTCGTCGCGATCGGCCCGGTGGTCCACGCCGTCTTCCGTCCGCGTGCCGAGGGCACGGAGAACGTCCCCGCGACCGGCGCGGCGATCCTGGCGAGCAACCACCTGTCGGCGGCCGACTGGATCCACATGCCCCTGCTGCTCAAGCGCCGGGTCACCTTCCTCGCGAAGGCCGAGTACTTCACCGGCAAGGGCGTGAAGGGCGCCTTGCGGCGGGCGTTCTTCACCGGTGCCGGGCAGGTGCCGATCGACCGGTCGAGCGCCTCGGCCGCCGAGAACGCCATCCAGACCGGCATTCGCATCCTGCATGAGGGAAAGCTGCTCGGCATCTATCCCGAGGGCACGCGCTCGCCGGACGGGCGCCTGTACCGCGGCAAGACCGGGGTGGCCCGCACGGCGCTGGAGACCGGCGCCTCCGTCGTCCCCGTGGCCATGATCTACCGCCCTCGGAAGCTGCCGTTCGGCCTGAGCATCCCGCGGGTGCAGGTCCGCTTCGGCCGGCCGCTGGACTTCTCGCGGTACGAGGGCCTCTCCGGTGACCGCTTCGTCGAGCGGTCGATCACCGACGAGATCCTCTACGAGATCATGGAGCTCTCCGGCCAGGAGTACGTCGACGTCTACGGGGCGACGGTGAAGAAGTCGATGGACGCCACCGGCGCCAGCGCGCCGGACGTCGTCGCGAAGCTGCAGCCGCCGCCGGACGAGGCCGCCGACCGGGCACCCACCTCCCTGGCCGGCTAGAGGGACTCTGCGCGCCGAAAGTCCGTTCTAGGCCGCGGTGAGGCGGTCGAGGACGTCGCGCAGCAGCACCAGCAGCTCCTCGCGCGACATCGTCGGCTCGAGGGCCCAGTGGCCGACCAGGTCCTCGGTGAAGGCGAACCAGGCCAGCACCAGCTGGCGGCGCCGGGCGTCGTCGGGCAGCTCCAGCGCGTCGAGCGCCACCGCCACCAGCCGCGACCGGGTGTCCTCGTAGACCTCCGACACCCAGGGATCGCCGCCGGCCGCGCCCCGCACGAAGGCCAGGTGGCTCTCGCGGAAGGTCTCCACCCAGCCGACGTAGCGGTCGAGCATGCCGCTGACCAGCTCGTCGCGCGGCGTACCGGGCCGGGGGAGCAGGTGCTCCCAGAGCAGGTCGGCCGCCGCGCGGGTGACGGCGGTGTAGTACTCGCGCTTGGTGGCGAAGTAGTGGAACAGCAGGGACCGGCTGATGCCGGCCCGGCGGGCCACCTCGTCGATGGTCAGCTCCTGCACCGGCGTCGTCGGCAGCAGCTCCAGGCCGATCTGCACCAGCTGCGCGCGCCGGTCGCCGGCCGTGCGCCGCAGCCGGACCGGCTCGGGGGCGGAGGGGGCCGTCACGGGACCGTCATGCGGCGGCCTCGTCGCGCGTCGCGTCGGCCAGCAGCCGCTCGATCGCGTCGGCCACGAGCCGCGGGCGCTCCTGGGGCAGCATGTGGCCGGTCCGCTCCACCTCGTACAGTTGGGCGGCGGGCAGCGCCTCGGCCAGCTGCCGGCTGTGCCGCCGGGGGGTGAGCTTGTCGCTGTCCCCGACCAAGATCTCCACCGGCGCGGAGGTCAGCGCGGAGAGGTTCTCCCGCTTGTCGTGCTCGTCCAGCGCAGGCATGAACGAGACGAACGAGCGGACGGTCGATGCGTGCATGATCTCCGCGCCGGCCAGCACCATCTCCTCGGTGGCGTCCGCGCCGTAGAGCAGGTCGCGCACCATCTTCCGGTGCCGGGGATGCGTCGGCGGCAGCAGCGCCCGTAGTTTCTCCACTACGACGGCGCCGGCGAGGGCGGCGTTCAGCACGGCGGGCTTGAGGGTGGCCATCCGCCCGGCCGCGCTGCGCGGATCGGAGGTCAGGTCGCCGGCCGACGTCGACACCAGGACGACGCCGCGCACGCGGTCGCCGAACAGCTCGGGCCGGGCGGCCGCGAGGCACATGATGGTCATGCCCCCCATCGAGTGCCCGCCGAGCACCACCGGGCCGGTGGGCACCAGCTGGTCGAGCAGCGTGCCGAGGTCCTCGCCCAGCTGGTCCATCGAGATCTCGGCCTCGCCCCAGGTGGAGCGCCCGTGGCCGCGCTGGTCGTAGCGGATCAGCCGCAGCTCGCCCTCGGCGACCGCCGGGGTCAGCAGGTCGGCGACGTCGTCCCACGCGGCCTGGGCGAGGGTCCAGCCATGGGCGAGGACCAGGGTCACGGGTGCGTCGTCCACCCCGTCGACCACGGCGTGCAGCTGGGCGCCGTCCGGGGTGCGGACGGCGGCCACGCGGCGCTGGACGGTCGCGGTCATGCCGCCACCTCCTCGCCGGTCGTGCTGGCCGGGATGCCGACGTAGTTCTCGCGGTCGAGCTTCTTCGTGAGCTTGCGGAACCGGAAGGTGAAGTCGGGCCACAGGGTCGTGTTGTGCCCGTGCTCGTCGAGGTACCAGCTGGCGCACCCGCCGGCCAGCCACACGGTGCCCTTCGACTTCTCGGCGATCAGCTGCCGGTAGACGTCCTGGGCCTCAGGGGTGGTCTCGAGGACCTCCAGGCCCTCGGCCTCCATCGTCCGCAGCGCGTCGTCCACGTAGGCCACCTGCGACTCGATCATGTACACCATCGACGTGTGGCCCACCCCGACGTTGGGCCCGACGAGCAGGAACAGGTTGGGGAAGCCCGCGACCGCGGCGCTGCGGTTGGTGACCATCCCGTCGGCCCAGACCTCGGCGAGGCTGCGCCCGCCGCGACCGCGGATCTTCTCGGCGATCGGCAGGTCGGTGACGTGGAAGCCGGTGGCCAGGACGATCGTGTCCGTGGGCCGCTCCACGCCGTCCGTCGTGACGATCGAGTGCGGCCGGACCTCCGCGATCCCGGCGGTGACCAGCTCGGCGTTCGGCGCCGCGACGGCCGGGAAGTAGTCGTTGCTGATCAGGATGCGCTTGCAGCCGATCGTGTAGTCGGGCGTGAGCGCCGCCCGCAGCTTGGGGTCGCGCACCTTGCCGGTGCAGGTGCGCCTGGGCGAGCTTCTGGACCGGTTTGAGGAAGCGCCGCCGCTTCGCCATGCCGATCACGAGGAACTCGCGGAACAGGTACAGCGCGCCGCGGATCCCCTTCTGCAGGCCGGGGACGAACCGGTAGAGCCGGCGCATCCAGGGCTTCACCGGGTGGTCGGTGCGGGGGACGACCCAGGCGGGTGTGCGCTGGTAGACCGTGACGCTCTCCACGACCGGCTGGATCGCCGGCACCACCTGGATCGCGGAAGCGCCGGTGCCGATCACCGCGACCCGTTCCCCGATGAGGTCGTGCGAGGCGTCCCAGCGGGCGGAGTGCATGACCGTGCCGTCGAACGTGTCCAGGCCGGGGATGTCGGGATAGGTGGGGTCGGCCAGCGCGCCGGCCGCGGAGATCAGCACTCGGGCGAGGAAGGTGCCGGCCGTCGTCCGGACCTCCCAGCGCCGGGCGGTGTCGTGCCAACGCGCGGCCACGACGTCGGCGCCGAAGACGCAGTGCTCGCGGACGCCGAAGCGCCTCGCCACCCGCTGCAGGTAGGCCTGGATCTCCGGCTGCTCGGAGTAGGAGCGGCCCCAGTCGGGGTTCGGCGCGAAGGAGAACGAGTAGAGGTTGGACTGCACGTCGCAGGCCGCGCCCGGATAGGTGTTGTCGCGCCAGGTGCCGCCGACGTCGTCGGCCCGCTCCAGGACGACGAAGTCGGTCTCCCCCCGCCGGCGCAGGGCGATGGCCATGCCGAGCCCGGCGAACCCGGAGCCGATGATCGCCACCCGCACCTGCCGGGCGGAGCCCGCGGCCCGGGACGCGGCCGCGGGCTGGGTCTCGAGCGTGCTGGTCACCGATCGGCTCCTTCGGGGTTCCGTCGTGGTGGCTCCCGGCTTGCTGAGCATCGCTCAACAAGCTACAACGGCTGTCGAGCAGTGCTCAATTCGAGCGCTCGGATCCGAGGAGCACCCCGATGGCACGTCCCCGTACCTCGCTGGCCGGCCGGTCGGTGCTGATCACCGGCGCGGCCCGCGGCATCGGTGCCGCGCTCGCCCGGAAGGCGGCGGCCCGCGGGGCACGGGTGGCGCTGGTCGGGCTGGAGCCCGAGGAGCTGGCGAAGCTCGCCGCGGAACTGGGACCGGAGCACGTCTGGGTCGAGGCCGACGTCACCGACGCCGAGGCACTGCAGGCCGCCGTCGAGCGAACGGTCGAGGCCTTCGGTGGGCTCGACGTCGTCGTCGCCAATGCCGGGATCGCGCCGCTGACGACGGTGATGACGTCATCGGCCCGTGCGCTGGCCCGCACCATCGAGGTCAACCTCATCGGCGCGATGCTCACCGCGCACGCCGCCCTGCCGTCGGTGGCCGAGCGCAAGGGGCACGTGCTGCTGATCAGCTCCGCGGCGGCGTTCACCGTGCTCCCCGGGATGAGCGCCTACTGCGCGGCCAAGGCGGGCCTCGAGCGGTTCGGCGACGCGCTGCGCCTGGAGGTGGCCCACCGCGGCGTCACCGTCGCCAGCGCCCACCCGACCTGGATCGACACCGACATGGTGCGCGACACCGAGGACGCGCTGCCCACGTTCAAGGCGACCCGCAAGCAGCTGCCCGGCCCGCTGGGCGCGTTCACCTCGGTGGACGCCTGCGCCGAGGCGCTGGTCGGGAACCTGGAGACGCGCGGCCGCCGGGTGTTCGTGCCGCGCTCGGTCGGCGTCGTCTCGGCGCTGCGCCAGGTCGTCACCGGCGTGGTCGCCGAGAAGGTGGCCATGCTCGTGTCGGCCAAGCGCGTGCCGCAGCTCGAGCGCGACATCCAGGCGCTGAACGGGCAGGAGTTCGGTAGGCACTCCGTGGGTGACCAGCGGGGCGGCAACGAGGCCGCCTGAGTCATCGCCGCTGAACCGAAGCGTCGTTGATCATCGGCATGTGGCTGCTCGACACGCCGACGGAGGCAGCCAGATGACGATGATCAACCGGGGTCAGCGGGTCCAGCCACCGGCGCGGGGGACGGCGTCTCGCCAGCGGGCGTGCCGGCCGTCGTCGCGGCGTCCCTGCTCGGGCTCGAACCGGCGGTCCAGCGCCCAGGTCTGCGCCAGCTCGTCCGTCGATCCCCACACGCCGGTGCCCAGGCCGGCGAGGAAGGCCGCGCCCAGCGCCGTCGTCTCGGTGACCACCGGACGGCGCACCGGCACCCCGAGCTGGTCGGCCTGCAGCTGCATCAACAGGTCGTTGGCGCTCGCCCCGCCGTCCGCCGAGAGCTCGGGCACCTCGAGGCCGGCCTCGGTGACCATCACGTCGACGACGTCGCGCACCTCGAAGGCGATCGCCTCCAGCGTCGCGCGGGCGAGGTGGGCGCGGGTCGTGCCCCGGGTGATGCCGAGGATGGCGCCGCGGGCGTGCGGGTCCCAGTGCGGGGCGCCCATGCCGGTCAGCGCCGGGACGAAGACGACGTCGCCCGAGTCGGACACGGTGCGCGCGAGGCCCTCGATCTCGGCCGCGGAGTCGATCAGCCCGAGACCGTCGCGCAGCCACTGCACCGCCGCGCCGGTGACGAAGATGGCGCCCTCGAGCGCGTAGACCAGGCCGTCGCCGATGTCCCACGCCACCGTGGTGAGCAGCCCGGCGTCGGAGCGGACCGGTGACGAGCCGGTGTTGGTCAGGACGAACGAGCCGGTGCCGTAGGTGCACTTGCTCATGCCGGGGGAGTAGCAGGCCTGGCCGAACAGTGCCGCCTGCTGGTCGCCGGCGATCCCCGCGATGGGCAGCTCCAGCCCGAGGAAGGAGTCGGGGTCGGTGGTGCCGACGACGCCGGAGCTCGGCACCACCTCCGGAAGGGCCGACCGCGGGACGTCGAACAGGTCGCACAGCTCGTCCGACCAGCCGCCCTTGCTCAGGTCGTAGAGCAGGGTGCGGCTGGCGTTGCTCGGATCGGTGACGTGCGCGGCGCCTCCGGTGAGCCGGGCGACGACGTAGGAGTCAACGGTGCCGAGCACCAGGCCGCCGTCGCGGACGCCGGACCACAGGGCCGGCTCGTGCTCGGCCAGCCACGCGTACTTCGTGCCCGTGAAGTACGGGTCCAGCCGGAGGCCGGTCAGCTCGGCGACCCGGTCCTCCACGCCGTCCGAACGCAGCCGGTCGCAAATGCCGGTGGTGCGCCGGTCCTGCCAGACGATCGCCGGCCTCGGGGGGCGGAGCGTGCGGCGGTCCCACACGACGGCGGTCTCACGCTGGTCGGTGATGCCCACGCAGGTGGGCGCGACGTCGGTAGCGGCCAGCGCCTCGCGGCAGGCGGCCACCGTCGCCGTCCAGATGTCGTCGGGCTCGTGCTCGACCCAGCCGGGGCGGGGGAACAGCTGCGCGAACTCGCGGTAGCCGCGGGCCAGGACGTCGCCCTGCTCGCCCACGACCAGCGCGGTCACCCCGGTCGTGCCTGCGTCGATGGCGAGTACCGGCATGAGGGGCAACGTAGCGCCGCATACGGTGGCCCGCGTGCGGCGCTTCTTCTACGACACCGAGTTCATCGAGGACGGCACCACCATCGAGCTCGTCTCAATCGGCGTCGTCGACGAGAGCGGTCGCGAGTTCTACGCCGTCAGCACCGAGTTCGACGAGCGCAAGGCCATCCCGTGGGTGCGCCGCAACGTGCTGGACCAGCTGCCGCCGCCGGCCGACCGCGCCTGGCGCAGCCGCGAGCGGATCCGCGAGGACCTACTGACCTTCCTCACCGGCCCGGGCGAGGAGATCGAGCTGTGGGCCTGGTTCGCCGCCTACGACCACGTCGCGCTCTGCCAGCTGTGGGGTGCAATGCCCGCCCTGCCGCGGCCGATCCCGCGGTTCACCCGCGAGCTGCGCCAGCGCTGGGACGACCTGGGGCAGCCGCCGCTCCCGCCCAAGCCCGAGGGCACCCACGACGCGCTGATCGACGCCCGCTACAACCTCGCCCGCTGGCAGGCCATGGCTGAAGGACCCCGCCGCCCCCCACCGCTCGCGAGCTCGCGGCGGGCCCCTGCGGCGGGGCCGACCGACGCGCGAACCGACGTCCCGAAGACCGGCGGCGAGCGGGAACTGCTGCGCGCCTACCTCGACTTCCACCGGGAGACGCTGGCGCTCAAGTGCGCCGGGCTGACCGACGACGAGCTGCGCCGGCGCACGACGCCGTCGTCCCTGTCGCTGCTCTCGCTGGTCCGGCACATGGCCGAGGTGGAGCGGTCCTGGTTCCGCCGGGTTCTCGACGGGCAGGACGTCCCGCTGGTCTGGTCGCCCGACGGGGACTTCCAGGTGGCCTACGACGCGGACGACGCCGCGCCGGAGGAGGCGTTCGCCGCCTGGCTGGCCGAGATCGCGATCGCCCGCGACATCGAGGCGGCCGCGCCGTCGCTCGACGTGACCGGCGTCGAGCGCCGGAACAGCGACGAGTACTCGCTGCGCCGGATCATGGTGCACCTGATCCAGGAGTACGCCCGGCACAACGGCCACGCCGACCTCATCCGCGAGGGGATCGACGGCGCCGTCGGGGTGTGAGCCGCGAGAGGGTGGCGCGCGTGGACAGCCTGACCGCCGTCGAGGCCCGCACGCTGCTGGCCGGTGCGTTCGTCGAGGACCCGCTGATGCGGTGGTTCTTCCCGGACGACGACGCGCGCCCGCACGCCTGCGCCGCGCTCTTCGGGCTGTTCGCCGAGCAGTACCTCGCAACCGGACGTGTCGACGTCGTCCGTCGCGGCCGCCCCGTCGCCGTGGCGATGTGGCGGTGGCCCGCCGCTGAGCAGCCGGCGTCGGAGCAGCCGGAGTCGCTCCCCACGCCGCCGGGACTGATGACCGCGCTCATGGGTGCCGGTCGCGCGGCCGAGCTGGGGAGCGCCATGCGGGTCATCGGTGAGCTGCGGCCGCCGGAGCCATGCGCCTACCTCCACCTCCTCGGCGTCGACCCGGCCGCGCGCCGCGAGGGTCTGGGACGAGCGGTGCTGCGACCCGGTCTGGAGGCGGCCCGCGGCGCCGGACTGACCGCCTGCCTGGAGACCATGAACCCGGCCAACGTGCCCTTCTACGAGGCGCACGGGTTCTCCGTGCGGCACGAGGTCCGCCTCGCCGCGGGCGGACCCACCGTCTGGGCGATGGCGACCTGAGTCCGGCGATCAGCTGCGCAGGTGTGCCCAGTCCTCGGGGTGCCGGCGCAGGTGCTCGGCCACCGTCGTGGCCGGGTGGCCGGTCAGGGTGGGGACGACGTCGGTGACGGTCGCCAGCTCGCCGACGGCGATCGCCAGGTAGCTGGTCACCCAGCCCTCGATCTCCCAGTCCGGGTGGCCGGAGGGGCGCCGGCTCGCCCACGCCTCGTCGATCGTCTCGGCGCGGTACTCGGCCGGCACACCCGTGACCTCGGTGAGCACGGCCGCAGCCTCGGCGAGGGTGATCGCGTCCGGGCCGGTGACCTCCAGCGCCTGTCCGTCGAGGCGGCCCGACCCGTCGAGGAGGACGGCGGCCGCGACGTCGGCCAGGTCGTCGCGGGAGACGAAGCTGGCGCGGCCGTCGCCGGCGGGGGCGGCGATCACCGCGCGCCCGTCCTGGAGCGTGGCGAAGAACGGCACGAAGTCGGCGTAGAAGCTGTGCCGGAGGAAGGTCGCGGGGACGCCAGTCGACCGGATCCGCTCCTCCGTGTGGAAGTGCTGGCGACCGAGGGTGAAGGTCGAGTCCGGCCGCGCCTCGAGGAACGACGTGTAGACGATGCGCTGCACGCCGGCAGCCGCCGCCGCGTCCACCGCGGTGTAGTGCTGGCTCAGCCGGTCCTCGGCCTCGGCGGCCGAGACCAGGTACAGGGTGTGCACGCCCTCGAGGGCTTTCCGGAACCCGGCGCCGTCGGCGTACCCGCCGGGGTTGGCGACCACCTCGGCGCCGGCAACCTGCGGCGCCCGCGCGGGGTCCCGGACGACGAGCCGGAGCGATACGTCCCCGGCTCCCGCGAGCCGGTCCACCACCCGCCCGCCGAGGACTCCCGTGGCTCCTGTGACAGCGATCACGGGGCTCATGCGACCGACATGGCCCCTGCTGGGCACCGCCCCGAGCTTGCGAGGGGCGGGGAGCAGGGGTCCTTTCTCTGCGGCATCATGACGCGCGACAACCCCGCACCCCCCGAGAACCTTCCCGGAGGAATCCCCATGCGCATCGGCATCCTGACCGGCGGCGGCGACTGCCCTGGCCTCAACGCCGTCATCCGGGCAGTGGTCCGGAAGGGGGTCGGTGAGCACGGCGACGAGATCGTCGGGTTCCGGGACGGCTGGCGCGGCGTGCTGGAGGGCGACACCGTCACCATGGATCTGCGAGCCGTGCGCGGCATCCTGCCCCGGGGCGGCACGGTGCTCGGCACCTCGCGCACCAACCCCTACGGCGTCGACGGCGGGGTCGACAAGGTCATGGGCACCCTCGACCGGCTGGGCATCGAGGCGCTGATCCCGATCGGCGGCGAGGACACCCTCGGCGTCGCCACCAAGCTCGCCGACGCCGGCGTCCGCGTCGTCGGCGTCCCCAAGACCATCGACAACGACCTCGACGCCACCGACTACACCTTCGGCTTCGACACCGCCGTCGGCGTCGCGATGGAGGCCATCGACCGGCTGCACACCACCGGCGACAGTCACCACCGCACGCTGGTGGTCGAGGTCATGGGTCGGCACGCCGGCTGGATCGCGCTGCACGCCGGGATGGCCGGTGGCGCCAACGTCATCCTCATCCCCGAGAACCCGTTCGACGTCGACGGCGTCGTCGCGCACTGCCAGCACCGGTTCGACTCCGGGTACTCGCCGATCATCGTCGTCTCGGAGGGGGCGGCCCCCAAGGGCGGCGAGCTCAGCCTGACGACGGGGGAGAAGGACGCGTTCGGGCACGTGCGGCTGGGCGGCATCGGCGCGGCGCTGGCGTCGCTGATCGAGGAGCGCACCGGCCGCGAGGCGCGGGCCGTCGTCCTCGGCCACATCCAGCGCGGCGGCACGCCGTCGCCGTTCGACCGCGTGCTCGCCACCCGCTTCGGGCTGGCCGCCGTGGACGCCGTCCACGACGGGCAGTCGGGCGTGATGGTGGCGCTGCGCGGCACCGACATCGTGAGGGTGCCGCTGACGGCGGCCACCGCGCAGCTGAAGCTGGTGCCGCCGGAGCGCTACGCCGAGGCCGAGGTGTTCTTCGGCTGACGGCCCCGCCGCAGGGGCCCGGCGCGCGCTGGCGAGTGCCGGGGGGCGGCGGGATCCTTCTGCGTACCCTTCAGGGCGTGAGTCTCCCCGAACCTGCTGAGCTGGTCCCCGGTCTGGACCGCTGGCGGGAGCTTCCCGCTGCCCAGCAGCCGCAGTGGCCCGACCAGGCCGCGCTCGACACCGTCCTGCAGACGCTGTCGACCGTGCCGCCCATCGTGGCCCCGTCGGAGGTCGACCACCTGCGCGAGCAGCTGGCCCAGGTCGCGCGGGGCAAGGCGTTCCTGCTGCAGGGCGGCGACTGCGCGGAGACGTTCGACCTCAACACCGAGCCGCACCTGCAGAGCACCACGCGGACGCTGCTGCAGATGGCCGTCGTCCTCACCTACGGGGCCAGCGTGCCCGTGGTCAAGGTCGGCCGGGTGGCGGGGCAGTACGCGAAGCCCCGCTCCTCGGACACCGACGCCCTGGGCCTGCCCTCCTACCGCGGCGACATGGTCAACTCGCTCGAGCCGGTGCTGGAGAAGCGGATCCCCGACCCGATGCGGCTGGTGCGGGCCTACGCGAACTCCGCCGCGGCGATGAACATGATCCGCGCCTACGCCCGCGGCGGCCTGGCCGACCTGCACGCCGTCCACGACTGGAACAAGGACTTCGTCGCCAACTCGCCGGCCGGCGTGCGGTACGAGGTCATCGCCCGCGAGAT
>Ga0126307_10000098_pt1 | contig 49060 bp, 50 predicted proteins | sample Plot28_FD_89955 | JGI IMG/M metagenome (GOLD analysis project Ga0126307, IMG submission 89955) | Serpentine soil microbial communities from UC McLaughlin Reserve, CA, USA - Plot28 | ecosystem: Environmental > Terrestrial > Soil > Grasslands | place: USA: UC McLaughlin Reserve, Lake County... | reverse complement strand
TCCGACATCTTCGTCAGGATGAAGTTGGTCGTCCCGTTCACGATCCCCATGACGCGGCGCAGACGCTCGCCGGTGAGCGACTCCTTCAGCGGGCGGATCAGCGGGATCCCGCCTCCCACTGCGGCCTCGAAGTACAGGTCCAGGCCCTTGGCGTCCGAGGCGTCGAAGAGCTCGCGTCCGCGCGTCGCGAGCAGCTCCTTGTTGGCGGTGACGACGGGCTTGTCGCGTTCGAACGCCGCGAGGACCAGCGACCCCGCGGGTTCGAGCCCGCCGATCAGCTCGCAGACGATGTCGACCTCCGGATCGTCGACCACGGCCATCGGGACGTCGACGAACGCCGTGTGCGGGAGCTCCACGTCCCGCGGTTTCGCGGGGTCGCGGACAGCCACCTTGTGCACCCGCAGACCGCATCCGGCGCGGCGCTCGATGTCGTCGTGATGGCGGTCGAGCAGCCGGACGACCGCGGCGCCGACGGTGCCGCAGCCCAGGAGACCGACCCGCAGGACCCGCTCGCTCATCCCACCCCTTCGCCCCCTCGATCCTGGCCCGCGTCAGTATGTCGCCCCGCCCGGGCGCGAAGCTCACATTGCATCGCTTCGCTCCATCGCCTCGGGCGCCGACACGCCGAGCAGGCCGAGCAGGTTCGCGATCGTTTGCTTGGTGCCGCGGCAGAGCCACAGCCGGGCCTGCGTCAGCTCGGCGTCCTCGGACAGCACCGGGCACTCCGCGTAGAAGCGATGGAAGCGCGCCGCGAGATCCTGGGCGGCGTGGGTGAGCCGGTGTGGCGCCCGGATCTCGGCGGCGGTCGCGATCTGGGACGGGACGTCTGCGACGGCGCGCAGGAGATCCAGCTCGGCCTCGTGCTCGAGCCGGTCCAGGTCGGTCTCCTCGATCGGCGTGGTCGGGATCCCGCGTTCGGCCGCCCTGCGCAGGATCGATGCGATCCGTGCGTGCCCGTACTGGACGTAGTAGACGGGATTGTCGAGCGACTGACGCTTCACGGCCTCGACGTCGAACCTCATCGCCACGTCGCTGCTGAACATCAGCAGGTGGAACCGGGCCGCGTCCGTGCCGACCTCGTCGATCAGCTCGTCGAGGCTGACGAAGTTCCCCGCGCGCTTGCTCATCGGGACCGGCACCCCGTCGCGAAGGAACGAGACCCACTGGTAGATCACGATCTCGACGCGATCCGCGTCGTAGCCGAGCGCCTGCGCGGCACCTCGGATCCGCGCGACGTCGCCGTGGTGGTCGGCCCCCAGGACGTACACGAGGTGGTCGAACCCGCGCTCGAACTTGTCGACGAGGTACGCGGCGTCGGCGCCGAAATAGGTGTGCGTGCCGTTGGAACGCACGAGCGGCCGGTCCTTGTCGTCGCCGAACGCCGTCGAGCGGAACCAGACCGCCCCCTCCGCGTCGTACGCGTGCCCGGCATCCCGCAGACGCTGGACGGCGTCGGCGATCAGGCCCTTCTCCTGAAGCACCCGCTCGTGCATGAAGCTGTCGAAGCGGACCCCGAACCGCTCCAGCGTCCGGCCGATCTGCTCCAGGGCCAGACGGGCCCCCTCTCGCTGGAGCCTTGCGACCCGCTCGGGGGGCGGGAGGTCGGCGAGGTCCGGACCCTCGGTCTCGAGGATCCGGCGGGCGAGCTCGACCACGTAGTCGCCGTGGTAGCCGTCCTCGGGCACCTCGGCGTCACGGCCCAGGAGCTCCAGATACCTCGCCTCGACCGACGCGCCGAACCGATCCATCTGCCCGCCCGTGTCGTTGAAGTAGTACTCGCGCTCGACCGACCACCCCGCCGCCTCGAGCACCCGGGCGAGCGCGTCCCCGAGCGCGGCGTTGCGGGCGTGTCCGATGTGGAGCGGCCCCGTCGGGTTGGCGCTGACGAACTCGACCTGCGCCCGCAGGCCGTTCGGGTCGGCGCGGCCGTAGGCCTCGCCCCGCCTCGCGACGTCCCGGAGCGCATCCGTGAGCCAGCCCGTCGTGAGGCGGAAGTTGATGAACCCCGGTCCGGCAACCTCGGCGGACCGCACGAAGGGCGCCTCGGGCAGGCGCCGCCGGACGAGCTCCGCGACGTCGCGAGGCGAGCGACCGGCCCGGGGCGCGAGGACCAGTGCCACGTTGGTCGCGAAGTCGCCGTGCTCCTTCTGCCGAGGCTTGGTGAGCTCGACCTCGGGGAGGTCACCCGCCACGCCGAGCTCGCGCGCGACGTCGGCCTGTGCCTCGGCGACGAGCGCGATCAGACGTTCCTCGATCATCGGCGTTCGAAGCGTAGTCGACGGACCCGCTCGCACCTCCTGGATCGCTGCGAACATCCGCGTTGCTAGACTCGGGCTGCCGAGCCCTCGTAGCTCAGCGGATAGAGCGTCGGCCTCCGGAGCCGGAAGCGCAGGTTCGAGTCCTGCCGAGGGCACCACTGTGATGTCTCGAGACATCGTGCCGACGTGTCTCGGGACATCCTTCCATCTCATGGCCGCCCGTGGGGCTGGTAGTCACGCGTCGGGTCCAGGACGAGCTCTCGGATCACCTCACCGTCCTCGGTCAGGACCCGGATGCGGAGATCGTCGACCAGCACGAGGACCCGCGTGCCAGTGAGTTTCTCCCCAGGCCGATGTGGTGCAGCCGTGAGTCGTGGCGAAGCGTGATCACTCCGGCGATGTCCACCTTGTCCCGCCGCACCCGGAAGTGTCGAGGCACCGTGAACCCTGCCAGCGCCGGGCTCGCCTTGGGCCGAGCGTTGAACACCTCCTCCGGAGTGCGCCGTCTGATCGCCCGATGCGGCCGCACCGTGTTGTAGGTGGCCCCGAACCGATCGAGCAGGAGGCATGGAACCGGATGAACGAGCTCTTCGGCCGCTTCTGGGGCTGGGCGTGACGAAACCCCGACGGCTCAAGATCCGCCAGATCGTGGCTACCGATGGAACCACCCCCGCAGGGTGACGTCGGCTCAAGTGGAACGCGATCGTGTGGGCGCCGGCGTCCAGCCCCTGGTCCGACAGCTCCTTGCGGAGCTGGATGATCTGCTCCTCGACGGCCTCGAGGGTCCTTTGGGGGCTGGTCCGCGGCCGGCGGGACCGGGGCGCTAGTCCCGCCTCCCCTTCGGTGTCAAATCGCCGGCAGAGCTCGTAGACCCACCGCGGTGAGACCCCGTAGTCCCGCGACACCTCCGCCTTGGTCCGTCCCTCGATCCTGACCGCGGTGACCACCAGCCTCGCAAGCGACATCGCCGACCCCTTCGTCCTGAGGTCGGCACGATGTCCCGAGAGAGGGCGGAACTATGTCGTGAAACCAGACACTGCCGAGGGCACCACTGCCGAAGGCACCAGGCCCGTGACCAGCGAAACACGTCGTTGGCATGTACGGTGACCGGAAACACAACTCTGGGATTTGCGAGCGGTGCGATGAGGGTCGCGGTTGGACCGCCAGGAACGGTTGACGGAGGGGCCTGGGTGAAGCGACAGGTTGCTGCGGTGTTGGTCGTGGGAGTCCTCGTATGGGGCAGCATCGCAGCCGGTGCGAGCGGCGATCCCCGGGTCCAGCGAGGCGACCCGAGGATCGCCTGGCGAGATTCGGCGCAGTCGAACGGGAAAGCCTCGAGCTCGCGTTCACATCGGATGCCGCCCGCCTACGTTCCGGGGCAGGTGATCGTTCAATTCCGGCACGGGGTTCCCGCAACCGCCCAGGACCGACTCACGCGGTCGGCCGGAGGGAGGTTGCTGGGTCGGATCCCGGAGTTGGATCTCGGTGTCGTGGAGCTGTCCCCGACCACGAACGTCCTTGCCGCTGCAACGCGACTGTCGCGCCGGTCGGGCGTCGCCGTCGCTGAGCCGAATTGGATCTTCGAGTCGAACGAGGTCATCCCGACAGATCCGTCGTTCGCAGATCAGTGGGGGCTTCTCAACACGGGTCAGGAGCATTCGATCGCTGACCCTCCACCGAGCTCCGTCTTGGGTCTCGCCGACGCAGACACCGATGTCAGCGATGCGTGGAGCATCACACAGGGCTCCCCCGAGACCGTCATCGCGATCCTCGACACGGGGGTGGATCTGTCCCATCCCGATCTAACCGGGAGCTTCTGGTCGAACCCCGGCGAGACCGCGGACAACGGGATCGATGACGATGCCAACGGCTACGTCGACGACACGGTGGGGTTCGACTTCGTTGCCGACGATCCCACGCCGCAGGATGACACCGTCGGACATGGGAGCCATGTGGCCGGGATCGCCGCGGCGACCGCCAACAACTCGATCGGCGGCGCGGGCGTGTGTCCTGCCTGCAAGCTCATGGTCCTTCGAGCCGGCAATAACAGGGGGCTCCTGACTCACGCGGCGGTGCTGGAGGCTGTTGCCTATGCGGTCGACAACGGCGCAGATGTCATCAACATGAGCTTTGGTGGAAACTTCTGGTCGAGGATCGACCGCGATCTCTTCGCCTGGGCGGGACGAAACGGTGTCCTGGTGGTCGCGGCCGCCGGCAACGAGTCTCGGGACAACGACCAACTCATCTGGACGCTGTTCGGTCCGGTCGCTCCGTCCTTCCCCGCGAGCTACGACCTGCCCAACATCATCTCGGTCGCGGCGAGCAACGACCACGACCGATACGGATTCGAGACCGGGTGTGCCATGAGGGGTGGCCGGGCATGCGGCTTCACGAACTATGGCCACACCTCGACCGACCTCGCCGCTCCCGGCGTGGACATCTTCAGCACGTATCTCTTCGGCGGATACGTCACCGCGAACGGAACGTCGATGGCTGCACCGTTCGTCGCTGGGGTGGCTGGGTTGGTGATCTCCATCCACCCCGAGTACACACCTCAGCAAGTGAGGAACGCGATCGTGAACTCGGTAGACCACCCGGCAGGTCTCGCTGGGGGCTTCACGGTCACGAACGGCCGCCTGAACGCGTTCACGGCGCTCACCGCATCGACCGCGAGCACGGCGCCACGGAGCGACGGGACGATGAACGGTGCCACGCCCATCACCTTCAGGAAGTCGGGAACGCTCTCGTTCCCCACAGACGTCAACGATATCTACAGGAAGCGGCTCAGAACGGGAAAGGCGTATGCCGTTGTCCTGGATGCGCCTCGGCGAGCCGACCTCGACGTCTATGTGTGGAAGCCGGGAGCGACCGACACCTGGCCCGTCGATCTTGGATGCGGTTTCAGCTGCAGCCTGCAGAAGTTCGGCATCAAGGGCAGAGGCAAGGACGAGAGCTTCGTGTTCACTGCGCGAAAGCCCGGCATCTACTACTTCCACGTGACGTTGCTACAGGGACGCGGCCGGTATGACCTGCGGGTGGGACCTGCCTGAGGGAAGCCGAAGCCCATGAGCCGTCTCCTGCTGCTGCGGCACGCGAAGTCGAGCTGGGACGATCCGTCGCTCGCGGACCACGAACGGCCGCTGGCGCCCAGGGGCCACCGCGCTGCCGAGTCGATGGCGGAGCACCTGCGTTCGAGCCTCCCGCCCCCGGACCTCGTGCTGTGCTCCTCCGCGCTCCGAACGCGGGAGACGCTCGACCGGATGTCCGAGGCGTTCGGCGACGCCGAGGTCGTGGTCGACGACGACCTGTACGGCGCGACCGACGACCTGCTCCTCGAACGGCTGCGCGGCGTTGCAGACCGGTTCGGGACCGTCGCGATGATCGGGCACAACCCCGGCGTCCACGACCTCGCGATCGCCCTGACCGGGAGCGGGGCGGACCTGGACAGGATGCGGGCGAAGTTCCCGACCGGGGCGCTGGCCGTGCTCGCGTTCGACGGGCCGTGGCGGGGGCTCGCGCCGAGCGAAGCCCGGCTCGAGGCGTTCGTGACGCCCAAAGACCTCGCGTGAGCGACGCCCCGTCGCACGGGCGGACCGGCCTGACCGAGGCCGAGCTCGGCCCGGACCCGATCGCCCGTCTGGTCGCCTGGCTCGACGGCGCGAGGGCGGCCGGGGTCCGGTTCCCCGAGGCGGCTGCGCTCGCGACCGCCGACGCCGCTGGACGGCCGGCGGTCCGCCACGTCCTGATCAAGGCCGTCGACGAACGGGGCCTCACGTTCTTCACCAACCGCGAGAGCCGCAAGGGACGACACCTCGCCGAGAACCCGAACAGCGCGCTGGCGCTGTACTGGCGCGAGCTCGACCGGCAGGTGTCCGTCACCGGTCCGGCGCGGCGCGTGACCGACGCGGAGTCCCTCGCGTATTTCCGGATGCGTCCGCGCGAGGCACGGCTCGGCGCCTGGGCCTCCCGGCAGAGTCTGCCGGTCGGTTCGCGGCAGGAGCTCGACGCGGCGTTCGCCGAGGTCGCGGGGCGGTTCCCGGGTGAGGACGTCCCGCTGCCGCCACACTGGGGCGGCTACAGGATCGAGCCCGAGACGATCGAGTTCTGGCAGGGACGTGAGCACCGCCTCCACGATCGGTTCCGCTTCACGCGTGAGGGCGGAGCCTGGCGCGTCGAACGGCTCTGGCCCTGACGGCTCGAGGGCTCCCCCGTACGGGCGACGGTCGGTCGCTCGCGCACACGGTATCGTTCGGGCCCATGCACGCCGACGAGCTCCGCGTCGCGATCGCGGAGTGGCACCCTCGTGCCGTCGAGGAGCTCTCGAAGCTGGTCCGCATCGCCTCGATCGCGTTCCCCGGCTACGACGAGAAACCGGTGCGCGAGTCCGCCGAGGCCACCGCCGAGACCCTCGAGGCGGCCGGGTACGGCGGTGTTCGGCTGATCGAGCTCCCCGACGTCGACCACCCGGCGGTGTTCGGGGAGGTCGCGGGTCCGGCCGGCGCGCCGACGATCCTGCTCTACGCCCACCACGACATCCAGCCCGAGGGACCGCTCGAGGAGTGGACGAGTCCGCCGTTCGAGCCCGAGGTGCGTGGCGGCCGTCTCTACGGGCGTGGCACCTCCGACGACAAGTGCGGCATCATCCTGCACGCCGCCTCGATGCGCGCGTGGGGCGGCGTCCCCCCCGTATCGGTGAAGGTCCTGGTCGAGGGCGAGGAGGAGTCGAGCGCCGAGCACCTTCCCTTCCTCATCGACGGTCACAAGGAGCTGCTGGCCACCGACATCGTGGCGGTCGCGGACGGCGGCAACTGGCGCGCCGGGGTCCCCACGCTCGAGACGAGCATCCGCGGGGTCGTCGACTGTACGGTGACGGTGCGAGTGCTCGACCTCGCCGTGCACAGCGGCGTCCACGGCGGCCCGGCGCCCGACGCGTTGTCGGCGCTGGTGCGGATCCTGGCCTCGGTCCACGACGACGAGGGCGAGGTCGCGATCGAGGGGCTCCGGCGAGAGACGTGGGACGGTCTGCAGGTGAGCGAGGATGAGTTCCGGGAGGACACCCCGCTCCGGCCCGGGGTCCGGCTGATCGGGTCCGGCACGATCTCGGACCGGCTGTGGGCCAAGCCCGCGGTGTCGGTGCTCGGGATCGACGCGCCGCGGGTCCTCGAGGCCTCCAACCAGCTCGTCCCGTGGGCCTCGGCGAAGGTGAGCCTGCGGCTCGCGCCCGACGACGATCCCGGCGGTGGGATGGACGCGCTGACCCGGCACCTCTCGACCCGCGCGCCGTGGGGGGTCGAGGTCGACGTGAGACCGGGGAGCTCCGGACGCGGGCTGCGCGTGCGCACCGACGGCCCCGCGTTCGCCGCCATGACCCGGGCGATGGAGGCGGCCTATGGCAGGTCGCTCGTGCAGACGGGGAGCGGCGGGTCGGTCCCGCTCGTCCCGGTGTTCTCGCGCGCCATGCCCGAGGCCGAGATCCTGATGTACGGCGCCTCGGACGAGCGCAGCCAGTACCACTCCATCGACGAGAGCGTGGACCTGGGCGAGCTGGAGCGCGCCTGCTTGGCCGAGGCGCTGCTGTTCGGCGAGCTCGCGGATGGCTAGCCCGGCGACTTGGCCCCGGCGTTGTTAGTCTCGAGCCGATGGATACGGCCTCGACCCCCGACCTGCCCCAGGTGCAGGCCGCGCCTGCCCCGGAAGGAGCCGCCGGGAGCGCGCCGGAAGCCGAGCACGAGGCGATCACACAGCCCGCGAAGCTCCTTCGGATCGCGACGATGGTCCGGGAGCTGCTCGAGGACACGCGTCAGGCGTCGCTCGACGAGCCCGGGCGGATCCGGCTCCGACAGATCTACGAACGAGCGATCGGCGAGCTCGAGGACGTGCTCTCGCCCGATCTGCAGGAGGAGCTCTCCTCGCTCGCCCCGCCGATGCAGGGTGTCCCCACCGACGCCGAGATCCGCGTCGCGCAGGCCCAGCTCGTCGGGTGGCTCGAGGGCCTGTTCCACGGGATCCAGGCCGCGCTGTTCTCGCAGCAGATGGCCGCCCGGGCCCAGTTCGAGGAGCTGCGCCGCCGCGGGCTCCCGGGGACCAGCGACCCCCAGGCCCCCGGCACGGATCAGTCCCGAGGCCAGTACCTTTAGCGACTCGTCAGGGAACCGCGGCCTCCTGGGCCTTCGCCCCCGCGGCGGTCACGTCCCCGCCACCGGCCATCCGCTGGGCGATGTAGACGGGGATGAACATCACGAGGATCACCCCGAGCGCGACGACGTTCACGATCGGGCGGTTGTGCGGGAGCCGCAGGTTGCGGTAGATGAACCTCGGGATCGTGTCCGTGGCCCCCGCGGTGAAGTTCGTCACCACGATCTCGTCGAACGACAGGGCGAATGCGAGCAGGGCCCCGGCGACGATGGCCGTTCGGATCGCAGGGAACGTGACGTAGCGGAACGTCTGCCAGCCGTCCGCCCCCAGGTCCATCGAGGCCTCGATCAGCGAGGTGGGCGTCCGGCGAAGCCGGGCGATCACGTTGTTGTAGACGACCACGATGCAGAAGGTCGCGTGGCCGATCACGATCGTGAGCACCCCGAACGGGATCCGGAAGTTGTTGATCGTGGTGTTGAGCGCGATCGCCGTCACGATCCCCGGCAACGCGATCGGCAAGACCAGCAGGAACGACACGCCGTTGCGTCCGAAGAACCGGAACCGGTGGACGGCGAACGCGGCCGCGCTCCCGAGGGCCAGGGCGAACAGGGTCGCGATGGTCGCGACCTCCAGCGAGGTGGCGAGCGCCTCCCGGACCTGGGGGCTACGCCAGGCGATCCCGAACCACTTCGTGGTGAACTCCTCGATCGGCCACGCCTGCGCGACGCTGTCGTTGAACGCGTACAGCAGGACGATCGCGAGCGGGACGTAGAGGAAGACAAGCAGCAGTGCGGCGCTCACCTTGATCAGGATCCTGAACCCGCGGGTCTCCACGGCTAGAGTGCCTCGAACGCACCGGCGCGCTTGGCGCCGAGCAGGTAGACGGCCATGATCGCGATCGGGACGAGCGCGAACGCGGCGGCGAGCGGTGTGTTCCCGGCGACGCCGACGTTGTCGTAGATCACGTTCCCGATGAACTGCGTGGTCCCCACCAGTTCCGGCGTGATGTAGTCGCCGAGCGTGAGCGAGAACGCGAAGATCGAACCCGCCGCGATCCCGGGAAGGATCAGCGGGAGCATCACGCGCCGGAACGTCGTCCAGCCCCTCGCACCCAGATCCGAGGAGGCCTCCAGGTACGAGCCCGGCACCCGTTCGAGCGCCGCGTAGATCGGCAGGAGCGTGAACGGGAGCCACAGGTACACGAAGGTCAGCCAGACCGCCCAGTTCGAGTTCCCGAGCTGGAGGTGGCCGAGCCCCGTGAGCTCGGCGAGCCAGTTCACGAAGCCGTTCGGCGTGAGCATGATCTTCCACGCGAACACCCGCACCAGGTAGTTCGCCCAGAGCGGGAGGACGATGGCCACGAGCAGGGCGTTGCGCGCGCGCGGTGTGGCCAGGCGGGCCGCGTAGTACGCGAGCGGGAAGGAGAGCACGATGTCCGTGATCGTCACCGCGGCGGCGATCCCGAACGTCCGGATCGTGATCGTTCGGTAGACGTCGTTCTGCCACAGGGTCTGGAAGTTGTCGAACGAGAACCCGCGCACGATCTGCGACGTGAGGACGTCCAGGCTCCAGAAAGCGTTCGCGAGCAGGAACAGCAGCGAGCCGATGTAGACCACGAGGAGCCAGGTGAGTGGGGCGCCGAGTTCGAGCCCGAGCTTCAGGCGCGGATGGCGGAACAGGAACGCGGACAGCCGGCTCCGAACGCCCCCGTCCGGCTGCCCCTTCGCGATCGCGACCACTCGACCTCCGTCCATGCGACGAGGGCCCCGAGCGTCCGCTCGGAGCCCCCGTCGACGGATCCTCCTACGCGCCCTGGATCTCGGTCCACTTCTGCGTCCACTCCGAGTAGTCGATGCAGACGTTGCCCCGGTCGTCGCCGCAGTTCGGCACCGGCGTCTTCCACAGGTGGATCGAGTCCAGGAACTCGACGTCGCCGCAGTTTCCGTAGCGCACGGTGTCCACGGCCTCGTCGGCCCCCTCTCCGTAGAAATCCACGAGCAGATCGCGTGTGGCATCGCACGACACCGTGTTGCTGCCGGCGGCGCCGTACCAGACCGCGACCTCCGCCTGGACTTCGGGTTGCATCGTCCAGTCCATCCACTTCAGCATGCAGTTCGGGTGGGCGGCGTTCGCCGAGATCATCCAGGTGTCCGCCCAACCCGTGACCCCCTCGGACGGGATCACCGCGTCCACCGGAGCGTCGAGCTCGGCGAGACTGAGGTTGATCGGCCATGCCGTGCCCACGAGCATCGACCCGTCCACGAAGCCATCGATCTCATCGGTGTACAGCGCCCACGGCCGCACGACCACCCCGGCCTGCGCCTTCAGCAGGTCGACCGCCGCGTCGAACTGGTCCTGCGAGAGCTCGTACGGATCGGTGATCCCCAGGTCGGGGTTGTGCGCCATCAGGTACATGGCCGCGTCGGCGATGAAGATCGGCGAGTCGTAGACGGTGATCGACCCCGCGTAGGGCGAGTCCGTCTCGAACGTCACGTCCCAGCTCGTCGGGGCGGGCGTCACCTCCTTCGTGTTGTACATCAGGAAGTTCGGCCCGTACATGTACGGGGTCCCGTACACGTTGCCGTCGACGACGTAGTGCTCGTTGTTGGTCCCGCCGTCCGGGTTGAGCGGCCCGATCACGTTCTCGAACTCTGGGAAGAGCGACGGGTCGATCGCGCCCACGTCGCCGCCCGCGATCAGCCGGTTGCTCGCGTCGCCGGATGCCGAGAGGCCGTCGTACACCGTGCCGCCGCCCTGACGCATGAGGGTCACCATCTCGTCGGAGGTGTCACCGTACGTCACGTTGACCTGGCATCCGGTCTCGTCCTCGAACGGCGTGACCCAGTCGAAGTCCTCGCCTCCCTCGCTCGTCCCGTCCTCGACGTATCCGGCCCACGCGATCAGCTCGAGCGAGTCCTCCGTCTCGCCGATCGAGTCGTAGGTCTTCGCGGACTCGATCGCTCCCCCGGTCTCGCCGCTCGGGGTGGTGTCGTCGTTCCCGCACGCCGCCGCCACGATGGCGAGCGTCGCGAGCACGACGAACCACGTTCGCACCGTCTTGTTCATGCAGCATCCTCCCCCGGGTCTTCCGACCCATCCATCGAATCGCCGGCCGCGTCGACCGGGCGGTTGTTCCTGCGATCCCACACCAGGCGCACGACCTTGCCGCGCACCTGGAGGGCCTCCATCGAGGACGTGGCGAGGTTCTGCTGCATCACGACGAGCTCGCCCCCGACATCGAGCGTGACGATGTACCTGGTCAGCGCGCCCAGGTAGACGACCTCGCGGACGTGACCGGTCGCCGTACAGGCGCCGTCCGGGACCTCGGCGTCCGGCTCCACCATCCCGATCTTCTCCGGGCGGATCGTGAACGGGTGGGGGTCGCCCGCGATCGCGTTCGCCGCCTTTGCCTCCAGGACGTTGGAGATTCCGACGAACCCGGCGACGAACCCGGTGGCCGGCCGTTCGTAGACCTCGGCCGGCGTGCCGATCTGCTCGATCTTGCCGCGACTGAACACGGCCAGCCGGTCGCTCATCGTGAGCGCCTCCTCCTGGTCGTGCGTGACGTAGATGAACGTCAGGCCGACCTGCCCCTGGATCTCCTTCAGCTCGATCTGCATCGCCTGCCGGAGCTTGAGGTCGAGCGCGCCGAGCGGCTCGTCCAGCAGGAGGACCTTGGGACGGTTGATCAGCGCGCGGGCCAGGGCAACGCGCTGCCGCTGCCCGCCCGAGAGCTGGCTCGGCTTGCGCTCGCCGAAGGCCGACAGCTGCACCATCGCGAGCGCATCGGCCGCGCGGTCGCGGCGCTCGGCGGCGGGCACCCTCTTGACCTTGAGCCCGTACTCGACGTTCTCCTCCACCGTCATGTGGGGGAACAGGGCGTAGTCCTGGAAGACCGTGTTCACGTCGCGCTCGTACGGGGCGAGGTGGGAGACGTCCTCGCCTCCGAGCAGCACCCGGCCGGAGGTCGGGGCCTCGAACCCCGCGATCATCCGGAGGCAGGTGGTCTTGCCCGATCCGGAGGGACCGAGCATCGAGAAGAACTCACCCTCGCGGACCTCGAGGTCGATGCCGTCCACGGCGACGACGTCGCCGAACCGCTTGACGACCGACTCGAGCGTGACCGCGGACGCGGCCGGCGCCCCCGCGGGAGCGCGATCGGTACTGGTTGCAGGCTGCGTGAAACCCACCTCCGGGTGTTCGGGCGCGTTCGGAATCGCGCCATCTTGAACGGGAAACGGGCCCCGGGCAACCCACACCGCGGGCTCGGCTCAGGCGGTTCCCACGAGGCCGGCGAGATCGATCCGCCGGCTCCGGAGCGCGCCCGCGAGCCCCGCCGTGAGCTCCCCCACGACACCCGGGCCCTGGAAGATGAGGCCCGTGTACACCTGCACCGTCGTAGCCCCCGCCTCGATCGCCGCGAGCGCGTCGGCCGGTGTGGAGATCCCGCCGCTGGCGTTGACCGGCATCTCCGCGCCCATCGCTTCGCGAACCGCGCGGACACACGACAACGTCACGTCGAGGAGCGCGCGGCCGGAGAGCCCTCCTCGCCCGATCGACACCCGAGCGTCCCGAACCGGCAGCGTGTTCGAGATCGTGAGGGCCTCGGCGCCACGCTCCCGCGCGATCGCGGCGAGCGCGAGCACCACCTCGCGTTCGACCCGGGTGCGGAACGGCGGCAGCTTGACGAACAGGGGACGTGCCCGGCGGACCGCGAGCGCGCGCAGCAGGTTCGCGAGGTGCGCCTCGTTGTCGCGGTCGCGACCCCAGGCCACGTTCGGGCAGCTCGCGTTCAGCTCGATCGCATCGACGAACGGCTCCAGGACCGCGTGGGCATCGAGCACATCGGGGACGTCCTGGCCGGCGATGCTCGCCACCCGGGGACCTCCTCGAGCCGTTCGGGCCAGCGCACGCGAGGCCGCCTCCGCGCCGGGGTTCGGCAACCCCATCGCGTTGACCATCGAGCCGCGCTCCGGGTACCGGACGATCCTCGGCTTTGCGTTGCCGCGCCGTGGGTGGCACGTGAACGTCCCGCACACGACGTAGCCGAACCCCAACCGACCGAGCGCATCGAGGTGCCGCCCGGTCTTGTCGAAGCCGGCGGCCAGGCCGACCGGGTTCGCGAGCGGGATCCCGGCAAGGCTCAGCCGGAGGGCAGGGTCGCGGTCGGCCCCGCCCAACCGCTCCCACGGTAGTGGCAGGCCGAGGAGCCCCTGCGCGAGGCGATGCCCGGCCTCGGGCGGGAGCCAGAACAGGAGCGGCCGCGCGACCGATCGGTACCAGTCGGTCCTGAGGCCGGTCCCTCGGCTGGTTCCTCGGCTCACGCTCGTCCCTCGGGCACGGCCCATCGGGGGCCTATGCTACGCGCCATGCCCGGCGACCTCGCGGAACGACTGATCGCGGCCTCGGAGGTCCACGGCGACTTCGTGCTCTCCTCCGGGCGCCGCTCGAACGTGTACTTCGACAAGTTCCGCTTCCTCACCGACCCGAACCTGCTGAAGGACGCGGCCGGAGCCGTCGCCGGGCTGCTCCCGGACGGGATCACCCACCTCGCGGCGCCCGAGGGGGCGGCGACGTTGCTCGTGGCTGCGGTCGCGCTCGAGACCGGCCTGCCGATCGCGGTGGTCCGCAAGGAGCCGAAGGCGTACGGGACGAAGTCGCAGCTCGAGGGTCACGCGCCCGCCGGCGCGAAGGTCGCGCTCGTGGAGGACGTCTCGACGACGGGCCTGCAGGTCCGTTCCGCCGCCACGGTGCTCGAGGCCGCCGGCTGCACGATCGGAATCATCGTGCTCGCGATCGACCGGGGGGGCGCGGAGCACCTGCGCGAGGCGGGCTACCGGGTGAGGTCGGTGGTGGAGGTCCACCCGGACGGGTGAGGCCCCGCCGCCGGGAGCCGACCTAGAACGCGGTGAGGCGTCCGTCCTCGGGCATCTCGCAGCGCCAGACCTGGAGACGCCACAGCATGCGGCTCCCGCGCGTGCGGAGGTCGACGATGCCCTCCTTCATCATCTGCGCGAGGGCCTTGGACTTGGCCACCACCTCGGGAACGGGGAACTCCCGCGAGAGCAACGACTGCAGGTTCGCGGCACCGAAGATCCGGCGGGCGACCTCGAGGATCTTCGACTCGGCCTGGATCGTTCCGGTCGGCAGGTACAGGTGGCCGCCCGGTGCGAGGCACTCGTTCTCACGGATGCTCTCGAGCATCGCCGCGGGGAGCTCGGCGCCGGTAGGTCCGCCGGCGCGGCCGTCCGGGAACCAGCCGGCGAGCCTGCCGATCTCGTCGGGGATCCCCGACACGTCCCCGATGATCACGTCGGCCTGCTCACCACGCACGGGATCGAGCAGGTTCCCGCTGCGGAACTCGACCTCGCGCTGCAGACCGAGGCGGACGGCGTTCTCCTTCGCGACCTCGATCGCGTCCTCCGACAGATCGGTACCGATGACCCGCTTGGCGCCCAGCCGCGCCGCGACGAATGAGAGCACGCCACTCCCGCAACCGACGTCGATGACGGTGTCGCCGGGCTCGATCTCCAGCGCCTCGGCGATTGTCCGGCTGGTGTGCGTGGGATGGAACACGCCCCGCCCCAGCGAGACCGTGAACGGCCCGGTCCGGCCCTTCCACTCGAGCATGGTTCCGGCGTCGTCGTCGCTCATCCGCACATGGTGGCGGCTGCGGCCGGGGACAGTCAACCGTCGAGCCCGAAAACTCAGACACGCGGAGGCACGAACACGGCGTCCTCCCCGGGCCGGATCACCCCCGACTCGATGTCCACCGCGAGTGCATCGGCCGCGTCGGCGACCCGGATCGTCTCTACCTCGCGGTGACCCGATGGGTACGCGCGGATCCGTCCCGATGCTCGTCGGAGCAACCGCTTGGCTCCGTGTGCGTTCCCCCTGAGCAGGTGCACGTACCCAGCGCCCAGCTGGGACAGGCCCTTGAAGAACTCCGCGTCGGTCGTGTCGCGCGCTTGCTTCCACGCCGTCTCCCACGCCTCGTGGGCGGGGAAGAAGCGACCGGCGTTGAGGTGCTCCCGACCCAGACGATGATTCTCCTCGATCGTCAGCGCGTCGAAGTCCTCGAGCTCGAGCACGTTCTCCGCGTCCCAGGGCCGGGGGCGACCGAGCTCGTCGCGCGGGCGGCGGGACTTGTTGCGGGTCTCGGTCGGCCGCCCGGTCTTGCCTACGGCGTCTTCGCGCATGCGCCCATCGTACGGCCGCCGACCGCCGTCGTCGGGGCGGCGATGCTGGCGCGCGCGCACGACGGCCGATACGCTTCCCGGATGGATCCGGCCGCCGCGCAGGAGCCGGCGGCCGAACCCGGGCCCGCCGGAGCACCCGAACCCCTCCTCACCGACGACCAGACCCGTGGCGCGGAGGAGGTCGTTCGCCCGTCCGCCGACGCAACCAGGTTGCCACCATGGATCCCGCGGCTGCTCCTCGCCGTCGTCATCACGGTGTTCGCCTCATACGCCGCGTTCAGCCTCATCAGGAGGCTCTCGCACCTGCTGCTGTGGCTCGTCGCCGCGCTGTTCCTCTCGTTCGCGCTCGAACCGGCCGTGAACTGGCTCGTGGCCCACGGCTGGAAGCGCGGCGTCGCGGCCGCGGTAGTGCTCTTCGGTCTCGCCCTGCTGGGGGTGATCGGCGTCGCGCTCATGGTCCCGCTGGTGATCGACCAGGTGCAGGAGCTGATCGCCCGGGTCCCGGGCTGGCTCGATCAGGCGAGCGTCTACACCCAGCGTTGGTTCGACACCAGGCTGACGAGCGCGTCGATCCTGAAGCAGATCGCGAACGCACAGGCCGATGTGCAAGGTATCGCGGCGAACGTCGCCTCGGTGGGCGCGTTCCTGCTGGGGCTGATCTTCCAGGTGCTCACGATCGGGCTGTTCACGTTCTACCTCGTGGCCGACGGGCCCAGGTTCCGGCGGGGCGTGTGTTCGCTGCTGCCGCCCCGCATCCAGCGAGACCTCCTCGCCGCCTGGGAGGTCGCCATCGACAAGACCGGCGGGTACCTCTACTCGAGGCTCCTGCTCGCCATCATCAACGCGACGTTCTCGTTCATCGTGCTGCAGGCGCTCGGGATCCCGTTCGCGGCGCCGCTCGCCCTGTGGCAGGGGTTGGTCTCGCAGTTCATCCCGGTGGTGGGCACCTACATCGCCGCGGCGGTCCCGCTGCTCGTGGCGTTGCTCGAGGACCCGTGGAAGGCGCTCTGGTTCCTGCTCTTCGTGATCATCTACCAGCAGATCGAGAACTACCTGCTCGCCCCTCGTATCACGGCCAAGACGATGCAGCTGCACCCGGCCGTGGCGTTCGGAGCGGCACTCGCGGGGGGCTCGATCAGCGGGCTGCTCGGAGCGTTCATGGCGCTGCCCGCCGCGGCGGTGATCCAGTCCACGATCTCGACGTACCTCAAGCGGCACGAGGTCATCGAGACCGAGCTGACGCGCGAGGACACGGTGGTCATCGAGGAGCGGGAGTCGCTCGCGGACGACGACCGGTCGAACGAGGACGGGATCTTGGGGCGTCTCTCCGCCCGATGGCGACGACCGGAGGCCTGAACGTCAGCCTTCGGGCGTTCGATCCCGTCTCGTCCGGACGCGCGACACCGCCACCGCGACGACGGTGACCAGGTAGAGCTGGCCGGTCAGTCCCTCGATCGCGACGAGCATCCGGGGCATCGGGTTGGCCGCGGTGAAATCGCCGTACCCGACGGTTGCGAGCGTGACGAGGCTGAAGTACGTGAAGTCCACCGGCTGGGCGTGGTCGGTCTGGACGAAGAACGGTTCGCCGCTCACCACCGCGATCGTGATGTACGCCGCGGCGAACGTCATCCCGATCAGCAGGTACACGCAGAGCAACCCGATGATGGTCCGGCTGCTCACGAACGGCTCCACCACGATGCGACGGCCGAGCGCGACGATCGCCGCCACGGGGAAGACCAGGTTCATGACGGCGGCCAAGGCCTCGGCCGGCGTCGAATCGTCCAACCGTCCGGCGATGCCCAGGATCACGGCGAACGGCACCAGGACGATCGCGACGCGCCACGCGCGCCGCCCGACCCGGGCGGCGAGGAACGCGAACAGCACGACGCTGCCCTGCACGATGACCGCCGCGATCTTCAGCCAGGTCGTGTTCGCGGCCGTGAGGACGAGCGCGACCAGGATGAGCAGGAGCAGCAGTCCGTAGCGATCGGCCCAGCGCGCCTCTTCAGCGGTGAAGGCGTCGGCACGTTCGTGTTCGCCTGCCACGCTCGAACCGTACTACGGCCTCCTCGGCCGTCGAGGGAGGTCCGGGTTCGACGGGGCCACCGCCCCAGACGCACAAGGGGGCGACCCGGCGAACGGTGGAACAGGAGTCCTCGCTGGGGCAGCGTCGCCACCCGGGACGTGTAGGTTGGCCGCGATGCCCCCGCCCGACGAGCTCTCGGAGCAGGACCGCACGACGAAGGATCGGCTGGACATCCTCACGCAGGCCGTCCGGCGGCTCCGCGGACGACAGTGGCGCGTCGTCCCCCATCCCGGCCCGATCGGCGGGGAGCAACACGTGGCGAGCGGCAAGTCGGGCGCGCTCCGGGCGGCGATCTTCGGCGTGAACGACGGTCTGGTCTCGAACCTCTCGCTGATCTTCGGCCTCTCGGGCGCGGGCGTCGACAACTCCGTCGTGATCGTGGCGGGCGTCGCGGGCTTGCTTGGGGGTGCCTTCTCGATGGCGGCGGGCGAGTACATCTCGGTGCGGGTGCAGCGCGAGGTCTACGAGCGGCTGATCCACCTCGAGGCGCACGAGATCGGATCGGACCCGGCGGCCGAACGGCTGGAGCTCGCCGAGCTCTACGTGCGCAAGGGCCTGCCGAGGGACCTCGCCGACCGGCTCGCGACCGAGCTCATGAAGGACCCCGAGGTGGCGCTGGAGACCCACGCCCGAGAGGAGCTGGGTCTGGATCCGCACGAGGGCCTCGGGTCGCCGTTCGCGGCGGCGGGGTCGTCCTTCGTGACGTTCTCGCTGGGCGCGTTCGTCCCGCTCCTGCCGTTCCTCGTGTCGTCGGACACACCGGCGGTCGTCGCCTCCGCGATGCTGTCCGGCATCTCGCTGTTCGGCGTCGGAGCGGCGATGTCGTACCTGACCGGACGTCCGTGGCTCCTGTCGGGCTCCCGGATGCTCGCCGTGGGCTCGGCGGCCGCCGGCGTCACGTTCCTCGTCGGCAAGGCGCTCGACGTCGGGGTGCTCAGCTAGGGGCGACGACCTCGGCGGCCGCGGCGGCGTCGACGAGGACGAGCTGCTCGGCGGTCGCGACGCGCCCGGCGGGGATCGAACGGTCGCCCGCGAGCAACCGCGGCACCATGGGCGCCTTGTCGCTCCCGGTGATCATCCAGAGGGCCAGGCCGGCTCGGTCGAGGACGGGATAGGTCACGGTCACCCGCCTGAGACCGCGGTACTCGCCCGTCACGGCGACATCGCGGTCGGTCACGTCGAGGACCGGGTCCCCCGGCACGAGCGACGCGGTGTGGCCGTCGTCGCCAATCCCGAGGTGCACGAGCTCGAACGCCGCCGGCAGCGACGCCGCGTATCGGTCGGCCGCCGCCGCCAGGTCGGGTTCGGTCACCGGCATCGGCCGCAGGTCCGCACCGGCGGGGATGACCGGCACGAGGCTGGTCAGGTTCCGGTCGGGGTCGCCGTGGGGGGCCACCCGCTCGTCGACCTGCCAGATCCCGACCTCGTGCCACGACACGTCCTCCTCGGCGAGGGCCTTGAACATCGCCCACGGAGTCTCTCCACCGCTCACGGCGAACGTGAATCGACCGCGTGATGCGATCGCTTCGCGCGCCGCCGCGGCGACGACGCCGGCCGCGCGCCGCGCGACGGCATCGGCGTCGGGCAAGACCTGGAGGACGCGATCGGGGGCCGGGCTCACGCCTCCTCGAACCCCTCTCCCCCGCCCACGAGGAACTCGAGCGAGTCGCGCAGCGCCTCGTATCGGCGATCGCCGAGCTCACGCCGCGCGCGGGCTTCGACCGCCGCGACGGCCCTGCGCGCCTCTGCCACGAACCGCCGACCGCGAGCCGTGAGCCGGACCATCTTCGCTCTCGAGTCGTCCGTATCGGGCACGCGCCGTACGTACCCACGCGTCTCGAGATCGTCCACGAGCAGCATCATCCCCTGTTTGGTCATGCGCGCGCGGCGCGCCAGGTCGGTCAGGCGCGTTCCCCACCGCCGATCGATGTGCATGAACAGCGCCGCATGGCCCGGACGCGCGTCGGGGAATCCGCGCTCCTGCAGACCGGCGACGATCTCGGCGCCGAGCACGCGCGAGGCCTCGAGCAGCAGTCGGGACAGATCGGGCTCGCCCACGCGGCATCGTTACCCGCGGTCCGGCGAACGTCAACCTCGTTGACCGCCACTCGACGGTACCCTGCCACGATGACGATCGAGGTTCGTCCCGCGCGCCGGGAGGAGTACGAGGAGACAGGCCGGGTGACGGCGCTCGCCTATCGCGAGTTCGCCGACGGCGACTCGTGGGACCGGTACCTCGAGCTGATCGCCGACGTCGGCGCCCGCGCGGACATCGCCCTCGTCCTCGCGGCGTTCGAGGACGGCCGGATCGTCGGAAGCGCCACCTTGGAGCTCGATCAGCGGATCGAGGACGACGACCCGGTCCTTCCGCCGGAGCAGGCGGAGATCCGGATGCTCGGCGTTGATCCGGATCGGCGGGGGCGTGGCGTAGCGAAGGCGCTCATGGACGCGTGCTTCGCATGGGCGGCGAAGGCCGGCAAGACACGGATGCTCCTGCACACCACGGAACGCATGAAGGTGGCGCAGGCGATGTACGAGGCGATGGGGTTCGACCGGCTCGCGGACCGAACGTTCCCCGACGGCTTCGTGTTGCTGTCGTACGAGAAAGCCATCGAGCCCCAGACGGGGCAGTCCTAGCCGCTCCCTGTCCGGACGACCTCGCCCGTCGCCATGATCACGCCGTCCTCGGTGACCGCCTCGACCAGCCCGCCGCGGAACTGCTGCTCGTACAGCCGCGCGTACACCCCGCCGCGCCGGAGCAGCTCCGCATGCGTCCCGCGTTCGACGATACGGCCACGGTCGGCCACGAAGATCACGTCGGCCGACAGGATCGTCGAGAGCCGGTGGGCAATCGCGATCGTCGTCCGACCGTGCATCAGCGGCACCAGCGCGGCCTGCACCAACCGCTCCGAGGTGGTGTCGAGCGACGAGGTGGCCTCGTCCAGGATCAGGATCCTCGGGTCCTTCAGGATCACGCGGGCGATCGCGAGCCGTTGCTTCTCGCCGCCCGAGAGCTTGTACCCGCGCTCCCCGACGACGGTGTCGTAGCCTTCCGGGAGCTCGCCGATCCGCTCGTAGATGTTCGCGGCTCGCGCGGCCGCGTCGAGCTCTTCCTCGGTTGCGTCCGGCCGTCCGTACAGGAGGTTCCTGCGGATCGTCGTGTGGAACAGGTAGGTCTCCTGCGTGACGACCCCGATCAGATCGCCGAGCGACTCGAGCTTGAGGTTGCGCACGTCGACCCCGTCGATCTTGACCGCGCCGCGCTGCACGTCGTACAGGCGAGGCACGAGGTAGGTCATCGTGGTCTTTCCGGCTCCGGACGGTCCGACGAGGGCCGCGAGCTGGCCCGGTTCGATGGTGAGGGAGACGTCCTCCAGCGTCCATTCCCTCGGCGCCTCGTTGGCGAGCTCGAGGTCGCTCGGGGAGGCCGGTCCGGCCCGCTGGCCGGCCGGGGTCTCGTACCGGAACCACACGCCGTCCAGCTGGACCCGACCCAGCACCTGGTCGGGCGGGATCGCGACGGCGTCGGGCGAATCCTCGATCTCGGGGTCGAGGTCCAGATACTCGAAGATGCGGTCGAACAACGCCATCGACGAGTGGACCTCGGTCGAGACCTGCAGCATCGACCCGATCGGGAAGAACAGGCGGGACTGCAGCGTCGTGAACGCCACGATCGTCCCCGCGGTGATCGTGCTCCCCGTCGGGTCTCGGCTGATCACCCAGGCCGCCACAAGGTAGACGAGCGCCGGCGTGATCGAGAAGAACGTGCCCACGATCGCGAAGAACGATCGCCCGATCATCGTCTGGCGCATCTGCAGACCGGTCAGGCGCTCGTTCTCGTCGCGGAAGCGACCGATCTCGTGACGCTGGCGCCCGAACGACTTCGAGAGCAGGATCCCCGAGACCGACAGGGTCTCCTCGGTGACGGCGGTGAGGTCCGCGTACGTCTTGGCCGTGCTCGTGGCGACCTCCCGGCGAGCGCGACCCACCTTCACCGTGAGCCAGAGGAAGAACGGGAGCATGAACAACGACAGCACGGTGAGCTGCCACGAGAGGAGCAGCATCGCGACGAGCGTGCTCGCGATCACGACGACGTTGGACAGGATGTTCGACACCGTATCGGTGAACACCGCCTGCACCCCGCCGACGTCGTTCGCGATCCGCGACTGGATCTCGCCGGTGCGGGTCGTGGTGAAGAACCGGAGCGGCATGAACTGCAGGTGCGAGTAGAGCGCGTTCCGCAGGTCCTGCATGACCCGCAGGCCCACCCAGTTCGCGAGGTAGGTCTGTCCCACGCCGATCACGCCGGTGACGATGGGGATCGCGATCATCAGCGCAACGCCGATGTACACGACGTCGAGCTGTGGACACGGCTGGTCGGCGCAGATGTTGGGCGGGTTGCCGAAGAGGCCGTTGTCGAAGATCCACTTGATCAGCAGTGGGTTCACGACACCCAGGCCGGACGTCACCACGATGGCCAAGCCGACCCAGGCCACCTTCCGGCGGTAGGGCTTGAAGGTCCCGACCACACGCCGGACGGTCTTGGCTCGGATCGGCCGGTCGTCTTCTTGGGCCGGGGCGCGCATGTATCTGCCGTGCATCGCCATGGCCTCCAGGATAAGACGCGTCCGCGACGTGGTATTCCCGTGCGTACGCGGGGTGGCTCCGCGGGGCTCTGGACCTCACCGCGAAGGGGCTGATCGGACGGTCGGAACGCTCGAAGCCCGACGACCGATCAGCCGGCGAGCTCAACCGCGCGTTCGAACACCGCGTCCAGCATGGGCGGCGTCAGCTTGCCCGTGAAGGTGTTCTGCTGGCTGGGGTGGTAGGAGCCCAACAGCACGAACGGCCCCACCGACGCCTCGGCCGCGTGGCCGAACCGAGGCCCAGGCCTCGTCGGGTGCCCGAGCGCACACAGGGCGCGGAGCGTCCCGCCCCATGCGAACGCTCCCAGCGCGACGAGCACGCGGAGCCGCTCGAGCGCGGTGATCTCGCGTTCGAGGAACGGGAGGCACGTGTCGCGTTCGGCCGGCGTGGGCTTGTTCTCCGGCGGGGCGCATCGGTTGACGGCGGACAGATACACGCTGATCAACCTGAGCCCGTCGTCCCGCGACACCGACGTCGGTTGGTTCGAGAGACCGACGCGATGCAGCGAGCCGAACAGGAAGTCTCCCGAGCGATCGCCCGTGAAGATCCGGCCGGTCCGGTTCCCGCCGTGCGCGGCCGGCGCGAGCCCGACGACCAGGATCCCGGCGGCCGGGTCCCCGAACCCCGGGACCGGCCGACCCCAGTACGTCTGGTCGGCGAAGCGGACCGTCTTCTCGCGCGCGACCCGCTCGCGCCACTCGACGAGGCGGGGACACGAGCGACAGCCGACGATCTCCGCGGTGAGCCGCTCCAGGTCTCGAGCACTCAACCGCGTAGCTCGCGGAAGCGCTCGGACGCTCGTCGGAAGGGGTCGAGCGGCGCGAGGAGGTCCCCGATCAGACCGATCAGCCCCTCGAACGCATCGGGTTGGGCACCCTCGGTCCGCACACGGTCGGCGAGTGCGAGCGCCTCGTCGAGACCCGCCGAACAGGCCTGCCACTCGGGCTCGATGTCAGGCGAACGCCAGGCCTCCATCCCGTCGCGGACCTCACGGAGCCCCTCCTCGAACTCCGACAGCGTCTCCGCGAGCGGGCGGCCCGGCACACGCGTGCCGGGCACCGACCCGGTGAGGGCGGCCTCGGCGCGTCCGAGCGGGGGCAGGAGGTCATCGAACGCCGTCGCGGGCCCCTCGAGGTGCTCCGGCAATCGTCGGCGGCGCGGGCTCACGGGACATGGTTCGCGAGCACGGCGAGCGCCATCTCGGGGTCGTTTGACGCGACCGCGTCGAAGCCTCGATCCAGCAGCATCCGAACCGTCTCCGGGTCATCCACCGTCCACGTCCCCACGCGGAGACCCGCCGCGTGCACCTCGTCGACGAACGACGGTCCCGCCGGGATCGAGGCCCGCGTCCCCGGCAAGACCATGTCGTGCCCGGCGGAGGCCGCGTACGCGAGCGCCTCCCGCGGTGGGACGAGATCGGTCGTCAGGAACCCGGTCGGGACGTCCGGGGCGACGAGCTTCGAGGACGCGATCGAGGAGGGGTTGAAGGAGATCACGAGGACCGCCCCGTCGAATCCCTGACGCTCGAGCTCGGCGTGGACCGCCTCCACGATCAGCTCGCGGGTCGGCTCGAACGCCGGCTCCCCCGCGATGTTCTTGATCTCCGCCGCGATGGCCGCCCGACCGCTCGCGCACCGCAAGACCTCGGCGAGCGTCGGCACGGATGTGGGCTCGGCCTCGGTGCCGGCGTTCAGCGAGGAGAGCTCGGCCGCGCTGAGCTCGTGAACGAGGCCCGTCCCGTCGGTCGTCCGGTCGACCGCGGGATCGTGGATCACGACCGGTATGCCGTCGCGCGACAGCCGAACGTCGAACTCGACGATGCCGGCGCCGAGCCGGATCGCCTCCTCGAACGACGGGATCGTGTTCTCCGGCCTGGTCGAAGAGGCGCCGCGATGCGCCACGACGGTCGGGAACGCGTCGTCCGGGAAGCGATGGCCCCGCGCCATTCAGACGAGGCTCGAGGGGCAGAGGTGGTTCACGGAGCAGACCTCGCACCTGGGCTTGCGCGCCACGCAGATCGCTCGGCCATGGTTGATCAGGACGTAGGTGAAGTCGAACCACCGCTCCCGCGGGATCCGTCGCATCAGGTCGCGCTCGATCTTGTCCGGATCGGACTCCTGGCTCAACCCGAGCCGGTTCGCCAGCCGCTTCACGTGGGTGTCCACTGCGATCCCCTCGACCTTGCCGAACGCGTTGCCCAACACGATGTTGGCGGTCTTGCGCGCTACGCCTCGCAGCGTGATCAGGTCCTCCATCGTGTCCGGCACCTGCCCGCCGTACACCTCGACGATCCGCCGGCAGGCCTCGCGGATCGACGTGGCCTTCTGGTTGAAGAAGCCCGTGGGCTTGATATCGGCCCTCAGCTCGTCCTCGGGCACCTTCAGGTACTCCTCCGCGGTTCGGTACTTCTGGAAGAGCGTCGCCGTCACCTCGTTGACCTTCTCGTCGGTGCACTGGGCCGACAGGATCGTGGCGACCAGCATCTCGAGCGGGTTCGAGAAGTTCAGGGCGACCTTGGCGTCGGGATAGGCCTCGGACAGGATGCGGATGATCTCGGGGGCGCGCTGCTCGATCGGCGCGTCCCGCCCGAGCCCTTTCGAGGGCTTCCGAGCGCTCACGCCGCCTCGTCGGCCAGGGGCAGCGACAGCTCGATCTCGTCGCCCTCCGCGTAGCGTGTCCACTCACCCTCGCGCAGCACGTGGACCTTGGCCCGACCGATGACCTCCCAGCTTCGGCCGTCGCCCACCATCGCGGTGTCCTCGTCCAACCCGATGAAGGTGTCGCCGGGTTCTACCGATCCCGCGATGAAGTCCGTCGCGCCGGGGATCCACGTGTCGACGATGTCCCAGTGCGGTCCGAACAGCGTGTCCCGCACGTACCCGATGCCCGGTGCCCAGATGGAGTCGAAGTCCTGGCGGTCCGAGTCGTACGTCTTCTCGGTGAGGCACGCGACGCCCGCGCTGCATCCCGCGTAGGGCAGTCCCGCGCGGATCGCGGCCTGCAGGGCCGTCCAGAACGGCGTCCCGACCACCACCTGGGCGAGCCGCGCCGGGTTGCCGCCGGAGAAGAAGATCGCCGAGGCGCCGTCCAGCTTCGCGACCACCTGGTCGCGGTGCGCGTCCTCACGGGTCTTGAGCGGGAGGACCTCGGCCGCGATTCCGAGGGAGCCGTAGTGCTCGAGGCCCTTGTTGGCCCAGCCGTCGTACGTTGCGTCGCCCTCGTGCGCGGACGCCGTCGCACACACGAGCACCGGACCGTCGAGGGTTCGGGAGCGCGCGAGCAACCACCGTTCGACGGGCTCGGACCACGGGTCGAACTCGCCGGAGCCGAGGAACCCGAGTGAGATCTCGCTCACGTTCGCTCCTCCCCCTGGCGGAACGCCTCGATCGACATCTGTTTCCACCACAGGTCTGGCCCGACCGCCTCCAGGATCGCCTCGACCTGACTCACGTGCGCGTTGATCGCGTTCACCTTGAGCGCAAGGATGTCTTCGGGCAGCTCGTAGTAGACGGCGAGCTCGTCGCGCGGCGTGATCGGTGGCGTTCCGGGTCGGAAGACGTCGAACGGCTCCCAGACGGGGAGGATCTCCGAGGCGAACTCGGGCGTCACCGTCGCGTACAGCACCCTCGAGCCGGGCTTTCCGACCTCGTGGAGCGCCTTGGTCGCCCAGGCCGATGCGTCCTTGTGGGCGGCGTGCCCCGTCATCCCGTCGGGGCCGAACGTGAGGATCGTGTCGGGGTCGACGTCGGCGACGATCTCGCGGATCCGATCGTAGCCCTCGTCGGGCAGGCCGGTGTCCATGTCGACGTCTCGCATGTCGAGCCAGACGTGCTCGTCGACGCCCAGGATCTGGAGGCTCCGCTCGAGCTCCTGGGTCCGGACCTCGCCCATGGACTCGGGCGGCCACTTCTCCTCGTCCATCGACCCGCCCTCGCCTCGGGTCGCCGTCACGCAGACGACTCGCGAGGCGTTTCGAACGGCGCGAGCCATGATCCCCGCGGCCAGGTACGCCTCGTCGTCGGGGTGCGCCCACACGCCGAGGATGTTCCCGAGCTCGTCCACCACTCCTCCTCGCCTCCCGGGATCCCCGATCGTCCGTTCGCGGGCGCCGCTGCCGGCGATGCATCCTAGCGTCGCGGCCCGAAGGAAGGAGATGGATGCAGGAGAACGGCCCGGGAGCCGGGCCGTTCTCCGATCCCACGCGAGGGAGGGTGCGCGGGATACCTCGTCCGACCGCGCGTCAGGCGCGGTCGTTCCGCAGCCGTTTACCGCGGTAGTTGGGGAAGACGACGTCGGCATGCTGCCAGCAGAACGCGCCCTCGTTGTACACGGAAAGCGTCGTCCGGCATCCTTCGTGCGCGCATACCCGTCCGCGCTCGCGGGTCCTGGACGGTGAGGGCAGATTGCCGGGTCGCGATCCCTTGGTCCCCTTGGTCACCTTCCCGATTCGACGCTCGCGGGCGAGGGGTTCGGTCCCCTCGATCGTGCGGATCCGGGGTGACCGCGGGCCGGCGGCGACGGTCTACGAGGGGGGGGCGTGGGGCCGCTCGAGCAGCGCCCGGAGCCGGTCGACGAGCTCGGGTGGAACCTGGTCGCATCCGCACTTGGACCGCAGGACCTCCTTGAGCCGCCGCTGGAACGTGGCGTGCCCGCTGCAGGGGTCGCAGCCGCCCAGGTGTTGCTCGATCTCGACGCGCATCGAGGAGACGAGCTCTCCGTCGAGGTAGAGCTCGATCTGCTTGAGCACGTGTTCGCAGTCAGTCGGTGACAAGGCCTCGCTCCCGTACCGTTTCCCACAACGCCTTCTGCAGGGCTTTCCTTCCCCTGTGCAGGCGGGACATCACGGTGCCGATCGGGACGTCCATGATCTCAGCGATCTCCTTGTAGCTGAACCCCTCGACGTCGGCGAGCAGCACGGCCATCCGGAATCCCTCGGGCAGGTCCTCCAGCGCCCGCTGGACGTCCTCGTCGGGGATCTTCTCGAGGACCTCGGACTCCGCCGACGCCTCGACGTTCGAGGCACCGAGCTTGTCGTACAGGTACCAGTCCGAGGTGTCGTCGTCGGGCACGGTGAGAGGCTCGCGCTGCTTCTTGCGGTAGGAGTTGATGAACGTGTTGGTCAGGATCCGGTAGACCCAGGCCCGCAGGTTCGTTCCCTCTCGGAACCCGGAGAAGCCGCGGTAGGCGCGGAGGTACGTCTCTTGAACGAGGTCCTCGGCGTCCTGAGGGTTCCGGGTCATCCGCAGCGCGGCACCGTACAGGTTCGGCAGCAGCGGAAGGACCTCGCGCTCGAACCGCTCACGGAGGGCGGGATCCTCCGGAGGCGCCACCGGGCTCCGCGCCACCGCCGATCCTCCTTTCCCGCCTCTTGACCGACTCTTGGGCCGATTCTTGGGCCGACTCTTGGGCCGACTCTTGGGCCGCCTCTTGTCCCCCGGCTCGGTCGCCGGGCGAGCCCTCAGTATCCCGCATCGACCGAGACCTCCAACCCTCGCATGTCGTTCGGCGAACATCGATGGGAAGATGGGAGGCCAGTGGCGAACAACGACGGCAAACGCGGACGCTGGCAGGGGTTCGACCTGGGGGGTGGAGCGCCCGGTGGTCCACGTCGGTTGCGCTCGTCGCCGTGGGTCTGGGCCGTTGTCTTCGTCCTGATCTTGATCACGTTCCAGTTGCTCACGTCCCCTCGTCCACACACGATCGACTACTCGAACTTCCTCGAACGGGTCGAGACCGGCCAGATCGTCGGGACGCTCGAGATCAGCCAGACCACGGTCTCGGGGCGGTACGAGGACTCGACGGGGACGGTGGACTTCAACACCACGATCCCACCGATCCTGCAGGGGACGTCGACCCTGACCAACCAGCTCGAGGCGGCCGGGATCAACTACACGGGCGTCACCCCGGGCGGGCTCCAGACCTTCCTGTTGGCCTGGATCGTTCCCCTGTTGCTCTTCGGCTTCATCTGGTTCTTCCTCGTGCGACGGATGAGCGGCGCGCAGGCGGGCGCGGCACTGAACCTCGGCCGGAACAAGGTCAAGATCTACGACCGTAAGGAGATGAAGACGACGTTCGCCGACGTCGCCGGGGTGGACGAGGCGAAGGAAGAGCTCAACGAGATCGTCGAGTTCCTGAGCAACCCGAAGAAGTATCAGCGGCTCGGGGGCCGGATCCCGAAGGGCGTGCTGCTCCTCGGTCCTCCGGGATGCGGCAAGACGTTGCTCGCCCGCGCGGTCGCCGGCGAGGCCAACGTGCCGTTCTTCTTCATGTCGGGCTCCGAGTTCGTCGAGATGTTCGTGGGCCTGGGCGCCGCGCGGGTCCGCGAGCTGTTCCAGCAGGCCAAGGAGAAGGCTCCCGCGCTCGTGTTCCTCGACGAGATCGACACGATCGGTAAGGGCCGGGGCGGGGCGCTCGGGGCGGGGTTGGGCGCGCACGACGAGCGCGAGCAGACGCTCAACCAGCTGTTGGTCGAGATGGACGGGTTCGACTCGCAGAAGGGCGTGATCATCATGGCGGCCACCAACCGCCCCGACGTGCTCGACCCCGCGCTCGTGCGCCCGGGCCGCTTCGACCGGCAGGTCGTCGTCGACCAGCCCGATCTGCGTGGGCGCGAGGAGATCCTCAAGGTCCACGTCCGCGGCGTCGCGCTCGACCGGCAGGTCGACCTCCGCGTGCTCGCTTCCCGGACGCCGGGATTCACGGGCGCCGACCTCGCCAACGTCGTGAACGAGGCGGCACTGCTCGCCGCCCGCAGGGAGCGGGAGGCGGTCACCATGGTCGAGCTCGAGGAGGCCATCGATCGGACGGTCGCGGGTTTGGAACGCAAGAGTCGCGTCATGTCCGTCAAGGACAAGGAGCGGGTGGCGATCCACGAGATGGGGCACGCGCTCGTCGCGCTCACCGCGGAGACCGCCGATCCGGTCCACCGGGTCTCGATCATCCCCCGCGGCGCGGCGGCGCTGGGGATGACGATGCAGCGACCGCTCGAGGATCGGTACCTGCTCACCGAGCCCGAGCTCAAGGATCGACTCGCGGTGCTCCTCGGCGGGCGCACGGCGGAGGAGATCCTGTTCGACCTTGTGGTCTCGACCGGCGCCCAGAACGACCTCGAGCGAGCCACCGAGATCTCCCGGGCCATGGTCACCGAGTACGGCATGAGCCCCAAGATCGGCCCGGTGTCGTTCGGGCACGACGGGTTCCGCCCCGGGGCCGGGTTCCTGTACCCGGGCGCCTCCCCCGAGCTCTCGGACGACCTGGCGGCGCTGATCGACGAGGAGACCGCCAGGCTCGTGAACGAGGCACACGACCGCGCCACGGAGGTGCTCACACGTTACCGAGGGCTCCTCGAGCAGCTCTCGAAGATCCTGATCGTGAACGAGGTGATCGACGGGCCGGACCTGCAGGCGTACTTCGACGGAAGCAAGCCGATCCCCACGCCGGAGGAGCTCGAGGCACAGATCCACCGGGAGCAGGGCGCCGCTCCACCTGGCTCGAGCGGGCCGGACATCGTCCTGCAGCCGCGCCCCTCCTAGCCGTCGGTCGGCGGCCGGACGAGCAGGTCGTATCGGTCCCGGAAGCGCTCGAGGAACCGGTAGTAGTTGCGCTTGGAGAGCCGGTCGCGCTCCGCCTCGGGGGTCGCCTGGTACATCCGGTGCTCATGCTTGACGGCCGGCGCCTCGACCCGCAGCGCCCGCAGACCGGCGTCCTTGATCCGGAACGAGCATTCGATGTCGGCCGTCCGGTACCAGCGGAACCTCTCGTCGAACAACCCCACGTCCCGGATCACGTCTCTGCGGAACGCCATCAGGTACCCCTCGATCGCGTCCACCTCGGGTCCGTCGCTCTCGTGGAACTCACGCAGGTCCTCGGTCGAGATCCCGAACGGCCCGCAGACGCCGACGGTCGGGTCCTCGAGCGCGGCCTCGAGCGGCGCGAACACGTCCCCGGTGGGTTCGACCGATCCGTCCATCACGAGCACGGACCGGCCGCGCGAACGCTTGAGCCCCGCGTTCAGGGCAGCGCCCCAGCCCGTCCCGGTCTCGAGCGGGAGGACCTCGACGTCCGTTCCGTAGGACGAGGGCTTCGTCTCGGTGAGGTCCGCGACGACATACCGCACGTCGCGGCCTCCCTCGTTGGCGCGGAAGCCGGCGAGCGCCCCCGCGACGTCCTCGGGCCATCCCTCGACGACCCAATGCACGCTCACGTCGGCGGTCGCCGGCTCGTCGAGCAGGCTCTCGACGTCGTGCGCCGCGATGCGGTGGGGTTCGGTGACGGCGAGTGGCTCGAGCGACGGTCCATCCGGGCCGTCGATCACCGAGAAGCCGAGCCGCGCGATGCGATCTCGGAGCGCGTCCGCGGCCGCGAAGTCCTTGGCTCGACGCCGCTCGTCGCGTTCGGCCGCGAGCCCACGGACCTCGTCGGGGACCCCGGTCATGGTCTCCGCCCGTGACGGTGGACTAGACGGGCTCCTTCGAGACCGACCGCAGTCGCCCGGCCACGGCCTCCAGCGTCTTGAGGGCGATCGTCGGGTGCTCCATCAGCAGGCCCCGGAACACCCAGCCGGTGATGCCGACGAGGCGGACCGGTGAGACCGCCGTCACGGTCGCGGTCCGGGGGCCGCCGTCGAGCAGAGCGACCTCCCCGAAGAAGTCGCCGGGGCCGAGGCGCGCCTTGGTCTTGCCGCCGATCGTGACCTTGCATTGGCCGTCCAGGATCAGGAACAGACCGATCCCGCGCTCGCCCTCACGGGCGATCACGGTTCCTTCCTTGTGCGATACCTCTTTGGCCGCCCGGGCGATGATCCCGAGCTCCCGCCTGGAACAGCCGGAGAAGATCGGCACGCTGGCGAGGTTGTTCGCGACGCTCGGGGCTGCCACCTGCCGCTCCTCCTCTGCTCCCGGCTCCGTCCTGCTCCGGTCCGCCTCCGGCGCCGTCTCGATCCCCCGGCTCGTCCAGGTCCTTCAACGCACCGGCCGAACGCGCCCGGCGGGCACGCGATCCTATCGCGATCCGATCCTGGAGCGCGAACCGCTAGGATGCCGTCGTGATCGAGCGACGACGCCTCGCCGCGATGGTCGTCCTGTTCCTGATCGGTTTTGGACTCATCGGGTTGGCGAGCGCCGTGGATTCGAGCTGGCCGCTCTTCGTCACGGTGATCCCCTACTCGATCATCCCGTGGCTCGTGATCCACGCGGACGACCCGGTGCCCTCATCCACCGAGAGCCAGGGACGACGGCAGCCCGCGCCAGATCTCCCCGAAACCTGAGCCCGGCGCCTGCACACTGCCATTAGGTCCAATAGGTCCAAAGGCCTCCCCCACCGACGTCGCGGCGGTCGCCGTTCGTCCAGGGCGGCCGGCAGCAGAAACGACTATCCGTCGGATGCACGACCTACTGCGAGTCCCCCAGGATGAACCTCTGACGACGGAGGGGATCATGGACAACCAGGGGAAGCGAAGAGGCGGGCCCGGAAGTCGAACGCCGCGACCGCGCCGCGCAACGGACGCCGTCACGCGTCACCCCGGTCTCGTAGGTGCGCTGGCGATATCGCTCCTACTCGCCGCCGTGATCCTCCCTCCCGCCGCGGCGACGGCAGCGCCCGACCGCCTCGTATCGGTCATCGTTCGAGGAGAAGGGGGGTCCGTCGACGTCGCCGAACGCCTCGTCCGCGATGCCGGCGGAACGGTGGGTCGCCGCATCTCGATCATCGACGGATTCGCCGCGGAGGTCCCGGCCGGCGAGCTCGACGGATTGGATAGATCGCCGGCGATCGTCTCCATCACCCCGGATGCCAGGGTCCGGCTGCTCGGCAACGTCGACGGCATCGATCCAAACAAGGACCCGGGCTCGTGGTTCAAGGTGGCGCGGAACACGAAACTCCACGAGATGTGGCAACGCGGCTGGACCGGCGACGGCATCGACGTCGCACTGATCGATTCGGGCGTCGCCCCGGTGCCGGGGCTCGACGTGCAGGTGATCAACGGCCCGGATCTCTCGTTCGACTCGCAGGCTCCCAACCTCACGCAGATCGACACATTTGGGCACGGCACCCACATGGCCGGCCTGATCGCAGGCCGCGATTCATGGATCCGGCCCGGCAGGGAAGACGAGGAGGTCGACAACGCCTTCGTGGGTGCGGCCCCGGGCGCGCGCATCGTGTCGATCAAGGTCGCGGCGAGCGACGGCGCGACCGACGTGTCACAGGTCATCGCCGCCATCGACTGGGTCGTGCAGCACCGGAACAGCGATGGGCTCAACATCCGCGTCCTGAACCTGTCCTTCGGGACCGATGGCACGCAGGACTACCAGCTGGACCCGTTGGCGTACGCGGCCGAGGTCGCGTGGCTCCACGGCATCGTGGTGGTCGTCGCCGCCGGCAATTCCGGGTTCGGCTCCCCGCAGCTCAACAATCCCGCCTACGACCCCTACGTGATCGCGGTCGCGGGCGACGACACGAAGGGGACGGACGACCCGAAGGACGACGTGATCCCGTCGTGGCAGACGCGGGGGAATGCGATCCGCCATCCGGACCTGGTCGCGCCCGCGAAGTCGATCATCAGCCTGCGGGATCCCGCGAGCGTCGTCGACGAGACGAACCCGAACGCGCGCGTCGGGACGAGCCGCTTCTTCAGAGGGAGCGGCTCGTCGCAGGCGGCCGCGATCGTGTCGGGGGCCGTCGCGACGCTCCTGGACCAACATCCCGAGCTCACGCCCGATCAGGTGAAGGCGCTGCTGATGCAGACCGCGGTGCCGCTCCCCAACGCGGATCCCGTATCGCAGGGCGCCGGCCTGATCAACATGCACCGCGCGAGAGAGGCGAAGGTCTCGACCGTCGCCGCCGCCGTGCAGACGTGGCCGCGGTCCACCGGGCTCGGCTCGCTGCAGCTCGCCCGGGGAACGATCACCACCGAGGACGAGGGCGTGATCCTCGACGGCGAACAGACGATCTTCGGCGACACCTGGGACGCGACGAGCTGGGCGGCGAGCAGCTGGGACGGGACGACCTGGTCCGGTGGCGAGTGGAACGCCAGGACCTGGTCCGGGGATTGCTGGTGCGGCTCGAGCTGGAGCGCGAGAACCTGGTCCGCCCGGACGTGGAGCGGGAACTCGTGGTCGGCCAGGACCTGGAGCGGGCGCACGTGGTCGGCCCGAACGTGGAGCGGATCCGGCTGGTCGGCAGGCTCGTGGGGCGTGGACGACGCTCCATCGGCCCTGTCCTCGGGTACCTGGGCCAGCACCATCTGGGGGGACTAGATGCTCCGCCGCTTGCGTGGCCGGCCCGATTCGCAGGCGGCGGTGTGGATGCTCACGGCGGCCCTGATCGTCGGGAGCGTCCTCCTGTGGTTTGGGGTGCGAGGCGCTGAGCCACCGTTCGCCAGCGAGCGATCCCTCCGGTTGTGGGTGCTCGCCGTCTCGTTCGGCGTCGCGGAGGTGTTCGTGATGCATGTCCGCATCGCTCGGCACGCGCAGACCTTCTCGCTGGCCGAGATCCCCCTCGTGTTCGGGCTGGCGTTCGCGACCCCGGGAGGACTCGTACTCGCCCAGACCGTTGGTGTCGGGATCGCCCTCGCGGTCCATCGCCGGCAGAAGCCGCTCCGATTGACCTTCAACCTCGCCCAGCGTGCGTTCACGACCCTCCTCGCGGTCGTCTTCGTTGTCGTGTGTCGCTCAGCACTACCCGCGGGTTGGCCGTCCCTGTGGGTGTCCCTCTTCGGGGCGACTCTCCTCGCCGACCTCGTTGGCGCGATGCTGATCAACGTCGCGATCGGGCTGTCGGACGACAAGATCAAGCTTCTCGACCAGGTGATCGGTCTCGGGACCTCGCTCACGGTCGCGAACACCGCACTCGGGATCGTTGGCGTGATGGTCTTCCTCCAGTATCCAGCGGCGGTCCTCCTCGTCGTGGCACCGGCTGCGACGACCTATCTCGCGGGCAAGGCCTTCACCGATCTCCAGCGGAAGCATGACGATCTCCTGCAGCTCCAGCGCGCGACCGGACTCGCGCAACGGTCCCTCGAACCCGAGGACATGGTCCCGGTGCTCCTGCATCACACGCGGGAGATGTTCAACGCGGACATCGCCGAGCTGGTCTTGTGGCCCGAAGGTCGTGATCGGGCCCCCGTGCGCTGTCAGGTCGGGCCGGGGGACAAGGAGATCGCCTTCGAACCCGTGTCCCTGGACCCCACGGAGGGCGTTTGGGCTCGCGTGGCATCCGAGCGCGAATCGGTACTTCTCCCGCGGCCCATCCGCAACGAGGCGCTTCGGCGCTTCTTCGGAGACCTGCGGATACGGGACGCGATCGCCGCGCCCGTGTCGTCGGACGATCAGCTGCTTGGCATCCTGACGGTCGCGGACCGACTCGACGACTTCAGCACCTTCGATCACGACGACCTCGAGTTGTTCCAGACGCTCACCAACCACGTCGCGGTCGCCCTGCGGAACTCGCTGCTCCACGAGCGGCTCGAGCGCGCGCTCGCGCACGAGACCGAGATGAGCCGACTGAAGGACGAGTTCGTAGCGACGGTCTCCCATGAGCTCCGTACCCCGCTCACGAACGTCCAGGGGTTCGTGAAGACGCTCCTCCGTCGTGATGTGCGCTTCACGCCTGCAGAGCAGCACGAGTTCCTCGTGGCGGCGGACCGACACACGGAACGCCTCAAGCGCCTCATCGAGGACATCCTGTTTGCGTCGCGCGTCGAATCCGACGAGCCGCTCTCGAGGCCAACGCAGGAGATCGGTCTCGCCGGCCTCATCACCCGCTTGGTCGAGGACGAGGCGTACGGCGAAGGACGAGAGCGCATCGACGTCGTGATCTCGGATATGGTGCCGCCGGTCCTGGGCACCGAGGAAGACGTCTATCGCATCGTGCGGAACCTCATCGACAACGCGCTGAAGTACTCCCCCGCGGACCAGCGAGTCACGGTCACGGTCGTCGTCGACGCCGATCACGTCGTCGTCCGGGTGCGCGATCGAGGGTCGGGGATCGCTCCCGAGCAACGAGACAGGATCTTCGACCGCTTCTACCAGGTCGATCAATCGGACACGCGGCGAGTCGGCGGTGTCGGGATGGGACTCTATATCTGCCGGCGCGCCGCGGAACGACTCGGGGCTCGCCTCTGGCTCGACCGCTCCGATGCCTCCGGATCGGTCTTCGCCGTTCGCCTCCCGACCGCCGATCGCACGGGGCACGACGCGGCGGATGTCGTGACCGTCATCGCGAGTGCTTGACGCTCGGACACTGGAGGTCAGCTCGAGCACCTGGCCGATCCAACGTGAGCTCCGATTTCCCGGGCACGCAGGCGCATCACCCTGGCGCAAGCCTGAGCGGGGCGTCGGCGTCTTGCAGCGCTGCCTGGCGTTCGCCAAAGACTCGTTGAGCGCTGGTAGGCCGGGACACCGATCCGCTCGGTTCGATGCGTAGAGTATGAGCGTGGCCAACGTAGGCACCGTTCGGCAGCTGTGGCGCTATCCCCTGAAATCGCTCGCTGGGGAAGCGCTTTCGTCCGAACATCTTGGTCGAGACCGATGGCGTCGACCGCGTCGAGGAGCGTTGGATCGGTTCCCGCATCACCATCGGCGACGTTCGCCTCATGGTCACGTCCCGTGCGACAAGGTGCGTCATGGTCACCATGCATCAGGCGGGCCTCGATGCAGCCCCGGAGATCCTTCGCGCCCTCGAGAGAGAGAACGACTTGTGCCTGGGCATGTACGCAGGCGTGGAGCGGCCTGGGCACGTTGTGGTGCGGGCGCCGTTGTCAGGCGTCACCGGATGATGGCACCACAGTGCGAAAGTCGTCCCACGCCGAGACCATGACGAAGCGAGACCGCGATCGGGATATCGTCCGGGAGTTCCAGGAGGACGCCAAGTGGAGCATGTGGACGAACACCTTCGGGCGCCAGCGTGGATGGGGGCGTCCCCGCTCTCTCGCGCATGGTGTCGGAGTACGAACCTACATGCTGGCCGCGATCATCATTCTCGGGGCCGTGTTTGCCGTGATCGGGATCATCGCACTACTTCTCGACCTCGACTGACGCCAGGCTCCGCCGACGGCCACGAACCCTCTCCGAACACGGGGAACACCGTGCACCCTGGGTTCCTGTCTCACCGCGACAACGGTCCTCATGCGCACACCTGGCGAAGGACGCTCCCGTGCTGGGCTTGACGGTCAGCCCATGATTCGCTGGAATCTCGGATCCGCTCCGAAGCCAAAGATCCTCGCGCTCAGCCGAGGCCGTCGCGGAACCCCTGACTCCACGAGGGGTACCTGAGCTCCCACCCCAGCCCGCGCTTGGCCTTGTCGTTCGAGGCCCCACGCACCTCGGTCATCATCGTCACGCCGAGCTCTCCGACGAACAGGCGGCCGAGCCATGCGGGAACGTGACGTGGGGCCGGGGCGCGGATCGCGTCGGCAAACACGGGAAGCCAGTCCCGCATCGCCGCCGGCTCGTCGTCCGTGATGTTGTAAACGCCCGGCGCGCCTCGTTCCACCGCGAGCGCGGTCGCCTCCGCCGCGTCGAGCAGGTGGATCAGCGACCATACTCCCTGGCCCGAGCCGACGATCGGGAACCGGCGTCGGCGCACTGCAACGGCGATCGGGCCGGTGCGATCCAACCCCGAGCCGGGTCCATAGAACCAGCCATACCGCAGGGCGAGGCCGTCGAACGGACCATCGAGCGTCGCACGCTCGAGGTACCTGATCGCGTCGAGCATGCACCGGACTTGGGCTGGCGGATGGTCGTCGAGCGGGTCGTCCTCCGTCTTGACCCACGAGCCGCGGCGCGCGTACGGCCACGCCGCGAAGCTCTGCGTCACGAAGCGGCGTACGGCCGCGGCCTCGGCCGCCGCGATGAGATGATCCGTGCCCTCCGTGCGGAGGCGGTTCGTCTGCGCGAACGCGTGGTCGAAGCGCCGCAGGTTGACCTCCGGTGGGATCGCCGTGAGCTCGTGGACGATCACGTCCGGCTCGGCCTCTGCCACGGCGTCCTTGACGGCCACGGGATCCAGGGCGTCCATCAGCGTCGGCGTCGCACCCGCGGCCTCGAGCGGTCGGGCGCGTTCGACGGACCTCGTCGTGCCGATGACTTCATGCCCGCGCCGGATCAGGGCAGCCACCAGCGGCGATCCGATTGCTCCGGTCGCTCCTGCTACGAACACACGCAATGTCGTTCTCCTTATGCCGACCCCTTTCGCTTACCCTTTGGACGAGATAGCCGAACGTGGTGTGAGGCTCTCAGGGGAACCGATTCTCGAGGGGTACCGACTGCGCATGTTCTTCATCGTGTGGGATTGGTAACTCCGATCATCTTGTTGGACCTGCGGATTCGCGACGCGCCGACAAGAGCAGCGAACGCTCCTTCGAGTACCCGGGTGGCGGGCACTCGGCCCCGGACGCCGCCCGTTGCCCCTGCGGTTGAATGCATGGATGTCATGAGGAGCCGTTCCTGGCAGGAGTTGAGTACGTCGGGCTCAGATCTCATCCACGCCGGTTGGGCAGGCAGGTGCTCGACGCAGGCCCTCGACGGCCTGTTTGGCGCCTATCTGATCGACGGCCAGCTCCGGCTGAATCGGCAGATCACAGGCGGCCGACGGTAGCGTTCTGGTCGGACACGACGGCAGGACAACGTCGCCGCATGAGTGCATGAATGAAGGGAGGATTCCGGATGTCTGTAGCGCGCAGGATCTTCGTCGGACTTGCTTGGATGTTCGTTCTCGCAGTTGCGATCCAGTTTCTCCTGGCCGGCCTTGGCGTCCTGGGCGGCGAAAGCCTGGAGGCGCACCGGCAATGGGGCTTCGTCGTCCTTCACCTGATTCCAATCCTGATGCTCGCCGCCGCGATCATCGGCCGCATGGGGCGGACCGTAATCGGCCTTACCGTGGCGCTCTTCCTCCTCGTGTTTCTGCAGCCGCTGTTCGCCGATGCGGAGATCGATCCCGATTGGCTTCGGTCGCTCCACGTGCTCAACGCATTGTTCATCTTCGCGCTTGGCCAATATCTGGCCCAGCGAGCCACAAGGACGGTCCGGGGCATGACGGACGCGGCTTGAGACGAACACCTCGGTACAGAGCAGTGCTTGTGGTCCATCCCGCAAGGGGACAGACCCCTGTCTAGCGAAAGGCGCGGGCAGTTGAGGGAAGGGGCGGGCGGACTATCCCGGCAGCGGAATCAGGGAGGGGCCATCCCGCCAGGATCACGCAAAAGGGGCGAAAGGGTCGCGGTGAGAGGCGGTGGATCGCTCTCCTGGTCTGGCTACGCCTTGCGGGCGACGACCCTCAGGTACTCGTTGTCGATGACAATCATTCCACCGGCGCCTCGATCGTGTTCTCGGAAGAGCGCCTCGAAGTCCTGGATCATTCGCTCGAACGCTTCGGGGGACAGCATCTGCTTGGCCATGACCGTCCCGCCGAAGCTTTCCCCGACCCTGCGCATCTCGTCCCACGACCCGTACTCCCACGTCAAGGAGCGGAGATCGAGCTCTCTCGAAGAGGCCAGGCCTTCGAACAGCGACCGGACGATTTCCTCCTCGCCCCACCGGAAGGCATCGGGGACGCCGGCGGCCGAGGAGGCGAGTACTTCGACCCGACGTCGCCCATCTTCTTCATGAAGCTTTCCTGCGTCCAGTTGGCCATTCCCACGGTTCCACCGGACTTGACGACGCGGAACAGCTCGGAGGCCACGATCTCCTGACGCGGCGCGATCATCGCTCCGAACACCGAGGTGACGCAGTCGAACCGACCGGTCTCAAAGGGGAGATCCTCGGCATCCGCCTCCGTCCACTCGATCTCCAGACCCTCGGCGGCGGTCCGGGCCCGCCCGAGCTCCACCTGGGCCGGCGTCAGGTCGGATGCCATGACAAGAGCTCCCTTCCGGGCGGCCGCGATCGCGCAGTTGCCGTTACCGGCGGCGACATCGAGCACATCCTGCCTCGAGGAGATGCCGCACGCTTCCACGAGGTCGAGAGCAGCGGGCTCCAGTGACCTGGCCAAGACGCGGTAGTCCCCGAGGCTCCACATGGCCTTGGCGCCCTCTTTGATCTGGTCGAAATCGACGCCCATGAACCCCGAGCCTATCGCGACCGAGCAAGGAGTCCTCGAAACGATCCGAGCCAGAGGCGACGGGCTCCGTTCGCGAGATCCTTCCGGAGCCCGCCCGGGTCGCCTGCACCCAAGAGGCGAGGTCCCACTCAGGGGGGATGACGGAGTGAGCGATCGGTTCCTTCGAACTGCAGCATGTCGGTCGCCCACCGCCACCACATGATTCGAGGGGGCCGACCCTTTCTTGGCCTTGGACGTCCGGTCATTCCTCGTAGACGTAGGTCAGAGCCCCGTCCTCGACACGCGTGGGAAGCATGATGAGCCTCGCATCCGGCCGAACCGGGCCCGAGAGCGCCCGGCCGGACCGTGCTTCGAACGTCGAGCCGTGCCATCCGCAGGTGAACGTGTCGCCTTCCAACGTGAGCGGGCCCCCGTGGTGCATGCAGACGTTGAGGTACGCCCGTGGCTTACCGTTCAGAAGCATGACCAGTACCTCTCGTCCCAAGAGATCCACGGTCACGGTCCCCGTCGGCGGGATGTCGTCGATGTCGATCAGTCGCTCCCTCATCGGCCCTCCCCATGGACGAATGTCATATGTGAGCGGTGACAGGTCACGAAGCCATCCAGGCTTTCATCCTAGGCACGTCGCGCGCGACCTCGGGCCAAAGACGCCAGTCGAAGATCAGGCGGAGTATCGGCCACGGATTCATCGGCGTTGCGCCTGATAGCCGGTCATCCGGACCGTAGCCCAAGCCCGGATCCGGCGGGTCAGAAGGCTCCAGCTGACCGACTGGAACGCAACGCAGCTCAACGTGCCTGAGCCGCGTACAGGGAGAGAGGACGCAGCAACCCCTTGAGGCCTACAGGCCCGATCTCGACGAACCTGATTGGCGGATTCGGGGCTGCTCGCACGACCCGATCGCTGACCAGGACCTGCCCCGGCCCGGCGTGGGCGGCGATCCTCGCGGCCGTATTCACCGTCCTTCCGAAGTAGTCTCCATCCTGCATGATCACCGGACCGGCGTCGATCCCGGTATGCGTGGAGGGGAGCCCCGATGCTGGCACCGTCTCGGCCAGATCGAGGGCGGAGAGTACGGCGCCTATGGGCTCTACGAAATAGAGCATGACCCCGTCGCCGAGCCACTTCACAGCACGACCGCCATGTTCGGCCGCGCTACGCTGAACCATTCCAGCGAGCGAGGCGGCCATCTCGGCGGCCGCTTCGTCCCCTCGCTCCTCCGTCAGGCTCGTGTAGCCGGAGAGGTCGAGGAAGCACATCGCCGGCGGTTCTGTTACCGGGTCGTACACGCCGGACTTCTCCAGGATTGCCTCGACTGATTCGATGACGATGCCCAGCCACGTGTGCTCGGAGTGACGGTGGTACATGGACACCAGCGCGCGGTCCAGCGGCGCGATGCCCGCCGCGACCGCCTCGTTCGCCACCTCCATCATCCGGCCCTCGTCCATCCCCGATCGCAGCAGGGGCAGCTCGATCTGCGAGTGATAGAAGTTCGCTGCGGCCTCACTCATTCGGCGCACGCTGTCGCCCCATACCCGGATGAGCCTCTCCACCGCTTCCCGATCAGCCCCCGCGTCGGCGACCACCTTCAGGACGGGGATGAACTCGGTCTCCTCCTCGTGGATAAGATCGTCGGGCTCCGGTCGAGCGAAGCCCATCGACTCGCGGAGCGTCTGGAGCAACTCGACGTTGACTCCGGCTTCGGCGCTCATCGATCGGAACGTGTGCCGAGTGAAGCCCCCGTACCAGTTCCAGCTGGGAAGGTCCAGGAACCCGAACGAGAGGTCACCCTTCCGTACCGCTCCGCCGATCCCCTCGAGTGGCAGCCCGCCATCCTCCATACCTTGGATCAGTCGTATCCGTCGAAGGTCACCGTCGGAGAACGACCCATCACTTGAGGGGACGAGGGTCCCGAGCGCGGTGAGCCGGTCGGCGTAGGCGACCGGGACCCCCGCTCGTTCGGCAAGTCCATCACGCGTGAACCCACGCATCGTCTTCCATCGTATGCTCACGCGTCTCGGGAGCCGGACCCTGGACGACTTCGTTCCAATCAAGAGCCCGCCCGGTCGAGCGGCCATTCTGTCACGGTGCCCGGGTGTACCTCCGTGATCACGTTGCGGAACCCGACACGGATCGGAGCCGCCGTCCCGGGACGCGTCGTCAGCCGAAACACATCGGGCCTTACCTCAACCCGGATGCGGTGATCTCGATAGTGCAGCTCCGTGTCGAGGCTGATCACCTCATCGGGCAGGCCCGGGTCGAACCACAGGCAGTCGTCGCGCGCGGCCAGGCCCATGTACGCGCGCTGGACGATGTCCACCGTGCCGGCCATCGCCCCCAGATGGATCCCCTCGCGGGTCGTCCCGCCCTGGACATCGGCGACATCGCTCTCGAGGCTCATCATCAAGTGATCCCAGGATCGAGAACGGTCGAGTCGAGCCAAGACCCAGGAATGGACCACGCCCGACAACGTCGAGCCGTCCGACGTGCGTGCCAGGTAATAGTCGACGTTGCGGGGAACGTCTCGCTCAGGGTCGAACGCGTAGCCGAGGCGGTCGAACAGCTCCGTGAGCTCTCCTGGGGACAGGAGGTAGAACAGCATCAACACATCCGCCTGCTTGGAGAGCCGGTACCTGTTCGGTGTGTCCCCCTCCGCTTCCAGGATCCGGTCGAGCCTCCCGATGTCGCCGTACCGGGTCCGATAGTCCTGCCAATCGAGCTCCGCGAGATCCTCGTATCCCTCGAACTGACTGATCACGCCGTCGTGGAACGGCACGAAGATCCTGCAACTCAGGTCCTCCCACCCGCCCACCTCCTCCTCGGTCACTTGCAGCTCGTCCCTCAGTTCCATCCGCAGATGCGGGGGCAGCACTTCCATCGTCTCCATCGCCCTGCACATCAACCAGGCAGCCATCACGTTGGTGTAGGCGTTGTTGTCCAACCCCGGCTCCTCGCGCCCGGGATAGGCGTCGTGGTACTCGTCGGGGCCCATCACGCCGAGGAAGTCGTATCGCTGGCGGACCGGGTCGAACGTGGCGAGGGTGGCGAACAGGCGAGCGACCTCCACGATGATCTCGGCACCGTGATACCGGAGGAAGGCGAGATCACCGGTGACCTGGAAGTACTGCCAGACGTTGTACGCGATCGCCAGGTTGACGTGCCGCTGCAGGCGCGTGTGATCGGGGAGCCAGCGGCCGGACCGGGGATTCACGTGGAATCGCGGCGTTTCCTCCCGACCGTCGCTCCCACTCTGCCAGGGGAACAGCGCTCCTCGGTAGCCCTGCTCGCGTGCCGCCCACCGGGCCGCGCGCAGTCGACGCTGCCGGTATCCCAGGAGCGACCGAGTCAGGATCGGCAGCCGATAGTTGAGCAGCGGGAGGACGAACAGCTCATCCCAGAAGACGTGTCCCCGGTACGCCTCGCCGTGCAGACCGCGGGCCGGAACCCCCACATCGAGGTCGATCGTGTGCGTGGACAAGGTCTGGAGCAGATGGAACACGTGCAACCGCAGCAGGAGCTGGGTCCGCTCGCTTCCCGTGATCGTGATCTCGAACCGCTGCCACAGCCGGTCCCACGCCAAACGGTGTCGCTCGTGAAGCTGGCCGAACGAGTCGGCCCGGATGACCCACGTGCCCGCATCGTCCCCCGGGTCCGACGCCGCGTGGTCCCTGGACGTGAACATCGTCACGACCTTCTCCACGGTTACCTCGTGGCCGCGAGCGAGGTCGAGCGAGAGCTCGTGGCCGATCCGCCCGTCCTCCTCCAGGAGGCGGATCTCGGCGGCCGCCGGCTCGCCGTTCACGAGCGCCCTCGTCCGGGCGGCAAGCGCGATGCGAACGTGTGACTGCGTGGTCTCCACCACCAGGCGCACGGACTCGTCGTCGACGGCACCCTGCTCGACGAGCAGGAGGTGCCGGTCGGCGAGGTCGCGATACCGGGGGACCCCCGCGTTGAGGACCGTGCCGTCGAGCTCCGAGCGAACGTCCAGCCGTCCCGACCAGTTCTCGGCTACCACCGAGGTCTGGAGGCCGGCGACGTGCGCGTCGTCCATGTGGACGAAGCGGCGCTGGGTGAGGGTGGACTCGAACCCGGCACGGTTTCGGAACCGGACGCGACGGGTGAGGATGCCGCCTCGAAGATCCAGCTCCTGCCGGTACTCCAACAGCTCGACCGCACGCACGTCGAACCACGGGCCACCGTCGATCCGGAACGAGAGCGGGAGCCAATTCGGCAGATTCACGAGATCCTCGTTCTCGACCTCTCGCGTGCCGACGGCGGTCGTCAGGCGGTTGTAGAGGCCGGCCGCATAGGTACCCGGATAATGAACGTCGTCGGCCCGGGCCTCGGGTGCGGCGCCACGCGTCGCGAAGCGCCCGTTGCCCAGCGTGCAGAGAGCCTCGCGGAGACCCTCTCGCTCCGGGTCGAAGCCCTCGTACGCGAGCACCCACCCGTTCAGCCCGGGTCCTCCGTGGCGGCTTCACGCAGCCCTCGCGCCCCAGTCCCGTTCGCCACGCCTACCTCGACGAGATCCCGGACCACCACGCCTGCACCCGCCGCGAGGAGCTCGGCCCCGTGATCCGTGCGATCGACGCCGATCACGAGCGCGAACCCGCCCCGGCGACCGGCCTCGACGCCGGCCAGCGCGTCCTCCACCACGGCCGCGCGCCGGGGCCGCACACGCAGACGCCGAGCGGCCTCCAGGAAGACGCGGGGATCGGGTTTTCCCGCAATGTGCAGCCGGTCGGCCTCGGTACCTCCCACCCGCACGTCGAAGAGGTGTTCGACGTGGCCCGCCGCGAGCACCTCGTCCAGGTGCCGGCTCGCGGAGACGACGGCGGTTCGGATGCCGGCCGCGCGGAGGTCTTCGAGGAACGCGACCGTGGTGGGGAACGACGCGATCCCGTGCTCCCGGAGGTGCCCGAGGAAGTAGCCGTCCTTGCGGTTGCCGAGCCCGCGCACCGTCAGGCGATCCGGCGGATCGGAGGCCTCGCCCTCCGGAAGGGTGATGCCCCGCGTCGCGAGGAAGCTTCGGACCCCGTCGTACCGAGGTTTGCCGTCGATGAACCGTCGGTAGTCGTCGACGGTGAACGGACCGAACGCCTCGCCGGTGACCGCGGCTCGATCGCCAAGGTACCCATCGAACAGCCGCGCCCAGGCGGCTGCGTGGACCGTCGCGGTGTCGGTCACCACACCGTCCATGTCGAAGATGACGGCGTCGATGCGGTCTGTGCGAATGACGACGCTTCGCTCGGGGCCCATCGATTCCGGTCGAATCTCCTCGCCGTTCAAGCATGCGAACGATACCGTCACAGCGGGGCGACGTCGCCAGGCTGTGCACGAGCCAATTGGGGATCCCAGCAGCTCCGGGAGCGCCTGACGAACGCCCGATGTCGAGCGGTTGAGATAGGGACGTGGTTCATGAGCTCACGCGTCGAGAAGACGTTCGCCTCCCCCGACACTGATGAGCTCCATCTCTCGACCCTCCATCACCTCGTACGCACGATTGATGGATTCCGGGAGATACGTCCAGGCCGAACCCTGGGCCCATTCAGCCGTAGCAAACACGAGAAGAAGCCCTCCCCGGCCTCTAGCTAGGGCGAGGGAGGGCTTCCTGCGCGGCATGAAGCTGAGCGCGGCTATCCCTGGGGCGGCTCCTCCGGCGGTGCGGGTTCCGGCTGCCCTGGCTCCTGCGGCGGCGTCTCCACGGGTTACCTCCCTTCGCGCTTCGTGGGGACCTGAAGGTCCCCGCCAGGCTGGTGGCAAACGGGCTTACCGAGCCCAGTTCCTAACGGCACACTCAGGCGCGCTCCGGAAGTGCCTCCGAGCGTATCGCCAAGCGAAAATCGATACGTCCTCGACGGGACGGTGTCGACGGTCGCGCCCCGCGCCCACCTTTTCAGGCGTGTACCAAGGCTGAACGTTCCGACGGCGAGCACTGCGTCAGCGACTCGCGAAGACGGGTCAGCTCGGCGTCATGTCGTCGGCGTCCATCTGCGCAAGGGTCGCGTCCAGGACCGCGTACTCGGCCTCCTCGACGGCCGCGAACGCGAACTCGATCGCCGCCTCGGCATCGGATGCGGCGATGTCCGCGTCCAGCTGAGCCGACTTAGCGTCGGCCTTGGCCTTCTTGGCTGCGATCTGCTCTCGAGCGGTCGCGATGTGCCTGGCCCAATCCGACTGGACCTCCGCCCACCGATCCGAGGCCTTGGCCTGTGCGGCCTCGCCACGCTGCTGGAGCTCATCCGCCTTGTGCTGTGCGGCCTTGGACGCCTGCTCGACCTCCGATTGCAACTCTTGCCTGGCAGCGCTCGAGGCGGCGCGAGCACGATCTTCAGCTTCCTTGGCCCGTCGCGCCAGCTCCGCCAGACGATCTGATAGCGCCATCGTGGCAGCTCCTTCCCCATCGGGCATCGAACTATCTGGCTACCCCGCGTCTCTCACGCATCCATAGGAACCACCACCACCCGGCGATCGAGGCGACAGGAACCATCCCCCCTGCGATCGCGGCCCTTCTTGATGTCGTCCCTCGCCTGCCCGGCCGTCATGGCGTGAGGCCGGCGGGGAAGGCTCGATCGGCGCGCTCCTCCACCGGAACCCTCTCCGACGACACGCTGCATGCTGCAGGCCCCTCCAGATGGAACGTGGAATCCCCCTGAGGCTCGAAACGATGTCATACACCCCTTCGCGCCAACACGCCACACGAAGCAAGCCGGCCGGCCGAGTGTATCCTTGTTCACCCCCTGTTTCGAACACTCATGCTGGTAGCAAGCCCCACCGCCGGAGGATCGCTGGTGCGGAGGCCAGGATCACCCAAAGCAGCAGCGGTGCACCAACGAGGCCGGCCACGACTGGCAGCGGACTGCGGAGGGCTGACGATCACCGATGGCGATCCGTCACACGCTGCGCCGTTTACCGATCTGGAATCGGAGGAGTGATTCCCTGCGACACCAAGAACGCGTCGACGGCTTCGCGAACCCGATGCCGGCACGCCTGCCACGTCGAGGCGGCCCATGCCTCGATTGCACGATCCCGCCGGTCACCGGGTGGCTCCACCACGACATCGCCCACCGTCATCGGACCACGATCCGCCGGGAGCGCGAACCGCGGCCATTCGGGGCATCGGTCGGCGACGATCTGGTGGACGCGCTGGACCTGCCGACCGGTCAGCCCGTGCTCGACGTGCAGGTACAGTCCGACCAGCGCCTGCGCGACACGGATCGGCCGGTCCTCGTCGGTCGCCGTCTGGACGGCGTACGTATCGACTACGTGCTGATGGATGAATGCGGCATCGCCTCGCCCGAGCGTGTACGCGCGCAGCTCCTCGTAGGGTGCGTCGTCGACAACCATGACGACGCACCCTACGGCAACCCACACATCCGGCTGCCCTGGTAGCGTCAGGTTGATCTGCGGGTCGTAGTAGAAGTCCATGCGTAATCGCGTCCACCGGATGCTCGGAGTTCAGCGCTCCTGATGTCCGAGGCGATCAGGTCGCCGGCGTTACGGTTCGATGGACAGATGGCTGAGATCGCCGTCGGGATGAACGACCCTTTGCCCATGTGCACTCGCTAGCGGACGTTTCGCCCGTCTGGATCCAGAAGCTCGCAGGCACGCACGATTGCCTTTCCTTCCTGGATGGGCGTTTGATCCCCACTTCGCCCGTCCTGATGTCGTAAGAGCCGGGAAGGAGGGTCGAAGATCCGGGTGGGGACGCGCCGGCACATCCTCGGCAAGGTGTTGCAGGCCCTGCTGACCGTGGCCTTCGTCATGGTCTTCAACTTCTTCCTGTTCCGCGTGATCCCGAGCGATCCTCTGGAGGCGCTGCTCCAAGGCACGACCCCGTTCACTCCACCGAACATCGAGCAGTTGACACAAGACCTCGGCCTGGACAAACCCTTGCCGCAGCAGTTCCTCATCTACGCACAGGACACGCTCACGCTCGACTTCGGGGACTCGTTCTCCCTGCCGGGTCAGGACGTGAAACAGGTGATCTACGACCGCATCTGGCCCACGTTGCTCCTAGTCGCCACCTCGACCATCGCCTCCGTGGCGATCGGCCTCCTCATCGGCATCTACGCCGGGTGGCGGCAAGGCAGCAGCTTCGACGTGGGGTCGCAGGTGTTCACCCTGTTCGTCTACTCCATGCCGGAGTTCTGGTTCGGGATCCTGGTGCTCATGGCGTTCGCCCAAGGGGTCGGTCCGTTCCCCTCGCTGTTCCCGGCCGGTGGGTACTCGACCCCGGGGACGGACCTCACGGGCTTCGCCCACGTGGCCGATGTCCTCAACCACCTCGCGCTACCCTGGTTCGTCCTCACGATCACCTCCATCGGCGCGTACGCGCTGATCATGCGGAACTCCCTGATCGCCGTGAAGAACGACCAGTTCGTCATGACCGCTCGAGCCAAGGGCGTCCGTGACAGACAGATCCTGTGGCGCCATGTCCTCCCGAACGCACTCCTGCCGACGTTCACGCTCGTGCTGCTCTCACTCGGATTCGTCTTCGGAGGCGTGATCGCGATCGAGTTCGTGTTCTCCTATCCCGGACTCGGCTTGCTCACAGTGCGGGCGATCAAATCGCAGGACTTCCCCTTGCTCCAGGGCCTGTTCCTGCTGTTCTCGGCCGTGGTGATCGTCGCGAACCTCATCGCCGATATCTCCTACTCGTACCTCGACCCGAGAGTCAGGGCCATGCCCCTCGTGCACCGTTCCCGGGATCGCGAGGATGTGATGCCGCCCGAGATCAGCCGCGAGGGTGCACTGGCGGGGCGGGCGTTCTCGCTGACGTTACTCGCATCCGCGATCGGGTTGATCGCTCTGTCATGGGACGACATCTGGCGCGTCTGCGGTGTGGTCCACGGCGACTGCATGGAGCGATCGGCCGGCGCGATAATCCTCACGATGGGCTCCGCCGCGGCGATCGCCTGGGGCGTCGGCATGCTCGTTCGGATCCGGCGCCGCCCCGTCGATGCCGACGGGAGCTCGCGGTATGTATGGGCGCTCGGCAGCCTCCTCGCGTTAGGCGCAATCTTCATCGCCTCCCGTATCCCGGCGTACACGTGCGCGCGTGGGGAGTTCGACGACCTCCTGGTGCTGTGCCAGCATCCGCCCACCGTCTCTGACGCGATGAGCTTGCTCATGGTGAAAAGGGTCGTCGTCCTGGTCGGCATGCTCGCTGGCGCGCTGGTGGCCGTCCGCCCTCGGGAAGTTCGGCTGACGGCGCCGCTCGCGGTGGCGGTCTGGGCGGTGGGCTTCGGGTGGCTGATCGCCGAGACGATGGCCTGACTTCCAAGATCACCTAGACATGGGTCACCTTCGTCGCGGCGGTAGACCTGCGTGCCCGCAAGGTCATCTCCTTGTCCCGGCCCTCACTATGCTGTCCGTAATGCAGTCGCCTCCACTATCCGACGAAGATCAGACGCTGCTGGAGGAGCTTGTCTGGTCTGTCGTTCTCATCGGCGGCGTGGTCGCGTACTTGGTTCTGGTAGTCAAGTTCCCCTCCAAAGGGAGCCTCGGCGGCAACGCCGTTGCTGGCTTTCCCTTGCACGCCCGAGCAACTTTGCGAGACTGACGCCCCGAGCAATACTCCACCCATGAGTTCGCGGGAAGAGCGGATGGCGAAGAACGAAGCCGCTTCCCGAGAGATCAATGAAGAGGTCGAGGAGGCGCATCAGCTAGATCCGCCAGGCCG
>Ga0126307_10000097_pt1 | contig 49515 bp, 48 predicted proteins | sample Plot28_FD_89955 | JGI IMG/M metagenome (GOLD analysis project Ga0126307, IMG submission 89955) | Serpentine soil microbial communities from UC McLaughlin Reserve, CA, USA - Plot28 | ecosystem: Environmental > Terrestrial > Soil > Grasslands | place: USA: UC McLaughlin Reserve, Lake County... | reverse complement strand
GGTGACGATGGCGGCGGGGATACACCTCTTCCCATTCCGAACAGAGAAGTTAAGCCCGCCAGCGCCGATGGTACTGCGGGGTAGACTCCGTGGGAGAGTAGGTCGTCGCCCATTTTCTTTGCCCTAAAGCTATTCAATGAGGGTGACGTTGACCCTCATTGAATCGCGCGGTCAGCTATCGGCCACAAGAAGCTGAAAGCCGAGAGCTGAGGGCTTGCAAAGGGGTTCGGGTTGTCAGAGAGCGGGCGATTGGGCTAGGCTTGGTTTATGTTGGAGTTGGGCGGCAATGCTCTGGTGGTCTTTATCTCCGATTCGCACATCGGGGGGGACCCTGGTTGCGACGGATTCGAGTCGCCCGACGAGCTCATGGCCCTTTTCGTGGAGCTTGCTGGCCACGACGGGCCCGTCGAGTTGATCCTCGCCGGGGACTTCTTCGATTTCTTGCAGATAGGCGAGGTTCCCAAGGGGAAGAACCGAGCTTCCTTGACGATCGAACGTCCTGAGTACCTGAACCTTTTCGCCGCGCTCGAGAAATTTCGAGAGGTGGCGGGGAAGCGCGTTATCTACCTGCCGGGGAACCACGACGCTGAGTCGTTCTGGAACCTGGAGATCCAGGAGACGTTGCGCGAGCGGGGCCTCGTCGACGAGTTCGCCTACTACTACCTCGCCTCCATCGAGACGGGCGGTGGGCGGCGGGTTCTCTACTGCGAGCACGGCAACCAGTTCGACCCCGAGAACACCGTCGGGGACTACCACGATCCTTTGGACACGCCGCTGGGGCACCACGTAGTTATGGACGGCACCAGGCGCATCGCGCCGTGGGGTGAGATCTCCCCGGGGTTGGACCTCTCGGAGATAAAGATGGTCTACCCGCTCGTGGCGATCCCGGCCTGGATCGCGAGCCGCTACTTCTACAATCTGGCCGGCAAGGTCGTTAATTACCTGCTCGTACCATTGCTCGTGGCGTACGCGATCTACAAGGTCGTCGCGTACGCGATCGCCCGCGCGACCGGCGGTAATGCAAGCCTGCTTTTCGGCAGCTACCGCGAGCTGCCCCAGGTGCATCAGGCACTTCTAGACACCGTGCTTTTCCTGCTCGTAACACTTGGAATATTCGGGGTCTTCTTTCTGGTCGCTCGCCACACCATCCACAAGACGTTGAGGGCAGTGAGTCCTGGCGGACCGCCGCATTACTCGCCTGCGGAGGCCTCACAAAACAAGATCCGGGCGATCCTGACGGGCGAGGCCAGGCCGCCGATGGACCCATCCTTCGATCCCACAACCGCCGACGTCTTTGTCTCGGGGCACACCCACCTCCCTTCGCTCGCCGAGACCGAGAGGCCGGACGGCAGCAAGGCGGTGCTGGTGAACTCCGGGTGCTTCTTGCGGCAGCTGCAGCCGATAGCGCCCCGGCTAAAGGGGCCGTCGATCTTCGTCTCCAAGTTCGTCCTGACACACGTCCGGGTGTTCGTGCGGGAAGGAAAGCTTCGCGTCGAGCTCTGGGAGCAGCCAAAGCCGGCCGGACAGACCCTGACCCGCATCGAGCGCCTCGTCTCGATCGGACGCCGTCCGCCGCAACCGCCCGCGGACTCGAAGCCTCGTCTGGTGGCCTTGGCCACACTCTAGTCGGCCGTGCAGCGTGTCACGGGGAGAGAGGTAGGGTAAACATAAAGGGCATCGCTCCTTAGTCATTTGGAAGAGATCAGGAGGGAGAACCCGTGCACAACGATGAGATAGACCAGCACTTCGTAGAGCGCCAGCGAGAGAGGCTGTTAGGCCTGCACGATGAACTGGTGCGTATACGCGAGGGCATGGCCGCCGACGAAGAGGACCTCGGGGAGACCGAGGGGGACACCACGCTCGACTCCGGCGACCTGAGCCAGGACATCTTCATCCGCGAGATGGACGCCTCGATCGGGGAGCAGGTCGAGCGTCGCCTCGGAGAGGTCGACCGGGCGCTGCAGAAGGTAGAGGAGGGTACCTACGGGCTCTCCGACGACAGCGGGGAGCCCATACCCCGCGGCAGGCTCGAGGCCGTGCCTGAGGCGCTACGCACCGTCGAGGAGCAGCAGCGCTTCGAGCAGGAGCGACGGCCCCCAATTTGAAGCCGTCAGCTATCAGCCATCAGCTGTCTTCTTGCTGAAGTGCTTGCATTCCTCTTTGCACACTTCTCTGGCGGTATAATCTGGCTATGGATCATCGTTCCTCAGGGGAAGAAGCGAGAGAGCCAATTTTCCGCAGCGATCTAGAAGGGCCGAGGCCGGAACCGACGTATGAGCCCCTCAGGCCAGAAGGCGGCCTATGGAGCGTCATCAAGCGCTGGCTCGCACCGCTGGCCGCGGTCGGGCTTCTGCTCGCGAAATTCAAGGGCCTGGCGCTGCTCTTACTAAAGATCAAGTTCCTCGGCACGGCGCTGACCATGCTCGTGAGCATCGGGGCTTACGCCCTGCTGTTTCCCGTGTGGTTCGCCGTCGGAATCGTAGTTTTGATCTGGGTTCACGAGATGGGACACGTCGTGCAGCTCAGGCGTGAGGGCATCCCGGCTTCCGCCCCGATGTTCATACCGTTTCTCGGCGCCTTCGTGGCGATGAAGCAGATGCCCAAGGACGCCCTCGCCGAGGCGCGCGTCGGGCTCGCCGGGCCTGTGCTCGGTACGCTCGGGGGCCTCGCGGCCCTCGGGATGTTCGCCCTTACGGGGGAACATCTGTTCCTTGGGCTCGCCTTCTTCGACTTCATCATCAATCTGTTCAACTTGGCGCCGCTGCTTCCGCTCGACGGCGGCAGGGCGGTCGGGGCGATGTCCCCGGTATTCCAGTTGCTCGGGCTCGTCGCGATGATCGCGCTGTTCTTCGTGGCGCCCATCATAGCGATCATCGCGCTGATCGGCCTTCCGGAGCTCTGGCGCCGCTGGAAGACGCGTAAAACGCCGGAAGGCAGGGCGTACTACGATATTCCGCTGCGCGATCGGGTGGCGGTCGGCGTTGTCTACCTCGGATTGATCCTGGTGCTAGGTCTCCTGACGGGCGCCACGTTCGTGCCCGACCCGGCGGCACTAGGGTAGCTTGCGTACGATCCTCTACACCGGCAAGGGCGGCGTAGGCAAGACGAGCGTGGCCGCTGCGACAGCCCTCAAGGCTTCGCAGGCGGGGAGGAGTGTACTCGTGATGAGCACAGACCCTGCGCACTCGCTCGCCGACGTCTTCGACACGGAGATAGGTTCAGACCCGAAGGAGATGGCCAGGGGATTGTGGGCGCAGGAGATGGACCATACCTCCATGATCGAGGATAACTGGTCCGAGATTCAGGGCTACTTGACTACGCTGTTCGAATGGCAGGGCGCCGACACGCTCGCCGCCGAGGAGCTGGCGATGCTTCCTGGGATGGACGAGCTCTTCGGGCTCCTGATGGTCAGGCAGCACAACCGGGTGGGTCACTACGACGCCCTGATCCTCGACGCCGCGCCCACCGGCGAGACGCTCAAGCTCCTCAGTCTTCCCGACCACATGAGCTGGTACGTCGAGAAGATCTTCCCGATTCAGCGCCGCGCCGCCAAGCTGGTCAGGCCGTTTGCGAACAGGGCCAGATCTCTTCCTCCGCTGCCCGAGGATAGCGTCTTCGCCGCGGGGCAAAGATTCTACGAAGCCATCGCGAGCGTCGAGGAGATACTGACCGACCGCGAGAAGGCCTCTGTACGCCTGGTGCTTAACGCCGAGAAGATGGTCATTGCGGAGGCGCGGCGCGCCTACACGTACCTCAACCTATACGATTACGGGGTGGACGCCGTCGTGGTCAACCGGCTCTTGCCAGAGGCTGTCGCCGACCCTTACTTCGCGCGCTGGCATGAGGCGCAGGCTCGGCACATGGAGACCATCGAAGAGTCTTTCGGCCCCATTCCGATCCTGACCGCGCGGCTTTTCGACCGCGAGATGTTCGGCCTGGAGGCGCTCGGCGCGCTCGCAGACGATGTCTTCGAGGACGCGGAGCCTCTGGGCGTACTATTCAAGGGCGCCACCCACGCCATAGAGAGGAACGGCGACGGCTATGACGTGGTCTTCCACCTCCCACTCGCCCAGAAGCGGAGCGTTGACCTGTCGAAGAAGGGGGCCGAATTGCTCGTAAAGGTCGGCAACTACCGGAGGAACATCCTTCTCCCCGACGCCCTCGCGCGTCTTTCGGCGGCGGGGGCGAGCTTCGAGGGAGGGACGCTGAGAGTGAGGCTGAAAGATGACTGAGGAGAGGCGGCGCAGGGGTTCGCTCCTGGGTGTGATCGCCTACGTCCTGGTACCGGGCGAGCGACGGGTGCGGGCCGCACAACACTTCCGCAAAGCGACCTTCGAGATGCTTAAGGGCGTCGGAGCGCTGGTGAGGCCGGAGACGCGGCAGGAATCATCCGGTCCCGCGAGCAGGGAACGCATAAAGATCGAGTAAGCAAGAGCGTCGACGGGCTGCAGGAGGACGTGATGAGAGGACAGCAGCTGTTGCAGAAGGTGGAGGAGTTCGCCCGACGGGAAGTGACCCTGGCCCTACCTGCGGCGCAGCGGGCCGCGGGCCACGGCGTACAGGCGTTCTTCAAGAAGTTCTCCGAAGAGTATGTAAACGAGCGCAAGAAGCTCAAGAGCGGCGCCGGTATGCGGTCACGGTTTGGCGCGCCGGGGCGACGGTAGTAAGATAACCCTTACAAATTCTAGTAGATACCAGCGGGAGAATATTATGGCCGAGAACGGACAGTTAACTGGGACCTTCAGGGTAAAAAGCGGGATGGCCCAGATGCTCAAGGGCGGGGTCATCATGGACGTCGTCGACGCCGAGCAGGCCAGGATCGCCGAGGAGGCGGGCGCCGTGGCCGTCATGGCCCTCGAGCGCGTGCCTGCTGACATAAGGGCTGACGGCGGGGTCGCGAGGATGAGCGACCCGGAGAAGATCGTCGAGATCCAGGAGGCCGTCACCATTCCTGTGATGGCGAAGGCCCGCATCGGCCACTTCGTGGAAGCCCAGATCCTGGAAGCCCTCGAGGTCGACTACATCGACGAGTCCGAGGTTCTCACCCCCGCCGACGAGAAGCACCACATTGATAAGGCCGTCTTCGACGTGCCATTCGTGTGTGGGGCCACGAATCTTGGCGAAGCGCTGCGGCGCATCGGCGAGGGAGCGGCCATGATCCGGTCCAAGGGCGAGGCTGGTACCGGCAACGTTGTCGAGGCCGTGCGGCACATGCGGGCCATAGTCGGCGGCATTCGTCGTCTAGGCGTGCTCGAGCCCGAGGAGCTGATGACGGAGGCGAAGAACCTGGGGGCGCCGTACGAGCTCGTGCGATGGGTCGCCAAGAACGGACGCCTTCCCGTCGTGCTGTTCACGGCCGGCGGCATAGCCACCCCCGCAGACGCGGCGCTGATGATGCAACTCGGGGCCGACGGCGTGTTCGTGGGGAGCGGCATCTTCAAGAGCGGGGACCCTGCCTTAAGGGCGCGTGCCATCGTGAAGGCGACGACCCACTTCAAGGATGCCAAAGCCATCGCAGAGGCGAGCAGGGGACTCGGCGAGGCTATGGTTGGCAGGGAGATGGGGGACCTGGCGGAAGGAGAGCGGCTCGCGACCCGTGGCTGGTAAAGGCGAGACGAACGGCGCGGCGCGCGCGGAAGACGGTCCGAAAAGGGTCGGCGTGCTCGCGCTGCAGGGGGATTTCAGGGAGCACGCGGAGATCCTGCGTGGGCTCGGGGTCGAGCCGGTCGAGGTTAGGGAGGTGGAGGACCTAGAAGGTTTGGCCGGGATCATCGTCCCGGGCGGCGAGTCGACGACCATAGGGAAGATGATGGTCTCCTCGGGTCTCCTCGACGGCATCAGAAGCTACTTCTACAAGGGTGGTCCCGTCTGGGGCACGTGCGCCGGGATGGTTCTCGCTGCGTCGGCGACGACGGGGCCGCGGCAGCCTCTGCTCGGCCTCATGAACGCCCTCGTCGAGCGCAACGGCTTCGGGCGTCAGGTCCATTCCTTCGAGACGGATCTCGAGGTGGAGGGGTTCGATGAACCGTTCACAGGCGTCTTTATTCGGGCGCCGTTCTTCGAGGACGTGGGGCCCGGGGTCGAGGTGCTCTCCAGGGTCGGGGATCGGGTCGTGGCGGCCAGAGGCGAGAACATACTGGTGACGGCGTTCCATCCCGAGCTCACGGATGACGTGAGGTTTCACGAATACTTCTTGAGGGAGGTCTGTTCCATATGAGCGGTCACAGTAAATGGTCGACGATAAAGCGCAAGAAAGGCGCCGCTGACGCCAAGCGCGGGGCGCTCTTCGGTAAGTTGTCCAAAGCGATCACCGTCGCCGCGCGCGAGGGTGGCGGGGACCCCGAGATGAACCCGGCGCTCCACCTTGCGGTACAGAAGGCGAAGAACGCCAACATGCCAAACGACAACATCCAGCGCGCCATCGACAAGGGCACCGGCGCAGGCTCCGACGCCGAAACCTACGAGCGGATCACCTACGAGGGCTACGCGCCCGGCGGGGTCGCCGTCCTGGTCGACGTGCTTACGGACAACCGCAACAGGGCCGCCTCCGACGTTCGCTACGTCTTCTCCAAGAACGGCGGCAAGCTCGGTACGACCGGCTCGGTCGCGTACCTGTTCGAGCGCAAGGGCGTCATCCTGGTCCCGAAGGGCTCGGCAGATGAGGATGAATTGATGGAGGTCGCCCTCGAATCCGGGGCCGAAGACGTAGTAGAACAGGAGAACGACTACAGGGTCGTGACGACCCCTGAGGATTTCTCGGCCGTCAGGGAGGCCATAGGCGAGGCGGATATACCGTACGAGAACGCGGAGATCACCATGGAGCCCCAGAACAGCATCGACCTCGACGCGGGGACGGCGAGGCAGACTTTGCGCCTGATCGATGCCCTCGAAGAGAACGACGATGTGCAGGAAGTCTACGCGAACTTCGACATCTCTGAAGAGGTCATGGCGGAGGTGGTTTCGTAGGGGGCCGCGAGTTAGCCGGCACCTCTGCTTGTGGGGTCGGATGGGGGCTTTGCATCAAGAAGAGCCTGATGCTGGTCGCTTTGTTCGTGGCGTTGCTGGCGGGTTCGGCCTGCTCTCTTGACGAGGGGAAGGGCGGGGAAGGTGGTGTGATCTCCGGCGCTTCCAAAGAGCGCGCCCCAGATCGTGCTCCGAAACAAGTTACCACCGACGGGGGGATCGGCGACGGCGTAGAGGCTGGCGACCTGTTCTTTCGGATCTTCGCGGTGAGATCCAGAGACCTCATCTACGCGATATCTGAGCCTGGGGCGAAACCGGTAGTGCGGGGGAATATCTCGAGTGAGTACGTCGCGATAGATTATGTTGTGAAGAACATTTCCGGTTCGCCGCTGACGACGGAGGCTGAGGCGACGCTCATCGACGACCAGGGCAATTCTTACGAGCAGGATACCTCCATCGAGCCTCCTTCAGGCGGCACGGAAGACATGGAGCTCGAAACGGACCAGACGGAGGCTTCGACCATGTTCTTCAAGGTGCCGAACGGCATCATCCCCGAAACGCTCGAGATAAAGGCCTCAGGCGGTGAGGCAAGCTTCGATCTGCTGGAAAGGGATATTGAGAACGTGCCACCTGAAGATTACCTTCGGGTGTATCACCTTTACTTCAACGAACAGGCCTACGAGGAGGCCTACGAAATGTTCGACCGGGATACCGTCCAGGGGATCACGCTCGGCGAGTGGTTGTCTTTCTACGAGCCTATGTGGGGCAAACGGTACGTGAGCCTCGAGGAACTGAGGCTCCTTTCGGAGGATCCCCACCGGGCGACGTTCCGGATGACGAGAACCTTCTACGATGAGGACGGCGACGTCGTGGCTGACCCTGAGGTCAACCCCTCAGCGACTCAGGAGATGATCAAGGAGAACGGGAAGTGGAAACTCGTGATGCGCGACGACCTGGTCTCAGACATCACAGCCGTCGTAGGCGCGGACGAGACGCCCGAGGCGAAAGACTCAGCACCCGAGAAGACAGCCCCCGAACGCACCCAGCCGCCTTCGAATACCCCCGAGACCACAAAGCAGACCGAGGCCACGAGATCCGCGGCTCCGGCAGGAGACTACGACTGCGAGGATTTCGAGACCCAAGAAGAGGCTCAGCTCTACCTCGCCCCCGGGGACCCGTACGGGCTCGATAAGGACGGCAACGGCCTGGCTTGCGAAACCTTGCCATAGCGCAGTGTTCGGGGCTAGATCATAGCAAGCTGACAAGCTGAATAGCTTTAGTAGCGCCGGGCATCTAACGCACAACATGTAGAAGGTGGTGCAAGCGGAGGCGGGAGGGAGTAACCTTAGGCCATGATCTCGGGTAGGGGATGCACCATACTCGGCATAGACCCCGGCACTGCGACGATGGGGTGGGGTGTGATCCGACAGGAGGGCAACCGCCTGCGCTACCTGCAGCACGGGGCCATCATTACGCCGCCTGATTGGGAGATGCCCCGAAGGCTCGGGCGGCTCTTCGATGGTGTAACAGAACTGGTGCGTGGTTACAGGCCCGAGACCGTCGCTGTCGAGGAGCTCTTCTTCAACACCAACGTGACCACGGCGATCACGGTCGGACAGGCGAGGGGCGTGGCGCTACTTGCGGCATACAAGGCCGGGATAGAGGTGACCGAGTACACACCGTTGCAGGTCAAGCAGGCGATCACATCGTACGGAAGGGCGGACAAGCGCCAGGTGCAGGAGATGGTGAAGGCCCTGCTGAACCTTCCTGCCATACCGCGTCCCGACGACGCGGCCGACGGTCTGGCCATAGCCATCTGCCACGCTTTCTCAAGCAGCATGCCCGGCAAGGTCGGGGTGGGGAAATAGCGGATCGTGCGCGATAATTAGCCCATGATTTACAGGTTGCGCGGTACTCTGGTCGAGAAAGATACTGAAGGTGTTGTAATCGATGTTGGCGGCGTCGGCTATCGGTCCTCGGCTTCGCTGGCGACGTTGCGTGCCCTACCCTCGCTAGGCGAGGAGTGTGTCATCCATACCAGGTTGGTGGTGCGCGAAGACGCGATGCTCCTTTTCGGGTTTGCGGAGCGTGAGGAGCGGGCCGCGTTCGATGCGCTGATCGCGGTGAGCAAGGTCGGACCGAAGCTGGCCCTCTCCATCCTCTCTTCGATGTCGCCGCCGGAGATCTCCGAGGCGGTGGCAAGGGGGGATGTGCTCAAATTCTCCTCCGTTCCAGGGCTGGGGAAGAAGACGGCGGAACGTCTCGTGCTCGAGCTGAAGGGCAAGAGCCTCGCCGCCTTCGGTCCTGAACCGGTCGTCGCGGGCGGCGATGGCGGGGGCGGCCCGTACATCGAAGCTAGGGATGCGCTCACGGCGCTCGGGTACAGACTCGAAGAGGCCGAGAAGGCGCTCAACGATGTTCCGCCGCAGGATTCGGTGGAGAAGTACATAAAGGAGGCGTTACGAAGGATAGGGAGCAGGCGTTGAGCGCGGAGGAGACGGACGACTTCACCGTGCGGGACGAGAGGGGAGCCGAGGCGCCGCCCGAGGACATCACCGGGGCGGCGGGTTTTGGGGAGCATCCGCTCGACCCGGAGGCCCACGCCGGGGACGACGAACCCACGCTCAGGCCGAGCTCGTTCGACGAGTTCGTCGGGCAGGAAGCGCTCAAGCAGAACCTCAAGATCTTCGTACAGGCGGCCAAACAGCGGGGTGAGCCCCTGGACCACATCTTGCTCGACGGGCCGCCCGGGCTGGGCAAGACGACGCTCTGTCGAATCCTCGCCGAGGAGATGGGTGTCGGGCTCAGGCCAACGAGCGGGCCCACCCTAGAGCGGGCCGGGGACATGGCGGCAATCCTGACCGCGCTGGAAGAAGGCGACTTCCTGTTCATAGACGAGATCCACCGCCTGAACAGGCAGATCGAAGAGGTCCTCTATCCTGCTATGGAGGATTACGCGATGGACATCGTCCTCGGCCAGGGTCCTTCGGCGCGCACGATCAGGATGGACCTGCCGCGCTTTACGCTGGTCGGGGCGACCACCAGGAAGGGCCTGCTCACGAAGCCCCTGCTCGACCGCTTCGGTGTCGCAGAGCGGCTCGAGTACTACGGACCGGCGGATCTCGAGAAGATCGTGATCCGCAACGCTGGGATACTGGGCGTCCCCATCACCGATGGCGGCGCCACGCAGCTCGCCCGCCGCAGCCGCGGGACGCCCCGCATCGTCAACCGGCTGTTGAAGCGGGTGCGCGACTACGCCCAGGTCGTCGGCGACGGGAAGATAGACGAGGAGACGGCAAACGCTGCTCTCGACATGCAGGGCGTCGACCAACTAGGACTGGACAGGGCCGACAGGGACTATCTCGGGCTCGTCATAGACAAGTTCGGCGGCGGACCCGTCGGTATCGGCACGATCTCCGTAGCCCTCGGCGAGGCGCGCGATACCGTCGAGGACATCTACGAGCCCTACCTGCTGCAGAGCGGCCTGATTCAACGCACCCCCCGTGGCCGGATCGCCACCCAGAGGGCGTACGGTCACCTCGGCATCCCCCTCCCGAACAGCGGCTTGTAGAAGCAGTTCGCGAACCGCCCGCTAAGGCCAGGCAATAGAGTGGCCAATATTGAGAGCATGGTGCGCCACGACGTAGAACTGGTCGACCCTCTGGAGGCCTCGAATACGGGTGAATGGGACCTCTCCTTCGCCGTTTTCAGCTTGGCGCATGCGGAGTGTGGTGACGATGTGCTTGAGGTGCGTATCGGAGAGCGCATGCTGCTCGGGTGGTGCATGTCCTGCGCCGATATGGAGGTTTTCGGGCCGCGCGAGGGATGAAGTCATTGGCGTCTGCGCCAATGTCTGTGCTCACCGGGGTTGAAGAAGCGGACAAGCCCAATTGCTGACCTGCCTTGAGTAGAACCTGGCCACCGTGTCAGTTACGGTACTACTGGGTAGGTTGATCCAAGGCGTGCCGATGAAGCGGAAGAGTGGGGGTCCAGCATCGAGCAGATGAATATCGGGGCCGTGATGCCGAGACGGGCAAAGACCCTATCGGGCTAGGCGGAACGGAGTCTCGTTGGCGGGCTGGAGGCGGAGGGCACTGGTGGTCGGTCAGGCCATCGAACAACGCTTTGACGCGTCTAGGTTCAGGCTAAAGCGGCGCCTGGGGCTGCTCGATCCGTTCGAGATCCTACCCTACCGGGGACACGGCACGAGTAGGGAGCTGTTCCTTAAGGGCCGAGTCCTCGAGGAGTCCGGCATCACGCGCTCGGGTAGGGAGGACACGGTATGGAAGAACATGCTCAACATGGCGCGGCGATTCGCGAGCGATGAAGTAGCCGGCGCGCGGCTGAGGGCTTCTTTCCAGGGCCTGCAAGTCGAGACCACCGCCGACGTAGAGGGTTTCTTCGAGCTGCGCTTTCAACTTCCGGAGCCGCTCGACGGTGCGGACGGGTGGTACCGCGTCGAGTTGGATCTCCTTTCTCCACCGTCGCCGGGTGGGGGGAGGGTACGGTCGACGGGACATGTGCTCGTGCCGCACGGGGCCCGATTCGGTGTGATCAGTGACCTCGACGATACAGTAGTGCGTTCCAACGCGACGAACGTCTTGAAGATGGCCTGGATAGTAGTGCTCAACAACGCCCACACCAGGTTCCCTTTCGAGGGCGTCGCAGCGTTTTACAGAGCCTTGCAAGTGGGGGCGGACGAAAGAGCCTCTAACCCGATCTTCTACGTCTCCAGCAGTCCCTGGAATATCTACGATATGCTCGTAGACTTCCTCAACGTGCACGGCGTTCCCCCTGGACCGCTGTTCCTGAAGGACTGGAGCCTGCGTGTTCTCGGGAAGCACAGAGACTACAAGACGGGGGTGATCCGACGCCTCCTTAGCACATACGAGGATCTGCCCTTCGTCCTGATCGGGGACTCGGGGGAGGAAGATCCTGAGATCTACCTGCAGGCCGTGCGGGAGCACCCCGGACGCATCAGGGCCGTCTACATAAGGGACGTCACTTCGGTCGAGCGTGACGCCGAGGTCAAAGCGCTAGCAGGCGAGGCGCGCAAGCTCGGGACGGAGATGGTGGCCGTGCCGGATACCGCTGCGGCGGCCGAGCACGCGGCTTCCTTCGGCCTTATTGCACCGGACGCGGTGGCCGCGATCCGGTCCGAGAGCATCGCCGGCTTCTAGCGCAGCCCCGTCAAGAACCTATACCGAAGCTGGCTTCTACTTCGGGGATGCGCTCGTCGTGCCAGGTTATCCCGTAGCACTCGCCGAGCTCTGCCCTCGCCCTCATGTGCTCCTCGCCGCTCATCTCCTGCGACACGATCTCCTCGTACTCGTCGAAGTAGCCCTCGAAATCGCTGCCCGGCGTGAGGATCTCCATGACCCTTACGGTCCGGGCGCCCGAATTGTAGAAGGCGTGGGGCACGCCCCGTGGCTTGATGACATAGGAGCCTTGCCGGGCGAGCACGACCTCGCCGCCGACGTAGCACTTCATCTCGCCCTCCAACACGAACGAGCATTCGTCCTCGCGGGTGTGGGTGTGGGGTGGGATCATCTCGCCGGGAGGAAGGTCCCACTCCTCGATCTTGAGCGAACCGCCTGATGCCCCTGCGGTTACCTTGTGCCTTATGTCCAGCTCGGGGAGGTAGGCGCCTTCGCCCGGGCCGATGAGGATGTCGTTTTCGCGCAGAGACACGTCGTTACCTCCTTCGAGTTCGTTGACAAGTGTACCTTCCTAAGCGGACGGCGGGCTCTCCCGACTACCCGGGCGAACCGCCCGCTTTCGTTGCCGCGCTGTGTAAAATGTCTGCCAAATCGGTGTCACACGCTTGGGGAGCTGGCGTCATGAAGGAACGCGAGCTGGAGAAATCCGAAGAGCGGACGGGGGAGGACGCGCAGGAGCGGACCGCGCGGGAGCTTATCGAGCTGCTAAACGAGCTGCGTGTGATCCTCCCCGGAGTTCAGTTCCTCTTTGCCTTCCTGCTAACGGTTCCGTTTACCCAGCGCTTTCCACAGCTGAACGGCCTGGAGACAGGGGTATTCTTCGTGACGCTACTGTGCACCGCTCTAGCCACGGCGCTCCTCATGGCGCCCTCGGCGCAACACCGCGTCCTGTGGCGCGGAGGCGTCAGGGAACAGCGTCTGAAGCTGGGAAACATGCTCACCATCGTCGGCCTCGTCTTCCTCGTGCCCGCGATGGTCGGGGCGGTCTTCGTTATCACGGCCTTCATCTTCGGCCTTGGTTACGCCATCGGCGTGACGCTACTTCTCCTCCTCTTTTTCGCGCTGCTATGGTTCGTACTCCCGCTCCGGTACCGCGGGAAAGCGGATGAAAGTTGAACGTCTAATCCGTAGACCCGAGGTTGGGATCGGTTACGGCCCCTTCCGAGGCGGATGAGACGAGCGCCGCGTACTTGGCCATCACTCCAGTCGCGAAGCGGGGCTCGGGATCCTGCCAGTCTTTCAGCCGGGCCTCCAACTCCTCAGCCGCAAGGTCCACGCTCAGAGTCCTGCTCTCGATGTCGAACGTAACGGTGTCGCCATCTCTAAGGGCGGCGATCGGACCGCGGTGGGCGGCCTCGGGGGCGACGTGGCCGGCCATCAGGCCGCGGGTCGCTCCCGAGAAGCGCCCGTCTGTCAGGAGGGCTACGGTCTCGCCGAGGCCCTGACCGACGAGGGCCGCAGTCACGCCCAGCATCTCCCGCATCCCAGGCCCGCCCTTCGGGCCTTCGTAGCGGATGACGACCACGTCACCCTCGGAAATGTCGCCGGCCTGAACGGCGCCCATGGCATCCTCCTCGGAGTCGAAGACGCGGGCAGGGCCCGAGTGGTCAAGACGGGTGTAGCCGGCGACCTTCACGACGCAGCCCTCAGGCGCGAGGTTGCCCTTGAGGATAACCAGGCCTCCCGATGACCTGAGCGGCTCTTCTGGCGTGACGATCACGTCCTGTCCGGGCGTCTCCTGTGCCTCCTCGACCTCCTCGGCGATGGTGCGGCCCGTAGTAGTAATCTGTGTCCCGTCAATGAGGCCTGCGTCGCGCATTCGTTTGCCCAGCAGCCTGCTCCCTCCTGCGCGGTCGACGTCGACGGCCGTGTAGCGGCCTCCCGGCTTGAGGTCGGCGATGATCGGGGTCCGTCCGCTCACTCTGTCGAAGTCGTCGATATCAAGGGGGACCCCGACCTCGCGGGCTACCGCGAGCAAATGGAGCACGAGGTTGGTCGAACCACCCGTGGCCGCGCCGGCGGCGATGCCGTTCTCGAAGGCCTCACGGGTCAGGATGCGCCCAGGTGTGAGGCCACGCTCCAACAGTTCCATCACGAGCCTGCCGGCATGGGCGCATACCTCGTCCTTGCGTCCGTCGAGGGCGGGCGGACCGGCCGAGCCCATCGGCGAGAGGCCGAGGAATTCGAGGACCATCGCCATCGTGTTCGCCGTGTACTGGCCTCCACAAGCCCCGGCTCCGGGGCAGGCGTGCTCTTCGAGGTCGAGGAGATCCTCGTCGGACATCCTGCCGGCGGCGTTGGCGCCGACGCCCTCGAAGACGTCCTGGATCGTTACGTCATGCCCCTTGAAGTGGCCCGGGGCTATGGAGCCGGAATACACGATGGTACCTGGCACGTCGAGCCGTGCGTGGGCCATCGCGGCGGCCGGAATCGTCTTGTCGCAGCCGACGATCGTTACCATCGCGTCGAACATGTGGCCGCGCCCGACGAGCTCTATGGAGTCGGCGATCACCTCCCGGCTCACCAGGGAGGTCTTCATCCCCTGCGTCCCCATGGTTATGCCGTCGGAGATGGAGATCGTGTTCAACTCCATCGGCGTACCGCCTGCTTCCCTGATGCCGTCTTTCACCTTCTCAGCCAGGTGGCGGTGGTTGTAGTTGCAAGGCATTGTCTCGATCCAGGAGTGGGCCACGCCCACCATCGGCTTGCTCAAGTCCTCGTCGGAGAAACCCATGCCTTTGAGGAAGGACCTCGCCGGCGCGCGGTCCCGGCCTTCGAGTATGGTTCGGCTCCTGTGTCGGGTGTCGGTGGTTTCCATGGTTCTCTCCAAGCTCTTGGATCAGACGACGGCCTCCCGAGTATAAGGAGCGGGGCCGCGCCGTGCCAGCGGGAGGAAGTCGCCTTCGGACAGCGGCGGTAGAATCACAGTTAGTGAGATCCCAGGACGAGGAGCGGGAATGGATACGAGCGAGCGGACCAGACGAGTCGTAAACCCGGGGACCAGCATCGGCCACGTTCATCTGAAGGTGGCGAACATCGAACGGGCCCTCGGCTTTTACAGAGACATCCTCGGATTCGAGGTGACGCAGTGGTACGGCGACGACGCGGTGTTTCTCTCTGCGGGCGGATACCACCACCACATCGGCCTTAACACCTGGATGAGTCGCAACGCCGACCCTGCGCCGCCCCATTCCGCCGGGCTCTTCCACCTTGCCATCCTCTACCCCGGGCGACGGGATCTCGCGCTCGCCCTGAAGTGGCTCCTGGAATCCACCTACCCCATCGATGGAGCTTCGGACCACGGCGTCTCCGAGGCCCTATACCTGAAGGACCCAGATGGCAACGGCGTCGAGCTGTATCGCGATCGGCCGCGTGATGAGTGGCCGCACACCTCACAAGGCGGTCTCGCCATGGTGACCAGGCCTCTCGATGTCGAGGGTCTACTCGCGGAGCTCGAAGAAACGGGCTGAGCGAGCGGGGGACGGCCTGGTCCTCCCTCTGGACATCGGGCACGGCGGGCATAGAATAGGACCGTGGGACTCGAAGGCGTAGGAAAGTTGTTGATAGGCGGCGCGGTCGTTCTGCTCGTGCTCGGCGGGCTGTTCCTGCTGCTTGGCCGTTTCGGGTTAGACCGGCTGCCAGGAGACCTGGTGTTCAGGCGCGGCAACTTCACGCTGTATTTCCCTATCGGGCTTATGATCCTGCTCTCCGTCATCGGCACCATCGTCCTGAACATCGTCCTCCGCCGCTAGGGTGCTTACGTCCGAGCTCGACTACGAACTTCCAGAAGATCTCATCGCCCAGAGCCCGGCCGAGCCGCGCGATGCGTCGCGACTGATGGTCATAGACGTCAGCCGCGGAACGATAACCCACCACACGTTCCGGGACCTGCCACGGTTCCTCGTGCCCGACGACGCGCTCGTCCTGAACGAGACGAAAGTGCTCCCTGCCCGCGTCAAAGCCAACAAGCCCACCGGCGGTGAGGTGGAACTGCTCTTCCTCAGAGATCTCGGCGGTACGTGGGAGGTTCTCGCGAGGCCGAGCAAACGCCTCAGGCCCGGACTCACCCTTATGGCAGGTGGAGGTCGGCTGGAGTTGGTCGAGAGCCTCGGCGACGGACACTGGGTCGTCACTGCCCCCGACGTGCGAGGGCTGCTGGACCGCTGCGGCAGCATGCCGCTCCCGCCCTACATCCGTCCCGCGCCCGAGACCGAGAGCCGCTACCAGACCATCTACGCACGTAACGAAGGCTCCGCCGCCGCGCCCACGGCCGGCTTCCACTTTACAGAAGGGGTTCTGGAGGACGCAGAGCGCGCTGGAGCCCAGATCGCCAGGATCACGTTGCACGTCGGGGTAGGGACCTTTATGCCCGTCAGGACCGAGAGGCTCGAGGAGCACAGGATGCATGCCGAGCACTACAGAGTCCCGCAGGAGGCGGTGCGGGCCGTGCAGGGTGCGGGGCGCGTAGTCGCGGCGGGCACCACCGTCGCCCGCACGCTCGAAACTTGGGCAGCGACAGGCGAGGCGGAAGGAGAGTCCAACCTCTTCGTGTATCCTGGCTACCGCTGGTTGGCTGTGGACACGTTGCTGACGAACTTCCACCTGCCGCGCTCGACGCTGTTGGCGATGGTGATGAGCTTCGGAGGCGAGGACCTAGTCAGGGAAGCGTACGCGACGGCGGTGAAAGAGCGCTACCGCTTCTACTCCTTCGGGGATGCGATGCTTCTCCTCGACGGCGGACGGCGCCGGTAGGCGTCCCTGTCTCTATAGAGGTGGCCGCCCGCGACGGCGAGGCGCGCGCCGGTGTTCTCAGTACGTCCCGCGGGCCGGTCGAGACGCCGGCCTTTATGCCGGTCGGGACGAAGGGTACCGTCAAAGGACTCACGCCAGGGGATCTGCGGGCAGCCGGAGCCGGCATCGTGCTGGGGAACACGTACCATCTCTACCTCAGACCTGGATCCGAGCTCATAGAGGAGGCTGGGGGGCTTCACGCCTTTATGGGCTGGGACGGTCCGATCCTAACCGACTCGGGCGGCTACCAGGTCTTCTCACTAGCCCAGACGCGGCGCATCTCGGAAGTTGGGGTCGAGTTCGCCTCCGTATACGACGGCTCGCCGCACGTCTTCACCCCCGAGCTAACGACGAGGGTTCAGGAGGATCTCGGGTCGGACGTAGCCATGGTCCTGGACGAGTGCCCCCCAGCAAACGCGAGTCGCGAGTACCACGAGGATTCACTGCGGCGGACCGCGCGATGGGCAAAGCGATGCAAGGCGGTTCACGAGAAGGAAGATCAGGCACTCTTCGGGATCGTGCAGGGTGGACTGTACCCCGACCTGAGGGAGGAGAGCCTCGGGCGGACGGTCGAGATCGGGTTCGACGGCTACGCTGTGGGAGGTCTCTCGGTCGGTGAGTCCAGGGAGGAGATGCTAAAGACGTTGGCGCTCACGGCGCCAAAGCTGCCAGCCGAGAAGCCCAGATACTTTATGGGGATCGGGGACCCTGTCGGCATACTGCAAGTCATAGCGCTCGGGGTGGATATGTTCGACTGCGTGCTCCCGACGCGTCTGGCCCGCCACGGAGCGGCCATGACCTCCGAGGGCCGCCTCAACCTCAAGAACGCGAGGTACCGCAGGGACTTCGGGCCGCTTGAGCCGGGATGCGCCTGCGAAGCGTGCACCGGTTACAACAGGGCCTACCTGGCGCATCTAGTGAGGGAGAACGAGCTACTCGGCCACAGGCTCGTGACGCTACACAACGTCCGCTTTACCGTGGATCTCTGCCGCCGGGCGAGGCGCGAGATAGAGGACGGCCGCTTTGGGGCCTGGTCTCAGGCCTGGATCTCGCGCTACGGAGGGTCCAACCATGCAGGGACAGATGAGCTAGAATGATTCTCCGATCTTATGAGTAGTCGTCGAAACAACCTGGTCGTGCTGGCCCTCGTGGTCGTCCTCCTCTTGGTGGCCGCCTACTTCATCTTTATCAATGAGCCTGTGACGAGATCGACGCAGCTCGGCCTCGACCTCCAGGGTGGGGTCAGCGCGCAGCTAGAGGGTTCCCAGACGGGCGGCGGGAAGGTGACACGCGAAGAGATGGTTCAGGCGGCAGACCTGATCCGGCAGCGCATAGACCGCCTCGGCGTGGCCGAGCCTGATGTCAGGGTGCAGTCCGAGAACCAGATCGTGGTCCAGATCCCCGGCGTGAAGAACCCTGACGAGGTGATCCGTATCATCGGAAGCACGGCCCAGCTCGGATTCTACGAGGTCCTCGCCTCTGACCCCTCGCTGACAGAGCAACCCCAGGTCGTCTCTTCTGGCGAGGTGGACAAGACCGAGCAAGAGATTAGCAACAACCTCAAGGACGACGACGCCTACAAGGAGGGGAAGACCAAGATCCTTTTCGAAGAAACCCCATCCCCGAACGGCAACGGTACCTCGGTCATCGGCTACATCGTTCACAAGAACCCCGACCTGACGGGCGACTCCTTAAAGCAGAACGGGGCGAACGTAGAGTTCGACCAGACTACGGGGAAGCGCATCGTTAGCCTGGAGCTCACCTCGGAGGGCGGTAGGCAGATGGGTGAGCTTACCCAGAGAATGGTGAACGACTCGCTCGCCAGCGGAGAACCCGCACGGCTCGCCATAGCGCTCGATCAGGACATCCAGAGCGCGCCGACAGTGCAGGAACCGCTGGGCCAGAACATCTCTATCTCCAACGACTCGCTGCCCCAGGGTCTCCCCGAAGAGGAGGCCAAGCAATTGGAGACCGTGCTCAACACTGGCGCGCTCCCGGTCAACATGCAGGTGATCTCGGAGACCACCGTCGGCCCGACGCTTGGTTTGAGTTCTTTGAAGAGCGGGCTTCTGGCCTCGCTCGTCGGGTTCGGGCTCGTGCTCTTGTTGCTGCTTGTCATCTACAGGGCGCTCGGCATCGTCGCCGACCTCGCTTTGCTCATCTATGCGTTCTTGTTATGGGGTCTCATCGTAATCATCCCGATCACGGTGACGTTGCCGGGGATCGCCGGCATCGTGCTCTCTATCGGGGTCGCGGCGGATGCCAACGTCGTCATCTTCGAGCGCATCAAAGAGGAGATAAGGCGTGGCAAGACGCCGAGGAGCGCGATCCAGGCCGGCTACGACAAGGGCTACAGAGCCATCCTGGACGGTAACATAACTACCCTGATCACCGCGTTCATCCTGTTCGCGCTCTCTAGCGGCTCGGTAAGGGGCTTCGCCGTGCTGCTCGCCATCGGGGTCGTGCTTTCGATGTTCACGGCCATCGTGATCACACGCGCCCTCCTCGGGTTGCTCTCCGACCGCGGCATCCACCTCTCGCCCGCCCTGATGGGGGTCTCCAAGGCCAGTATCTCCGCGCCGCAACAGGCCAGGGTGAAGTAGGTTGTTTGAGAACGTAGACTTCGTCGGCGGCTGGAAGCTGTATTTCTCGCTCTCCGGCATTCTCCTGCTCGCCGGGGCCATCGCCATAGCGCTAGGCGGGCTCAACTTCGGGATAGATTTCGAGGGCGGGGCGCAGTTCACCGTCGCCAACGCAGAGCGCCAGCTCAGCGACCAGCAGGTGCGCGCGGTGTTGCCGGCGGATATAGCAAGGGAATCCGTCGTCACGACACTGGGGCAGAACGGTTACGAGGTCAGGACCCCGGTCATAAGCTCTCAGCAGGAGCAGAGTCAGATACGCGACTCCCTGGGCCGGGCGTTCGAGGGCGAGGTCAGTGTCACGACCGTGAGCCCGGCGTTCGGCCAGCAGCTCAGAAACCAGGCCCTCCAGGCCGTCGTTGCCGCGCTGCTCATAATCGTTGTCTTTATCAGCTTCCGCTTCGAGTTCGCCTTCGCCCTGGCCGCGATGGGCGCGCTCGTGCACGACATACTGATGACGGTGGGCTTCTACGCTATCGTCGGCAGGGAGGTTAGTCTGGTTACCGTCGTCGCCGTCCTGACGGTGCTCGGGTATTCGATCTACGACACCATAATAATCTTCGACAGGATCAGGGAGAATGCGCCCACGATCGGCTACAACAGGCGCCGCTTCGACGAGATGATCAACCGCTCCATCCGCCAGGTCGTGAGGCGTTCGATCTACACCTCGGTCTTCACCCTGATCCCGATAACGGCGCTCTTGATCTTCGGGGAATCGACCCTGAGTGACTTCGCCTTCGCCCTCCTGGTCGGCATCGTCGCAGGGACGTACAGCTCCATCTTCATAGCCTCGCCTGTCCTCTCGCTCTACAAGGCCTGGCGCTCAGGGAAGCTCCGGGCCGCGCGCTCGACGTAGCGCCGCGTGGCGTTATCATGTAGGTAGTGCACCCGATGTTCTGGAGGTAGTTATGCGCGGAACCGTCAGCGAGACGCTGGAGCGTATAATCCTGTTACAGATAGGGGCCGCTGCGGCCACTCGTGACAAGGTGCAGGAGATCGTAGACTCCCTCATCGAGCAGGGCCGCGTCGAGCGTGAGGAAGGGCGCACGGTCGTCAACGACGTGATGAACCGCGCCCGCGAGCGCTCGACAGGGGCACGTTCGCTGGTCGACGCCTCTTTGCAGCAAGGCCTCAGGAGAGGCGGGCTCCCGACCAGGGAGGACTACGAGGACCTTCTTTTCCGCATCGAGCAGCTCGAGCACAGGGTAAGGATGCTCGAGGACCGTCCCGTGGCGCCACCCCCGTCTGCGGGTGAACCTGAGGTCCCGCCCGAGACCGGCGAAGCGCCAGAGACGCCGCCTGGACTCTAGCAAGTGGACTCGGGGCCGCGCGTGGGCAACGGAGCATTAACCCAGGCCCCCCGGTCGGGGAACTTCAGGCGCTTCTCCCAGATAAGCCGCGTCCTTGTGCGCCACGGCTTCGGCTTCGTCTTCGACGTAAGGCGTGACAGGAGGGAGAAGAAGGGCCTGCAGGAGTTCCTGGCGCCCAACTTCGGCGTCAGGCTACGCCGCACCCTCGATGACCTCGGGCCGACCTTCGTCAAGTTCGGTCAGGTCCTCTCCACGCGCTCGGACATACTACCGGAAGGCGTCCTCTCCGAGCTACAGAAACTCCAGGACTCGGCCAAGCCCATGCCGGCAGGGGTCGCCCAGGAGATAGTCGAGGGTGAGCTCGGGGCACCTGTCGATGAGGTGTTCGCGTCTTTCGACCCCGTGCCGCTGGGCTCGGCGAGCATCGGGCAGGTCCATAGGGCCGTGCTGCGCGGGGGGGAGAGAGTGGCGGTCAAGGTGCAGCGGCCCGACGCGCCCCTTAGGGTCGGGGGAGACCTGGAGCTCATGCGAGACTTCGCGACGTTTCTCGACCAGAGGTTCGGACGGAATCTGTTTGTAGACGTGCGTGGCCTTGTGGCCGAGTTTGAGGTCGTCATTAGCCGTGAGCTCGACTACACCGCCGAAGCGGAGAACGCCCGGCGCTTCGCCGCCGACTTCGCGGGGACGCAGGTGATCATCCCTGAGGTCTACCTCGGGCTCTCGACCTCAAAGGTGCTGACGGAGGAGTACATCGAGGGGACGAAGTTCAGGGACATCCGACCGCTGGTGCTCTCTCCCTCCGAGCGGCGGCGCGTCGCCACCATGGGGGCCGACGCGATCTTCAAGATGGCCTTCGAGGACGGATTCTTCCACGGCGACCCCCACCCGAGCAACCTGCTCCTTACACCGGGTGGCGATCTCGCCCTGCTCGATTTCGGCATGGTCGGCTACATGAGCCAGGGCGACATCGAGGCGCTCTCGGGCCTTTTTATCGCCGTAATCCAACGCGACGCTCCTGCCGCCCTGCGGGCTCTCGAGCGGCTCGGCGTACGTTACGCGACCGAGATACGCGGCGACCTAATTCGGGACTTGCGGGAGTTCCTCAACAAGTACTCGGGGCTCTCCGTTGGGGAGGTCACCCTGGGCCAGGCGCTCTCGGAGCTAATCGCGCTCGCGCGCCGCTACAGACTCAGGATGCCGCCTGTCTTTCCTCTACTTACCAAGGCGCTCGTGACCGCGGAGGGACTCGCCCGCACCATAGATCCGACCATAAACGTCTACGAGGTCGCCAGGCCGTATGCGCAGAGACTCCTCTCCGAGCGCTACAGGCCGGAGGCCGTGATCGATGTCGTCGAGGAGCACGCGCTCGAGTACGCCCGCTACGTCGAAGACGTTCCGGAGCAGATCAGGCTGCTCATGACCGAACTCTCCGACGGTGAGCTCGAGGTGCAGCTCAAGCACGGCGGTCTCGACGAATTGCTCGGAAGCGTCGACGTTCTCGCAAACCGGCTGGTCTTCGCCGTCATCACCGCCGCCCTGTTCATCGGGTCCTCGATGCTCGGCGCGTTCAACGTCGGCGGGCCGAACATGCCCCTTCTCGGCGGATCCCTCGTCAGCTTCATCGGGTTTACACTCTCCGTGATCCTGGCCGCCTTCCTCTTCGTGATTATCTTCAGGTCAGGGAGGCTATAGGCATAAGCACTTCAGCATTTCAGCAAGAAGAACAAGCTCACAAGTTGAAGTGCTGACCAGCTGAAGTGCTGACAAGGCGCGAAGCGCCGTGCTGATATAATTTTTGACGTGGAACCCGTTCGCACAGAGGAACGTCCGAGGGCGATAGCGACGCCGGGCGTAACCATATCTTCTCTGATCGAGAAGGTTTCCTCCTACGCGCCTGACGGTACTGAAGAGTTGATCGCCGACGCCTACAACGCCGCCCACGCGGCGCACAGGGGCCAGACGCGAAAGAGCGGCGAGCCTTTCGTATACCACCCGCTCGCGACGGCCGATATCCTCGCCGAGCTGCGCCTCGACCCGACGACTATCGCCGCCGGGTTGTTGCACGACGTGCTCGAGGATACGGGCGTAACCAAAGAGGAGCTGTCTGAACGCTTCGGGGACGAGGTGGCCGAGATAGTCGACGGGGTCACCAAGCTCAAGCGGCTGCCCTCCGGCAACCTGGAGGAGACGCAGGCCGAGTCCTTGAGGAAGATGATCGTGGCCATGAGCCGCGACGTGCGTGTGATCATCATCAAGCTCGCCGACAGGCTTCACAATATGAGGACCCTCGCCTATCTCAAACGCGAGACCCAACTCAGGAAGGCTACGGAGACCCTGGAGATCTACGCCCCCCTCGCGCACAGGCTCGGGATCTACTCGATGAAGTGGGAGCTTGAGGATCTCTCCTTCGCCACCCTGCACCCGCGGCGCTACGAGGAGATAAAGAGCCTCGTGGCCGCCAGGCGCGGGGACAGGGAGGCGTTTATCAACGGGACGGCGGCCGAGTTACTGCGGCATCTGCGGGAGTCGGGGATAGATGCCGAGGTCCACGGCAGGGTCAAGCATTTTTACTCGATCTACAACAAGATGGTGCGCCGCAACAAGGAGTTCAACGAGATCTACGACCTCGCCGGCCTCAGGGTCGTCGTCGACGACGTCCGCGACTGCTACGGCACCCTCGGCGTCATACACTCGATCTGGAAGCCTATCCCGGGCCGCTTCAAGGACTACATAGCGATGCCCAAGTTCAACATGTACCAGTCGCTCCACACGACCGTCATGTCCAACGAGGGGAAGCTGCTGGAGATCCAGATCCGGACCGCCGAGATGGACACTACGGCGGAGTTCGGCATCGCGGCCCACTGGATGTACAAGCACGGTCTCACCGACCGTCAGGTCGACCGTCTCACCTGGCTCAAGAGCATGATGGAGTGGCAGCAGGAGACCACCGACGCCAGCGATTTCATGGAGTCCTTGAAGGGTGAGCTCGTCGCCGATGAGGTCTTCGTCTTTACGCCGAAGGGCGATGTGGTCAGCCTTCCTAGTGGGGCAACACCCATAGACTTCGCCTACCACGTCCACACCGAGGTCGGCCATCGTACGATAGGGGCCAAGGTCAACGACCGCATAGTACCCCTGGATTCCGAGCTTGTCTCGGGTGACAGGGTCGAGATCATCACGGGCAAGAACTCGGGGCCGAGCCGCGACTGGCTGGCCGTGGTCCAGAGTGGGCGCGCCCGCAACAAGATCAGACAATTCTTCAACAGGGCCGACCGCGAGGACAACCTGAGCCTTGGGCGAGAGAAGATCCTCGCCCTCCTCAAGAAGCGGCGGATCGGGAAGGTCCCTTCCGGCATCCTCGAGGATGTAGCCCGCGCGACCAACTACTCATCACCCGACGACATGTTCGCCGCCATCGGTGCCGGCGTGCTCTCGGCCGAGAACGTGGCGGGCCGTATTGTCGAGCAGGTGCGTCCCAGGGGGGATGAGGAACAGCCGAAAGAGCAGAGCCCCGCGCTCGCCCCGCTCCCGCTCCCCGACGGTGGAACGGACGAGCAGACGGGGGTGCGCGTCGTCGGGTCGAGTGGGATCCTTACGCGGCTGGCGCGTTGTTGCACCCCGATGCCCGGCGACGAGATCGTCGGATACGTCTCGCTCGGGCGCGGCGTCGTCGTTCACTCCGCTGGCTGCGTGAACGCGCGGGCACTACAGTCCAGGGACCCCGAACGCTTTGTCGAGGTCGAATGGGCCACGGGGTCAGACAAGCTCTTCACCGTCGAGCTGCTCGTCGAGGCCCTCGATCGGATGCACCTGTTGAAGGACATAACGGCCACGATCTCTGATGCCGGCGTCAACATCCTCTCTGCGAGGGTCGATACCATAGAGGACAGGACAGCGCTCAGCAGGTTCGCTTTCAAGTCCGCGAGCGTGCAGCACGTCGAGGAGGTAATACGCAAGATCCGGAGCATCCCCGACGTCTACGACGTCCACAGGGTCTCCCGCGACGGCACACCCCTCGAACACTAGGAGGCTCGTGAGCGAGATCGAACAGGTCAAACTCTCCATGGACGGCTTCGACGTCAACTCCTACGTCGTCCACGCCCCTGAGGGCGACATCGTCGTCGACGCAGGCGCCGAGCCGGAGAAGATCCTCGGCGCCACCCGCTCCCCCGTGGCGGCGATCCTTGTGACGCACGGCCACGCCGACCATGTGAACGCCCTCGAATTCGTGCGAAGCGAGACGGGGGCCTCCGTCTACATGCATCCGGCGGACGCCCAAGGAAAGGTCAGGGACTATGAGGCACTCGAAGACGGGCGTGCGCTCGATGCTGCCGGTCTCGGCATCAGGGTGCTGCACACGCCGGGCCATTCCCCCGGATCGGTGACGTTCGTGGTGGGGCATGATCAGATCGTCGGTGACCTTATCCTGCCTGGGAGCGTGGGCCGGACGGACATCCCTGGTGCATTGTGGGAGGAGATCGAAGCCTCCATCCGCAGGGTGATGCCGCTCTGGGAGGAGGAAACGCGCCTCTACGCTGGCCACGGCCCTGTCCTCACGGCGGCAGAAGAACTGAGAACCAATCCTTATCTGCCTCCTGGTCTCTCGTGACAGACTACCGGGGGCCAAGGGGCACATACGACGTCTACCCTGCCGGCAGGGAGCCGCACGAGCGGCCCGAACTGTGGGCCTTCGTAGTGGACAGGGCGCGCGAGCTCTTCCCCCGATACAACTATTCCGAGGTCCGCACGCCCGTCTTCGAGGAGGCACGGCTCTTCGCCAGGACGGCGGGTGAAGGCTCGGATATCGTCGTCCACAAGGAAATGTTCACCTTTCTGGACAAAGGCGAGCGGGAGATGGCACTGCGTCCAGAGGGGACACCGGGGGCCGTGCGCGCCTATATCGAGCACAATCTGTACAAGTTAGCCCAGCCCGTCAAGCTGTTCTACATCGGTCCCATGTTCCGCCAGGAGCGCCAGCAGAGGGGCCGCTACAGGCAGCACACCCAGATCGGGGTCGAGGCCCTGGGCTCCACAGACCCGCTTGTCGACGTAGAGGTGATCTCACTCCTCTACGCCATACACCAGGCCGTCGGCGTGAAGGACGAGGTCGTCTACATCAACAACCTCGGGGATATGGAGACGAGGCAAGCCTACGTACCCGAGCTCCGCGCCTACCTTCAGAGGCACCGCGGCGAGCTCGATCCTGACTCCGTCTCCCGCATGGATGCGAACCCTCTAAGGACCTTCGATTCCAAGCACGAGGGCACCCGGGCCGTTCTCGTCGAGGCCCCGAAGATCTCCGGCTACCTGAGCGAGGAGGCCTCCGGGCACCTCGCGGTCGTGCGCGAAGGACTCGAGGCCCTTGGAATACCCTATGAGATTGACGACAGGCTCGTGCGCGGCCTCGACTACTACACGATGACGGTCTTCGAGGCGAAGAGCGGCGCCCTTGGGGCGCAGGACACCGTCGGGGCAGGCGGGCGGTACAACGGTCTGATCTCCGACCTCGGAGGGCCCGACCTCGGGGGCATCGGCTTCGGCTCTGGCGTCGAACGGATGCTCCTGGCCGCCGCTTCGCAAGAGGCCCAGCCCAGCATCGATGTCTTCTTCGTGACCCTAACGCCGGAAGCCCGCATCCCTGCGATGAAGCTAGCCGGCGCTCTCCGGGAAGAAGGGATCTCCGCCGACCTGGACTATGGAGGACGCGGAATGCGGGCGCAATTCAAGCAGGCCGACCGCACCGGCGCCTCTTTCGCCGCCATACTGGGTGAGGACGAGCTCGCGCGCGGAGCCTGCACGCTGAGAAATATGGCTACGGGTGAAGAGCTTTTGGTATCCGTGGCCAGCGGGGCGAAAGCCCTTATCCGGGCCGTCTCACAGCGTCGCGCGTAAGGCATCTGGCCTTACGCGCGACGAGCTCACGTTGAGCACATTCGGTACCCACGCCATGAACGAATGGGAGAGCGAGGGCCGCGCTGCGAAAGGAAAGGAGCAAAGCGCGGCCAGTAGTGAGGAGGGCCGGGCACGGACCCAGACGGGAAAGGAATGAATCCGTCTCCGACCTCTTGCGCCACTGTAGGTCGCCCCCCGGGCCTGGGCATCTGCCAGATGGCCAGTCTTCGGTATGCCAGGTGGCCATTTATGGGGAATTAGGGCTGCATCAGAAAGTCCGATCTAGCCGGACTCATCATCACAGGGCAACAATACCGCACACGCCATCGTCAATCCGCCGAAGGCGGCGTGCACAAGCCCCGCTTCCCAAGCCCTTCCTTCGAAGGGGAACCCCAGGATGCCCATGGTGAGCGCTACCAATAGTCCCGAAAGCAAGAAGATCGAGCCCATCGCCGCCACGACACTTCGGATGATCGTGGAGCTCCTCGGTGAAAAGCCCGCGTAGGCGAAGATGGCCGCCGCGCCCAGATAGAGCACGCTCACGCCCAGTCCCACCCTTGATATACGCACAGCGGCCGCAATGGCAATCACAGCAACCACCGCCGCCGATACGCGAGCGTAAATACGCAGCATAGGAGCCTCCCGCTCTAAGGAGGTTACTACAGCGTCGTTACAAGCGCGCCTAACGTGGGTAACGACCTCGTTGTACCCGGCACCAAGCGATAGGGGGAGTGCATACCAGCTATGCTTTTCTGGGTAGTCGCAGTGCTCTGGGTAGTAGGCGCCGTAGCGATCGTCTCGGGGTTGTACCGCTTGGCGCGGCGCTGGCTTTAGCAGCGAGCCTCCAGGTGAAGGCCCGAAGCCCAGTAGGATCCTGGCCTGGTTAGTGCGAAGGTCCGATCCTATGAGCACCTCCTCGTCGCAGAGACGCAGGAGCCGAGGGCGGAGTTCGGGTGCGGAAGCGTCATCCTGAGAAGGACTCTCCGCGTTCGATCATGCTGCGCCCCCGCTCGTAGTCCTCGTCCGAACTGTGGGAGAGAACTCCGACGAGCACACCATCTTTGCCGTACCAGACCGTGAAGGCTTCGCCATAGTCTTCGAATCGCTGTTCGTCCCAGCCGTCGCCCCAGGCCCGGTACCTGAGCGTCTTATCGCCGATCGTGGACCAGAAACCAGGGGCAATGCGCCAGGCGGCCTCTGAGCCTGAGATTACGGTCCCCGCGATCCGCCCGTGCTCTAGCGCGTCGCTCCAGTGCTCGACGCTCAGGTGGCGTCCTGCAGACTCGTTGTACGCCTGGGCGATATCCCCGACCGCGAAGATCCCGGGCGCGCTCGTCCGCATCGAGGAATCTGTAATGATCCCGTGGTCAACCTCGAGACCGGCCTCCGAGGCGAGGCCGACCCGGGGCGCGACGCCGGTCGCGAAAAGGACGGTTCCCGTTTGGACATTTTCCCCGTCTGCGAGGCTCACCGTGTGGCCACCATCCTTACGTTCGATGCCCTCGATCCCGGCCCCGAGGCGAAGGTCCACGCCGTAGTCCCGCAGCCAGCCTTCGATGCGTTCCCCGACCTCCTGGCCGAGCCGCGCTCGTTGTGGTGACGCTTCGCGACTGATCAAGGTCACCTCGGCGCCGCGCATCGAGAGGGATGCCGCCACTTCGCATCCGATAAATCCGCTCCCGATGATGACGACCCTGTCTCCCTCTCCGGCGCGGTCCTGGAGGCGGGTTGAGTTCTCTATTGTTCTCATCGTCAGGATCTCGGGGTCGTCGCCTCCCGGTACGGGCGGCCGTCTCGGCTCCGAACCCGTGGCCAGCACGCAGACGTCGTATGAGAGCCCTTCACCCTCGTCTGTGATGACCATCCGCCGTTCCCTGTCTATTGCGCCTACGTTGGTGAGGAGCCTGAGATCCACGCCGTTCGCCTCGTACCAGGCGTCGCTCTCGATGGGTAGATCCTCGCGAGACGCATCGCCGCGGAGGTATCCTTTTGTTAGCGGGGGGCGGCGATATGGAGCGTATGGCTCGGGGGTCAGCATCGTGACCCTGCCTCTGCCTCCACCATCCCTGTAGGCGCGGGCCGTCGCTAGGCCGCTTGGGCCGGCGCCGACTATCATTAGGCGTTCGTCCCGGTTCACGCTGCGTCCTCGAAGAGGCCCAGTCGGATCACCGCCTGGATGATGGATTCGTCGTTCTTGAGTTGCGTGCGTCCCATGGGTAGCTCGTGCACTTCATCTCCTTACAGCGGGTAGTTTTGGTCTCTCTGCGCCGGTGGACGGCGAGCAAGGCTCCTCCCTATGAAGCCGGCTCGTGCTCGATCTAGTTGTTGCCCTCGCCTGGCCTGGCAGCGGGGTCGGAGCCGGGTTCGCTTTGTGGCCGACGGCGGAGCGAGATGTTCAGTTCCTTGAGTTGCTCTTCCGAGACCGGACCGGGGGCGTCCATCATCTCATCGCGGGCTGCCTGGGTCTTGGGGAATGCCATCACCTCACGGATGTTCGGCTCGTCCGTGAGGAGCATGACGAGTCGGTCCACCCCTGGTGCGATCCCCCCGTGGGGGGGCGCGCCGTAACGGAAGGCTGTGAGGATGGTCCCGAACCTTCTTTGCGCCTCCTCAGGCCCGATACCGATGACGTCGAAGACCTTCTGCTGCAAATCGGGGTTGTGGATCCTGATACTCCCTGAGGCGAGCTCGGTGCCGTTGGCCACGAGGTCGTAGAGCTGGCCGATGACCTTCAGTGGGTCAGAGTCGAGGAGCGGCAGGTCCTCTTCGCGTGGCATCGTGAACATGTGGTGCATCGGTTCGATGCGCCCCTCCTCATCGTTCCACTCGAAGAGCGGGAAGTCCGTCACCCAGCTCATGCCGAGCACGCCAGGGTCGACAAGGCCGAGACGGTCCCTGAAGTGGAGTCGCAGACGGTTCAAGCTCTCGGATACGACGGGGTCCTTGTCCGCGACGAAGAACATCCAGTCGCCATCTCCGGCCCCGAGCGTCTCGCGCAGAATATCCTGCTGCTTATCGGGGAAGAACTTCGCGAGGGGGCTCTTCAGGCTTTCCGCCCGCACTTGAAAGTGGGCAAGGCCCTTCGCGCCTCCCGATGTTGCAACCGCCGTGAGCTCGTCGAGCTCCCTGCGCGTCAGGTCCCCCAGGCCTCCGACGGCGATGCCGCGCACCGAGCCGCCCGATTGCACGGCCCCTTTGAAGACCTTGAACTCCGACTCGGCGGCGAGCTGCGAGACGTCGTGGAGCTCCAGGCCGAAGCGGATGTCCGGCTTGTCCGTGCCGAAGCGGTCCATCGCCTCGGCGTAGGTGAGGCGGGGGAAGGGCTTGGCCAAGAGCCGCTTCTGTGTAAGTTGCTCGACGATGGTGGTGTAAAGGCCTTCGACGAGGTTCAGCACTTCGTCCTGCGTCGTGTAGCTCATCTCCAGATCGAGCTGTGTGTGTTCGGGCTGGCGGTCCCCGCGCTGGTCCTCGTCGCGCAGAGCGCGGGCTATCTGGAAGTAGCGTTCGAAGCCAGCCACCATGAGGAGCTGCTTGAACTGCTGGGGAGATTGAGGGAGCGCGTAGAACTGCCCTGGGTAGAGGCGGGCGGGGACCAGGTAGTCCCTGGCGCCCTCCGGTGTGGAGGCCGTGAGCAGCGGTGTTTCGATCTCGACGAAGTCCCGCTCATCGAGGTAGTCGCGCATTAGCTTGACGATGCGGTGGCGGAGCAGGATCTTGTCCCGCATCCTCTCCCTGCGCAGGTCGAGGTAGCGGTACTTCAGGCGCAGTGTCTCGTCCACCAGCCTGTCGCGTTCGATCTCGAAAGGCGGGGTCTCGGAGGGGTTCAAGATCTCGAGCTCTGTGGCTTCGACCTCTATCGCCCCGGTCGGCAGGTCGGGGTTCTCGTTGCCCTCGGGACGACGTACGACCTCACCCCCTATAGAGACGGACCACTCGGGCCTGAGTTGCTCGGCTGAAGAGAAGACTTCGTCCCGTTCCGGGTGGAACGTGACCTGCGTAATGCCCCAGCGGTCGCGCAGGTCTATGAAGATCAGGCCCCCGTGGTCCCTGCGCCTGTGTACCCAGCCAGCGAGCCTGACCTTCTCTCCGTCATCATCCTTGCGTAGCTCACCCGCGCTGTGGGTTCTGTAAGGGTTGCTCTGGTTTTGAAGGTGCAATTTCCTATCTCCTCGTGGTCGCCTGCTGACCCGCTTACGGGATGCTCCACGAATGTTAGCCGAAAATTTTGTGGACCGAGGCGCGTTCTTTATGCGGGTCACGCGTTGCGGTGTTTTCGCTACCGTGCTAACTTAGCGCAAATCGGGTCGGAGGCCGTGGCGTCGCGCCGGATCTCTGGAGAGCTGCAGGGGAGAGGTATATCCGAGGGAAGCACAAGGGAGGATCGCACGCGAGGATAGGGGTGTATCTGGCGCTAATCCTCGGCTGCCTGCTCGTGTTCGCGGGGTGCGGAAGCGACGAGAGCCAGGCCCCTGTGGAGCCGGCCCAGAGCCCCGAGACTTCGACCGCTGTCAGTGCCCCTGCCGACGGCAACACCGAGGTTGGCGCCGGGCAGGCCGAGACCACGGACGATATACCTTTCAAGCTCAACACGCACCAGCCCGTGCCGCCCAACTTCGAGGAAGCGTACGGGCGGAGGGCAAGGATCGTGGTCCAGTTCTACAAGCTGGACGAAGATTCGCTCTCCTATCCACAGGGCCTCTCTGTCGACCGCCAGGTCAACGCGTCCATGGAGCGCCTTAGCACCCAGTATCCGGACATCGAGTTCTTTTCATACGAGATCGAAGACCCCGGCCCGGTAGGCGAGGACGAGAGTCTGCAGCCTGGTCAGTACGGCACCCTGGCGGCGCAGCTCGGCGTGGGGATGACGCCGTTCGTCGCGATGCTCGCCCCGAGCGGCGACGAGTATGTGATCACCAACCTCTTCGAAGGGTACGTGCCCCGACCGGTGTTGAGCCAGGCGCTCTTCGACCTAGCGGCGGTGGAGGTCGAGGACAACACGAGCGATGCCAACGTGACCCTCGATCAGGTTCAGACTACCGACAAGGGCGGCGGCATCGAGTTCTTCACGGTAACCAACCACGATCCCAAGGCTAGGAACCTGGAGGGCTTTTCCCTGAGGGTGCTCGATCCCGAGAGCGCGGAGGTAACACCTGGCGCGCCGGGTGTGACTGTCGACAGCGATATCATGGTAAAGCCTGACCAGAGCGTCTCTATTGGCCGTGTTCCGGATATAGTCGATGACGAGGGCAAGCGCGTGGCAGGCACGTTCGAAGGTGGCACGTCGCTCGATCTGGCGCCCGGGGACCAGATCGCACTCCTCGACCCCGGTGGCGCGGTCGCCTCGACTATCGTCGTCTGACGCGTCGTGCAGGAGGCTCAAAAGCCTCCTGCACGACGAGCTAGTCAGCGCGGGTTTAGGGGGCTTACCCCCCTAAACCCGCTGAACGGCTGACATTTCGGCCCATTAGGATAAACTAGACGCGACCATGACCGATCCGGTTTACTTGGACAATGCCGCCACTACGCCGCTCGATCCGCGCGTCCTGGAGTCGATGCTCCCGCACCTCGGTGGAAGGCGCGGCAACCCTTCTTCGCTGCACGCATTCGGCGGCGCGGCGCGTGAGGGGTTGGAGGAGGCCCGCGACCGTGTTGCCTCTTTGATCGGGGCTTCACCCGAAGAGATACTGTTTACGAGCGGTGGGACCGAATCCGACGTCCTTGCCATCCTTGGTCTGGCGAGATCCGCCGGCCCTCAAAAGCGGCACGCGGTCGTCTCGTGCGTCGAGCACGCTGCGGTTCGGGAGACTGCCGAACGCCTGCATTCCGAGGGTTTCGAGGTGTGCTGGATTGGGGTCGACGCCGACGGCCTCGTAGACCCCGCCGAGTTCGCCGACGCACTGCGTCCCGACACCGCGCTGGCCGCCGTCGTGTGGGCGAACAACGAGGTCGGCACCGTCGAGCCTGTGCCCGAGCTCGCCGAGATCTGCGCAGAGAAGGGTATCCTTTTCCACGCGGATGCCGTCCAGGCCGCTGGTAGGATTCCCATCGACGTCTCGGAGGCCCATATCTCCACGCTGGCCCTCTCGGGGCACAAGCTCTACGGCCCGCAGGGTATCGGCGCCCTGTACGTGCGTAATGGCGTCTCGCTCGAACCCATTATCTACGGCGGTGGACAGGAGAAGGGGCTGAGGAGCGGAACCCAGAACGTCGCAGGGATCGCCGGCCTGGGCACGGCCGCGAGGCTGGCCCGCGAGGAGATGGAAGACCGGACCACCCATGAAAGGGCATTGCGCGACCGCATCATGGCAGGGACGGCGGAGATACCGGACGTGTTCGTAAACGGGCATCGCGAGCGGCGATTGTCCAACAACGTCCACCTTACGGTGAAGGGCATCGAGGCCGAGAGCCTGGTCCTCTTCCTAGATTCGCTCGGCTATGCTATCGGGAGCGGCTCGGCCTGTTCCTCGGGCCGGCACAAGGCTTCACCGGTCCTGGTCGCGATGGGCCTGTCCGAGCGAGAGGCTTTCTCCGTCGTAAGGATTACGGTCGGCAAAGAGAACACTTCTGAGGAGGTCGAAGGCTTCCTCGGGGCGTTCTCGACCGCTGTGGCGCAACTGCGAGAGATCTCCCCGCTGTACGCGGGCTAAGGGCTGGATATTCATGTCCGATAGTTACAGACCGCAGGTCGTGGACCACCTCGTCCGTCCGCGTAACGCTGGTGAGATAGGCGACCCTTCTGGCAGGGGCGAGTCGGGCGACGCTGCCTGTGGCGACGTCGCCTGCTTTACGGTCGGGATCTCGGAGAACGTCCTCGAACAGGTCAGATACAAGGTTTACGGCTGTGCGGCCTGCATAGCCGCAGGCTCCGCCCTCGCCGAACTGGTCGATGGCAGAGATCTCCTCGATGCCGCCCGCGTCTCGAAGGCTGACCTGGAGGACGCGCTCGGCGGACCGATGCCCGTCGGTAAAGAGCACGCCCTCACGCTCGTCCTCGACGCGCTGCACAAGGCATTCGAGGATCACTGGAACCGCAAGGCGGATGAGATGTTCTTAGAGGCGCAGGGAGGACCACGAACCGGCGGCAAGAGCGTCGTGGCCGCAATGAGCGGGGGCGTCGACTCGGCCGTCACGGCCCTGCTCCTCAAAGAGGCCGGCTACGACGTCGCCACCGTGACGTTCCGGCTGCACGACGGCGAGAGGGGCAGCCGCTCGTGCTGCTCGCCAGATACGGTGCTCTTCGCCCGCGAAACGGCGCACAGGATGGGCCTGCCGCACTTCACGCTCAACCTGAAGGAACTCTTTGACAGGCGCGTCATGCAAGACTTCGTCGGCTCCTACAGCGAAGGCAGGACGCCAAATCCCTGCGTCGCGTGCAACGCCCACGTCAAGTTCCATGCCTCCTCGTTCCTCGCGGACGAGCTCGGGTTCCACCATGTCGCGACGGGACACTACGCCAGGGTAGAAGAAGGCCCGACGCTAGCGCGCCCCGTGGATGAGAGCAAGGACCAGACCTACGTACTGTGGCCCGTGCCGCGGGATCTGCTGTCGCGTACGATCTTCCCCCTCGGGGACTACAGGAAGACGGAGGTACGCGCCATCGCCGAGGAGCGGGGTCTCGCCGTCGCCTACACCCCGGAGAGCCAGGATATCTGCTTTATCCCCGACGGTGACTACCGCACCTTCCTCCGCAAGAGGGTTGCCACGGAGTCGGGCGACGTCGTCGACCGCGAAGGGCGAGTTCTCGGCCGTCACGCCGGCGTTGTCGACTTTACGGTCGGACAGCGGCGCGGTATCGGGGTCTCGGCGCCGACGCCGCTTTACGTCAGCGAGGTGCGCCCGCGTAAAGGACAGGTCGTCGTCGGACGAAAACAGGATCTTGAGGTGCGGGAGGTCAGGGTCAGGGATCTCAACTGGTTCCTCGACCCCGAAGAAGCCTCCTGCGTACAGGTTCGCTACAACGGCTCGCCGGTCTCTTGCACGGTCGAGGAGGAATCCGAGGGCGCGTGGGTAGCCCATCTCGATGAACCTGTCATCGGTGTCGCGCCGGGCCAGTCGGCCGTGTTCTATACGGGGGACGGGGAGCGGGTCGTCGGTGGCGGCGTCGTAGGTGGCTCATAAGAGCGGTACATCTTGCGCGCGATCACAAGTATAATGCGGGTTTCCAGTTGCCCCGGACGGAGGTGCGCTAAGGTTTGGAACTTTTCGTAGAGCTTATGAAAGGGCTGCTCTTCGCGGGGATAGCCGCCGCGTTCTTCGTCCTCGCGTGGCTCTTCTTGCGGCTGGCGAGGGTCTTCTCGACCACAGAGCAGACGATCAAGGACGTCACGGGGCAGGTCGTTCCACTGCTCGGCAAGACGCACGTCACCGTAGACAACATAAACAGCCAGCTCACCCAGCTCGACGAGGCCGTAGGGGACGTGGCGGGCATGACGGGCGAGCTCGACCAGACGACCGCCGTGATAACACGCGGCGTCAGGGGGGGAGTGATCAAGGTCTCCTCGGCGACGGCCGGCATCTCGCGCGGGGTCAGCACCTTCCTCGGCGGCGAAAAGCGTCCCGAGAAGGAGGAGTAGCGGTGGCGAGTTGGGGTAGGGTCGTGGCCGGCGTCGTGATCGGGGTTGCTGGCACGATCTACGCGACGAACGAGGAGGTACGCAAGAACCTACCCAGGGCGGCCCGAGACCTCCCCGACAATGTCCGTCGCCGCTACAAGAGCGCGCTGTCCGCAGCTCGCGAGGCCTCGGCCCAGCGGCGGGAGGAGATCGTGCGCGATCTGGAGGAACACGGCGGCGGGAACCACGCCGCGCGCGGGGTGCAGCCCGACCCCGGGGAGACCGCGAGGGTTGCCCCTGACGAACGGAGCACGGAAGTATCGACAGAAGAGCCCGAGCAACGCTAAGAAAGGGATTGGCTTGACCGAAGATCGACCCCAGGAGTACGCATACCTTAGACTCCCGCCTCACGAGGAGCTAAGATCCTGTGCTGGCCTCGTGCTGGCAGGGATGGCGGCGCGGGCCAGGGTAGGAGTGGGCGGGCTGGAGGAGGCCGTGGAGGTTCTGGAGGGCTTCCACGCCGACGACGCTCCGACCCGCTTCCGCTTCTCCCTGGCCGGCGAGGGGGTGCTCGCCGAGGTCGAAGAGCCGGCCTCACGGGGGACCGAGGAGACGCGCTGGCGACCGGTAGTAGAGCTGGTGTCGTGAGCCGACGCTATCGAAGGCCGGACAAGGCGCGCACCCGGCGTCTGCTCGTGCGCTATCACAAGCACGGCGACCAGAACGCCCGCGAGCGGGTTATCCAGGAGCAACTCCCCCTGGCGGAGTTCTTGGCCCGCAAGTTCGCGGGCCGTGGGGAGCCTCTGGACGACCTCGTACAGGTCGCTTCCGTCGGGCTGATAAAGGCTGTGGACCGCTTCGACGTAGACAGGAAGATCGAGTTCTCTACCTACGCGACCCCGAACATCCTCGGCGAGATCAAACGCTACTTCCGCGACAAGGGGTGGGCGATGCGGGTCCCCCGTGGCCTTCAGGAGCTGCGCCAGTCGGCGAAGGAAGTGATTCGCAACGAGACCGTAAGGACGGGACGGTCGCCCACCCTCCATGAGCTCGCCGAGACGCTCGACGCCGACGTCGAGGGCGTAGCAGAAGCACTGACACTGGGACGGGCTTACAACACGGCCAGCCTCGACGCGCCCGCCAGCCAGGATGAGCCTGACGGGGACACGATCATTGATTTCCAGGCCGACGAAAGATCCCTGCTGGAAGGGCTGGAGGACAGGCTCCTACTCCAGGAGGCCATCGAGGGCCTCAAGGGCCAGCAACAGCAGATCCTGAAGCTCCGCTTCAACGAGGGCAAGACGCAGACGGAGATCGCAGACCACATAGGGGTGAGCCAGATGCACGTCTCCCGCCTTCTCAGGCGCGCCCTCGAGGACCTGCGCGTCGAGCTTGAGCAGATGGAAGACGACCACGAGACCAGCGAGTTGTCAGCGGACGGGGCGCATGCAGAGTAGCGAGATCAGACAGCGATTCCTCACCTTCTTCGGTGAGCGGGGCCACAGGCTCTACCCGAGCGCGTCCCTGGTCCCTCACAACGACCCTACGGTCCTCCTTACCACGGCTGGGATGCAGCAGTTCTTGACCTACTTCACGGGTCAGGACAGGCCGCCTACCCCGCGGGCCACCAGTGCCCAGAAGTGCTTTCGTACGCAGGACATCGAGGAGGTCGGCGACTGGCATCACCTCACCTTCTTCGAGATGCTCGGCAACTTCTCTTTCGGAGACTACTTCAAGAAAGAAGCCATAGAGTGGGCCTGGGAGTTCCTCACCCAGGATTTGCGGATCCCGTCCGAGCGGCTCTGGATCACGATCTTCGAGGGCGATGAGGATGCCCCCGAGGATCTCGAGGCCAAAGAACTGTGGATGGGCGTTGGAGTACCCGAGTACAAGATTTTCGGCCTCCCCAAGAGCGAAAACTGGTGGGGACCGCCGGGAGAGACCGGACCGTGCGGCCCGTGCTCGGAGATCTACTACGACCACGGCGAAGAGTTCGCCAATGGCGACCCGACCGAGGACCCGAGGTACGGCCCTGGCGGTGACGAGGGGGATCCGCGCTTCCTCGAGATCTGGAACCTTGTCTTCAATCAGTACGAGCAGCTCAAGGACGGAAGCCTGACCCCACTCGCCAAGACCGGCATCGACACGGGCCTTGGCCTGGAGCGCACGACAGCGGCGGTACAGGACGTCCTCTTCATATACGACACCGACGTCTATGCGCCGATCTTCCAGAAGGCAAACAAGTACACCGGCATCTCCCTGGGCCACGCCGAGAGCGCGGATCGCGCGCTGCGCATCGTCGCCGACCACGCCCGTAGTATGGCCTTCCTCATCGCTGATGGTGTCAGACCGGGAAACCAGCGCCGAGAGTACGTACTCCGCCGCATAATACGCCGAGCGATGTTGCAGGCGTATTCGCGTCTCGGCATGAGCGCTGGCCAGCTCGCCGGACTGGCCGAGGCGGTGGTCGACTACATGGGCGACTTCTACGAAGAGTTGTATACGGCGCGGGAAGACATACGCCGCATCGTCACAGGCGAGGCCGGTCGGTTCGTCGAGATCTATGATTCGGGGATGTCGCTCTTAGCTTCCGAGATCGAGCGGATGCGGGGCGGGCATTTCCCTGGTGAGGTCGCCTTCATGTTGCACGACACCTACGGGTTCCCTGTCGAGGTGACGCGGGAAGTACTTGCCGAGAGGGGTCTGTCGCTCGATGAGGCTGGTTTCGAGGCCGCCATGGACGCGCAGCGGGAACGCGCCAGGGAAGCCATGCAGGGCTACGAGCGGGTCGTCGCCGCGTTCAGGGATCAGGAGATCCGGAGCCGCTTTGTCGGCTACGAGCGCGAGCAGGTGGAGACCAGGATCGTCGCCATGGAGCCTGTGCCTGATGCTGAGGGGGAGGTGTACGTAGTATTGGCCGAGAACCCCTTCTATGCCACCGGTGGCGGGCAGGTGGCCGACGAGGGTTGGATCGCCTCGGAGGACGGACAGCTTGAGGTCTTCGATGCCATCCCTGCGGGTGACTACCAGGTTTTGAGGGCCAGGATCGAACGCGACTCGTTCGAGGTGGGGGATGCGGTAACGGCCTCCATAAACAGGGTGCGCCGCCAGCAAATAGAGGCAAACCATACGGCCACCCACATCCTGCACTGGGCTTTGAGAGCCGTCCTCGGCCAGGATGTCGTGCAGGCGGGAAGCTACGTCGGGCCTGATAGGTTGCGCTTCGACTATCGCCACGCCGGGAGGGTCACGGACGATGAGATCAGACGCGTCCAGGAGCTCTCGCTGCAGAAGATAACCGAGAATCAGCCGGTCCGGTACTTTACGACCACGCTCGAGGAGGCGCGTAACCTCGGCGCGACAATGCTCTTTGGGGAGAAATACGCCGACCTCGTGCGTGTGGTCGAGGTCGACGGCTTCTCGCGCGAGTTGTGCGGCGGGACGCACGTGCGTGGCACCGCCGAGATCGGGGCTTTCAAGATACTCTCGAACAGGAAGCACGGCGCCGACCTTTACCGCATCGAGGTCATAACCGGCCGGGAGGCGCTCTACTATCTGACCGGCGCGACGGAGAGGGCAGAAGCAGTCTCGGAGACTCTGAAGGTCGAGATCGACGAACTCCCAGAGGCGGTAGGGCGGCTGCGGGAAGAGGTACGAAGATCCCGCGAGGCGGCCAGGGAGCAGACCCTGAAGCAGGGCCTCGAGGAAGTTGGTAATCTCGTAGAAGGCGCCAAGCGAGTCAACGGTACGAGGGTCGTGACGGGGCAAGTCGTCGCCGCCGATGTAAGGGGGCTGCGCCAGATCTCCGACGACGTCAAGAATCGTCTCGGGGGTCCTTCTGCCGTTGTGCTCGCCGCCGCGCTCGGGGGCAAGGCGGTTCTCGTCGCCAACCTCCACCCAGAGGTCTCCCAAAAGGTTGAGGCAGGGGAGATAGTGCGCGAAGTCTCGGGCGTACTCGGTGGCGGCGGTGGTGGTGGCGCGACGATGGCCCAGGCTGGTGGGGGTAACCTTGAGGCCATCCCAGACGCGCTCGCGAGGGTGCGCGAGATCCTCGGCCAGCGTCTAGCGGACCCGGAGTAAGCCCTGTCTACAGCTGACCGCGGGCGAGTAGCCGCCCTCGACCTCGGGGAGTTACGCACCGGTGTTGCCCTCTCGGATTCTGGGGGCGTTGTCGCAAGCCCTCTTGAGGTGGTCCCGAGCGGTGACCTCTCCGCTTACCTGAGCCGGCTCGTGGCCGAGCAGGGGGTCTGCGAGGTCGTCGTCGGAGTGCCACGGACGCTCGGTGGGGAGGTCGGCTTCCAGGCCCGCAAAGTTTTGGCTAGACTAGGCGCCCTGAAAAGAGAGTTCCCCGACGTGCAGTTCGTGGAGTGGGACGAGCGGTTCACGACCCGTCTCGCCGGTAGCCGGGGCAGGAAGAAGGGGGCTGTGAGGGTGGATCACCTGGCGGCCGCAAGGATGCTGCAGGAGTACCTCGAGGCGAGGGAGAATACTTGAGGCCCTACGACAAGAGCAAACAACGAGATCGTGAGGAACTCGATGCGAGGCTCGACGCGCTCCAGCGCTCCCGTCCCACAAGGATCCGGCGCAAACGCCGCTCCAATGCCGGGCCGATGGTGCTCGGCGTCGTTCTCGTGCTGGCCGTTCTGGGAGCCATATACGTCATTTACTCCGTGGCAACGGGAGGCGGGAACGAGCCTACGCCCAGCGAATCGGCCAGGGTGGAGGTGGTCAAAGGCGATACTCTCTCGGATGTCACGACCAAGTTGGAAGAGGCGGGGGTTATAAAGAGCGCCTTCGTCTTCGAGCTGCAGGCAAGGTATCAGGGGTATGGAACGGAGATAAAGACCGGACGTTACACCTTCGAGCCCGGCCAGGACAGTGAAGAGATCCTGCAGAAATTGACCACCGGGGTTGCCGTCCCTACGATCACGGTCACGATCCCTGAGGGGCTCACCCTCGAGGAGACCGCCGAAACCGTCGCCGCGGACAGCAATGTTCCAGCTACCGAGTTCGAGCAGGCCGCTCGTAGAACCGGCTATGGATATGCCTTCCTCGACGACCCTGACATCAAGACCACGGAGGGGTATCTCTTCCCTGCAAAATACGAGTTCGAGAAGGGCGTCACGGCGGGGCAGATAGTCGACAGGCTTCTCGAGCAGTATCTGATCGAGACCCAGAGCCTAGGCATGGCCGATGCGAGAGGGCGTCTCGGCCTCACGGAGCATCAGGTGGTGACGGTGGCCTCCCTGATCGAGAAGGAGGCAGCCACCCCCAAGGAGAAGCCGCTTATAGCGTCGGTGATCTACAACCGCTTGCGAAGGGACACCCCGCTCCAGATCGATGCCACGATCCAGTACGCACTCAAGAGACCTAAGGCAAACCTCTCGCTCGCGGACCTGAAGATAGACTCGCCGTACAACACCTACGAGAAAGAGGGATTGCCGCTAGGACCCATCTGCAACCCTGGCAACGAGTCGATCCAGGCTGCTCTGAACCCCGCCGATACCAACTACCTCTACTACGTCCTGAAGGGCCACGGGCAGAGCCACTTCTTCACCAACAACTACCATGATTTTCTCCGGGCGAAAGCTGAGGCTGACCGCTAGGGCGCTCAAGTTTCAAACTGTGGCGCCGATAATCCTTGTGTCGAAGGCGAGCATAGGGACCTGGGGTGAGGCTGAGCGCGTATTCAATGCCGGACGATGCGATCTCGTAGCGGCACGCCTGACGAGCGTAGACAAGAAGGTCTTGCGCAAGCATAGGATGCTGCCGCTCCGGGTGGAGGACGGGTGTCTCGTCGTCGCCATGAGGGATCCGACAAACCTCTACGCGTTGGAGGACCTGAGGATGCTCTCCGGTTATCCTGTAAGCCCCGTAGTAGTGGCCGAGGGTGACCTGCGGCGGGCCTTCGGGGCCCTGTTCGGCGCGGGTGATGAGGTCGCCGAGCTCCTCGAGGAGGCCTCAGCGGAGTCACCGGCCCGATCTCGAGAGGAGGTGGAGCTAAGGGAGGACCGGGGACCCTCGGGAGCCCCCACTGTCAGGCTGGTCGGTTCGATCCTTCGTCGGGCGGCCGATGATGGGGCCTCAGACGTCCATCTCGAGCCCCGCGAGGGGGACCTGGCGGTGCGTTTCAGGGTAGACGGGGTGTTAAGGGAGGTCATGAGCGTCCCCCCAGCGTTGCAGGGTGGCGTCATAGCGCGCCTGAAGGTCCTCGCCAGCCTCGACATAGCCGAACGCCGTCTGCCGCAGGACGGGCGTTTCTCCGCGAAGCTTGACGACGGCAAGATAGATCTCAGGGTCTCTACCCTACCTACCACGTTCGGCGAAAAGGTCGTTCTTCGCCTGCTCGACAACGCGAACCTTCGCGCCGACCTTCGAGGTCTCGGGTTCTCCAGGAGGATGCTCAACTGGTACGAGACGGTCTTCCGGCGACCCTACGGGACGATACTCGTGACGGGCCCGACCGGCAGCGGCAAGTCGACGACGCTCTACGCCACCCTGGGCGAGATCAACACCGCCGAGAAGAACATAGTCACCGTCGAGGACCCCGTGGAGTACAGGATACGCGGTATCAACCAGGTCCAGGTCAATCCCAGGATCAGCCTGACCTTCCCTACCGGGCTCAGGACCATCCTGCGCTGTGACCCCGACGTGGTGATGATCGGTGAGATAAGGGACCGCGTGACCGCCAAGACGAGCGTCGAGGCGGCCTTGACCGGACATCTCGTCCTGGCCACACTCCACACCAACAACGCGCCTGCAGCCGTTACGCGCCTCACCGACATGGGTGTCGAGCCTTTCCTCACGGCTTCCGCCGTGGACTGCGTCATCGCCCAGAGGCTCGCCAGGAGGCTCTGCGAGCGCTGCAAACGGCCGGCCGAGATAGATGAACCGACCTTGCGTGGGCTCGGGCTGCCCGAGACGCCTCTCGCTGACGCGGAGCAGAGTTTTCACGAGGCGGTCGGGTGTGAACGTTGCGGGGGGACCGGATACAGGGGGCGGATCGGGGTGTACGAGATCATGCTCGTCGACGAGCAGCTGCGGCGTTTGATCTTGCAGGGCGTATCCGCCGAGGAGATAGGTAGCGCAGCGAGGAAGGTGGGCATGATTTCTCTCAGGGAAGACGGCCTCATGAAGGCGGCAAGCGGCATCACCACGGTCGAGGAGATCCTGCTTACGATCGTTTAGAGCATTTCATGCACTCCGCCAGCCTCGCTAGGCGGCCTGTCAGCCAATCAGCCAAGGGTCGCGCCGAGAAAACTGAATCGCTGACAAGCACCGTCATTGGAACGGTGCCCTTCCAATGATCGCTATCGTATGATCTTGCAAAGCTGCGGCTTTTCATGGAAGATCCATCGTTGCAGGGCCGAGCCGCGAGGACATTGCTTACACTCGCCGGGCGCTTGGGGCCCGCCAAAACTCCTGGAGGGAGCTGATGTGGCGCGACTGGAAGCCCTAGTGGCTTCCGCTCGTGTATAGGGGAGCAGGCCAGGTGTCTACTCCCTTCCGACGCTGGTGTGAGATAAGAGGGCGAATTTGGGCGAGCGGCCGACTAACGGGAAACTCGGGGCAGGGATCACGCGTCGAAGGTTTCTCGGGGCCATCACGGCCGGGACCGCATGGGTCGCGCTCTCCGGCTCCCTTGGTTGCAGGCCGACCGCGTCCACCACGGCGACAGCCGCGCCACGGGGGTCGGGAGAGGCGAGGACGTTCCGCTCGCGACCGGATCTCCGCCCGCCCGCCATCAAGGTGAACACGAACTCGCCCGGCACAGCGCCCGGCTACATCTTCGTCTCTCCCAAGAAGGGACCTGGGGAGCAGGCGCCCACCCAGGATGCACCGATGATAGTCGACGAGGGCGGTGAACCTGTATGGTTCCATCCGCTGCAGGATGACGAGGCTGACGCTTTCAACTTCGAGGTCCAGACTTACAAAGGAGAGACGGTGCTCACCTGGTGGGAGGGACGGCACACCGGCTACGGCCAGGGCGAGTACGTGATCTGCGACCATTCCTACAGGGAGATAATGAGGGTCATGGCGGGAAACGGCTACAAGGGGGACCATCACGAGTTCCTCATCACGCCTGAGGATACGGCGCTCATCACGATCTACAATAAGGTGCCAAGGGATCTCTCCGGTGTCGGCGGTCCTGTGGACGGTGAGGTGTTAGACGGGATAGTCCAGGAGATCGACATCGAGAGCGGTAATGTCATCTTCGAGTGGCACAGCCTGGAGCACGCCGAGCTCGACGAGTCTCTTTTTCGACCATCACCCGAGCTCGAGTCGGCTTTCGACTACTTTCACATCAACTCCATAGATCCGCATCCCGACGGGTACCTGACCATCTCCTCCCTAAGGACCTCCACCGTGTACAAGGTCGACCGCAAGACGGGCGAGGTCGCCTGGCGGCTAGGCGGGAAGAACAGCTCCTTCGAGATGGGATACGGCACCAGAACCGACTGGCAGCACGATGCCCGTCGCCACCCTGAGGGCAAAATAACGATCTTCGACAACGGCGGGATCGACACGGACGTGCAGTCCCGCGGCATAGTGGTCGAGATCGACGAAGAGGCGATGAGTGCCACGCTGGTCGGCGAGTACACGCATCCGAACGAGATACTCGCGGCCACTCAGGGCAACGTGCAGGTTTTGCCCAACGGAAACGTCTTCGTAGGTTGGGGCAGCGAGCCGTTCTTCTCCGAGTTCAGCCACGACGGCCAGCTTCTCTTCGACGCCAGCTTCCCGTCCCAGATCGAATCTTACAGAGCTTTTCGCTTCCCATGGAACGGTCAGCCGCATGATGTGCCCGCCGTCGCTGCCGACTCCGGCCAAGAAGACGAGGTGACGCTCTACGTCAGTTGGAACGGCGCGACGGAAGTCGCCACCTGGCAGGTGCTTGCCGGCTCCGACCCCGACCAACTTGAGACCACTGGCTCCGCCCCCCGCGAGGGCTTCGAGACTACCGTAACACTGCACACCGATGAACCTTACTTCGCCGTCAAAGCCAGGGATAGCTCGGGCCGGGTGCTCGCTACCTCCGAGGTTGTCAAGCCCGTAGGGTCTTCCGCTTCGACGGACCGGACGCGCCCGTAACGGACCTTGCAGGACGGGACAGTGGACAAGGGCCGGATCCACCTCCGATGGTTCGAGGCCAGCCTCGTGCTCGTAGTCGTCCTGGCATTCGCCGTTGTCGTACCGTTCAGGGCCACCTTCGTGACGGTGCCGTGGGTCATGTTGGTGGCTACCCTGGCATTGTTTCTGTCACCTGGCGCACTACTGGTGCGCACATTCTTTTGGGAATATTTCTCCGGTGCCGCGCTCGCGCCGGCGTCATTCGTGACTAGTGTCGGGCTCTTCGCCCTGTTGGCGGTGCCTATGCTGATCTTGCAGGCCACCCTGGCCGCCTACCTGTGGACCTGTGGTATAGTCGTCGCTCTCTGTTGGCTGGCAGCCGTGGTCTTGGCGTTCCGTCCGGAGCAGGCAGAGAGGGGGCGGGCAGGAGTCGAGTTCTCAGACCATGGTAGGTTGCTCTGGGTGCCTTTCGCCGCCCTTGTTGCGGCGTTGGCGTACATCGCCAGGATTACATCCCCTAGCTACTACGGTGATATCTGGATCTACCTTTCGTGGGTCAGGGAGTACCTCGGCGGAGACAGGCTCGCGTCCGTAGAGCCGTTCTTTGGGGGGGATGTCGGCCTCTCGCGCGCCAGGATCAACGGGTGGCTGCTCGAGCAGGCTTCGGTCGCCAGGATCTCGGGGATAGACCCGGTCGACCTGGTCTTCTCGTACCTGAACCCGACGCTCGTGGTCGTGGCCTTACTGGTCTTCTACGCGTTGGCGCGCATCCTGTTCAAGAGCGAGAAGGCGGCGCTGCTGTCGGGATGCCTTTACTCATTGTTCTTCCTGATTTACCTGAGCCAGTCGCGCATAACGTGGGGGGGCGAGTTCGTCCAGCGCTTGCCTGAGGACAAGCTGGTCGCCAAGTTCCTCTTTCTTCCCCTTGCCCTCGCGTGCGCCTACGCGTTCCTGGAAGGAGGAGCAAAGCGGTATTTCATTGGTTTCGCTTTCCTGTGCTGCGCCGTCGTGGCCGTGCATCCCATAGGGCTGGCGATCATTGGTATCTCCATGGCAGGGTTCGCCGTCATGCACCTCGCCGCCAACCCGCGCGGCCGCGCGGCGTGGGCCAGGATCTCGGTGATGGGCCTCACTGGCGTCGCGATAGTAGCCGTTCCGGCGGTCCTCGTCTCGTCGTTCACCGATGAGCCGCCCTCTAACGCGCTGGCAGATTCGGACATCAACTCAGGCGACCCCGACGTTTTGAGGAACATGATCTTCGTCAGCCCGGAGAGGAATCGCATCCTCGAGCTGGCGAACGGCTCCTACATCATGCACCCCTCTTTGCTCCTCGACCCGGTGATCGCCACGGCTTTCTTGATCGGGCTACCTTTCTTGCTCTGGCGCCTGAAGCGAAACCTGGCAGCGCAACTGCTCTTCGGCGTGATGTACATGACGGCCGTAGTCGTTTACGTGCCTCCGATCACCACGTTCCTCGGCGATAATGTCGTGCTGCCGGGCCAGATCTGGCGCCTGGCCTGGCCCATGCAGCTCGCCGCCATGCTGACCCTTAGTTGGCTCGTGTGGATCGCGTTAAGCTATGTGGCCGCATGGTTGCAGCGTCTCGGAGTAGCGCGCTTCCTCACAGGGGCATTGCCGATCCTACTCGTCGCCGCCCTGACGGTCGCGGCCGTGCCGCAGGCGAGGTCTGGAGTGGAATCCATACAGGCGCACAGTGAGGCGAGCCGTAAGTCTGGCTTCTACCCTTCTGACCCTATCTTTCCCTGGTTCCGCGACGAGATGCGCTCGCCCGTTGTCGTGCTCGCACCCGACATCCAGAGCGCCCGCATCCCCGCCTACTCCTATGAGGCGAACGTCGTCAGCCGCAGGGGAGGATTGGTCCTCAGGGTCCTACCCGAATTGGAGAAACGGGCGCCAGGCCAGATCGAGGTTCCCCAGGGCTCGCTCGACGTTCGGGAGTTCTTCAGCGGGCCAACGCTGGAGAAAGCCGTCGAGATCCTGCGCCGCAACGATGTGGACTACGTCATGGTCGCCAAAGAATCACGGCTGTCCACTTCCCTCGACCGCCTTCAAGGCTTCGAACCCGTAGAGACGCCGAGTGAGAGGTACAACCTTTACTCCGTGGACCTCCAAGGACTCCCAGAAAGCCGGTGACGCCCATGAGTTCGTCCGTACCCCATTCTGTAGAATGGCCTACTCTGGATATTCGACCTGGGAGGAAGCGCACTTGACGTTTTTCGGAAGCCTCGGTGACAGGGTGGTCGGCGCCCCGTCCATACTCGCGGCAGATTTCGCGGAACTGGCCGAGGAGGTGCGCAGGGCTGAGAGGGGTGGCGCGGCCCTCGTCCACTTCGACGTCATGGACAACCACTTCGTCCCGAACCTGACCGTCGGCCCAGCCGTCGCGGCCTCGCTCGCCGCCGCGGTCGATATTCCCATAGACGCCCACCTCCAGGTAACGAACCCTGATAACCTGATCCCGGCCTTCATCGAAGCCGGGGTTGTCAGCATCTCCGTCCAGCCCGAGGTCGTCACCCATCTGCACCGGACCCTGGATCTGATCCGGACCGGCGGCTGCGAGGCCGGCGTAGCCCTCAACCCCACGACTTCTCCCGAGCTTATAGAGTGGACGCTACCGTACGTGAACTACGTGAACGTCATGAGCGTCAACCCGGGCTTCGGAGGTCAGGCCTTCATCCCCGAAATGGTCGAGAAGGTCAAACGCCTCAAGGAGATGACCGCCGTCCCCGTGGAGGTCGATGGCGGTATCACCGTCGAGACCGCTCCGCTGATGGTCGAAGCAGGCGCCCAGGTCCTCGTCGCCGGCTCGGCAGTCTTCAAAGGCGACCCCTCGACCTAGATGCGAAAGATCATCGAGGCCGGCGAAGCAGCTAGTCAGCATTTCAGCTAGTCAGCATTTCAGCTTGCGCAGCCGGACATTCCACTGGGCAGGCACTATGCGGCATCAGCTGACCGGCTAAGAAGCAGGCGTGCTGAGATGCTGAGTAGCGGAGGCGTAGGCCGGAGCGTACGCAAACGCGACGCGTTTCCTTGCTACAGCAAAGACTCTGTGATATAGCTTACTGCGTAACTTTCGGGGGCGGGTGAAATTCCCGCACCGGCGGTGAGCCCGGTAGGGGCGCAAGGCGTCCCTGGCGGGGAGCCCGCGAGCCTCCTGGGAAAGCCAGGAGGTTGAGCCGGTGAAGGTTCGCATTCGCGACGAGCCGTAGTCCGGCGCCGACGGTCAGAGTCCGGATGGGAGAAAGGAAGATGTGCTGCAGGATTCGCTGATGGATCTTGCCCGCTGCCTCGCGGAGCGCGGGCGTTACACGGTCGCGCCGAACCCTCTCGTGGGGGCCGTCGTCGCGCACGACGGCGGTGTCATAAGCAAGGGCTGGCATTCGAGGGCCGGAGGTGATCACGCCGAGATAGTGGCCCTGAACGAGGCCGGAGGAACGGCGCGAGGCCACACCCTGTACGTTACGCTCGAGCCCTGCAACCATTACGGTAGGACGCCGCCCTGCGTCGAGGCCATCCTGCGCTCGGGCATCTCCCGCGTCGTGGTGGGATACCTGGACCCCAACCCGAAAATGCGGGGCCGAAGCGTCGGGATCTTGCGCGACGCCGGCGTCGAGGTGGAGGTGGCCGGCGATCCCGTCTTCGAGTGGCAGAACGAACAGTATTTCCACCACATGCGTACCGGAAAGCCGTTCGTCCACATCAAGCTCGCCGCTACCCTCGACGGCAGGATCGCCACCGCAGGGGGTGACAGCAAGTGGGTGACCGGAGAGGATGCCAGAAGGCGGGCCCACGAGCTGAGGGCCGAGGCCGGCGCCGTGCTGGTAGGCGCGAACACCGTGCGGGCCGACGACCCGATGCTGACGCCCCGGGATCTTCCGGTGCGGACACCCCCCATCACGCGTGTGGTTCTGGATCCCCGCCTGACGACCGGCCCCGAGAGCAAACTCGCGCGAAGCGCGAAAGAGGCGCCCGTCCTTATCTTCACCCCTGATGCCGCGCTCGACGGCCGCGAAATTGAGCTAGAAAGACGCGGCGTGGAGATCGTTGCGACGCCGAGTTCGGAGAAGGACCTTGACCTCGCTTATATTCTGGATGAGTTGGGCGCACGTGGCATCAAGGGTCTGCTCGTCGAGGGTGGCGGCGAGACGGCGACGCGCTTCGTCCGCAGGGGGCTCGCCGACAAGCTGACCCTATTCTACGCGCCGAAGCTCCTCGGGTCCGAAGGCGTGCCCATGATCGGCGCGCTGCGGGTCACGAGGGTGGCAGAGTCGCTGCAGTTCTCGGTCTCGGAAGTCGAAAAGATAGGGGATGACGTCGCCGTCACGCTCTATCCTGGTGGAGAGGAGGAACGTGTTCACCGGGCTTGTTGAGGAGGTAGGACGTGTCTCGTCGCTCGAGGATGGAGAGATGCTACGCCTGAGCATCTCTGCCGGCAGGGTATCTGAGGATACGCGTGCAGGCGACAGCGTCTCCGTAAACGGGGCTTGCCTTACGGTCGGCGAGGTCGATGGCCGGATGCTCACTTTCTTCGCCATGCCAGAAACGCTCAGGCGCACGGCGCTGGATGGTCTCGCCGCCGGGAGTCCCGTCAACCTCGAGCGTGCGATGTCCGTGGGGAGCAGGTTCGGGGGACACATCGTGCAGGGGCACGTCGACGGAGTCGGCGAGGTGCTCGGCGTTAGGCCCGAAGGCGATGCGGAGATCTGGGAGTTTCGGGTGCCCGAGTCGGTGCTCCGCTATTGCGTCGAGAAGGGCAGCATCTGCGTAGATGGTATAAGCCTGACGATCGTCTCGGTCGGTGAGGGCTCTTTTACGGTCTCGATACTGCCCCAGACCCGCGCGAACACGAACCTAAGGGAGCTCGGGGCGGGGAGCAGGGTAAACCTCGAGGCCGACGTAATAGGCAAGTACGTAGAGCGGCTGCTCGGGCCGCGCATGGTAGAGAGATTTTCAACGTTCGAGAGGAGTGTCGGAGATGCCTTTTAGTCCGATAGAGGAGATCGTCGAGGACATCAAGCAGGGCAAGATGGTCATCGTGTGTGACGACGAGGACCGT
>Ga0126307_10000096_pt1 | contig 49680 bp, 52 predicted proteins | sample Plot28_FD_89955 | JGI IMG/M metagenome (GOLD analysis project Ga0126307, IMG submission 89955) | Serpentine soil microbial communities from UC McLaughlin Reserve, CA, USA - Plot28 | ecosystem: Environmental > Terrestrial > Soil > Grasslands | place: USA: UC McLaughlin Reserve, Lake County... | reverse complement strand
TGGTAGGCGCCGGCCTCGGGAAAGCCTGTGCGGAGGACGAGGAGGACGTGCGGGTCATACAGCTCGGTGCCGGCGCTGAAGTCCCCGCGGCCCCAGCGCTCGTAGATGCCACGGACGACGTCGAGGTACTGCTCCACGCGCGCAGTATCTCCGCTCAGCCGCCGAGCTCGGCGAGGCGTCGCTCGAGCAGCCGGCGCTCCGCATCGGCGTCGACCAACTCGAGCGCCCGCTCGTACGCCTGGCGCGCCTCGTCCGCCTGGCCTAGCCGCCGAAGGAGCTCGCCGCGCGTGGCATGGAAGTACCGGTAGCCGTCGAGGTCGAGCCGCTCGACGAGCAAGCGCCGCCGCCGGCTCGCCCGCCTCGGCGATCGCCACCGCCTGGTTGAGCTCGGCGACGGGCGACCGGGTCGTCCGCGCCAGCGAGCCATAGAGGGCGGCGAGCTGGGACCAGTCCTGGGGTTCCTCGGTGTGGAGGACGGCGATCGCCGCCTGGAGCACGTATGGGCCGGTGCCGCCGAGCGCGAGCGCGCGGTCGAGCGCGGCCTCGCCGGCTGCGATCCGGTCGCGGTCCCAGAGCGAGCGGTCCTGATCGCGAAGCAGCACCAGCTCGCCCTCGGAGAAGCGGGCGTCGCGGCGGGCGTCGTTGATGAGCATCAGCGCGAGCAGGCCGTGCGCGTCCGGCTCGTCGGGCATCAGCTCCGCCAGCGCCCGCCCGAGCCGAATCGCCTCGGCGGCGAGATCGACCCGACCGCCGTAGCCCTCGTTGAAGACCAGGTAGATGACCGCGAGGACCGCGGCGAGCCGGTCCGGCAGGAGGTGTGCCGGCGGGACGCGAAACGGGATCCCTGCCTTCTTGATCTTCGCCTTCGCTCGCACCAGGCGCTTCGCCATCGTCGACTCCGGGACGAGGAACGCGCGGGCGATCTCCGACGTCGCGAGCCCGCCGAGCGTCCGCAGCGTGAGCGCGACCTGCGCATCCATCGCAAGTGCGGGGTGACAGCAGGTGAACAGCAGCTCGAGCCGCTCGTCGGGAATGGGCGTCTCGTCCACCTCGATCTCCGTCGTCTCGGGAACGTCCAGCAGCCGTGTCTTCTCCAGGCGGGTCCGGTCGCGTCTGATGCGGTCGATCGCCCGGTTGCGCGCCGTCGTGACGAGCCACGCGGGCGGGTTGACCGGGACCCCGTCGCGCGGCCATCGCTCGGCGGCGATCGCGAACGCCTCCTGAGCGGCTTCCTCGGCGAGGTCGAAGTCGCCGAGGAAGCCGATCATCGAGGCGAGGACACGGCCCCACTCGTCGCGGAAGACCCGGTCGAGGATGGCTAGCCCTCCACGATCGGGCGCACCTCGATGGCGCCGCCCATCCGCGCCGCGGGGATCCGCGACGCGAGCTCGATCGCCGCGTCGAGGTCGTCGGCCTCGAGCGTCATGAAGCCGCCGATGGCCTCCTTGATCGCGACGAAGGGCCCGTCGGTGACCAGCGTCTCACCGTTTTCGACGCGCACCGTCGTCGCCGACTCCGGGCTCTCCAGCTGGAGCCCCGGCGTCACGCCCGGCGTCGAGTTGAGCGCCTGGTAATCGGCGTAGACCTGCCTCTGCTCCTCCTCGGGGACCTGGCTCCAGCGCTCGGGGTCGCGCGGCGTCGGCGCATCACCCTGATGAATCAGCAGCATGTACTTCATGAACTCCTCCTCGGGGTCGGTTTCCTCCCATAGACGAACGGCGGCCGCGCGAGAGGACACCGTCCTCCCGAGAATCCCGGACATAGTCTGAACCGGCGACGTCGACGGAAGGAGCATCCATGGAGCTGGACGGGAGGGTCGCCCTGATCACAGGAGCGAGCAGCGGCATAGGCGCGGCGGTGGCGCGACGCTTTCACGAGGCGGGAGCCTCGATCGGGCTGGTCTCGCGCCGCGGCGACGACCTCGGGCTCGAGCCCGGAATGGGCCTCGCCTGCGACGTGCGCGACCGGGCCGCCGTCGAGGACGCGACCCGGCGCGTGGTCGAGCGGTTTGGGCGCCTCGACATCGTGATCGTCAACGCCGGCGTCGGCGCCTATGGGCCGTTCCTCGAGCTCGATCCCGAGCAGGTCGAGGCGATGATCGACGTCAACCTCAAGGGCACGCTCTACACGGCCGCGGCGGCGCTGCCCCACCTGATCGAGGCGGGCTCCGGGGACTTCGTCTCGCTCGCGAGCGTCGCGGGCCTGCGTGCGTTCCCGGGAGAGAGCGTTTACAACGCCTCGAAGTTCGGCCAGCTCGGCTTCACCCGCTCGCTCGACCACGAGCTCCGCGAGCACGGCGTGCGCGCGAGCTGCGTCTGCCCAGGCGGCGTCAACACCGAGTTCGCGATCGGCACCGGCCGCGAGCGTGGCGACCCCGAGCTCGAGGGGATGCTGGCTGCCGAGGAGGTCGCGGAGGTCGTCCTGTTCACCGTCACGCGCCCACGCCGCATGAGAATGCTGACGACGAGCTTCAGGCCGATGATCGAGCCGTCCTGGGGCTAGCTACGCCGGTTGCGGCGCCGGCTCCGCTTCGATCGTCTCGACCGTGTCCGCCGGCGCGTTCTGACGCCGCGACAGCACGAGGAATGGAAACGCGAAGGCGGAGATCGCCGCCGACGCGAGGTACGAGGGCGCGTAGCCCCAGGCGTCCGCGGCGCGACCGAGCACGGGCTGGGCCCAGACGCCGCCGGTCGAGGACATCATCGAGTCGAAGGAGAGGATCGTCGCCCGCTGGCGGGAGGGGATCAGCCCGTTCAGGTAGGTCTGTCGGATCGGCATCGTCGCCGCGAAGAGAAGCCCCCAGACGACGATCAGCCCGATCACTGCCCAGAAGCTCTCGACCAGGCCGATCATCGCGAGCGACAGCGTGCTCAGCATCGCAGTCGCGATCAGGGCCGAGGTGCGGCGATGGAAGAGCCTGCGGATCCGAGGGGCCGCGAAGCCACCCAGGATCTGCGCGCCGGCGACGATCGCCGCCACCAGGCCGGCGATCTGGTACGCCTGCGGATCGCCGTAGAGCTCGAGCAGGTACGGCTGAAGCGCGTAGAAGGCGTAGATGCCGACGCCGCCGGTGAAGAGCGCCTCGACCATCAACCACTTCACCGCCGGGACCCGCCACCCGTAGTCGATCGAGTCGGAGGCGATCTTCCGCATCTCGACGAGCGGACCGCCCGTCTTCTCCGGGCTGAACCCGACGTCGTGCATCACGCGGTAGGCGACGCCGAACATCACCACGAGAATCACGCCGCGCAGCATGAATGGCGCGCCGAGGCTGACCTGCTCGGCGACGAAGCCGCCCGCGACCGACCCGGTCAGCATCGCCGCGCCCGACACCACCTGCCCGCGGCCGAACACCGCCTCGACCTCACCGGTGAACCCGGTTGCCTTGAGCGCGTCGATCAGCCAGGCCTCGACGGCACCTGAGAAGAAGGTGAAGCCGAGGCCGAGCAGGATCGAGACCACCGCCCAGGCCCAGAACGGCGCCTCGATCTGCCAGAGGAGGACGTAGAGCAGGGTCGATGCCGTGAGCGTCACGGTGCCGAGCAGATAGGACGTGCGCCTCCCGATCGTGTCGGCCACGATCCCAGTCGGAACTTCGAACAGCACCATGCCCGCGGTGAAGAAGGCGTTGGCAGCGAAAGCCTCCAGGTTCGTGAGCCCGGCTTCGAGTAGGAAGATCGTGTTGATCCCCCAGATGAACGACGCCGCCAGCGTGTTTCCGAGCAGCAGGATCAGGTACGTGCGCTGGATCGAACGCGGCGTCGGCATCTTAATCCGAGGCTAGCGGGAGCCTCAGGCAGCGCGATTGCGCACTTGCGGACGCCTATGCAGCCGCGGCAAGAGCCGGCTCGCGCGGCGCCGTCGGGCGCGGGGCCCGGGCGAACGATGGGTGCGCGATCCGCAGGTAATGGCCGAACGACCAGGAGACGAACGACTCGCGCTCCATGCCAGTCAGCGCGACGGCGAGCAACCGCGGCGGAACGCGCGGGACGAGCCGCTGGACGCGCAGCATCCAGGCGAAATGCCAGCGGTGGCGGGCGGAGAAGTCGCCGTAGCGCCGCAGGGCGGTCTCGCGCGTCGAGCGGCCCTCGAGCACGCGCCGAAGCTCGCGCCCGCAGGCGATCCCGAAGTAGAACGCCGTGCGGATTCCCTCGGCGGTCAGCGGCAGGCAGTGGCCGGCCGAGTCGCCGACGAAGAAGATGTCGTCGGCCGTCGCGTCGCGAAGCCTGTGCGGGATCCAGTTGCCCTGGTAGCGGACCGGATCGCGCTCGAGGTCCGCGGCGAGCTGCACGGTCGGCTCCTTCACGTGGAACCGCGGGTCGAAAGAGCCCACGCCGACGCGGACCTCGTCGCGCGCCGGGAAGCTCCACGAGTAGCCGGCCGGCACGTAGCCGCGGTCGATCCAGATCTCGAGCTCCTCGGAAGAGCCGTGTGGGTGGACCTCCAGCCCGCGCGAGAGCGGCGCATCGGGTGGCTGGTACTCATTGCCGGCAAGCACGCGCTTCCAGCCGAGCGCGTCGACGATCAGCGGCGAGGAGAGCTCGCCGCGGTCCGTGTGGACGGTGTCACGCGTGCGCCCCTCGACCTTCGCGGTCTCGAACTCGGCGTCGCACTGCTCGTAGAGCAGGCCGCAGAGCTCGCGGTAGTCGAAGGTCGAGAAGGTCCACGGGAGCCGGAACCTCACCGTGGTGTGTGGTGTGTGGACCACGAGCGTGCCGAAGGTCTGACGGATCGACGCCTCGACGCCCATCGCCTCGAGCCACTCGGTCGGGGCGGCGCAGGCGGAGGTCTGCCGCTCGCCGATCTCGTAGCGGTCGACGATCAGCGTCCGCGCGCCGGAGCCGGCGAGCTCGCGAGCGACCGCGAGCCCCGCGAAGCTCGCCCCGCAGACCAGAGCGTCGTAGTCGCCGGTGAGCGGCGTCCGCTCCTCACCGCGCTTGGTGGCACGTCGGGGCATCCCGGCGCGAGGGTACCGTTCGGCCCCACCCACCCACGCGCGCGGACGCCTTTTCCCTATCATCGGCCGTCGTGTCCGCGACCGGCACAACGACTGACGCTGCGACGGAAGCGCCGCCTGCGGCGGCCTCCGGACCGAACGGCGGCTCCACCGACCTGCTGATCGAGGTCGACGGCAAGCTCGTCCCGAACTACGACGCGACGATCAAGCCCTTCGAGGAGGGCGACGTCGTGGCCGGCGAGGTCGTCCGGATCGATAAGGACGAGGTGCTCGTCGACATCGGCTACAAGTCGGAGGGAGTCATCCCGGCCAACGAGCTCTCGATCCGCCGCTCGGTGGATCCGGCCGAGGAGGTCTCGCTCGGCGAGCAGGTCGACGCTCTCGTCCTCACCAAGGAGGACCAGGAGGGGCGGCTGGTCCTATCAAAGAAGCGGGCCCGGTTCGAGAAGGCGTGGCGCAGGATCGAGGCCGCGGCCGAGACCGGCGAGCCGGTCGAGGGCACCGTGATCGAGGTCGTCAAGGGTGGTCTCATCCTGGACCTCGGCGTGCGCGGCTTCCTGCCGGCGTCGCTCGTCGACATCCGCCGCGTTCACAACCTCGACGAGTTCAAAGGCCAGACGCTTGAGTGCAAGGTGATCGAGCTCAACCGGTCTCGCAACAACGTCGTCCTCTCGCGCCGCGCGGTGCTCGAGGAGGAGCGCAAGGAGGTCCGCGAGCAGATCCTCGGGCGCCTCCAGCCGGGCATGGTCGTCGAGGGCAAGATCTCGAACATCGTCGACTTCGGCGCCTTCGTCGATCTCGACGGCATCGACGGCCTGATCCACATCTCCGAGCTGTCCTGGAGCCACGTCAACCACCCCTCCGAGGTGCTTTCGATCGGCGAGACCGTGCGCGTCAAGGTGCTCGACATCGACCGGGACCGCCAGCGGATCTCCCTCGGCCTCAAGCAGACCCAGGAGGATCCGTGGCAGACGGTCCTCAACGAATACAAGCCCGGCGACATCCTCGAGGGCAAGGTCACGAAGGTCGTCGCCTTCGGCGCCTTCGTCGAGATCGTCCCGGGAGTCGAGGGACTCGTCCACATCTCCGAGCTCGCCGAACATCACGTCGAGACTCCGAGCGAGGTCGTGCAGCCGGGCCAGGAGAGCTGGGTGCGGATCCTCGAGATCGACGAGGAGCGCCGACGGATCTCGCTGTCCGTGAAGCGGGCGCAGCGAAACGACAACCTGCCGCTCCGCGACCTGATCCCGCCCGAGCTCCAGCCGGACGCGCAGCCGCCCGCCGAGCCCGACGCCGGCGTCCCTGACCTCGACCTGTCCGAGGAGGTCTTCTCGGAGCCCCCTCCGGACGAGCCCGCCGCCGAGGGACCCTCCGCAGCGGACCCGCCACCGTCGGTGGCCGCGACCGATCCCGAGCCGCCTGCCGAGCAGGTCGTCGAGGAGTCGGTCGAGGAGGGCGAGCCGGTCGCGGAGGCCCAGGAGGAGCCTCCCGCCTCGAGCGAGGCCGGCGCGACGCCGGGCGCCGGCGAGGCCCCCGAGTCGAGCGGCGAAGAGCCCGACCAGGCCACCTGAGCGGCGCGCGGTGGCCGCCGCGCACGACATGCCGGTCGTCGGGCTGACCGGCGCGATCGCGGCGGGCAAGTCGACCGCCCTCGAGACGCTGGGGCGTCTCGGTGCCGCGACGCTCTCGGCTGATGCCGTGGTCCACGACCTGCTCGGCACGGAGCGCGTTCGCGACGTGCTCGTCGGACGGTGGGGGAGAGAGGTGGCTCCGGACGGCACGCTCGACCGAGCCAGGGTCGGGGAGATCGTCTTCGCCCACCCGGAGGAGCTCGACTGGCTCGAGGCGACGCTCCACCCGCTTGTCGGCGAGCGGATCATCGAGTGGCGCCGCGGGTTGGAGGCGGGGACGGAGGTCGCCGTCGTGGAGGTTCCGCTGCTGTTCGAGACCGGGATGGACGAGGTGTTCGACGCGACGATCGCGGTGGTCGCGCCCGACGACATGCGCGTCGAGCGCGCCGGAGCGCGCGGGACCGGCGACCTCGAGGCCCGCGCCGGGCGCCAGCTCTCCCAGGAGGAGAAGGCGAAACGCGCCACTCACGTCGTCTCCAACGAGGGGGACGTGGCCGCGCTCGAGCGCGAGCTGCGGCGGATCTGGCCGGAGCTCGCCGCGGCCGGAGGCGGCGAACCATGAGCCGGGCGCGGCTGCTGGTGATCCTCGGCGTGCTGGCGGCCGCGACGACTCTGATCCTCAGCCGGCTCGAGTTCTTCGAGGACGCCATCCGGGAGGTGACGCTGCCGCTGCGCCACGAGGACATCATCCGCCAGCAGGCCGAGGAGAAGAACCTCGACCCGGCGCTGATTGCGGCCGTGATCTACGCGGAGTCGCGGTTCCGCGAGCGCCAGGAGTCCGACGCCGGCGCAAGGGGGCTGATGCAGGTGACGCCGGCCACTGCCCTCGCGATCGCGCACGCTTCCGGCGGCGTGACCTTCAACGTCGACGACCTCGATGATCCGCAGATCAACATCAGCTACGGCTGCTACCACTTGCGGGCCCTGCTCGACCAGTACAACGGCAACCTGATCGCGGCGCTTGCGGCGTACAACGCCGGCAGCGGGAACGTCGACAGCTGGGGCGGGGCGGAGCTCCAGATCGAGGACATTCCCACCGGTCCGGGCCAGTTCGGTGAGACGCGTGCGTATGTGGAGGCCGTGCTCTCGAAGCGCGAGGAGTACCGCGAGAACTACGCCCACGAGCTCGGCCTCTAGGGGGCGCGGAGCGTCGTGATCGCGGCCTGGGTCCCGGCGCGTGCCGCGCTCACGGTCGCGGTCGGCCTCGTTCTCGCCGACTCCTCGGTGGTCGTTCTCGCGCTGCCCGAGATCTACCGCGAGCTCGACGTCTCGGTGAGCGCGGTGACCTGGGTGCTGATCGCCTTCAACCTCGTGCTCGCCCTGCTCGCGGTACCGGTGGCCCTCGCCTCGGGCCGCGCCGGCGCGGCGCGGATGACGGTCGGCGGCCTCATTTTGTTTGCGGCGGCGAGCCTCCTCTGCGGGCTCGCCTCGGGGATCGGGCTCCTGCTCGCGGCTCGCTGCGCACAGGCGGCCGGAGGCGCCGCCGCGGTATGCGCGGCGCTCGAGCTGCTGCCGCGCGCGGCCGGGTCGGAGGCGCGGGCGGCCCGCGACTGGGCCGCGGCGGGTGCCATTGGCGCTGCGCTCGGACCGGGAGTCGGCGGCCTGCTCACCGAGCTCGTGTCGTGGCAGTCGATCTTCCTCGTCCAGGTGCCGATCGCGCTCGCGGTCGCGACTCCGCTCGCGCCGGCGGCGCTGCGCGATCGCCCCGCCGCGGCCGTTGCCACGGGGCTGCGCCCGCATTTCGCCGCGAATGGCGCGCTCGCCCTGCTCTCAGCGGCGCTTGCGGCCGCGCTGTTCCTCCTCGTCCTGCTACTGATCGAGGGCTGGCGGCTGAGCCCGATCGCGGCCGCGGCGGCCGTCACGGTGCTGCCGATCGCATCGCTCGTCGCGACGCCGCTGAGCCGCCGCGCCGCAGCACCGCCCGCCCGCGCGGCGGCGGGCGCGATCGCGGTCGCCGGCGGTCTCGCCGGCCTGGCGCTGCTCCCCGAAGCGGCTGTGGCCTACACGTTCGGACCCCAGATCCTGATCGGGGCGGGACTTGCGTTGACCCTCGCTGCCCTCATCGAGGCGGCGCTCGCGGGCCGCTCGGCGCAGGCGATCCACGGCGGATGGACGATCGCGTCCCGCAGCGCGGGCGTCGTCGCCGGCCTCGTCGTGCTGACGCCGATCTTCACCGCGGACCTCGCCGCGGAACGAGACGACGCAGAGCAGGCGGGGACCGCTGCGCTGCTCGACTCGCAGCTCCCGCCGAGCACGAAGCTCGAGCTCGCCGCCCGGATCGCCGATCGGATCGAGGAGGAGGGCGACAAGGTCCCCGCGGTCGGCCCCGCGTTCGAGCCGCTCCCAGAGGATCCGGAGCAGCGCGCCGCGACGATCGACCTGCGGACGACGATCGAGGACGAGATCGACCGCGCCGCCACTCATGCCTTCAGCCGCTCGTTTCTGGTCTCGGCGCTCTTCGCGCTCGCTGCGCTGGTCCCGATCGCGCTCTCCCGGCGGGGGATCCAACTGTGAGCGGGCGGACGTTGATCGCCGTCTCCGCGGCGGCGTCGGCGCTCGTCGTTGTCGTCTATCTGGCGCTTGGCGGGGCCGGCTATGAGCCGACGCCCGTGGCCGACCCATGCGAGCCGCGCGCGTGGACGGCGCCGGAGGGCGTCGAGGAGACCGCGCAACAGTTCACACTGTCGGCGCTCGATGGCGCGGCCTGCGAGCTGCGCGAGACGACCGGTGCCGACGTGACCCGGGAGACGCTCGCTCTGGCGCTTGGGACGGCCGAGAGCCGCGAGCAGTTCGCCGAGGATTTCGGGATCGACGACGCGGAGTTCGAGGCCGCTGTCCGCGCCGGGCTCGCGCGAGCGATCGACGACGCGGAGGCGGCAGGGGCGCTGGACGGAACCGTCGCCGACGGGCTGCGGGTCGCTGCCGAGCACGTTCCGGTCGACGAGGCGATCGCTCTGATCGTGGACGCTCGGCAATTGTTCGAGGACGCGCAGGGCATCCTCGAGGCGCTCGGCGGCGTCTTGCCGTGACCACGGATCAGCCGGCGTTGGCATCGGCCGCGGCCGCCGCCGTTTCGCGGGCCGGAGCGAAGACGATCGTGCTTCGCCGCGCGCTCGAGCGCAGCGCCGCGTAGCCGCCGTCGAGCCGCCAAGTCGCCCGCGCGCCGGGCTCGCCAGCGAGCCCGCCCCCGAGGTAGGCGGCCGCGGCACGTGCGAACTCGGGCGCGTCGGCCGGCTTGTCCCAGCGCCAGGCGATCACGAGCGCGAGGTCGCTGCGGCATGGCGGCGGGCATCCGGCTGGCGCTGTGGCGCGCCGCCAGAGCTCATAGCGGTCCCCGTCCCAGCCCGCGGCGGCGCGCCGCGCGGCCGTCGGTGCGGCGCCCAGTTCGAGCAACTGCCGCGTGGCGAGCTCGCCGAGCACGCTGCGGTCGGCGCGCCGCCAGCCCCGGCGCTGCATCTCGGCGCCTTCGGTCCGCACCGTTGCCGGCTCCTCGCCGCGGAGTACTTGGGCGGATGAAGCACCTGTTCGGTGGTCGCGGGCGGGCGCGAGTCGAGCGCGTAGTCGACGAGCTTCCAGCCGCCTGCCAGCTCGCGAAGCGACGAGACGAAGCGGTTGCCGCCGAGGTAGGTCCAGGTGAGCTGGTCGACGAACGCCTCCGGCACGTGGCCGGTGCCGGTGTCGATCTGACCGGTCGCTGCGATCAGCGAGAGCGGGTTGAGGTACCGCGCGGCGTACTCGACCATCACGTTGGTCGCGAGGCCCTCGACCAGCGCCTGGCGGGCGAGCGCGCCATCGTCGTCGAGCCGAGTGCCCTCCGGGAGGCCGAAGCGCTGGTCCTCGAGCGCGTGATCGAGCTCGTGGGAGAGCAGGAACTCGATCAGCGTCCGGTTGACCGCGGCCGCGTCCCGGACCACGTAGAGGCGCTGGGTCTTCGTGTCGTAGGCGGCGGCCGCGAGGTCGCCGGTCGAGCGGTAGGCGGCCTCGACCTGCTCGTCGGCGCCGACGATGCCGGTGATGCGGGCCACCGCCTCGTCGGCCCCGAGACCGAGCTCCCCGCGGTGGCGTCGGAGCTCGCGCAGCCCGAGATGGTTCAGGTAATCGGCGCTCACACCTCCGGCCGCGGGAGGCGGTCGAAATGAAGGCCGCGCAGCCTCGCGACCCGATGGGCGACGCGCGGCAGGGCGGCGATGCTGACCCTGGTCACCTCGCGCGGGGTGAGGGAGCCGGATGCCGACTCGGCGGGCACGGCCTCCGCGGGGTTGCCGGCCGACGACGCGCCCGCAACCGCGAGGACGCCGGCGAGCGCCGCGAGGATCGCGAGCCCGCAGAGGAGTTGCAGCCGGGCTCTCTTCCCCCCGTCCATCCCGTCGCGAGTATGACGCCGAGTATCTTCAGGGCGGATGGCAGCCGGCTTCAAGCTCAACCCCGCCTACACACCGACGGCGGATCAGCCGGACGCGATCGGCGGCCTCGCCGAGGGGCTCCAGGCCGGCGAGAACTACCTGACGCTGCTCGGCGCTACCGGGACCGGCAAGACGTTCACGATGGCCGGGGTGATCGAGCGGGTGCAGCGGCCGGCGCTCGTGATCGCCCACAACAAGACGCTTGCCGCCCAGCTCTGCAACGAGTTCCGCGAGTTCTTCCCGGAGAACAGGGTCGAATACTTCGTCAGCTACTACGACTACTACCAGCCCGAGGCGTACGTCCCGGCGCAGGACCTGTACATCGAAAAGGACTCGGCGATCAACGACGAGATCGACCGTCTCCGGCATGCCGCGACGGCTGCGCTCCTGGCCCGCCGGGACGTCGTCATCGTCGCCTCGGTCTCCTGCATCTTCGGGATCGGGTCGCCCGAGCTCTACAACCGGATGATGCAGCTCTTCAAGGTCGGCGAGTGGATCGACCGCGACGACCTCTTCCGCAAGCTGATCGGGATGCAATACACGCGAAACGAGACGGCGCTCACCCGCGGAACCTTCCGGGCGCGCGGTGAGATGCTCGAGATCTTCCCCGCCTATGCGGAGTCGGCGTACCGGATGAACCTGTTCGGCGACGAGATCGAGTCGATCCATCACTTCGACCCACTTACCGGCGAGATCTACGACGAGATCGACCACGTCGCGGTCTGGCCGGCGAGCCACTACGTGACCGAGGAGGAGACGCTCGAGCGGGCGGTGCTCGAGATCAAGGCCGAGCTCGACGAGCGGCTCGCCTGGTTCCACGAGCGGGGCAAGGAGCTCGAGGCGCACCGGCTCCTCCAGCGCACCCAGTACGACATCGAGATGCTCAAGGAGCTGGGCTTCACATCGGGAATCGAGAACTACTCGCGGATCTTCGACGGGCGGCCGCCGGGATCGCCGCCGCACACGCTGATCGACTACTTCCCGGACGACTTCGTCGTCTTCGTCGACGAGTCGCACCAGACGGTCCCGCAGCTCGGCGGCATGTACGAGGGGGATCGCTCGCGCAAGCAGACGCTGGTCGAGTACGGCTTCCGGCTCCCGTCGGCGCTCGACAACCGGCCGCTCAAGTTCGACGAGTTCGTCGAGCGGGTCGACCAGCTCGTCATGGTCTCGGCGACGCCGGGCGAGTTCGAGCGCGGCGTCTCGAAGCGGATCGTCGAGCAGATCGTGCGTCCCACGGGGATCGTGGACCCCGAGGTCGAGGTGCGCGAGACGCGCAACCAGATCGACGACCTGATGAACGAGGTCCGCCGCCGCGTGGAGCGCTCCGAGCGGACGCTGGTCACGACGCTGACGAAGAAGATGGCGGAGGACCTGACCGGCTACCTGCTCGAACACGGATTCAAGGTCCGCTACCTGCACTCGGAGGTCGACACGCTGGAGCGGATCCAGATCATCCGCGACCTGCGCCTCGGCGAGTACGACGTGCTCGTCGGCGTCAACCTGCTGCGCGAGGGCCTCGACCTGCCCGAGGTCTCGCTGGTCGCGATCCTCGACGCCGACAAGGAGGGCTTCCTCCGCGGCGAGACGAGCCTCATCCAGACGATCGGCCGCGCCGCCCGCAACGTCGACGGGCGCGTGCTCATGTACGCGGACAAGGAAACGGAGGCGATGCGCAAGGCGATCTCCGAGACCGACCGCCGCCGCGCGATCCAGCTCGCGTACAACCACGAGCACGGGATCACGCCGGAGACCGTTCAGAAGGGGATCTCCGACATCGCCGAGTTCCTCTCGATGGAGTCGCGGGTCACCCCGGAGCGCCGGCGGCGCCGGGTGACGAGCGGCGACGGCGCGCCGATGGGCCGCACCGAGCTCGAGAAGGTGATCGTCGAGCTCGAGGAGGAGATGATCGCCTCGGCGGAGGAACTCCGGTTCGAGGAGGCGGCCCGGATCCGCGACGAGCTCAAGGAGCTCCGCCGCGACCTCGAGGCCCTGACGGCCTGAGCGCGCCGAGCCGCATCGCGATCAGCGCGACGGTCGCCGGCAGTCGACAACGAAACGCGATTTCGCCCCGGCGTGTCGCGTGGCAGGTACGCTGCTGGCCATGGACGGAGAGCAGATCGTTCGCGATGTGGCGGAGCGCGTGCGCGAGCTCGTCGGCGAGGCCGAGGAGCGCGCCGCGCGGATCGTGCGCGAGGCCGAGGAGGAGGCGCGGCGGATCAAGGAGCGCGCCGAGGCCCAGGGCCGGGAGCGGCTCGAGGAGGTGCGCCAGGCGCTCGACGAGCTTCAGGGCAAGCTCGGCGCCGGCGGGAGCTCGGCGGAGGTCGAGCCGGGGCCGGTCGTCGTGCCCGAGCCCGAGCCGCCTGCGCCCGACCCCGACCCCGCGCCGGAGCCAATCCCGGAGCCGGCGCCCGCTCCCGAGCCTGAGCCCGAGCCGGCGATCGTCCCGGAGCCCACGCCGCCCCCGGATGAGGGAACCCCTCCCGCGGCGGCGAACGGAGCCGGCGCCGCGAAGTCCTCGGACGCGACGGGCGCTCGGCTGGTCGCGATGAACATGGCCCTCGAGGGCGCGTCGCGCGAGGAGATCGAGCGCCACCTGGCGTCCAACTACGAGCTTGAGGACGCCGGCTCGATCGTCGACGGCGTGCTCGCCGCAACCGCGAAGTAATCGCCCGCAAGCTGCGCCCGGGACGCCCGCGACGGCTTCCGGACTGACTGACGGCGCCCGTACACTTGTTCGCCATGGCGGCGTCGGGCCAGATCGTGATCTCGGGTGCGCGTGCCCACAACCTGAAGGGCATCGACGTGACCCTGCCCAGGGAGGCGCTGATCGTGGTCACCGGCCTCTCGGGCTCGGGGAAGTCGAGTCTCGCCTTCGACACGATCTACGCCGAGGGCCAGCGGCGCTACGTCGAGTCGCTGTCCGCCTACGCGCGGCAGTTCCTCGGCCAGATGGAGAAGCCCGACGTCGACTCGATCGAGGGCCTCAGCCCGGCGATCTCGATCGATCAGAAGACGACCTCGCGCAATCCGCGCTCGACCGTCGGCACCGTCACCGAGATCTACGACTACCTGCGCCTGCTCTGGGCGCGGATCGGAAAGCCGCACTGCCACAACTGCGGCGAGCCGATCGCCGGCCAGTCGATCGAGCAGATCACCGACCACGTGATGACGCTCGAGGAGGGAACGCGGTTCATGGTCCTGGCTCCGGTCGTCCGCGGCCGCAAGGGCGAGTACGGGAAGCTGCTCGAGGAGATGCGGGCCCAGGGCTACGCGCGAGCGGTGATCGACGGCGAGCTTCACAGGCTTGACGATCCGATCGAGCTCGACAAGAAGTTCAAGCACGACATCTCGATCGTCGTCGACCGGCTGGTGATGAAGGAGGGGCTGCGCAAGCGGCTCGCGGAGTCGATCGAGGCGGCGAGCCAGCTGGCCGAGGGGTTGCTCGAGGTCGAGCGGCTCGATGCGGCGAGCGGGGACGAGGGCGCCGCCGAGGGGCCGGGCGCGAAGGTGCTCTCCGGCCCGAGCGCCGGCAAGCGCGGTGAGGTTCTGCTGTTCAGCGAGAAGTTCGCGTGCCTCAACTGCGGCACCTCGATGCCGGAGCTCGAGCCGCGGATCTTCTCGTTCAACTCTCCCCACGGATGCTGCCCGCGCTGCCACGGGCTCGGCTTCCAGCGAGTAATCGACCCGGAGCTGATCGTCCCGGACCCGACGCTGTCGATTTCCGAGGGGGCGCTCGAGCCGTGGACGAAGGCGGCCTCGATCTACCACCGCAGGCTGCTCGAGGCGGTCGCGGAGGCGAACGGGATCGACATCCGCATCCCATGGCGAGACCTGCCGGACGCCGACCGCGAGCTCCTGCTGGAGGGCACCGGCGACGACCGCCACTCGATCTCCTATCGCAACCGGTTCGGACGCCGGCGCCACTACACCGTCCGCTTCGACGGCATGCTTCACAGCCTCCAGCGGCGCTACGAGAACACCGACTCCGAGAACACGCGCGAGCGGGTCGAGGCGCTGATGGCGCTCCAGCCGTGTCCGGCATGCCACGGCGCCCGCCTGCGGCCGGAGAGCCTCGCGGTCACGGTCGGCGGCCTCAACATCTACGAGTACACGCAGCTCTCGGCGCGCCGGGCGCTCGAGTGGATCGAGGCGCTCGAGCTGACCGATACCGAGCGAGCGATCGCGCGCCTGGTGGTGCGGGAGATCGCCGAGCGGCTGCGGTTCCTCGACTCGGTCGGGATCGGCTACCTGTCGCTCGAGCGAAGCGCGACGACGCTCTCGGGCGGCGAGGCGCAGCGGATCAGGCTCGCGACCCAGATCGGCTCGAGCCTGGTCGGCGTCCTCTACATCCTCGACGAGCCCTCGATCGGCCTCCACCAGCGCGACAACGAGAAGCTGATCGGCACGCTCGAGCGACTCCGCGACCTCGGCAACACCGTGATCGTGGTCGAGCACGACGAGGGCACGATCCGGGCCGCGGACCACGTGGTGGACCTCGGCCCGGGGGCGGGGGAGCACGGGGGAGAGCTGGTCGCCGAGGGAACCCCCGAGGAGATCGTCGAGCAGCCCGGCTCGTTGACCGGGCAGTTCCTCGCCGGCGAGCGGACGATCGAGGTCCCGGAGGATCGCCGGACGCCGCGTGGCGAGCTCGTCGTCCGCGGCGCCCGCCAGCACAACCTCAAGGGCGTCGACGCGAGCTTTCCGCTCGGCGTGTTCTGCTCGGTCACCGGCGTGTCGGGCTCCGGCAAGTCGACGCTGGTCAATGAGATCCTCTACCGGGCGGTCGCCAACCGTCTTCACCGGGCGCGGATGCGGCCCGGCAACCACGACCGGATCGACGGCATCGAGCAGGTCGACAAGATCATCAACATCGACCAGTCGCCGATCGGCCGCACGCCGCGCTCGAACCCGGCCACCTACACCGGCGTCTTCGACCACATCCGCCAGCTCTACGCCGGCACCCGCGAGGCACGGGCGCGCGGCTACAAGCCGGGCCGGTTCAGCTTCAACGTCAAGGGCGGACGCTGCGAGGTCTGCCGCGGCGACGGCCAGATCAAGATCGAGATGCACTTCCTCCCGGACGTCTACGTCCCCTGCGAGCAGTGTCACGGCCGCCGCTACAACCGCGAGACGCTCGAGGTCCGGTTCAAGGGCAAGTCGATCGCCGACGTGCTCGAGATGTCGGTGGGCGAGGCGGTGGAGTTCTTCTCCGCGATCCCCAAGATCAAGCGGCGGTTGCAGACCCTCCACGACGTCGGGCTCGACTACATCCGCCTCGGGCAGCCGGCGACCCAGCTCTCGGGCGGCGAGGCGCAGCGCGTGAAGCTCGCGACCGAGCTCTCCAAGATCGCGACGGGCGCCACGCTCTACATCCTCGACGAGCCGACCACGGGCCTCCACTTCGCCGATGTCGAGCGCCTGCTCGAGGTGCTCGACCGCCTGGTGGAGCAGGGCAACACCGTGGTCGTGATCGAGCACAACCTCGACGTGATCAAGTCCGCCGACCACCTGATCGACCTCGGTCCGGAGGGCGGCGAGGCGGGCGGAGAGATCATTGTCGCCGGCACCCCGGAGCAGGTCGCCGGATCGCCGACGTCCTACACGGGCCGCTTCCTCCGCGGCCTCGTCGAGGCCGAGGAGCCGGCGCCGAAGCCGCGGCGGGCGCGCCGCGCCGCCGAGCCCGTCGCCGCCTGACCGGGTGGTCTAGCTTGGCGGCGCGCCGCCGCCGAGCTCGGCGGCGAGCCGATCGAGACTCCCGTCGACCTGCTCGCTCACCGGGATCTCCCGCGTCCCCTCGAGGCGGAGCGTGGCGTTCGCGTCGATCCCCTTCTTCGCCGGCTCGATTCGGACCGTGTCGGGGGACCATTTCGCGACGGGCTCGGGCCAGACGGTCACGTAGTACTCCTCGTCGGAGCCCTCGCCGTGGGTGACTCCCCTGGCCTTGAATGCTGCGACGACGCCGGGGGTGACGGCGAGAACGAACGTGCGCGGCAGCTCCTTGGCCGCTCGTGGCTTGAGCAGCGAGACGAGGCCGTGCCCCATCATCGCCGACGCCATCGAAGGCGAATGCCCCTGGCGCAGCACCGCCGCCGCCGTCACCTGCTCGGACAGCCAGCCCGCGTCGTCCAGGGCCCGGATGAGGTCATCGGGTCGGTCGATGAGCGGCTTGATCCGCTCCGCCAATCAGACCGCCCCCGTGCCGAAGCCGTCGGTGCACTTCGCGAAGTCCCGTTCGCTTCCGTCGAACATCCCCGTCTCGACTCCTCAGTCCGTTGAGCGGTGGCGGTGCGACCCTACTGCACCGTCTGACAGGCTGCCGACGATGGGCGAGCTCGCCGAGTGGCGCACCTGGTGGGTGAAGCGGCGCTGGTACGACCGCAACCGGCGCCTGCGGCGCCGCTGGCGGATCAACCGGCACGCGGCACGCGGAGGCTTCTACGTCAGGTATCCGATCGAGGGCGAGGCGCTCGAGGCGCTGGACGAGCACCGCCTGGAGATCGGGGCGGGCACCGTGCTCGAGCCCGGCTGCTGGCTGACGCTCGACGCGCGCGCCCGGATCAGCATCGGTGAGGGCTGCTTTCTCAATCGCGGCACGATGCTCGCGGCGCTCGAGCGGATCGAGATCGGCGACCACGTGATGTTCGCGAACGGCTGTTTCGTCGGCGATGCCGACCACCGCCACGACGATCCCGAGCTCCCGGTCCCCTGGCAGGGCTTCGTCCCGCGCGGCCCCGTGAGGATCGGCTCAAACGTCTGGTTCGGCGTGAACTGCGTGGTCACCGGTGGGGTCGAGATCGGCGACCGCGCCGTCATCGGCGCGAACTCGGTCGTCACCGAGGACGTGCCGCCGGCGACGATCGCCGCCGGGGCCCCTGCGCGCGTGATCCGCGAGATCGAGTTCTGCCGCGGCGACGGCGGGTAGCCTCGCCTGCCGTGCGGCTCCTTCTCGCAGCCGGCGTTGTGGTCAGCGCGCTCCTGGCGGGCTGCGGCTCCGACGGCGACGAGGCGGCAAAGATCGCGACGACCGTGACGGTGCCGACCGGCGGCGAGACGGCGACCGCGACCGAGACCAACGCCGACGAGCCCCAGGCGGCGCCGGCGGCCGGCGCGGGGGCCCCGCAGCCCGGCGCCGGCGCCGGCGCGCGGAGCCCGCTCGCCGCGGCGGAGGTCGTGCTGACCGCGGATGGGACCGTCGAGGAGGCCTGCGGCAGCTTCGTGACCGCGGCGTTCATCCGCACCTCCTACGGCGGCGAGCAGAACTGCATCGCGGCGCGTCGAGGCCAAGCGCTCGCGCGCTCGATCGCGTTCGCGCCCGGCACGACGGAGAACCCGGACCAGCTCGTCGTCGTGCCGGACGGCGGGCCTTACGACGGCCACAGGGTCGAGGTCGACGTCGCGGAGCAGGACGGCACCTTCCGCGTCGATCGGCTCGTCGCCCACGTGCCCGCGGGCCCGTGAGCCCGCGTCGCGGCACCTACTCGCTCGTCGCCCGCGATCCCGCGAGCGGCGAGCTCGGCGTCGCGGTCCAGTCGCACTGGTTCTCGGTCGGCTCGATCGTGAGCTGGGCGCGGGCCGGGATCGGCGCCGTTGCGACGCAGTCGATCGCGGAGCCCGCCTATGGGCCCCGGCTGCTCGATCGCCTGGAGGCCGGGGAGGGGCCGGTCGAGGCGCTCGCGACCGAGCTCGAGGGCGACGAGCTCGCCCGCTTCCGCCAGGTCGCCGTCGTGGATGCGCGCGGGGCGGTCGCCGCGCACACCGGCCGCGGCTGCATTCCTTACGCAGGTGACGTCGGCGGCGACGGTTTCAGCGCCCAGGCGAACATGATGTCGACCGCCGACGTGTGGCCGGCGATGGCGTCCGTCTTCGAGGCGGCCGAGGGTCAGTTGGCGCGCCGGCTGCTGGCGGGGCTCGCCGCCGGCGAGGCCGCCGGCGGCGACATCCGGGGCCGCCAGTCGGCGGCGCTCCTCGTCGTCGCCGCCGAGGGCGAGCCGTGGCGGGCGAACGTCGAGCTGCGGGTCGAGGACCATGTCGACCCGCTCGGCGAGCTCCGGCGCCTGCTCGACCTCCACGAGGCGTACGCGCTCGCCGATCGAGCCGACACGCTCGCCGGCGAGGGACGGCATGAGCTCGCGGCGCGGATCTACCGGCGCGCGGCTGAGGCGGCTCCCGCCAACGTCGAGCTCAGCTTCTGGGCCGGGCTCGGCATCGCCGCGTCCGGTGACGTCGCCGTGGGCGCCGAGCGGGTCGCGGCCGCACTCGCGGCGCACGAGGGCTGGCGGGAGCTCCTCGCCCGGCTCGATCCGGAGATCGCGCCCGGCTCCGAGGCGGTGCGGGAGGCGCTCGGCGTCAGTCGATCACCTGGATGACGATCGTCCGCTCGCGCGCGCGGTCGTCGAAGTCGAGCAGCACGAGCTGCTGCCAGGTCCCGAGTGCGAGGCGGCCGCCGCTGACCGGTACGACCTCGGACGGCCCGACGATCGAGGCCCGCTGGTGGGCGTGGCTGTTGCTGTCGTGGTTGAGGCGGTTGTGCTCGTAATCGCCGCGCTGGGGGATGAGGCGCTCGAGCGCCACCTGGAGGTCGTGGACTCCGCCCGGCTCGTGCTCCATCGTCGTCACCGCCGCGGTCGAGCCGCGCACGAACGCGCTCGCCTGACCTTCGGCGACGCCGCTCTCGGCCACCGCGCGCGAGACCTCGCCGGTGATGTCGATGACGTCGGTGTCGCCGCGGGTTGAGACGCGGATCTCGCTCGTGCGAACGCTCACGCCGGCACCGTAGTACGCCTCAGATTTCAGTTGCGGACCAGTCACCCCCGAACGGGTCGGCTCCGGCGAGGCTCTGCTGCTCCATGTACCGGCGAAACGCCTCCAGCTCCTCGGCCTCGATCGCGTAGGTGTGCTCGGGCGCCGGGAAGGAGCGGCTGCGGACCTCGCTCGCGTACTGGGTGACGGCCCGCGTCATCTCGTCGCGCAGGTTGGCGTAGCGCTTCACGAACTTCGGCTTGTGACCGCCGTAGATCCCGAGCAGGTCGTGCCAGACGAGCACCTGCCCGTCGGTCGCCGCGCCCGCTCCGATCCCGATCACGGGAACGCCGAGCTTCGGGACCAGGACCTCGCTGATCTCGGCCGGAATCGCCTCGAAGACGATCGCGAAGCAGCCGGCGGCCTCGAGCGCCAGCGCCTCCTCGGCGATCTGCGTCGCGCCATCCGCGGTCTTGCCCTGGGCCTTGAAGCCGCCGAGCGCCGTCGCCGTCTGCGGCGTCAGGCCCACATGCCCCATCACCGGGATCCCGGCGCGGATGATCGCGCGGGCGCGCTCGACGGACATCCCGCCGCGCTCGAGCTTGACGACGTCGCAGCCGGCCTCCTTCACGTAGCGGGTCGCGTTCTCGATCGCCTGTTCGTTCGAGCGCTCGTAGCTTCCGAATGGCAGGTCGCCGACCAGGAGCGGCGTTCGCATGCCGCGCCGCACGGCGCGCGCGAGGACCAACATCTCGTCCATGCTCACCGGCGTCGTCGAGGAGTGGCCGAGCATCGTCATCGCCGCCGTGTCCCCGACGAGCACCAGGTCGACGCTCGCCGCCTCGGCGATTTCCGCCGAGGGGAAGTCGTAGGCCGTCACCATCACGATCGGCTCGGAGCCGAGCTTCATCTCCGCGAGCCGCGGAAGCGTCATTTTCGGAATCTGTCTCTGCATTCGTTTCCTCTCTAGGTGTCCCGCGCGGTACCCGCGAGCCCTCCGATCACCACGTTGTCGATCAACCGCGCGCGGCCGATGCGAGCGGCGACGGCGACCAGCACCGGCCTGCCGTCGAAACTCTCTGCCGCGCTCAGGTCCTCGGCGTCGCGCGCCTCCAGGTACTCGGGCTCGATTCCCGCCGCATCGAGCTCCGCTCGCGCCGCCGCCAGCGCCTCGGCCGTCGAGCGGGCGCCCTCCTCCGCTGCGCGCGCCGCCGCGCCGAGTGCGCGGTTGAGCGCGGCGGCGCGCTCGCGCTCGGCCGCGTCGAGGTACGCGTTCCGCGAGCTCAGCGCCAGCCCGCTCTCCTCGCGCACCGTGGGCACGACGACGATCTCGACCGGGAATTCGAGGTCGCGGGCCCTCCGCCTGCTTATCGCCCCCTGCTGGCCGTCCTGCTGCCCGACGAAGGCGATATCCGGCCCGACCGCGCGGAAGAGCTTCGCGACGACGGTCGTCACGCCCCGGAAATGGCTCGGGCCGCGGCGCTGCCGATCCCCGTCGAGCACCCGGACCATGTCCCCGGTCACCTCGACGAAGGTCGAGAAGCCCTGCGGATACACCTCGTCCGCACTGGGCGCGTAGGCGACGTCGACGCCGGCGCGCTCCGCCAGCTCGAGGTCGCGGCGCTCGTCGCGCGGATACGCGTCGAGGTCCTCGCCGGGCCCGAACTGCGTCGGGTTCACGAACACGCTCATGACGACCACCTCGCAGCGCTCGCGGGCGGCGGCGAGGAGCGCCAGGTGCCCGTCGTGGAGCGCGCCCATCGTCGGCACGAAGCCGACCGACCGGCCGGGCAGGCGCTCCGGCGCAAGCGCGGCGCGCAGCTCGGCCTTCGTCCGCACGACCCTCACGGCGCCACCTCGCGGGCGCGCTCGGCCAGCGCCTCATAAAGCGGCACGAGCTCGGGCGCGGTTTCGCGCAGCGCCTCGAGGTGGCGTGCGACGGTCGCCTCGTCGCCGCGCGCGATCGGGCCCGTGAGCGCCCCGGCGCCGCGGTCCGCCCAGTTCGCGGCGGTGCGAAGGACGAGCGGCGCGAGCAGCTCCCGCCCCGCGTCGAGCCCGATCGATTCGAGCAGCTCGGCGGCCGACTCCTCGAGCGCGACGAGGAGGTTCGAGGCCATGCTCGCGGCCGCGTGATAGCCGGCGCGCCGCTCCTCGGGCACCTCGAACGGGCGCATCCCGAGGCGCACGGCGAGGCCGCGCGCGAGCTCGAGCGCCGCCTGGCTCGATCCTGCGATCGCCGCCGGGCAGCCGGTGAAGTCGGCGCTCGAGTCCGGGATCGTCTGGAGTGGGTGAAGGGAGAAGAGCTCGGCGCCTGCGTCGCCCAGCGGCTGGAGCGCCGCGAGCGTGGTGGCGCCGCTCGTGTGGCCGGCGAAGCGAGGAGGCGGCTCCGCGCTCGCCAGGCCGGCGGCGACCTTCTGGATCGCGTCATCCGGGACGCAGAGCAGCGCCACGGCGGCGTCGCGGGTGGCCCCGAGGGCGTCGTCGCGTCCGGCGAGCCGTGCGGGGAGCCCGGAAGCGGTGGCCGCGGCGGCGATCGAGCCGCCCATGCGCCCGGCGCCGACGATCGCCAACGACGGCAGCTCGGCTGCAGGGGTCGGGAGGTCCCGTTCCAGTTCCCTCATCGAGATACCAGACGGCGTGTCGAAATCGCTTCTTCCGGTTTGCCGGCTTCGCCGGCCGTCCCCGCCCGAAGCATCGGGTCGCGGCGTGCCGCGGATGTTAGCGGCGGCCTGGCCACCGGTTTCCGGGTCGCGCCGGGTTACCATCGGCCGCGTGCCGATCTACGAGTTCCGGTGCGAGGCCTGCGGCGAGCGGTTCGAGGCGCTGGTCGCGGCCGGGACGGATTCGGTCGAGTGCCGGCGTTGCGGTTCCGGACGGACGGCGCGCGTGCTCTCCGCGCAGGCGCCGCCGATGCACATTGTGAAGACGCCCGGCGACACGCGAAAGCAGGAGGTAAAGAACGCGCAGCTGCGCGAGCGCACGAGGGCGGAGTTCACGTCGGCGCGCCGGCGGGCCCGCGAGCGGCGGCCGAAGGGTGGGTCAGGAGGGTGAGCGACAGCTCCGACGTGCGGCGCGAGAGGCTGATCCAGCTCTACCGCGACGTCTCGACCTGCACGCGCTGCCGCCTTAACGAGACGCGGACCAGGGCCGTCTTCGGTTCCGGCAACGCGAACGCGGACCTGATGTTCGTCGGCGAGGCGCCCGGCGCCGAGGAGGACCGCCAGGGCCTGCCGTTCGTGGGGCGCGCCGGGCAGCTCCTCAACCAGCTCCTGGCCGAGATCGGGATGAGGCGCGAGGACGTCTTCATCGCGAACACCCTGAAGAGCAGGCCGCCGGGCAACCGCGATCCGCAGCCGGACGAGATCGAGGCCTGCTGGCCGTACCTGGAGAGCCAGATCCAGCTCATCGAGCCGCGCGTGGTCGCGACCCTCGGCAACTTCGCGACCAAGAAGCTCACCGGCAGCCCGACGGGGATCACGCGCTGCTGCGGCACCCCCCAGGTCCACGAGCTGGCCGGCCGCACCGTCTTCATCTATCCGCTCTTCCATCCGGCGGCGGCGCTGAGGACGCCCTCGGTCCTCGAGCGGCTGCGCGAGGACTTCTCGCGGATCCCCGCGCTGCTCGCCGAGCCGCTCCCGGACGAGCAGGAGGCGCTCCAGATCGAGGACGCCGAGGACCACGCCGTGCCGGCCGACCAGCTCGACCTGTTCGCTTGAGCCTCGAGGTGACCGACGCGCCGGCGGCCACCGAGGCGCTGGGGGCGCGGATCGCGGCCGGCCTCGAGCCCGGCGACATCGTGCTCATCGCGGGCGAGCTCGGCAGCGGCAAGACGACGCTGGTGCGGGGGGCATGCCGGGAGCTCGGCGTGACCGAGCCCGTGGTCTCACCGACCTTCACGATCGGCCGGCGCTACCGCGGCCGCATCCCGGTGTCGCACCTCGACCTCTACCGGCTCGTCGACCTCGCCGGCGAGGAGCCGGGGATGCTCGACGACTACCTCACGCCCGATGCGATCTCGTTCGTCGAGTGGCCGGAGGTCGCGGTCGACGCGCCGCTCCCGGAGGGCGTGGCGGTCGCGCTGCGGATCGAGCTCCGCCACGCCGGCGGCGACCGGCGCGAAGTCGAGATCGTCGCCCCGGCCGCCGCGGAGTCGGCGCCTCTCTAGCCGCCGTCCTGCGAGTCCTGCGTCGCCTCGTCGACCTGGTCCTCGATCTCGTTCTGAAGGTCCTCCGCCTGCTGCTGGACGTCCTGGCTCGCCTCGTCAGCCTGCTCCTGGACGGTGCTCTGGATCTCCTCGGCGCTCTCCTGCGCCTCGTTGACAGCGTCGTTTACCTGGTCCTCCCTCGAATCGCCGCAGCCGGACGTGACCGCGCCCGTGGCAGCGATCGCGAGCACTCCCAATCCTGAGAGCGCCCGGCGTCGATCGAGTCTGATCATCAAGGTCCTTCCTGAATCGTGGGCGAGGTGCGCAGCGTACCCTCGGGCATGTGAGCGCGCAGGATCCCGGCGTCGTGCTCGGCGTCGACACCGCGACCGACGTCGCCGCCGTCGCCGCAACGCGCGGCGAGGAGGTCGTGCACGAGTCGTGGGCGGAGCCGGAGCCCGGCGGCCGGCCCCGGCACGCGGCGACCCTACTCGAGTCGGTCGAGGCGGCGGCGCAGGCGGCGGGTGGCTGGGAGACCGTGAGACTGCTCGCCGTGGGCGTCGGACCGGGCACCTTCACCGGGCTGCGGATCGGGATCGCGACCGTGCGCGGGCTCGCGCAGGGACGGGGGTTGGAGGTGGCGCCGGTCGTCTCCCTCGACGCGCTCGCCCGCGGGATCTCCGAGTCGGACGGCGGCGGCGACCGCGCGCGCCTGCCGCTCATCGACGCCCGCCGCGGCGAGGTGTTCGCGGCGCTCAGCGACGGCGTCGCCGACGGCTGGCAGCCGATGGTGATCGGCACCGACGAGCTCGCCGCGCGGGTCGCGGCGCTGTCCGCCACCCCACTGGCGGCCGGGGACGGCTCGCTACGATTCCGGGCACAGCTCGAGGCCGCAGGGATCGAAGTCCTTCCCGACGCGGATCCGGCTCACCGGCTGGCGGCGCGCCACGTCTGCGCGCTAGGCGGCAAGGTCGAGCCGGGGCGGCCGGAGGCGGTGACGCCCATGTACCTGAGAAGGCCCGATGCAGAGGTCTGGCGTGAGCAACGAGACCCCGACTCCTAGCGCCACCGCGCTCGAACCCGAGCGCGGGGCCGCCGCCGAGCTCGACGTCCGCCCCCTGGTCTACGGCGATCTGCCCGCGGTGCTGGCGATCGAGCGGCGCGCGTTCAAGACGCCCTGGTCGCTCGCGATGTTCGTGCTCGAGCTCTCGAAGCCATCGGGGATCTGCCTCGGGATCACCGACCGCGACGAGTTGGTCGGGTACCTCGTCTGCTCGCGCTACGCGGACGTCTGGCACCTGATGAACATCGCGGTCGACCCCGACCGGCGCCGCGAGGGCATCGCGACGCGCCTGATGAGGGAGCTGTTCGATGCGGCCGGTCCGGGCGCGCGGTTCACGCTCGAGGTGCGAACCTCGAACCGCGGCGCGATCACGATGTACGACCGGTTCGGGTTCCGGCGCGCGGGCCGCCGGCGCCGCTACTACCACGACAACGGCGAGGACGCCCTCATCATGTGGCTCGAGCTGCCCAGCGCCGGCGCTGCGGACGCCGGGTGAGCATCCTCGCGATAGAGACCTCCTGCGACGACACCTGCGCCGCGGTCGTCGACGGCGCCCTGGTGCTCTCGAACGTGATCTCCTCGCAGGCGGACGCGCACGCGCGCTTCGGTGGCGTCGTCCCGGAGGTCGCCTCGCGCCACCACCTCGAGCTCGTGAATCCGATCGTCGACGCGGCGCTGGCCGATGCCGGCGCCGAGCTCGGCGACGTCGAGTCGATGGCGGTCACGCGCGGGCCGGGCCTGATCGGGGCCCTGCTGGTGGGGGTCAGCACCGCGAAGGCGCTCGCCGCCGCCGCGCGCATGCCACTCGCCGGAATCGACCACCTTCACGGCCACGTCGCCGCCAACTTCCTCGAGCCCGATCCGCTCGAGCCGCCCTTTCTGTGCCTGATCGCAAGCGGCGGCCACACGCTGCTCGCCGGCGTCACCTCCCACGACTCATACGAGGTGCTCGGCCAGACGCTCGACGATGCGGCGGGGGAGGCGCTCGACAAGGGTGCGCGGCTGCTCGGTCTCGGCTACCCCGGCGGCCCGGCGATTCAGCGCGAGGCGCAGAACGGTGACCCCGAGGCGTTCGAGTTCCCGATCGCGATGCGCGACGACCCCAGCCTTGACTTCAGCTTCAGCGGCCTGAAGACGGCGCTTCTCTACACGGTGCGCGACCTGGGCGAGGAGCGGGCGCGCGAGCTCCGTGCCGACCTCGCGGCGAGCTACCAGGCCGCCGTCGTCGACCAGCTCGTGGTCAAGCTGAGGCGCGCCGCGCGCGGGGGGAGCAAGCGCCGCAAGCTGCCGGGCGGCGGCTGGCGAGCCGTCGCCCTCGGCGGCGGCGTGGCGGCCAACTCGCTGCTTCGCGACCGCGTCGCGGGGCTCTGCGAGCGCGAGGACCTCGAGCTGAAGCTCGTCCCGCTGGAGCTCTGCACCGACAACGCGGCGATGATCGCGTCGGCGGCCCGGTACGTCGAGGCGGTCCCGTATCCGCGCTACCTCGACTGGGACGCGCGGGCGTGAGCCGCGGTTCGCCGCTCCCGGTGAAGCTCTACGGACGGCCGGGGTGCCACCTCTGCGACGAGGCGCGCGAGGCGATCCACGAGCTCGGTGCGAGCCGCTCGATCGAGCTCCGCGAGGTCGACATCGAATCCGACGACGGCCTGCTCGCGACCTATCTGGAGCGGATCCCGGTGGTCGAGGTCGCCGGCCGCGAAGTCTCGGAGCTCGTCTTCGACCGCGACGCGTTCGCGCGCGCGCTTCATACTGTCGAGCCGTGAGCGACCCGCCGGTGAGCGAACGGACCGCCGCGCAGGCGGAGACCGCGGGGGGACTCGGCGACGTCGATCGGCTCTCGCTCGGCGTCGCGGCGCGCCTCTCGCGTTACCTGCAGGTGCTGATCCAGGCGCGGAAGATGGGCCGGGAGACGATCTCCTCGCAGGAGCTCGCCGAGTACACGCACATCAACTCGACCCAGATCCGCCGCGACCTCTCTGGGTTCGGCAAGTTCGGCAAGCGCGGCGTCGGCTACCGGGTCGACTCGCTGGTCTCGGAGATCCGGAAGATCCTCCACACCTCCGGGCAGCACAACATCGCGCTGTTCGGCGCCGGCCACCTGGGGCAGGCGATCGCGAGCTCGGACATCTTCGCCGACCACGGCTTCCGGATCGTGGCGATCTTCGACGCCGACCCGGCGCTGGTCGGCGAGTCGTTCGGCGGCGTCCCGGTGCGCCCGCTCGACGACCTCGAGGGAGTCGTCCGGACGGAGGAGGTGGTGGTCGGGGTGCTGGCGGTGCCGGCGAACGCGGCTCAGGACGTCGCCGACCAGCTCGTCGAGGCCGGCGTCAAGATCATCTTCAACTACTCCGAGCAGCTCCTCCAGGTGCCGCCCGAGGTCACCGTCCACACCTCGAGCCCCGCGGTCGACCTGCTCTACGCGCTCTACTTCTACCTCGCCTGACCTTGGCCGCGGGCAGGACCGAGCCCACCCTCGACCTCGAGCGGACGCGCGAGATCTTCGCCGCCTCCGAGGACTTCACGATCGGCCTCGAGGAGGAGTTCGCGATCGTGGACCCGCACAGCCTCGAGCTCGTCCACCGCTTCGAGGAGCTGTTCGAGAGCTGTCGCGAGGATCCGCGCCTCGCCGCCTCGGTCGCCGGCGAGCTGATCGACACCGAGATCGAGATCCGGTCGGGCCGCGCGGCGACCTTCGCCGAGGCGCGCTCGCTCCAGGTCGAGCACCGCGCGCGGTTGTTCGAGCGCGCCGAGTCTTTGGGGATCGGGCTCGCGGCCATGGGCACGCACCCGTGGGCGAGCTATCTGGACCAGCGGATCATCGAGACCGAGCACTACCGGCGGCTGCGCGAGGAGCTGCGCTGGGTCGCGCAGCGCAACAACACGTGGAGCCTCCATGTCCACGTCGGGATCCGCGACGCGGATCGGGCGATCGCCGTCTGCGACCGCCTCCGCGAGGTGCTGCCGCCGCTGCTCGCGCTGTCGGCGAACTCGCCCTTTCTCGACGGCCATGACACCGGCCTCGCCTCGGTTCGCACCGAGATCTTCACCCGCACGTTCCCGCGCTGCGGCGTTCACGAGCCGTTTCGGGACTGGCGCACCTATGCCGACTTCATCGGCCTGCTGACGCGGACGGGGGCGATCGTCGAGGCGACGCAGCTCTGGTGGAGCGTCCGGCCTCACCACTCCTTCGGCACGGTCGAGCTGCGGATCTGCGACGCGCAGACGAGCGGCGGCGACTCGTTCAACCTCGCGGCGCTGATCACGGCCTGCATCGCGCAGTCCGCGCTCGACTACGACGAGGGGCGCCTCTCAGGTCCGCTCGGGCACCGCGAGATCGAGGAGAACCTGTGGCGCGCGATCCGCTGGGGGCTCGACGGCACCCAGATCGACTTCGCGGCCGGCGAGGTGATCACCACGCGCGCGGCGATCGAGCGCCTCCTTGCATGGACGGCTCCGGCGCGCGGGCAGCTTGGGCTCGAGTTCGAGCTGCCCGAGGAGAACGGGACCCAGCGGATGCGGGCGGCGCTCGAGGAGGGGACGCCGCTCGCGGACGTATACCGGGCGGCGGTCGACGAGACGCGACGCACCTACGCCCCCGACCTCGTCGCCGGCTGAACTAGGCTTGAGGTGATGAGCGCAGAGGAGCAGAGCGGCGGGCCGGCCGGCCCAGGCGGCGCCGAGCAGGAGGAGCTTCAGCGCCGGCTCGAGGAGCAGGTGCGAAAGCTCCGCGTCCAAGACCTCCTGCTCGAGAGCGCCGTCAGCGTCCTCAACCTCTCGGCGCGGCGGATCACCAAGGAGGACGAGCGCGACCTCGAGCAGGGCCGCATCGGGATCGAGGCCGTCCGCGCCCTTCTCGACCTGGTCGAGCCCGAGCCGCGCGAGCAGCTCCGCGAGGCGCTCTCGCAGGTGCAGGTGCTCTACGCGCGCGAGGCAGGAGGCGGTGGCGGAGAGGCCGAGGCGGCGCCGGAGGAGAAGCCCGAGAGCGGCGGCGCCGAGCAGCCGAAGGCCCCGCGCCCGTCGGGTCTCTGGACGCCTCCCGGCAGCTCATAAACCGGGTCACCTCGTTACACTGCGCGCGCCTCGCGGCCGGAACGCCTCCGCCCGCTTCTGACTGATAAGCCCCTGACGGAGGACCTCTCTTGACCGACTTCCTGACCGATTACGGCGTCGTCATCGCGCTCGTCTGCGCCGGCGCCGCCGTGCTGTACGGCGCCCTGGTCACGCAGCGCCTGCTCGGCCGCTCCGCCGGCAACGAGCGGATGCAGGAGATCTCCGGTGCCGTGCAGGAGGGGGCCAAGGCCTACCTCAACCGGCAGTACACGATCATCGCGATCGTCGCGCTGCCGCTGGCCATCCTGATCGCGATCCTCCAGGACGTCACGACGGGAATCGGCTTCGTGCTCGGCGGTGCGCTGTCGGGCGCCGCGGGCTTCATCGGCATGAACCTCTCGGTGCGCGCGAACGCGCGGGTCGCCGAGGCGGCGCGCGGCGGAGTGCCGCCGGCGCTCGACGTCGCCTTCAAGGGCGGCTCGGTCACCGGCCTGCTCGTCGTCGGCATGGCGCTGCTCGGCGTCGCCGGCTACTTCGGGATCCTGGTGATCGCCGACGAAACCGACAAGGAGGCCGTCGACGCGCTGATCGGGCTCGGGTTCGGCGGCTCGCTGATCTCCGTGTTCGCGCGGCTCGGCGGCGGCATCTTCACGAAGGCAGCCGACGTCGGCGCCGACCTCGTCGGCAAGGTCGAGGCCGGCATCCCCGAGGACGACCCACGGAATCCGGCCGTGATCGCGGACAACGTCGGCGACAACGTCGGCGACTGCGCCGGGATGGCGGCGGACCTGTTCGAGACCTACGCGGTCACGTCGGTCGCCGTGATGCTGCTTGGCGTGCTCACGTTCACGGGCGACTTCACGCGGGAGGCGGCGATCTACCCGCTCGTGCTCGGCGGCGCCGCGATCCTCGCCTCGATCGTCGGCGCGCTCGCGGTGCGCACGACGACCGACAGGGTCGAGGGGGCGCTCTACCGCGGCCTGATCATCTCGGCCGTGATCTCGGCGGCGCTGTTCTACCCGATCACCGAGTGGCTGATGAGCGACCCGCTCTCGCTTGGGGTCGGCGATCCGGGCAGCTCGCTGTTCGGGACGTCGGTCGGCGAGCTGTGGCTCTGCGGCCTCATCGGGCTCGTCGTCACCGGCGGCCTCTTCGTGATCACCGACTACTACACCTCGACGCGCTTCCGGCCGGTGAAGACGATCAGCCAGGCGTCGATCACGGGCCACGCGACGAACATCATCCAGGGGCTCGCCCAGGGCTTTCAGTCGGCGGTCGCCCCGGCGCTGTTGATCGCGCTCGCGATCTTCGGCGCCAACGAGCTCGCGGGCATCTACGGGATCGGGATCGCCGTGATGGCGCAGCTCTCGCTGTGCGGCCTGATCGTCGCGCTCGACGCCTTCGGCCCGATCACCGACAACGCGGGCGGAATCGCCGAGATGGCCGAGCTGCCGGAGGACGTCCGCAACGTGACCGACCCGCTCGACGCGGTGGGCAACACGACCAAGGCGGTCACCAAGGGCTATGCGATCGGCTCCGCGGCGCTCGCCGCCCTCGTGCTCTTCAACGCCTTCGAGATCGAGCTTGGCGCCGAGGAGGGCGGCGGCGACCTCGTCTTCTCGATCGCCGACCCGGCGGTGCTGATCGGGCTCCTCGTCGGCGGCATGATGGTCTACCTGTTCGCGGCGTTCGCGATCGAGGCCGTGGGCCGCGCCGGTGGCCAGGTCGTCGAGCAGGTCCGCAAGCAGTTCCGCGAACGGCCCGGGATCATGGAGGGAACGGAGAAACCCGAGTACGGGACCACCGTCAGCATCGTCACCGCGGCGGCGCAGCGCGAGATGATCGCGCCGTCGCTGATCCCGATCGTCGTCCCCGTGATCGTCGGGATCATCAGCGCCAAGGCGCTCGGCGGCCTGCTGATCGGGGTGATCGTCGTCGGACTCTTCATGGCGCTCTCGATGACCGCCGGCGGCGGCGCCTGGGACAACGCGAAGAAGCTGATCGAGGACGGCGCCTTCGGCGGCAAGGGATCCGAGGCGCACGCCGCCTCGGTCACCGGCGACACCGTGGGCGACCCCTACAAAGACACCGCCGGCCCGGCGATCAACCCGATGATCAAGGTCGCGAACATCGTCGCGATCCTGATCATCCCGATCGTCCACCTCTAGGCGCCGCCGGCCACGATCTGGTACGAGGCGGGCATGGAGAGCCGTGCCCGCCTCGATCCCGCCGTCTTCAACCTGCCGGTCGGCCGCCTGCGCCGCGGCTATTACAGCGACGCCTACTTCAACTACACGAAGGAGCTCCTGGAGGCCGACGAACGGCATCCCGGGGTGCTGATGCAGGTGTTCCAGAAGAAGGAGTCGATCCTGGGCGGGATCGACGAGGCGATCGCGGTGCTGAAGCTGGGCTCGGGCGCCGAGGGCGAGGGCGGCGAGTGGCGCGACGGCTGGGAGGAGCTCGAGGTCAGGGCGCTCCACGACGGCGACCCGATCGAGGCGCGCGAGACGGTGATGACGATTGAGGGCGACTACTCGCTGTTCGCGCACCTGGAGACGGTCTACCTGGGCTGCCTCGCACGGCGTTCGCTGGTGATGCGGAACGTGCGCGCGGTTGTCGATGCCGCCGCCGGCAAGCCGATCCTCTTCTTCCCGGCGCGCCACGACCACTGGCTCGTGCAGACCGGCGACGGGTGGTCGGCTCACATCGCAGGCGCGATCGGGGTCTCGACCGACGCTCAGGCCTCGTGGTGGGGAGGGCGCGGGGTCGGGACGGTGCCGCACGGGCTGATCGCGGCCTACGGGGGCGACACGGTGGCCGCGGCGAGCGCCTTCGCCGACCGCTTCGCGGACGAGATGAACGTCACCGTCCTCGTCGACTTCGAAAACGACTCAGCGCGCACCGCGGTGGAGGTCGCCGACGCCCTCGGTGAGCAGCTCTGGGGCGTCCGCCTCGACACCTCCGAGGCGCTGGTCGACCGCGGGATCGAGCAGCTCGGCGAGCGCGCGGGCCGGGGTGTCAGCATCCCCCTGGCGGAGCACGTGCGCGAGCGCCTCGACGCCGCCGGCCACGAGCGCGTGAAGATCGTCGTCTCGGGGGGGTTCGACGCCGAGAAGATCACCCGCTTCGAGGAGGCCGGCGCGCCGGTGGACTCCTACGGCGTCGGCTCCTCGCTGATCCGCGGCGAGAACGACTTCACCGCCGACGTCGTCCGGGTCGAGGGCCGCCCGTGCGCCAAGGTCGGGCGCGAGGAGCGGCCCAATCCGCGGCTCGAGCGGGTTGCCTAGCCGCGCTCGATGAGCTCGACCCGGTAGTCGTCCGGGTCGCGCACGAAGCAGATCCGCGAGCCGCCCTCGCGGACGCGGTAGGGCGGCTTCTCCGGCTCGATCCCGACCTCGGCGAGGCGCTCGAGCGTCCCGTCCAGGTCATCGGTGGTGATCGCGATGTGGCCGTAGCCGGAGCCGATCTCGTACGGCTCGGCGCGGCCGTGGTTGTGGGTGAGCTCCAGGCGGTCGCCGTCACCGGGCATGCCCATGAACACGTTGGTCGCCTCGTCGCGGATCGGCACCCGGCGGCGCTCCTCGAAGCCGAGCTTCTCGTAGAAGTCGACGGAGCGGTCCAGGTCGAGCACGCGGTAGCAGGTGTGGATCAGTTCGCTCATCGGGCAGACGATACGCGGCCGTGCGTCTGATTCGGGATTGACATTCATATACAACGTCAAACTCGAACCAGACCCGCCAGCCGGCGCCGACACGCACTCGATTATCGTCGGCCCGTGCCGGTCGGCGAACCGATCAACGTCCGCGACTACGAGCGGCTCGCGGAGGAGCGGCTCGACCCCGGCGTTCACGGGTACTTCGCCGGCGGCGCCGCCGACGAGCGGACGCTGCGCGAGAACATGGCCGCGTTCGCCCGCCGGCGGCTGCGGCCGAGGGTGCTCGTCGACGTGGGCGACGTGACGACGCGGACGACGCTGCTCGGAACCGAGCTCTCGATGCCGCTGCTGATCGCGCCCGTCGCCTTCCAACGGCTAGTGGACCCCGACGGGGAGGTCGCGATGGCGCGAGCGGCGGCCGCTGCCGGGACGATCATGTGCCTGTCGACGCTCGCCTCCTCGCACCCGGGCGAGATCGCGGCCGAGGCACCTCCGGCCCCGCGCTGGTTTCAGCTCTACTGCTTCAGCGACCGCGGCGTCACCCACGCGCTGATCGACGAGGCGGTCGATTCCGGCTTCGACGCGATCGTGCTCACCGTCGACGCGCCCCGTGCCGGGCGGCGCGAGCGCGATTTCCGCACGGGCTTCGTGATCCCGCCCGGGCTCACCGCGCCCGCGGTCGCGGCCGCGGTCGGCGGGGAGCGGCCGGTGACGCCGAAGGAGGTCTTCGACCTCGTCGACCCGACGCTCGGCTGGGCCGACTTCGAGGGGCTGGCCTCGGACTGCTCGCTGCCGATCCTGTTGAAGGGCGTGCAGACCGCCGAGGACGCCGCGCTCGCGGTCGAGCACGGGGCGGCTGGCGTCGTCGTCTCCAACCATGGCGGCCGGCAGCTCGACTGCGTCCCGCCGGCCCTCGACATGCTCCCCGAGGTGGTCGAGGCGGTTGGCGGTCGCCGCCCGGTGCTGCTCGACGGCGGGGTACGCCGCGGCACGGACGTCCTGATCGCGCTGGCGCTCGGCGCCGACGCCCTGCTCGCCGGTCGGGCGCCGCTTTGGGGGCTCGCCGTGGGCGGCGAGGCCGGCGCCCTGCGCGTGCTCGAGATCCTGCGCGAGGAGATCGAGCTGGCGCTCGTCCTGCTCGGCTGCCGAAGCCCCTCGGAGGTGGGCCCGCAACACCTCGTGGACGGTCCCGCGCCCGCCGTATAGTCGAACCCAAATGGCGGAACGACACCCACGTGAGGCGGCCCTGAGGCGGGTCCACGGGTCGAGCGCGCTGTTCGCCGCCGCATACGGGAACGTCGGCTCCTCGATCTACTACGCGCTGGGCCTGGTGGCCCTCTACGCCCTCGGCCTGACGCCGATCACGTTCATGATCGCAGGGCTGATCTTCGCGTTCACGGCCGCCACCTACGTCGAGGCGACGGTGCTCTACCCGGAGGCCGGCGGCTCCTCGAGCTTCGCCAGACACGCGTTCAACGAGTTCGCCTCCTTCCTCGCCGCCTGGGCGCAGATGCTCACCTACATCGTCACGGTCGCGATCTCGGCCTTCTTCGTGCCGCACTACCTGGCGGTGTTCTGGGAGCCGCTCGGGCACGGGCCGGCCGACGTGTTCTTCGGGATCGCGCTGGTGGCCGTGCTCGCGGCGATCAACGTCAAGGGCACCGAGGAATCGGCGCGCCTCAACCTCGTCCTCGCGCTCGCCGACCTCGCCACGCAGATCGTCCTCGTCGGGATCGGCCTCGTGCTCGTCTTCGACCCGGACCTGCTCGTCTCCCAGATCGACCTCGGCACGGCGCCGACGTGGACGGACTTCGCGCTCGGGATCGCCGTCGGAATGGTCGCCTACACCGGGATCGAGACGATCTCGAACATGTCGGAGGAGGCCCGCGACTCGTGGCTCACCGTGCCGCGGGGGACCGGGATGGTCGTGCTCGCCGTGGTCGTGCTCTACGCGCTGCTGCCGGCGATCGCGCTCTCGGCGATGCCGGTCACCCAGGACGCGGCCGGGAACTTCACGACCACCCTGGGCACCACCTTCGCGGACGATCCGGTGCTTGGCATCGTCGAGAACATCGGCCTCTCGGCGGGACTGACGGACGTCCTGCGGGTCTACGTCGGCGTGCTGGCGGGGGTGATCCTCCTGATCGCGACCAACGCGGCGCTGATCGGGCTCTCGCGCCTCACCTTCTCGATGGGCCAGCACCGGCAGCTCCCGGAGTTCCTGCGCTCGGTCCATCCGCGCTTCAAGACGCCGTGGATCGCGATCATCGTGTTCTCGGGCGTCGCGGCGGTCGTGATGGCGCCGGGCGAGACCACCTTCCTGGGCTCGATCTACGCCTTCGGCGCAACCCTCTCGTTCACCGTCGCGCACATCTCGGTGGTGAAGCTGAGGAAGCTGCGACCGCTGGACACGAGGCCGAAGACGCCGGACGGGACCCGGCTCTGGCGGATCCCCGGCAACGTCAGGTTGCGCGGCATCGACGTGCCGATGCCGGCGATCCTCGGCGGGATCGGAACCTTCGGCGCCTTCGTGGTCGCGATGGTGCTCGACCCCGTCGTGCTGGCGACCGGCGGGGGGTGGATGGTGGTCGGGACGCTCGCCTACATCGGCTACCGGCGCTACCGCGGGCTGCCGCTGGCGCGGACCGTCAAGATCGAGAGCCTGACGCCGCTCGGGGTCGAGGAGGTCGAGTACCGAAGCGTGCTGATCGCCTTCGACGAGGACGATCCGTTCTCCGAGGAGGCGGTCGCGGTCGCGAAGCGGCTGGCGACGACCCGGCGTCGCGCGATTCACGTCGTCGCCCTCGTCGCCGTGCCCGCGAACCTGCCGCTCGACGCGCCCCTCGAGGCGCAGGAGGCCGAGGCGCGGACGAAGATCGAGCGTTCGAAGCTCGTGCTCGGCCAGCGGGTCTCGGGCAGCGTCGTCCATGTGCGCACGGGGGGCGGGGGACACGCGATCGTCGACGAGGCGAAGCAGATCGATGCGGCCGCCATCGTGATGCCGCTGCGGTACCGCAACGGTCTGCCGCTCTACGGCAAGACGCTCCAGACCGTGCTCGCGAAGCGGCCGTGCCGCGTGATCGTCGAGGCGAACCCGGCCGAGCAGGTCGAGACCGCTCATCCGCGGCCGCTCGCGGCGGGGGTCGCGGGGTGAGCTCGCCGCCGCCGCTCGACGAGGCCTACCGCGGCGTCACGCGGATCTTCGCGGCGATCATCCTCGGCTTCGGCCTCACGATCATCGTCGTCACGCTCGCCAACGGGGGCGGCGTGGCGTCGAGCGGCATCTGGCTCGGCCTGATCTTCACCGGCCTCGGCGCGGGAAGGCTGTACCTGGCCCTGCGCTCGCGAGATTGATCGACCCGTTCCGATCCGGGGGCGACCACGGCCCGATCACCCGCCGCTGGGTCGGCGTGCCACTGCTGTTCGCCGTCTCCTACTCGGCGGTCGGCTTCTCGCTCTACTTCTCGCTCGGGCTGGTCGCCGACCGCGGGCTCGCGCTCACCCCGCTCATCTTCCTCGGCGTCGGGCTGATCTTCCTGCTCAACGCGCTGACCTACGTGGAGGGCGAGGCGATGCTGCCGGAGCGCGGGGGGTCGGCGACCTTCGCCCGGGCCGCGTTCAAGAACGAGCTGGTCAGCTTCGTGGCCGGCTGGGCGATCTTGATCGACTACGTGATCGTGATCGCCCTGGCGGCGATCTCGGTGCCGCACTACCTGACGCCGATCTCCTCGTCGTTCACCCATGCGGGCGGCGAGGTGATCACCGCTGGGGCTGTGATCGCGTTGGTCTCCTTCCTTGCGATCATGGGCTTCACCGGCAGCGCCCGTCAGCGCCTCCTGACCGTGGTCGCCGTCGCCGGCGTGATGCTCCTGATCGCGGTGATCCTGGTCGGCGCGGTGACCTCGTTCGACCTCGGCGCGCTGACGGCGGAGCTCGACCTGTTCCAGAGTCCGACCCTCGAGGACGCGATCTACGCGGGGGTGATCGCGACCGTCGCCTACGCCGGGATCGAGGCCGCGGCGAACCTGGCGCCGGACCTGGAGTTCCGGCAGGTCGAGCTGCGCAAGCTGCTCGCGGTCGCTGCGACGCTGGTGCCGCTGATCTACGTGGGCGTCTCGGTGATCGCCTTGATGGCGGTTCCGGTGACGGCGACGCCGGACGGGCCGGAGACGGCGCTCGGGACGACCTACATCGAGAACCCCGTGCTCGGCGTCGTGCAGAGCTTCGACCCGCAATGGGTCTCCGACGTGATGCAGGTGGCGGTGGTGGCGGTCGCGCCCGTGGCGCTGATCTGGGCGGCGAACACGGCGATGCTCGGCCTCTCGCGGCACGTCTACGTGCTGGCGACGAACCGGCAGATTCCCAGCTGGCTCGGCAAGCTCAACCGCGGCCACGAGACGCCGCACGTCGCGATCTTGGTCGCCGCCGTGATCGCGTTCGGGCTCGTGCTGCCGACGGATGTCGCGCTGCTCGGTGGGCTGTTCGCCTTCGGCAGCACGATCGCGTTCACGGTCGCCCACCTCTCGGTGATCAGGATGCGGATGACGGAGCCGGACCGCCCGCGGCCGTTCCGGATCCCGCTCGACATCCGCTTCCGCGGCGCGCTCCTCCCGGCCCCGGCTGTCCTGGCGGCGCTGTTGACCGCGCTCGCCTGGCTGAGCGTCGTCCTCTACCACGACAGCGCCCGGTGGGTCGGCCTCGGCTGGATGGTCTTCGGGATCAGCGCCTATGTGATCTACCGCAAGGGGGTGGAGGGCACGCCGCTGACGAAGCGGATCGAGGTGCCCGCGGAGGCGCTCGTCAAGGAGCTTCCGCCGGTCGAATCCGGCGACATCCTCGTGCCGGTGTTCGGGACGAAGCTCGACGACGACATCATCGGGACCGCGGGGCGGCTCGCCGACGCGGCGGACATGCCCGGCGAGGAGTCGCCGCGGCTCGAGGTGATCTACGTGGTCGAGGTGCCGCTCACGGTGCCACTCGATTCGCCGCCGCCGCCCGAGCAGGCCGAGAGCGCGAACGCGGCGCTCGAGCGCGCCCAGCACGTCGGCGAGGAGTACGAGACGGTCGAGGTGCTGCCGTCGGTCGTTCGCGCGCGGACTCTGGGCGCCGGGATCGTCGAGGCCGCGCGCGAGCGCAACGTGCAGATGATCGTGATGGGCGGCGAGCCGCCGACGCGGATCCGGGGCGGTGCGGTGCTGGGCGGGATCGGGGGCTCACGGCCGGCCGAGATCGGCCCGGTGACGGAGTACGTGCTGCGCCGCGCGCCGTGCCGGGTCCTGATCACGGCTCCGCGCAGCGACGGCGCTCAACGCGACAGGGCCGCCGAGGAGGCCGCCCCCGAGGCCGCCGAGCCCGATCAGCGGGCTGACAATCCATAAGATCAGGAGCATGTTCGTCGTCATAGTCGGAGCGGGGCGCGTGGGCTCCTCCCTGGCGCGCACGATGCTCGAAGAGGGGCACGAGGTCTCCTGCCTGGACGAGGATCCGGAGTCGCACGCGCGGCTCGAGATCGGCCTCGACAAGCCATGGGAGGACCTCGGCGGGCACTTCACGGTTGGCACGGCGCTCGAGGTCGAGGCGCTGACGGCGGCGGGAATCGAGCGGGCCGACGTGTTCGTCGCCTCAACCGACGGCGACAACACCAACATCGTCATCGCCCAGCTCGCGAAGCGGCGCTTCAACGTGCCGACCGTGATCGCGAGGGTGCTCGACCCCTACCGGGCGAAGTGGTACGCGGAGCAGGGGCTGCACACGATCTGCCCGACCAAGGTCGCGATCGAGCTGCTCGAGAACGAGGTGCGCGCCGCCGCGAACCGCTCGGCCGAGCACGGGCCTCCGGTCGGCGCCGTCGATCACGAGGACGCGGACCTCTAAGCGAGCGGGATGTCGGAACGGCAGTACATCATCATCGTCGGGGCGGGCAAGGTCGGCTGGAACCTCGCCCGCGAGCTGCTCGAGAAGGGCAACGAGGTGACGCTGATCGAGAACAACCGCGAGCGCTACCTCACGGTCGAGCAGGAGCTCGAGCACAACATCCAGTACGGCGACGCCTCCGAGCTCTGGGTGCTCGAGCGCGCCGGGATCCCGCGCGCCGACATGGTCATCGCGGTGACGGGCGACGACGAGGACAACATGCTGATCTGCCAGGTGGCGAAGGAGAAGTACCTGGTCGACCGGATCATCGCCCGCGTCAACAACCCCCGCAACCGCGAGCACTTCGAGCTTCTCGGGATCAAGCCAGTGGTCTCGGCGACCGACCTCATCCTGCGCCTGATCGAGCACGAGGTCCCCGAGTACGGGCTCGTGCACCTCCTCGACCTCCCCGAGCAGCGGCTCGAGATCATCGAGATGGAGCTGCCGAACGATTCCCGCGCCGCCGGCAGCCGGGTCGGGGACCTGCAGATGCCGGAGGGAAGCCTGCTGATCTCGGTGCTGCGCGAGGGCACGGGCTTCGTGCCCAATTCCGACACGGTGCTCCAGGCGGGCGACGAGATCCTCGCCGTGCTCGACCCCCGCGTCGAGGAGGACCTGACCTCGTACTTCGGCCCCGACGGGCAGCCGGTGTGAGCGGGTGCGCGACGTCGCCCATCTGATCGTCGGCGGCGGCTTCGCCGGCGGTTACTGTGCTTCGGAGCTCCGGCGCCGCGGCGCCGACGGATCGGTCCTGTTGGCGGGGCGCGAGCCCGAGCCGCCGTACGAGCGCCCGCCGCTCTCGAAGGAGTACCTGCGGGGCGAGTCGAAGCGCGAGGACGCCTACGTGAACCCGCCCGACTGGTACGAGGAGAACGGCGTTGAGCTGCTGACGCGCACGAACGTGATGGCGCTCGACCCGGGTGAGCGGACGGCGAGGCTCCAGGGCGGGGAGGAGGTCCGGTTCGAAACCGCGTTGATCGCCACGGGCGCGAACGTGAACATCCTCCGCGTCGAGGGGGCGGAGCTCGAGGGCGTCCACTACCTGCGCGCGTTCGGAAACGCGGACGCGATCCGCTCCGAAGCGGCCGCCGCGGAGAGCGTCGTGATGATCGGCGGGAGCTACATCGGCTGCGAGGTCGCGGCGTCGCTGCGGGCGATGGGCAAAGACGTGGCGATCGTGATGATCGAGGACGTCGCGCTGTCGCGGGCGTTCGGCTCCGACGCGGGGAGGTACTTCGAGTCGATCCTGCGCGAGCACGGGGTGGAGGTGTTCGGCGGCGAGGAGCTCGAGGCGTTCGAGGGGTCGGGGAGGGTCGCGGCGGTCGTGACGAAGCGGGGGCGGACGGTCGAGGGCGATCTGGTGGTGGTCGGCGCCGGCGTGCGGCCGGATTCGATGCTCGCGGAGCGCTCCGGGCTGGAGGTCGAGAACGGGATCGTCTGCGATGCCCGGCTCGAGACATCGGCGCCAGGCGTCTTCGCGGCCGGGGACGTGTGCTCCTACGACAGCATCGTGCACGGGCGGCGGCTGCGGGTCGAGCACTGGGACGTGGCGCTCCAGCAGGGGCGCCACGCGGCGCGCGCGATGCTCGGCGACCCGGAGCCGTACCGCGAGGTGCCGTACTTCTTCAGCGACCTCGCCGACTGGGCCTCGCTCGAGTACGTTGGGCCGGCGACGTCCTGGGACGAGCTCGTCTGGCGCGGCGAGGCCGACTCGGGCGAGTTCAGCGTCTGGTACCTGGAGGGCGGCGTCGTGCGCGGCACGCTCGCCGTCGGCCGCTCCGAGGACCTCGTCCATGCGCGCCGGCTGATCGAGAGCGGGGCGGACATCTCGGGGCAGCGCGAGGCGCTCGCGGACATCGATTCTGAGCTCGATTCGGTGGGCGCCTGAGGCGCTCGGATTCGAACCTAGACAAGAGCTGCGGGGCAGGGACTTGAACCCCGATTTCTCGGTCCAGAGCCGAGCGGATTGCCGATTATCCGACCCCGCATCGAGGGTGTTTCAGGATAACGAGCCAAGGCACCGCCTCGCCATTTCCGTCCGGACGTGATGCGAACATATGTTCGCATACGGCGCTCAGGCCCGAAACGACGACCAGGCGAAACGCGAGCGCTTGTCCGAGGCCTCCGCGAGCAGGGTCTGACCGGCGTGGAGATCGCTCGACGCCTCGGGGTCAACCGGGCGACTGTCGTCTACCACTTGCGCAAACTCGACGAGCCCATCGATGAGCGCTTTGCCCGCCGGTACGACTGGGCGGTGATCGCGGCCGCCTATGAGAGTGGTCTGTCAGCGACGGAGTGCAGGAAGCGATTCGGATGCACACGCGCTGCCTGGGCGGACGCCGTTCGGCGCGGCGACATCACCCCACGACCTCGAGCGATGCCGATCGAGGATCTACTTGTGACCGGTCGACGCACGCAGCGAGGGCACCTGAAGCTCCGACTGATCGCGGAGGGACTTAAGGAGCCGCGCTGCGAGGAATGCGGGTTGGCCGAATGGCGCGGGCGGCCGCTGTCGATCGCTATCCATCACGTCAACGGCGACGGTCAGGACAACCGACTCGAGAACCTCGTGTTCCTGTGCCCGAACTGCCACTCGCAGACCGACACGTTCGGTGGCCGCAACGGACACCGGCGCAGGAATGCCGTTGTGATGACAACGGACGCCCACCGGTAGTAAGACCTGCTTATTCCGCGCAAACGGCTTGCTACTTTGGGCACTCTATGGACGTCTATCAGCGCAGGCGCCTAGTGGCGCTCAGCGCGCTCGCTGCCGTCTTCATTCTGCTCGTGCTCCTGGTCCGTAGCTGCGGCGGCGATGACGAGGAGCCGGCGCCGCTCGCCGGGCCCGTCAGCGGCGCCAGTGGCGTGCAGGGCAGCGTCCTGACCAAGGAGCAGTACACCTCCGAGGCCGACGACGCCTGTCTGCAGGCGAACACGTCGCTCGTCGGTGTCGACGAGGCCGACGCGCAGCAGGCCGCCTCGGACAAGGCCGAGATCCTGGCAGGCGAGCTGAGCGCGATCCAAAGCCTCTCCGCGCCAGAGGATGACGCCAACACGCTGAACTCGTTCCTCGACGCGCTCGACAAGCAGGTGAAGGCCTACGAGGACCAGGCGACCGCCGCCGAGCGCGGAGACGACGCCACCGTCGCGGAGCTCGACACCACGATCTCCAAGCAGGCGTCGAAGGCCGAGAACGCGGCCAAGGACTACGGCTTCGAGGTCTGCGGCGACACGTCGAAGACCGACGAGGGCAGCGCCACCGACGAGACCGAGACCACGCCTACCGACACGGAGGCCACCGAGAGCGACACCGGAGCCGTGGCGCCGACCACGACGACGCCCGCTGTCACCACCACCACGCCGGTCGCGCCGACCGAGACGGCGCCGGCGCCCAGCGACGAGGGCGGCGCGACCCCGGCCGCCCCGGCGCCCGCACCCTCCGACAGCGGCGACGCGAGCAGCTCCGGCGGCGTCACGCCCTAGCCGCCGCCTCGGCCCGCGCTCAGGCCACGGCCGAGCTCGCCCAGTCGCCGTAGAGCGCCGCGTACCTGCCGCCGGCGGCAAGCAGCTCCTCGTGCGTCCCCGACTCGGCGATCGCCCCGTGCTCGAGCACCACGATTCGGCCGGCGCGCCTGATCGTCGACAGGCGATGCGCGATCACGATCGCCGTGCGCCCGTGCAACAGCCGCTCCAGCGCCTCCTCGATCACCCGCTCCGTGCGCACGTCCACGTTCGAGCTCGCCTCGTCGAGGATCAGGATGCGCGGCTGCGCGAGCAGCGCCCGCGCGAACGACACGATCTGCCGCTGCCCGGCCGAAAGCGCCACGCCGCGCTCGCCGACCTCGGTGTCGTAGCCGTCCGGGAGGCGGCTGACGAACGTCTCCGCGCCCACGGCTCGCGCCGCGGCGATCACCTCGTCATCGCTCGCCTCCGGGCGCCCGAACGCGACGTTCTCGCGGATCGTCCCCGAGAACAGGAAGCCCTCCTGGGGCACGATCCCGAGCTGGCTGCGCACCGCACGCGCGCTCAGCTCGCGCAGGTCGTGGCCGTCGACGAGCACCCGGCCGCGCTGCGGGTCATAAAAGCGCGCCACGAGCTTCGCGAGCGTCGACTTGCCCGCCCCCGTCGCGCCGACCAGCGCCACCGTCTGCCCCGCTGGGACGTGCAGGTCGATCCCCGCGAGCGCCCAGCCCGCGTTGCCTCCGCCGTCCCCCGCCGCCGCCAGCTCAGCCGCCGATGCGTCGCCGCCGCGCGCGTAGGAGAACCAGACGTCGTCGAGCTCGATCTCGCCGCGCAGCTGGCCAGGGGCGAGCGCGTCGGGCCGGTCGACCATGTCCGGCTCAGTGTCGAGCAGGTCGAAGATCTTGTCGAGCGCCGCCATCCCCTGCTGGTAGGTCGTGTAGAGCTGGGAGATCTGCTGGATCGGATCGAAGAAGAGCTGCAGGTAGCCGATGAACGCGACGACGACGCCGATCTCGATGTTCCCGTCGATCGCCTGATAACCGCCGTAGACGATGATCGCCGCGGTTCCGATCGCGGAGAGCAGCTCGACGGCCGGGAAGTAGGCCGCGTTCAGATAGACCGTCTTCATGTTCGCCTTACGGTTGGCGTCGTTGAGCTCGGTCATCCGCTCGACGTGCTGGCGCTCGCGCCCGAACGTCCGCACCACGCGCACGCCCGAGAGCGTCTCCTGCAGGTACGCCGTGATGTCCGCGATCCGCTCCCGCGTCCGCCTGTACGCGTCGGAGGAGGCGATCCGGAAGATCACGCTGCCCACCGCCAGCACTGGGAAGGTGAGGAAGGTGACCAGCGCCAGCGGCACGTCGAGCGCGAGCATGATCACGACCACCCCGGCGAGCGTCAGCGTGCTCGAGAACAGCGTGATCACACCGTCGGTGACCAGTGAGTCGAGCGCCTGCACGTCGTTGGTGAGCCGCGAGATCAGCACCCCGGGCTTGCGCCGGGTGAAGAAGCCGATCGACATCGCCTGGAGGTGCCGGTAGATCCGTTCGCGCAGGTCCTGGAGCGCCCGCTGTCCGACCCAGCCGACCAGGAAGGTCTGCGCGTACGACGCCGCCCAGTAGAGCGCCACCGAGCCGACGAAGATCGCGACGATCATCGTGAGCGCGTCCACATCGCCGGCCTGGATCCCCGAGTCGATCGCCCGGCCAGCCAGATACGGCGGTGCGAGTGCCGCGGCCGTGGCGATGAGCAGCGCGACCATCATCAGCGCCACCTGGAGCCGGTACGGCCGCAGCAGTCCGAGCAGCCAGCGCACCTTCCGCCCGCGCTGATCCTCGCCGCGCAGGAGTCGCCACAGGTCGCGCAGCATGAGCAGCGTCCCCGCCACGCGTCCCGGCTGGTTGGCCTGGTCCTCGGTGTCGGAGGCGACGTCCGAGCCCTGCGTCTCGGGATCGCGCTCGGTCACCGGATCGCGGTCTCGCTGCCTCACAGCCTTGCCACCTCCTCGCGCTCCTCGGCGTCCTTCTGGAGGAAGAGCACGTCCTCGCAGCCGAACTCCGCGATCTCGGCGTAGAGGGGGCAGCGCTCGACGAGCTCCTCGTGCTGGCCGCGGCCGATGATCCGGCCCGCCTCCATGACCACGATCTCATCGGCGAGCGAGATCGTCGAGAGCCGGTGGGCGACCACGAACGTCGTCCGACCCTCCATCACCTCGCGCAGCCCGCGCTTGATCGCCGCCTCCGTGCGCGCGTCGACCGAGGAGGTCGCGTCGTCGAGGATCAGGATCCGCGGGTCGGCGATCAACGCCCTGGCGATCGCGACCCGCTGGCGCTGGCCGCCGGAGAGCGTCAGGCCGCGCTCGCCGACCATCGTGTCGTAGCCGTCCGGGAGCCGGCTGATGAACTCGTGCGCCTGCGCGCGCCGCGCCGCCTCGACGATCTCCTCGCTGCTCGCGTCCGGGCGCGCGTAGGCGATGTTCTCGGCCACCGTCGCCGAGAACAGGAAGCTCTCGTCGGCGACGAAGGCGACCTCGCCGCGAAGCGAGGAGACGTCTACGGAGCGAAGATCGGCCCCATCGACGACCACCGCGCCGTCGGTCGGGTCATAGAGCCGCGCGATCAGCGCGACCAGGCTCGTCTTGCCCGAGCCGGTAGGGCCCACCAGCGCGACGGTGCGACCGGCCGGCACGTCCAGGTCGATCCCGGCGAGCGCCGGCTCCGCTCCGTCATAGCGCAGGCCGACGCCGCGGAACTCGACCCGTCCCGGTCCCTCCGGAAGCGGCGGCGCCCCGGGCGGGCTCGTGATCTGCGGGTCGCGGTCGAGGATCTCGAAGAGCCGGTTGCCGGAGGCCACGGCGCGCTGCGCCATGCCGAGCGACATGCCGAGCATCCGCATCGGCCCCATCAGCATGATCAGGTACGTGTAGAAGGCGGTGAAGTCGCCGAGCGAGAGATTGCCGGCGATCACCGCGCGCCCGCCCACGTAGAGCACCACCGCGAGCCCGAGGCTTGGGATGAATCCCAGCATCGGCGAGTAGAAGGCCCGCAGCCGGGTCGAGTAGACGTTCTGGTCGAACACGCGCGCGACCGAGCGTCGGAAGCGCCCCAGCATGTGCTCCTCGCGCGCGAACGCCTTGACGATCCGGATTCCGGAGATGCTCTCCTCGGCCTCGGCCGTGAGCTCCGCGATCCGCTGCTGCACCTCCTGCACCGCCGGCCGCGAGAGCCGGTTGAAGCGCGCCGCCCCGAGGACGACGAACGGCACCGGGAGCAGGGCGAGCACCGCGAGCCAGGGCTTGATCGCGATCATCACCACGCTCGCGAGCGCGATCGTGAGCGCGTTCTGGGTCAGGAAGATGAGCCCGTAGCCGAGGAAGAACCGGATCGACTGCAGGTCGACCGTCGCCCGCGACATCAGCTGGCCGGTCTGCTGGGTGTCGAAGAAACCGAGCTCGAGCGCCTGCAGGTGCGAGTACACGCCCTGGCGAAGGTCGAACTCGACGTCGACGGAGACCCGCCCGGCGATCAGCCGCCGGACGAGCGTGAGCCCGAGCCGCAGCAGCCCGGCGGCGGTGATCGCCACCGCCAGCGGCATCAGGTCCGGCCGGTCGCCGCTCTCGATCGCGTCGACGGCGTTGCCGACCAGCCACGGGATCGCCACCGTCATCCCCATCGCCAACCAGGCGAAGACGAGCGAGCCGATCACCGCACGGCGATACGGCCGCAGATAGCCCAGCAAACGGCGGAAGGTGGCCATCCTTTGACTATACGAAGTGAAGTACGGCGCGGCGGGGGAGCGCGATACTCACGTCATGGCGCGTCCGCCTGCCGGACTCTGCGACACCTGCGTGCATCAGCGGATCGTGCGCAACACCCGCGGCTCGAGCTTCTCGCTCTGCGAGCGCTCCCGCACCGACGCCGCGTTCCCGCGCTACCCGCGTCTGCCGGTGACCGAGTGCCGCGGCTGGGAGCGGCGCCGGGAGGGCAAGTGACGCATGCTCAGCGCGACTGACACGCGCGGCAGGCTAACGGAGCCCGCTCAGCCCTCGACGGGCGGCGGCGCGCTGCGCAGCGCCCCGGCACTTGCGAGCACCACCAACGCGATCCCCCCCAGCTCGAGCGCGGAGAGGTCTTGGCCGAGGACGATGAAGCCGATCGCCGCGGCAACCGCGGGCTCGAGGCTCATCAGCACGCCGAAGACCCCCTGCGGCAGCCAGCGCAGCGCCTCGAGCTCGAGTGAGTAGGGGATCGCCGAGCTCAGCATCGCGATCCCGAAGCCCGCGGCGAGGACTCCGAGGTCGAGCAGATCCGAGCCGCCCACCGCGATCCCCGGCGCGAGGAGGAGCGCCGCGGCGATGATCATCGCCAGCGCCAGTCCCTGCCCGCCCGCGAACGCACGGCCGATCCGCGCGGAGAGCACGATGTACGCCCCCCAGAACGCGCCGGCCAGCAGCGCGAGGGCCATCCCGAGCGCGTCGATGCTGCCGCCCGGGGCGGGCGAGAGCAGGACGATGCCCGCGCCGGCGAGCACCGCCCAGCCGACGTCGCGGCGCCGTCGCGAAGCGGCGAGCGCGACGCCGAGCGGGCCAACGAACTCGAACGTGACCGCGATCCCAAGCGGGATCCGGTCGAGCGCCAGATAGAAGCTCGTGTTCATCCCGGCGAAAACAACGCCGAAGGCGATCACGTCGCGGACCGCGAGGTCGCGTAGCGTGGGGCGCCAGAGCGCGGCGAGGACGAGCGCCGCAAACCCGAGCCGCAGCATGACGGTACCGATGGCCCCCAATTGGTCGAAGAGCTCGAACGCGACCGCGGCCCCGAGCTGGACGGAGACGATCCCCCCGCCGACGAGCGCCATCGCTCGCGTGCGCCGACTCCCGTCCATCGCGGGCGTACGGTACGGGCGTTGCCTCAGCCGTGCCGGACGATCTCGAAGCGCACCCGGCGCGGCTTGCCGGTGTTGTGCGAGCGGTCGGTGCTCCGAAGCTCGGCGACGTAGCGGCCGGGCGCCGCGTCGAAGTGTTTGCCGCGGGCGCCGAAGCGCACCTCGTTCTCGCCGATGTAGGCGCTCCACCGCGCCCAGCCGGCGAACGAGCGGCCATGCCGGTCGATGCGGTAGTAGTCGGCGTCGAGTTTGGCGCGCTCGCCGAGGTCGAATTGAAGCTGGGTCCCGCGGCCGCTGAACCGGCGCTCGGCGAGCCGCATGTCCCGCGGACGCGGCGCCCGCAGGTCGACCCGGTTCGCGGGCACCGGATCGGGCTCGGCGACGGCGTCGCCGGGCACGCCGGACACGGTCACCGTCCCGCGCACCGAGCTGTGCAGCTTGCACGTGAACGAGTAGGTCCCGGGCCGGCCGAAGCTGAGCTGGAAGCTGTCACCCACAGGGTGGTCGGGGATGTTCGTGCCCGCGTCGGAGTCGAGTCCCGCGCTCGAGGGCGAGTCGCCGGTGACCGAGTGCATCGTGTCGGGCCCGGTCCAGTACCAGGTGATGTGTTCGCCGAGGTCGATCTGCACGTCCTGCGCCGACCAGCGGTAGTCGGAGATCGCGATCCGGCGGTTGGCGGCGTCCGCCGCGCCGGCGAGCGCGAGGCAGGCGAGCGCAGCGACGATTGGCGAGACGGCTAGTGGACGATGTACCAACCGTTCATCCCCTCATGCAGATGGGAGAAGACGTGGCAGTGGTAGAACCACCGGCCCGGGTTGTCCTCGACGAACTGCGCCGTGATCACGTCGCCTGGGCCGAGCGTCTGGTTGTCGATCACGAGCCCGCCGTTCGGGTCGACCCAGCGGTGGCCGTGGAGGTGGAACGTGTGGAAGAAGTCGTCGATCGCGAACACGTGGAACGCGACGGTCTCACCGACGTTCGCCTCGAGCTTCGGCGTGTTGCCGGCGTAGGCTCGGCCGTTCACGCAGCTGAAGTTGCGGTTGATGTTCGTGACCGTCGGCGTGAACGTGTGGAAGACGAGGAAGAACTCTCGGCTCGGAGCCCCCGCGCCCTGCTCGCGGATGATCAGCGGCCCGAAGAGCCCCTTGTAGACCGGCAGCGGGTCCATCGGCCCGTGGTCGTGATAAAGCCACGCACCAGCCGTCCCCGGGCGCGCCTCCCACACGTACTGGAAGGTCTGCTTCTTTTGCACGAAGCCGCCGGGGTCGGTGTGGCGGCCCTTGTAGGCCCCGTCCATCTCCTGCGAGTAGAAGATCCCGTGCGGGTGCACCGTGATCGGGGCGTCGATCAGGTTCTGGAAGTTGACGACCACCGTGTCGCCGACCTCCGCCTCGATCGTCGGCCCCGGGATCGTCGCGGGGCCGAGCGGAGCGGCGAAGCCGGGGCTGTAGGCGCGATAGGCGTAGGCCGTGAACTTCGTCTTCCCCTTGATCTTTCGGTCCATCATCGCGTCGCGTCCGCTGGGGACGATGTTCCAGCGCACGGGCTCGGCCCTGATCCAGTATTCGCGCCGACCACCCTCGGCGCGCGCGAGCGTCGGCCGCGCGGCCGTCGCGGCGGCGCCACCCGCCGCCGCGCTCACCTTCGGCGGGATCGGGACATCCGCCGCGAGCTTCTCGACGTCCGCGCCCTCGTCGCGCAGCACGCGCTGACCCGCGAGCGTGCACAGGAAGAGCCCACCTCCGCCGGCGAACAGCTCGCGGCGCCCGAACGAATGCTGATCCATCAGCGGCGCGGCCGGCTCAGCGCTTCACGGTCACGGTCTGCTTCATCACCTTGCGGTGATAGGTGCAGATGAAGCCGTACTTGCCCGCGGCCTTGAACTTGCGCTTGAACGTGTAGGCGCTCGACGCGGAGCCCGACCTGAAGTCGCTCGCCTTGACGCCCTTCGGGTGCCTCGCCGTGAGCACGACGTTGTGGGTCTGGGTGTTCGAGTTCGACCACACCCACTTCACCCTGTCGCCTTTCCGGATCTTCAGCTCGTCGGGCGAGAAGAAGTCGTCCTCGACCTTCGTCGTCTTCGTGGCCCGCTTCGCGTCCCCGGTCGCGCCGCCCACGGCCGGCAGCGCGATCGTCGCCGCGGCGAGCGCCGCGAGCGCGAGGACCAGGAGGACGGCCCGGCGCGCTAGCACCCGGGATCACCCTCGACCATGAGCGGCCTGTACTTCTTGAACGATGGGTGGTCGTGGACCGTCCACGAGCACTGCTGCTTCTGCGGCGGATCGCTGGTCACGTAGCCAGCGAGGTCGCCGAACTGGGTGTCGTCGCCGGTGCTGTTCCCGTTGCCTCCGGTCCCGGCGGGCGCCGGGCAGCCGGGGTACAGCTGCGCGTCCGGCATTGTCGAGCTCGGATCGAACGTCGAGCTCACGTTGCCCGAGAAGCAGTTGCCGCTCCCGGAGCCCTGGCTGAAGAAGTCGACCGCGTTCGTGTCAGTGCCCTGCCGGCCCATCTGGTTGTCGATGAACTGGTTGTTGACGCTGATCGCCTGGTCGCCCTCGTTGAACGGGTCGGACAACACCGCGGCCCCCCACTTGAAGTTGCCGAAGATGTTGTTGTTGCGGACGATCCAGCTGTCGGTGCCGAGCAGGACGACGCCGACGCCGGTCGGGAACTGGACCGTCAGGTCGGTGCCGGGGATGGTCCCGAGTCCGTTCGAGACGGTCTGCACCCGGGAGGCCGGGAGGAAGTAGTTGAAGTTGTTCCAGAAGATGTTGTT
>Ga0126307_10000095_pt1 | contig 49711 bp, 47 predicted proteins | sample Plot28_FD_89955 | JGI IMG/M metagenome (GOLD analysis project Ga0126307, IMG submission 89955) | Serpentine soil microbial communities from UC McLaughlin Reserve, CA, USA - Plot28 | ecosystem: Environmental > Terrestrial > Soil > Grasslands | place: USA: UC McLaughlin Reserve, Lake County... | reverse complement strand
CGCCTCGACGGCGACTGCCCACTCCTTCAGCGCGTGCTGCAGCGTGTCCAAAAGTTCACCTCTCGTATAATGCCAACCTACAAAGTGGATTATATGACGCGAGCGCAAACGCTTCGACAGGAGGCTTCACACATGACGCAGCACGAGACGCCCCACCGCGTAGAACGCGACTCGATGGGCGAGGTCGAGGTTCCCCGCGACGCGCTTTTTGGCGCCCAGACGCGCAGGGCCCTCGACAACTTCCCCATTAGCGACCTGCGCAAGCCGCGCCGTTTCATACAGGCCCTCGCGGCCATTAAGCTCGAAGCTGCCAACGTAAACTACGAGCTCGGCCTGCTGGATGGGGAGCTAAAGGACGCCATAGTAGAGGCCGCGGAAGAGGTCGTCGAGGGCGCTCTGGACAACCAGTTCGTCCTCGACGTCTTCCAGACGGGGTCCGGCACCTCTACCAACATGAACGCCAACGAGGTCATCTCCAACCAGGCCATCCAGATCTTCGGCGGCGAGCTCGGCTCCAAATCACCCGTGCACCCGAACGACCACGTCAACAAGGGCCAGTCCTCCAACGACGTCATCCCCACCGCAATCCACCTCTCCGCCCTCGTCTCCATCAAAGAGGATCTGATGCCCGCGCTCGAGAAGCTTCGCGGCGCTTTAGAGGAGAAAGCCCGCGAGTTCGACAGCGTCGTCAAGACCGGCCGGACGCACCTGCAGGACGCGACCCCCATACGCCTCGGACAGGAGTTCGAAGGCTACGCGGGGCAGGTACAGCGCGGCATAGAACGCATAAGTAAGGCCCAGGAAGACCTCGTGGAGGTCGCTTTGGGCGGAACGGCCGTCGGCACCGGCGTCAATACCCATCCCGAGTTTGCCCAGAAGGTCTGCGAGAAGCTCTCCGAACGATTCGGCGTCAAAGTCTACGAGACCGAGAACCACTTCCAGGCCCAGAGCGCGATGGACGGGGCGGTCTACGTGAGCGGGGCTCTAAAGAGCGTCGCGGTAAGCACGATGAAGATCGCCAACGATATCCGTTGGCTCGGGGCCGGGCCGCGGGCGAATCTGGCCGAGATAGCGCTGCCCGAGGTGCAGCCAGGGTCCTCGATCATGCCGGGCAAGGTCAACCCGGTTATCGCCGAGAGCGCCATGATGGTCGCCGCCCAGGTCATCGGCAACGACACCACCGTAACTTTGGCCGGTCAGGGCGGCAACTTTGAGCTCAATACCATGCTCCCGGTCATCGCCTACAACCTCTTGCAGTCGATCGACATCCTCAGCAGTGCTGCCTCGAACCTCGCCGACCAGTGCGTCGCGGGGCTGGAGGCCACCGAGCGCGGCCCCGAGCTCGTCGAGAAGGGCCTCATGCTCGCCACCGCGCTCGCCCCCGAGATCGGCTACGACAAGGCAGCCGAGATCTCCAAAGAAGCCTACAAGAGTGGCAAGACCATCCGCGAGGTCGCCCGCGAGAAAACCGACCTCTCCGAGGAGGAACTAGACAAGCTGCTCGACGCCCGTAAGATGACGGATAGGTAGCCGGAGGATCGATAACGCCCGAACACCCCGGGTGGCGCGACCCGGGCCCCTGTATAATCGCGGTGTAAGGGGTAAAGATGGTGGATCTTCCTTCTACGTCGACTTCTGAGCCGGGTGTACCTCTCCCCGGTTCTGCCGAAGAGCTCCGGCGCTTCGAGCGGATCCAGGAGCGGCTGGCACCCCTTTTCCGGCGAGTATTCCCGTACCCGCGCGCTCCGCGGACCATAGTGGTGGTTCCCAGCCTCTCGCTTGACGCAGAGGAGTTGGCGAAGATCTCGGGTGTGCACCATTACGAAGAGCGGATGCTCTGTTTGCTGATGCTGTTGCGCATGCCCCGCACGCACCTCGTCTTCGTTACGAGCCAGCCGATCGCGGCGCCGATCGTCGACTACTATCTGCACCTCCTCCCGGGCGTGCCGTTCCGCCACGCCCGCAGGCGGCTGACGCTCCTGAGCTGCCACGACGCCTCCAAAGTACCGTTGACGCAGAAAATCCTCGAACGGCCGCGCCTAGTGGAGCGCATTTGGTCTGCCATCCCCGACCCCAAAACGGCCCACATAACCTGTTTCAACAGTACGCCGCTGGAGCGAAGCCTCGCCGTGAAGCTGGACATCCCCCTATATGCGAACGATCCGGAGCTGACCTACCTGGGCTCGAAGAGCGGCAGCCGGGAGGTGTTTCGGGAGGCGAGGGTCCCTATGCCGGACGGGATGGAGAACCTGCGCGACGAACGAGACGTAGTAGAAGCCATCGTCGAGCTCAAGCGCCGCCGCCCGGAGGTGCGGCGCGCAGTGATCAAGCTGAACGAAGGCTTCTCGGGCGAGGGCAACGCGATGTTTCATTATGACGAGGCTCCGGAGGGCGCTGATCTCGGGCGCTGGGTCCGGTACGAATTACCACGCCGGGTACGCTTCGAGGCCTACGGCGAGACTTGGGAGCGCTACTGCCACAAATTCACGGAGATGGGCGGCATAGTCGAGTGCTTCGTGGAGGGCGAGGAGGTGCGCTCTCCGTCGGTGCAGTGTCGCGTAGACCCCCTGGGCGAGGCATCCATCATCTCGACCCACGACCAGGTGCTGGGCGGGCCTTCGGGTCAGGTTTTTCTGGGCAGCACTTTCCCCGCCGACGCCGAGTATAGCCGGGACATCAAAGAGGCCGGACGTAGGGTGGCCGAAGTGCTGAGGCAACGAGGAACGTTGGGACGTTTCGCCATCGACTTCATCTCCGTCAAGCGCGGGGAGCGCTGGGAGCACTCAGCCATCGAGATCAACCTAAGAAAAGGCGGGACGACCCACCCCTACCTGTTATTACAGTTCCTGACCGACGGAACCTATTATCCAGAGAATGGTCTGTATTGCACGCCCACCGGTCAGACCTGCTACTACTACGCGTCGGACAACCTCCAGAGCCCGGCCTACAAGGGACTCACCCCCGACGATCTGGTAGACATCTCGGTAGAACAAGGCCTTCACTTCGACGGTGCGGCCCAGCAGGGGGTCGTGTTCCACCTGATCGGGGCGCTCTCTGAGTTCGGCAAGCTCGGCACCGTGTGCATCGGCGACAGCCGCGAGAACGCCGAGAAGTTCTACCGAGACACGGTCGCCGTCCTTGACCGCGAGGCGCGACAGTAGCGGACTGCGGAGAGAATGCTTTTAAGCTAAGACCTTTAGATGGGGTTCTCGATACGGGCTCAAAATGGTCTACGAGCCGGAGTACCTGAGGTTCTTCTAGGTTCGAGAAGCTCTGAGCGGCCCTCGCAAAAGGAGCCGGGTAAAAGGCGCCGGACTACCTCTGGCCCGTGCTACACTCGGTCCGTAATGTTTTCTACGATGAAACGGAGCCGGTGGATGGAGAAGGCCACTTTCGGGGCGGGATGTTTCTGGGGCGTGGAGGAAGCGTTCCGCAAGTTAGAGGGCGTCGTCGATGTAGCAGTCGGGTACACTGGGGGGCACACCGAGAACCCGACCTACGGTGACGTTTGCTCGGGCACGACCGGTCATGTCGAGGTGGTAGAGGTCGAGTACGATCCTTCCAAGGTCTCTTACGAGAAGCTCCTCGAGGTGTTCTGGGAGAACCACGACCCCACGACCCCGAATCGCCAGGGACCGGACGTTGGCACCCAGTACCGCTCCGCGATCTTCTTCCATAACCCAGAGCAGGAGGCCGCCGCGCGCGCCTCAAAGGAGGAGGCGCAGACCAGGTTCAAGGACCCGGTCGTCACGGAGATAACGTCCGCCTCCGAGTTCTATCGGGCCGAAGAGTACCATCAGCGGTACTTCGAGAAGAACAAGCTGGCCCGCTTCTTTGGGCTGTAACGAGAAGGTCGTACCCACACCCCTCGCACCGCTCCGTCGGTTGGGGACGGGGCTGCTTCGCACGGTGTTCGCGCTTAAATGAAAACGGCGAGTTATTCGGCTGATGTAATCGCCGAGTTTCAGGCTGCGTCGAGCGTGTTGACCCGACGCGGTGAACCAAAGAAAGAATGGAAGTTTTGCCTTACGCATCGTCGTCACGGGTTCTTTGGCCTACGACTACGTCGCATAGGGCACTGCCCGGCGCACAATGACGCTTCGGGTCTAATCTCGGCGCCAGGTTGCAGAGCAGAATGGTTCAGCACGGACTGCCTACACGACACGGAGAGTGTGCTATTCGTATGCTGGTTCGGTAAGCTCGTGCTCCCGGGAGCGTGTTTTGAGAAAGGTTTGTTTCGTGTTGCTGGTCGTCGGGATCTTGAGCTCTTGTGGCGCTCAGCCCGTAACGTCGGATAACACTCCCCGTGTAGGGAGTGCCGCCGAAGAGACCGCTTCCTCGGAGGAGGCTTCGACCACAACGCCTGTCGCCAGCACCCCGGAACCCAGCCAGAACACCTCGACCGACCCCGCCGTCGGTGCGTCTGGAATGGTCAGCTCCGCCCACCCGCTCGCCACGCAGGCCGGCCTGGACGTACTCGCCGAAGGAGGCAACGCGTTCGACGCGGCTGTAGCGGTCGGTGCTTCTTTGGGCGTCGTCGAGCCGTACATGTCCGGCATCGGCGGCTACGGGGCGGTGGTCATCTACGACGCTAAAAGCGGCGAGACGCGGGTCCTCGATTCCGGCAGTAGGGCGCCCGCGGCCTTGGACCCGGACGTGTTCCATCCCCCGACGCCGAGTTACGTAGAGAACAGGCGAAGCGCCAAAGCCGCCTCCACGCTGGGAGCGGTAGACGTGTGGGAAGCCCTGTCGAGGGATTACGGCGAACTCGAATGGCGGCGCCTCTTCGGCCCCGCCATAGAGCTCGCCGACGAGGGGTTCGTCATCGGCGAACGCACCGCTTACTACGTTGACAGGGAGTTCTCCGCCTTCCCCGAACACGCGAGGAGCTTCTACGGGAACAACGGGGTGCCTTTAGGGGCAGGAGAGCGTCTCGTGCAGGAGGATCTAGCGAGATCCTTGGGTCTGATCGCCGAACAGGGCTCCGAAGCGATCAATGAAGGCGAGTTGGGTCGGGTCATCGAAGCTGCCATACGCGAAAATGGCGGCTTCTTGACCTTAGATGATTTGCGCAACGCCCGCGCCCAGTGGCGGGACACTACCAGCGTCGACTACCGGGGCTACGAGGTGGTTACGGCGTCGCCCCCGATCTCTTCGTGGAACATGCTCCTTCGGCTGGGAGTAATGAGCCAGTTCGACGTGACGGCGCCCGGCCACAACAGCGCTGAATACCTGCACAGATACGCGGAGGTCACCAAAAGGGCATACGAGACGCGTCTCAGGTATCCCGGAGATCCAGAGGTGAACCCGACGCCGCTGGGCTCGCTGCTCTCGGAGGAATTTTGGGCCGACGAAGCCGCAAACATAAACCCTTCACTAGCGACACCGTTCCAACCGCCCACGAGTTTCTCTAACGAGGGACCATCCAACAGCCAGGAACACACGACACACTTCGTCGTGGCGGACAGCCAGGGGAACGTGGTAAGCGCGACGCAGACCCTGGGCAACCTCTTCGGGAGCAGGGTGATGCCGCGTGGGACGGGCATCTGGATCAACGACTCCATCGCGTTTGCCCAATTCGAGCCGAGAGGAAATCCGCTGGATGCCTTCCCCGGCCGCTACAGGATCGTCGGGATCTGCCCGACCATCGTCATGAGCGACGGGAGGCCCGTCGTTGCGGTAGGAACCCTCGGCGGTCGTACCATCACGCAGACGACGCCACAGATGCTTATGAACCACATAGACTTCGACATGGACATCCAGCAGGCGATCTCTGCCCCGCGCATCAGCTTTGTGGAACCGGACATACTCGCGGTCGAAAGCACCGTGCCGGAGCCGGTCCGCAGCGAGCTGGCGGCCAGGGGCCACAACGTCAGCGTGGACGAGTTCAGGCTCGGCAACGAGCGCGGGATAGGCAACGCCCACGGCCTGACCATAGAGTACGACTCGGACGGCAACCCGGTTCGATTCACGGGAGGGGCGGATCCGCGTGGCGAAGGGGCCGCGGTCGGATACTAAGCGGTGCCAGGATAGCTAAGGTATTAACGAAGGCGAGGTAGCCGCGGCTGAACTGGCTCCGAGCATCTTATGTGCCGTCAGTTCTGGCTAATATCGTCTAGCCCGAACAGATCGTCCCCCCGCTGGCTCTGCTCGAGGGTGTCTATGAGATCCTCCAGGCTGCCCATCTCCACCTTCATGCCTCCAGCACTCGCGGGCGGCGGGTTGAGGGCGACGAATTCGACCTCATCGCGGCAGGTTTCGAGCACCGCGAGGAGGCCCGCGCCGGAGACCTCGACGGGTTTCCAGCCGGGACCGAAGTTCGTAGAGCCCAGGAAGGCCTGGGCCTTCGCCGCAGAATCAAAGAGGGGGAGGGCGCCGCGCTCGTCTATGGAGATCATGAGCGGCGCCGCGCCCGGCGTGGCCTCCTCGAAGAGGAGCACGTAGGGAGGCCCTATCTCGTTTCTGGCCACAGCTTCAGGAGGGCTTCGGGGCCATCGTGACGAGGAGGACGAGGTTCTCGCCGGTCTCGTTGCGGACGCCGTGGGGGTCTCCCGCGCGGGCGATGACGGCGTTACCCTCGCCGAGGTCCCGTTCTTCGTCGCCGATCGTGAAACGCCCTGTGCCTTCGAGGACGTAGTAGATCTTGTCCGAACCTTCGTGAGCGTGGACATTCTGGCTCTGGCCAGAAAGGAGACAGTAGGCGTCGTAGAAGAGGTGCGGAGAGTCGAAGAGGCTGTTCTTCTTCATCTTCTCCTCGGAGAAGGAGATCACTTCGGTTATGGGCTTGCTGTCCATCAGGGTTCTCCTCCTAATCTTTGGCTTGCTACCTACCAGCTCCTAAACCCGAAACTCCTTCGGGAAACCTGTAAGGTTACGGCAGCCACTTTCGGTGACGACGGCGAGGTCCTCAATGCGGACGCCTCCCACCCCCGGTTCGTAGAGGCCGGGCTCCACCGTTACCACGTCCCCGGGCACGAGCTCCTCGTCAGCCGTGGAGACACGGGGGGCTTCGTGGATCTCCAGGCCCACCCCGTGTCCTGTGCCGTGGATAAAGCCCTCCGTGAGTGGCTCGCCCGGCTTCTGGTCGTGCTTGAACGTCTTGTAGCCCCTCTCGTGCAGGATGTCGGAGACCTTTTCGTGGATGTCGCGGCCGTTGACTCCGGCCTGGATCATACCGAGCGCCGCCTCCTGGCTCTCGAGGACTGCGTCGTACATCTTCTGTAGCTCCTCGCTCGGCTCACTCTTGACGAAGGTGCGAGTCATGTCAGCATAGTAGCGACTCGCTTTGTCCACGGGGAAAATATCCAGGATTATCGGCTCTTTTGCCTTTAAAGGACCATACCCCCTCTCGTGGGGGTCGGCGGCCTGAAATCCACCGGCTACTATGGTGCCGTCGGCGGCGCAACCGCGCCGGAGGAGTTCGGAGTCTATCTCGTAGCGCAACCGCTCGCTGGTAAGGGTCTCGCCGCCGTAGAGGAGCGTGCCGTCTCCTGCCACTTCGGACTCTTCGAGGATCCCGAGGGCGAGGGCGCAGGCCTCTTCGACTGCTCTTTGAGTCTCCTCTATATAAGAGATCTCCTCCTCCGTCTTCGCACGCCGCAGGTTAGCGAAGAGCCTCGCGTCAGGCGTCACCGCGAGACCCCGGGCGCGCAGCTCGTCGGCGTAGATGACGCCTAAAGATGGCGGCACGGCGACCGGAGAGTGAGTGCTCCCGACCTCTTCGAGGAGGCCGGCGGTCGCGGCGGCCAGAGCGCGGCCCCCGCTCTTCAGCTCGCGGGCGAGCTCCACCACCCTAAGCTCGTCGAAGGAGAGGACTTCGTCCGCCCGCGCCTCCCTCTTGGCCCGGCCGTACTCCATCGAGGAGACGGCCAAGTATTTTTTGTCCTTTACGCGCAAGGTCACCACGGGGTCCGGCGCGAGAAAGCCAGAGAGGTGATATGCCGCGGCATCGTGCTCGGGTGCGCCGATGACGAGGAGCGTCTGTTCTGCGTTGTTTTCCATGCTCGTCCCTCCTTGAGGCGATTCCGGCGGTCATTCTACTACCGGCCTCGCGGCGGTCCGGTGTGCGCGAAGGATACTCCTATATAATCAGGGCGATGAGCGAGACGGAGAACATGAGACGCCGGGTCGAGAAGGCCCTGGACAAGGTGCGCCCGGCGATGCAGGCCGACGGCGGGGATGCTCGCGTCGTCGAGTGCGACGAGGAGAAGGGAAAGGTCAGCATCGAGATGCTCGGCGCGTGCGGAGGATGCCCTTTGAGCCAGCTCGACTTCTCTTATGCGATAGAGAGCCTGATCCGTCGCGAAGTGCCCGAGGTCCGGGATATAGTGGCGGTTTAGGTGTCAGGTATTAGGCGTCAGCAATAACGTGAGAGCGAAGCCCGGTGGGTAAGGCGGAGCGGTAGCTTCTGCCCAAGCTAGGCTGCGTATCGCGCCACAGGCGTTTGCCTCTCGGGGAGAAGATGATAACTACTGCTTCTCTTGGCGGGTGGCGCGCAAGGCGCCCGGCGGCATTGCCTCCCGCACCCCGGAGAGCGAATCTGTGGCCCGCCGGCGGGCCACGCGATGTTTCAAACGCTTGATGGGTCCGACATCCGGGTACTCCTCGTTGACGAGGTGGGTCAGCGTGATCATATCGTTCACGCATGCCCTATAGCCCAAGGCGCACATCTCGACCTGGACCTCAGAGGGCGACTCGAGGAGGGTGCGATGTATCTCGTCGGCCCGCTCGACGATCCGGCGCGAGAGCTCCTCGGGGGTATCGGTAGCCCGGGGTTCTCGCGCCCGGTGTTTCACTATCGCCTCCGGGGAGAGCCGCCGCGCCCGGTAAGCAGTGCTCCCCACGACGTAGCGCAGAAGGAGGGCGGCCGCGAGCGTGAGCGGCAGGATCGGGACGAGTAGGAGTACCAGGGACCAGGGCAGCACGAAAGAGAGCAAGCCGAGGGCCACGGCCTCGGTCGCCAGCACGAGCGCCACGTGTAGTTTGGTCATCTCTTCAGCGCCTCTCTGCCATATCTGCTGCGTGCGCCCAGTCTAAATTTTGGCAGACTTTTCTGCAAGACGCATCCGGGGATGATGCGCAAAAAAGCGGGTACGCCGCGACCCTGCCCTCGTCCCTCGGCCTGTATAATCCGCCCGTGAGCGGCGCTAAGTCCCCCGAGTTCGACCCGAAACGTCTCGTCGCGAGCGCGGCGGCGGTGCTCCGGGGTATCTTTCTCTCCCCCAAAGGTTTTTACCTAAACTTCGCGACCGAAGGTTCTTTGCGGGAGCCCGCCCTGTTCGTCCTGTTCGTGAGCGCCGTGTCTGGTGCGCTGAGCATACTGGTGAACCTGATCTCCGCGGCGGTGCTCGGGACGGACACGAGCGCCTTGGGCATGGTGGCGTCGAACCTGGCCTTCGTCGTGCTCTCCCCGGTCCTGATCGGGGCGGCGGCGGGGCCGTACCTGCTCTCTGTGCGCACCTTCGTGGGGCCGGAGGGGAGCTTCCGGGGGGTCTACAGGATGCTCGCCTACGCTTATGGGGCCATGATCCTGTTCTGGGTTCCCATAATCAACGCCTTCGCCTTCACCTACGCGGCGATGGTGTTGATGTGGCTCGGGATCCGGTACGTCTACCGCACCTCTTTTCTTACGGGCCTCGTCGCAGCCCTGGTCGGCTTCGTCCCCGTAGCCGTCGCTTTTATCTACCTCGTGGTGGTAATCAACGGGCTCGTCTCCCGCTGATCGTCGCGTACTCCTTAAGGTCCCTCTTCACCCTGCGCCCTAGCTCCTCCGAGATCGAAGCCGCCTCTTCGTGCGGGTTCCTGCCGTAGCGGTCGCGGATCATACCGCAAGATATACTCAGGTACGCGCTACGCGTCGCGAGCTCCGCCCGTACGGTCATCTCCCGCGGGAAGACACGGTAGTGAGCATCCTCCCTAAGCCCCAACGGTGGCGGCGGCACCACAAGCGCCCTTCTCGCCGCCAGGCGCGCCTCCCAACGCTCCCTCAGCGCCCGCGTCTCCGGCGCGTCTGGGGCGACGTTCAAGGGCCCGCACTCGAACCCGTCCTCGGGGGTGAACCCGAAGGAAGCCTCGAGGAGCCGGGCCGAACGGAGCGCCCGTTTCGTCCCCCGGCTCCTCACGAACTCGTACTCGGAGCGCAGCAGGATGAGCTGGGCGTCGTAGTAGGCGCCCAAACCTCCTGTCGTCGGCCGGTCGGCGTCTTCCCACTTCTTCGCGAGCGCCCGTTTGAGGGCGTTCCGTTTCTTGAAGAACCTCAAGCGCCGCCAGAGGAAGGAGCCTCCGCCCGCGAGTAGGCCAGCAAGGATGGGGATCGCCGGGGCGAGAGGCCCTGCCCACGCGGTACCGAAAAGGGGTGCCGAGAGCAACACCAGGGCCGCCACGCTCGTACCGACCGCGAATCCCAGCATGGACGTCCGCCGGGCGTCCTCTCCAGCCGCCGCGTACAACCCCCCGAGCTCGTACCATAAGGACCAGGTGTCGGGTGTAGGGGAGGATCGCACGTGCTAGATTCTAATCCTCGTGGGCCCTCACCAGCATGCAGCCAGCCTCGACGTAGCCCGCTTCCTCACTAACGTCTTGAATCCGTTCGTCGTCTTCACGGCGCTCTACGCCCTCGTGGCGTTCTCGGAGGCGAGCGCGTCCCGGGCGATTCTCTTTCTCGCCGTCGAGCTGGCCGCGGCGGCCTTCGTGGCCGGGTACGTCTTCCTGCTGAGGCGCCACGGGCGGGTGAAGGATTTCTGGATCTCCACCAGACAGCAGCGCCTCGTACCCGCCCTCGTCCTCCTTGCGGCCTTTGTCGCCCTCCTGGTCGCTTTGGCCCTGCTCGGCGCCCCGGAAATTCTCACGGGGACGACGCTCTCGATGGGTCTGGCGAGCACTACGGTCGCTGCCACGACCCTCGTCTGGAAGGCCAGCGCCCACTCGGCGGTCGCGGGGCACGCCGCCGCTGCCGGCTTCTTCGTCCTCGGCCCGTTGGGGCTACTCTTCGTTCTCGTCCTCCTGCTCGTCCTCTGGTCGCGCGTGGCAGAGGGGGCCCATACGCTCCCGCAGGCGCTCGTCGGAGCTGGCGTCGGAGCAGTATTCGCTGCGACCTTTCTGGCATAGAGAGGGCGACGCTGTTGAATGTAGGTGATCCCCGCCTGTGCGAACGGGCGTACGATCGAGGCCGCTCGCTCCGGGTCGTCCTCCGGCGTCACCCCTCCCAGACTATGTCGAACGGCGATCCCCCGACGCGGTTCTCCTCGATGTAGGTCTTCATGGCCTGGATGTCTTCTGGTGTAACCTCTCCACGCGTCGTGAAGGCGAGCAAGCCGTCGTAATAATCATTGAGTCTTAGAAAGAGTCAGCCTCATATTTTCCCCTGCTATTTGCAGGAATTTAGAAACACCATATCTTCTGTCTGAAGCTAACCTGCTAAGTGGAATCGCAGAGGTAATCCATTGGACGTACTCACCGTTGTTATGCTGCAGGTTCCACGACGGAGGGTTCATTGTTCGAGGGTTTATTCACCCTCCGGCTTACCATGTACGCCTCCATCTCTTCAGAGGGGAAGGGCTTCAAGAGATCCTTGAGGGGGTCCTTCTCGTCGAAGTCGGGGTCTAGCCACACCCCGTAGTTTTCAGGATGGAGAACCACAGGCATACGGTGGTGGATTTCGTTCATCAGGTCGTTCGCGTCCGTGGTTATGATGGCGCAGGACCTTAACTCCTCGCCATTCTTCCAAGTCTCCCACAACCCCGCAAAGGCGAAGGGAGATCCGTCCTTCATATGAATATAGAAGGGCTGCTTGCCGTTGTCAGTCTTCTGCCACTCATAGAATCCGTCAGCGAGGATCAAACACCGACGATCTTTGAAGGCACTACGGAAGGAGGGCTTCTCGTGGACGGTTTCAGCCCTGGCATTGATCATCCGGTTGCCGATCTGGGGATCTTTCGCCCAGGAAGGAATCAAGCCCCAGTGGAACATCTCAAATTTTCGCTTATCGTCCTCCTCTACAACAGTAGCAACCTCCTGAGTCGGTGCGATGTTGTAGCTTGCGGTTAAAGAAGAAGGGTATTCGTCGAGATCGAACTGCTCCGCCAAAGTATCTACCGGCGTTCTCAAGGTGTATCTTCCGCACATGATTTCCACTCCCCCTGCTGCTAGACAGTCTTGCTCTTCTTAGATAATTTTACTGGAGTAGGCACTGAATTCCATCTGTGGTTTCTTGCAAGGGCTCAGAAACCCTACTCTGCCAACTTTATAGAGAAAAGCCTCTGAAGGAAAGCCTGGTGCCCATCTATGGGAGAGGGGTGGGCACCAGGTTGTTATGGGGACATTATGCTCATCCTAAATAAAGGCCAGGCTACATACTGATAACAGGCAAGTAATACTATAGAGCTTACTGGCAGCGTAGGCTGTACGGAGGGCAAGTGTCAGCGAAAGAGAACAAGGCTATCGTTTGCCAACTCGTCGAAGACCTCTTCAATACCGGTAATCTCGACATAGTGGAAGAGGTTTTGGCGGATAGCTACACAGACCACAGCACTTCGCACCCTGACTTATCCGGTCGTGAAAATGTCAAGCAATCCGTAGCAGAGTGGCTCACCGCCTTCCCGGATACTGTAAGCGTAGCTCAAGACGTAATTGCCGAAGGGGATAAGATAGCAGTGCGTTGGGTTACCCAGGCTACTCATCAAGGAGAGTTCTTGGGCGTTCCTCCAACTGACAACAATATCAATGTGACATGGTTCGGCATCTTCCGTTTGTCAGAGGGCAAAATTATTGAGAGCTGGGATACCTTCAACGTCGTGGAGATGACAGAACAACTCAAGGGCTAGATACCTCTGCTTAGCTTAGCAAAAGTAGGGGGTTAGTCTGTACTTGTGTCTAGGGGGATAGTTACTTTCGGCAATAGGGCTACCGTAGTCTATGTTGAGAATTGGACCGTCGTAAAGGGCGTAGAAATGGCCTTCGGCATGTACCGAAGGGCATCTAAAGGAGTGACCCCACCGGGATTCGAACCCGGGTTTTCGCCGTGAGAGGGCGATGTCCTTGGCCTCTAGACGATGGGGCCGTGCCGGTAAGCGAGGACAGAGTTTAAACGACGCTTCCTGGTTCGTCAAAGATAAAAGCTGGTCAGCTCCTCAGCACTTCAGCTTGTCTGCTTTTTGTTTTCTGCTGACCAGAGCTGACTAGCTGACCGGCTTCGAAAGCCGCTGCATCTCCTCTATAGCCTTCTCCACGCGCAGCAGGGTACGCTCGCGGCCCAGAATGGCCAGGGTTTCGAAGAGGCCGGCGCTGACGGTGCGCCCGGTCGTGGCGAAGCGCAAAGGATGGATCAGGTGCCGCGCCCCCTTCTCCTTCTCCGCCGCCAGGCCCCGCACGGCCTCCTCGATGGCCCCTTCCGTCCACTCCGGCAAGGACCTGAGGCGCTCCAAAAGCTCCGGGAAGGTCTCTCGGACGAACTCCTTGCCGAACTGCTTCTCGAACTCCCCTCGGTCGTACTCGAGTTCGCCGCCGTAGAAGTAGCCTGCTGCTTCGGGGATCTCGGAGGTGCGGTTCAGGCGGTCCTTGAGGAGTGCTATGATCCGGGTGAGGCGTGGCATCTCGCGCTGTAGCTCCTCGGGCTCGGCGGCCCCCGACTCGGCGAGCATGGGGGCGGCGATCAGGGCGAGCTCTTCGGGGCTGTGGCGCCTGAGGTAGACGGCGTTTATCGCGGTGAGCTTCTTCTCGTCGAAAACCGCCGGGTTGCCGCTGACCCTCTCGATGCGGAACCTCTCGGCGAGCTCGTCGGGGGAGAAGATCTCCTCGTCCGCGGAGTACCCTGCCCCCAAAAGCGCGAGGTAGTTGAAGAGCGCCTCCGGCAGGTACCCCTGTGCCGCGAAGTCCTCCACGCTCTCCGCCCCATGGCGCTTGGACAACTTCTTCTTGTCCGCTCCCAAGACCTGCGGGACGTGGGCGAAGGCGGGCAGCTCGTAGCCCAAAGCTTCGTAGACCAGGATCTGGCGCGGCGTGTTAGAGAGGTGGTCGTCGCCCCTTATGACGTGCGTGATACTCATCGCCGCGTCGTCCACCGCCGCCGCGAAGTTGTAGGTCGGGGTGGCGGTGGACTTCATCAGGACGAAGTCCTCGATGTTGGCGTTCTCGAAGACCACGCGTCCGCGGATGATGTCGTCCACTACCGTCTTACCCTCGCGCGGGGTCTTGAAGCGCAGTGTATGGGGCTCACCCATCCTCGCCCGCTTCAAAGCCTCCTCCGGGTCCATCTCGCGGTATTCCCCGCCAGTATAGATGGGCTGGCGCCCCCCCTTCCTCTCCTGCTCGCGGAACTCGGCAAGCTCCTGGAGCGTCGCAAAATCGTAATACGCCGCGCCGGAGTCCAGCAGCTTCCGTGCCGCCTCCCGAAAGATCTCCATGCGCTCTGTCTGGCGGTAAGGACCGTAGGGGCCACCGATCTCGGGTCCCTCGTCCCACTCTAGGCCGATCCAGCGCAGGGACCGCTTGAGCTGCTCGACTGACTCCTCGGTAGAGCGTTCGAGGTCCGTGTCTTCTATCCGCAAGATGAACGTACCGCTGTTCTTGCGGGCGAAGAGCCAGTTGAAGAGCGCCGTCCTGACGCCGCCGACGTGCAGCGAGCCTGTAGGACTCGGCGCGTACCGTACCCTGATCCTTGTCGTGTCCATGAGGTTAAGCTAGCACACGGCCCGGCGATGAGAAAGCCAGCACTCTATCCGGCGATCAGCACCTCTAGATTACGAGGTCCATGCACGCCCTCGACGCGGTTCAGCTCTATGTCCGAGGTCGCCGAGGGGCCGGAGACGAAGGTCAAGGCCCGTCCTTCTCCTTTTACCGTCTCCTCGAGCTTTGCGAAGGCTTCGGGGACGAGGCCGACGACCTGGTCCTCCTTCACCACGCACAGGTGGTAGTCGGGCAAGAGCGTCAAGGCGCGGCGGCCCTGCCCCTCGCCTGCTTCGAGGACGATCGTGCCGGTCTGGGCGATGCCTAGAGCGCAGCCGGTCAGGACGCCGTCGCTCTCGTCGAGTTCCTCTTTGGTGAGCCTGGGCCGTGCCGCGTCGCGCAAGGTCTCGATACCTTCGGGGACCCACACCCTGGGGAGAACGGGTGGGAGGACTAGTCGCCGCACGCCGCGCTGTTTCAGGGCTTCTTCTATGGCCCCGGGTAGCTCGTCCTCGCTAACGCGGTGGACCTCTGCCTTGTACTCGGCCACCCTCTCGGCGAACCGTTCGACGATCTCCGCACGTGGCGCATCGTCCTCTTTGAGGTAGCCGCGTTCGACGGGGATATCTTCCGGGCGCTCGTCTTCGGGGACGTCGCGCGTCGCGCGGCGGATGCGCCAGAGGATCTCTTCTTTGGCGGTCGCCACTAGCTGTTCCTCCCATCTCGGTTCGACCGCCACCACTCGCGGAAGCTCTGCTCCGGAATTGGTTTGAGGTCGCGGGCGTCGGTCCACCCGGCGAGCCTGCCGGGGAGGCGGTGGATGGCGCCGCTGCGAGAGAGCGGCCACTGCCCGACGCGGGCCGCCTTCTGGGCGTTCTCGTAGAGCTTCGGGTTCGAGAAGGTCTTCGCCATCGCCTGCATCGCGACGTTCTCGGGATCTAGCCTGCCCTTGAAGCCCTCTTTGTCCTGCTTGTGCCGGACCACCTTGCCCCGCAAGTGTATGAGGACCTCGGGGATGTTGATCTTGACCGGGCACACCTCGTAGCACGCGCCGCACAAGGTCGAGGCGTAGGGTAAAGTATCCGAGCCCGGCCTGCCGATGCCGACGAGCTGCGGCGTCAGGATGGCGCCTATGGGGCCGGGGTAGACCGAGTTGTAGGCGTGGCCGCCGGTACGTTCGTAGACGGGGCAGACGTTCAGACAGGCCGAGCAACGGATGCAGTTCAGGGTCTGGCGCCCGATCTCGTCCGCCAAAACATCCGTGCGCCCGTTGTCCATCAAGACGAGGTGGAACTCTTCGGGCCCGTCCCCCTCCGAGACCCCACTCCAGAACGTTGTGTACGGGTTCATCCGCTCGGCGGTCGAGGAGCGGGGTAAGAGCTGCATAAAGACCTCGTAGTCCCGCCAGGTCGGGATGATCTTCTCTATCCCCATCAGCGTAACGAGCACGGGCGGCAGGGTGGTGCACATCCGGCCGTTCCCCTCGGACTCGACAACGCACACCGTACCCGTCTCTGCGACCGCGAAGTTCGCCCCGCTGAAACCGACCTTTGCCTTGAGGAACTTCTCGCGCAGATAAAGCCGAGCGACGTTGGTGAGGTCGGGTGGGTCGTCGGAGAGCTCTTCGACGGCGAGCTCGCGCAGAAAGAGCTCCCGGATCTCGGACCGGTTCTTGTGTATGGCCGGTACCAGTATGTGAGAGGAGGTCTCATCGGCGAGCTGGATGATGAGCTCCGCAAGATCAGTCTCGAAGGCCCGTATGCCCTCCCTTTCGAGATGCTCGTTGAGCTTGGTCTCGTCGCTCGCGATGGACTTGACCTTGACTACCTCTCTGGCGTCGTGGCTCTTGGCTATCCCGGCGATGATGCGGTTGGCCTCTTCGCCGTCTCGTGCCCAGTGGACGTGCCCCCCGGCCCGTGTCACCGATTCCTCTAGCCGCAAGAGGTACTCGTCGAGGTGGCGCATGACGCGCTTCTTTAGGGCGTATCCCGCCTCCCTGAGCTCCTCCCAATCGGGCATCTCCGCGACGGCCGAGGACCTTCTTCTCCGTATACTCTGGGTGGCCTTGCCGAGGTTCCGCCTGAGCTGCGTGTCGGCGAGGCTCTCTCTGGCGGACTCCTCGAAGTGCGGGGTCTTGCCTTCGGAGAAGGCGTCGGAGGCTCTGGTTTTCGGTGTCATTTACCTCTCCTCCGTGCTCGCGAGTATCTGGGCGAGGTGCACGGTCGCAACGCCGGCCCTCTGGCGCTTGAGTCCGCCGCCTATGTGCATCAGGCACGAGTTGTCTCCGGCGGTGCAGACCTCGGCCTCGGTCTCAAGGACGTGCCGGAGCTTGTCTCCGAGCATCGCGATCGAGGTGTCCGCGTTCTTGATCGCGAACGTCCCCCCGAAGCCGCAGCACTCCCTGGCCTCGGGCAGCTCGACGAAGTCTATGCCCCGCACGGCCCTAAGGAGCTCCAAAGGCGCGTCACCAACCTTTAACATCCTCAAGGAGTGGCAGGTCGGGTGGTAGGTGACCCTGTGCGGGTAGTAGGCGCCGACGTCGGTGACCCTGAGCTTCTTTACCAAGAACTCTGAGAGCTCGAAGACCCTGGTGCTAAGCTCCTCGACCTCGTGGAGGAGTTGTTCGTCGTTCGCGAGCCCGGCGGCCATCTGGTAGAGCTCGCGGACCATGCCGACGCAAGAGCCCGAGGGCGCGACGACGGCCTCGTAGTCCTTGAAGACCCGCACGAAGCGCCGAACCAGCGGGATCGCCTCGCGCTGATACCCCGTGTTGAAGTGCATCTGGCCGCAGCAGGTCTGCTCGAAGGGGAAGTCCACCTCCAGCCCCATGCGTTCGAGGACCTCGACGGTTGCCCGCCCCGTCTCTGGGAAAAGGGTGTCGTTGAAGCACGTGATGAAGAGGGCGACGCGCACGGTTAATGGCCTCCTTTCCTAGAGCGACGCAGAAGAACCGACGCTGGCCGACCTTTCCTAGAAACCGACTTCGTTCCTTATCATAGCCTATCTCGGACCTCCAAGATCGGTCCCTTTTCGCGTCCGGTGCTGGAGCCTCGGTCAAAAAGGCGCGGAAGGTGCAAAAAAATTGCACACAAGAGTGCAAAGACGTTGCGGCATAGAGGTGCAATCATGTATCCTTGTTAACAATCAGCTACGTTCGTGCGAGGTGAGGGGAAGTTGGTGGCTACAGCGTATTGCGGGTGCGGGTACGAGATCTGGTCCGAGCTCTGGTGGAGAGAGTCGGGGTACGCGCTGGAGTTCTCCGACGGCCTGAAGACAAGCGAGACCCACGTAGAACGTATAACCCAATGTCCGGGGTGCGGGCGGCGGCTCGAACGCGGGGTTCTCAGGCCAACCAGAGACGGCGGGTACGATCCCGGAGCGCGCCAAAGACAGGAGGAGGCCGTCTAACGGTTTGTGCCCCGTTTACTCGGGTTACTCCGAGGCCCGGGGTTAGTCGGGGTCAGATGGTTCGTTCTCGGATGGGGTAGATGCCACTTCTTTGGTCATGTCGCCGGCGTCGCTGGAGGAGCGGCGAGAAAGCCTGGCCCAAGCACATAGACGACCTCGGCACGCCGTCTTTACCCACTCCCGAGCGGGGGATAGAAAAAGTTGGCGACGAAGAAGTCCGAAGCTAACCTCGCCAAGACTGTCCAGAGTTGGCGGCCGTCCTCAAAACCCCGAGCATCAACGAGAGCACGACTATCGGGATGACGGCGAAGATCGCCGGGACGTAGACGTTGCCTAAGGGCGTGTAGTTTTGCGTGAACTGCTCCCACATGGACGAGAGTGCTGCCTCCCGGCGCTGGAGTCGCGCCGGGAGGCAGTGGAGAGACGGTACTTACCTCAGGGGACCATCCACGGGAGCACGTAGGCCTGGAGGAGCACGATGATCGACATCACGACGGTGAGCGTGATAGACCACGGCAAGACCAGCCGGAAAAGGTCGCCCTCCTTGCCCTGGAGGCCCGTAGAGCTCGTACCGACGGCGAGGTTCTGCGGGCTGATCATCTTACCCAACACGCCACCCGAGGAGTTGGCCCCCACGGCCAAGACCGGGCTGACCCCTATCTGCTGGGCCGTCACCTTCTGCAGGTTGGCGAAGAGGGCGTTCGAGGAGGTATCCGAGCCCGTGAGCGCTACACCCAGCCACCCGATGAACGAGGCGAAGAACGGGAAGAGGAGACCGGTGGTGGCAAACGCCAGGCCCAAAGTATAGGTCTGTCCCGAGTAGTTCAAGAGGTACGCCAGCCCCAGTATGGCGGCTATCGTCAGTATGGCCCACTTGAGCTGGTTCAGCGTCTGACCGTAGACCCTCAGAGCCCTGCCCGGACCTACCCTGAGCACGACTAGCGAGATGATGCCCGAGATGAGGATAAGGGTCCCGGCCGCTGAGAGCCAGTTGGTCTGGTACAGGGCGGGGTAGGGCCCTGCCTCGGCCACCGCCGGGGGCTGGCGTATGACCTGCTCGTGCAGCCCCGGCCAGGGCACGGCGATCACACCCTGCTGGTTCGGCGCGGCGTTGGAGAAGTTTATCGTCTCCTCGGTGGCCTTTATGCCGGCTTTGATGGGCCCCACCTGGGAGAGCAGGAGTACCACGACTATAACGATGAACGGCGACCAGGCAAGGAGCGTGGCCCCGAAGGAAGGACGCTCGTACGACTCCCTTTCCGCCGCCGCTGGCTCGTTCGGGAAGTGCCACTCCTCACGCGGGCTCCAAACCGCGAGCAGGGTCACGACCGCCACGACCGCCACGATCGACGCCAGAAGGTCCGCGAGCTCCGGCCCTAAGAGGTTCGAGATCAGGAACTGCGACAACGCAAACGCCACCCCGCTGACCACGACTATGGGCCATACCTCGAACATCCTGCGCCACCCGGCCATCACCACCACCAGGAAGCCCGGGACGATGACCGCGAGGAACGGGGTCTGACGCCCCACCATCTGCGAGAGCTCTAAAGTGTCGATCTGCGCGACCTGGGCCCCGGTCAGGATGGGTATGCCGAAACCGCCGAACGCGACCGGGGCCGTGTTTGCCAGGAGCGCCAGAGCTGCCGCGTAGAGCGCCTCGAAGCCCAGGCCTGCCATGATGGCGGCAGTTATGGCGACCGGGGTCCCGAAGCCAGCCGTCGCCTCCAGCAAGGCTCCGAAGACGAAGGCGATCAGGACCACCTGGATGCGCCGGTCGTTGCTCAAAGAAGCCAGAGAGTCCCGGAGGGTGTCGAAGTTGCCGGTGTCGACGACGAGGTTGTAGATAAAGATGGCGTTGATGACGATCCAGACTATAGGGAAGAGCCCGAACGCTATCCCTGCGACCGTCGAGTTCAGTGCCAGGCTCGTCGGCATCCCGTACACGGCCACCGCGATGACGAAGGCTGTCGCCAGAGACGCCAGGGATGCCCATTGCGCTGCCACCCGCAAAACGGCCAGCAGCACGAAGAGCACCACTATGGGAATAGCGGCCACCAACGTCGAAAGCAACAAGCTGTCCGCGACCGGCGTATAAACCTGCTCGAATGTAGGCATCAAGACCTCCCCGTGAAGCTCCCTGACTTACGCACCCCCCTCACCCAACAGTTAGCAGCACTTTAACAGTAGTTATTTGCAGCACGCAACTCCTCCGTTTCACAATACGAAAAGCCGCTTGACGGCCCGGTGGTTGTGCTGGCTAATGAGGTGGCTACGAGTGGCGTACCGAGCAGGAAGGGATAGAGTTCAGCGCAAACGTTTCGGTGCTTATCGGGGAGGCGCTGTTTCTGGAGTGGTTCGGTAAGGCTGCCGAGACGGGCTTCCCCGTAGTCGAGTTCTGGTAGCCCTCCAGCGAGTACTCCGGCGCAATCCAGAAGACGGCCAAAGACGCAAACCTCTGGGTTGCGCTCATAAACTTCAATGCCGGGGATGTGGTGGCGGGTGACAGGGGACTGACAAGCGACCCGGAGCGCGAGGGGCAGTTCCGGGAGAACGTGCCGGTGGCGCTGGAGTTGGCGCGTTTCATGGGCTACCGGAAGGTGAAAGTCCTCGTGGGCCACGCCTTGGCGGGTATGGACCGCGAGGAGCAGCTCGCGTTGGCGCTGGGGAACGTCGGGTACGCTGGCCGACGAGGCCCGAAAGGCCGGCAAGGTCTTCGCCGCCATGAGCACTCCGGCCCCGAGCTGTCTGAACAAAGGACGCTTGTACGAACTCGTCCCCGACATCAAGAGGATCTCCGCCGCCTTCTCCGAAGCTTTCGGCTCGTCCTGAGAGCCCCGATCGTCTCATTTTCCACGATGCGGAATAGATCCTTTACCGGGGCTTACAGCTGTGCTAGTGAGTGCTTGGGGTTACGGCTTTGTTGGCGAGTTCTGGGATGGGAGGGAGATGAGGTTCTGCGCGAACGTTTTCATGTTGTTCGGTGAGGTTCCGTTTCTGGAGCGTTTCGGGCGAGCGGCCGAGGCAGGCTTCTCGGCGGTCGAGTTCTGGTGGCCCGGGGCCACGGGGGAGGACCCAGGGGAGGTCGAGGAGGCGGTCAAAGACGCGGGAGTCGAGGTCGCGCTCTTCAACTTCGACGCCGGTGACATGTTGGGGGCCGGAGACCGGGGGCTGGTCAGCGACCTGGAGCGGGAGGGGCAGTTCCAGGAGAACGTGCCCGTGGCGCTGGAGCTAGCGCGGTCTCTTGACTGCCGGAGGATAAACGCCCTCGTCGGGCTCGAGATAGACGGCATGGGGAGGGAAGAGCAGCTCGAGCTCGCCAGGAAGAACGTCGGGTTCGCCGCCGACGAGGCCAGGGAATCCGGCGTCGAGGTCATGGTGGAGGCGCTGAGCACGTTCGACAACGGGCCGTATCTGCTGAATACGACGGAGCAGGTGGTCGAGTTCGTGAGGAGCGTGGACCGCGAGAACGTGAGGATCCAGCACGACTTCTTCCAGATGCAGCGGATGGAGGGGAATTTGGCCGCCAACTTCAGGGAGCACTTCGACATGGTGGGGCATATCCAGATCGCCGACTCGCCAGATCGTGGGGAGCCGGGGACGGGCGAGATCCACTACCCTTACGTCTTCGGTGTTTTGGAGGAGTTGGGCTACAACGGCTACGTGGGCCTCGAGTACGGACCCACGACGGGGGAGACCGAGGAGAGCTTGGACTGGCTGCCCAAAGAGCTGCGCGGCAAGGAAGTTAAGGTTTCGGACTTGAGGCTTTGAGAGGAGACGAAGATGGCCGAGAAGGTAGGGTTCATAGGGTTGGGGATCATGGGTAGGCCGATGGCCCAGAACCTCATGGAGGCCGGCTACGAGCTGGTGCTCTACAACCGCACCATAGAGAAGGCCGAGGAGATCGCCGGGGACAGAGCCACCGTTGCGGAGAGTCCCAAAGAGGTCGCTGAGTCGTGCGACTTGATCGTCCTCATGCTGCCGGACTCGCCCCAAGTCGAGGAGGTCGTCGAGGGTGAAGATGGGGTGCTGGAGGGACTCAAGGAAGGGACCCTGATCGTGGATATGAGCACCATCTCGCCCGTGATCACCCGGGAGCTCGCGGAGAAGATAGAGGAGCGCGAGGCTTCGATGCTCGACGCGCCGGTCTCGGGCGGGGAGCAGGGGGCGCAGCAGGGGACCCTGGCCATAATGGTGGGCGGCAGCGAGGAGGACTTCGAGCGGGCGAAGCCTCTGTTAGAGGTCATGGGCGACGCCATCACGCACGTCGGCCCTACGGGGGCCGGCCAGACGGCCAAAGCGGCCAACCAGATCGTCGTGGCCCTGACGCTGGAGGGGATCTCGGAAGCCCTCGTCCTCGCCTCCAAGGCCGGGGTCGCGCCCGAGAAGATCCTGGAGGCGATCTCTGGAGGGCTGGCGGGCAGCAACGTCATGGAGGCCAAGAAGGAGAAGTTCCTCGCGCACGACTTCGAACCGGGCTTTAGAGTAGAATTGCACCACAAGGATCTGGGGATAGCGCTCGCCGCGGGGCGAGAGTACGGGGTGTCCTTACCGGTCACGGCTATCGTGGATCAGATGTTGGAATCATTGAAGACAAAGGGGCGGGGCGACAGGGACCATTCGGCGATACTCACCCTCATCGAGGACGAGGCGCAGCACGAGATAGGGAACGGGGGCTAGTCCTCCCAGCGAAGGAGGAGTTTATGGAGCGCGAACAGCTAGTACGGACCATGCAGTCCATACTCGGGGAGGAGGGGGTGGTCTCCGAACGCGAGCAGCTCCGCTCTTACGAGTGCGACGGCCTGATGAACTACCGGGTCATCCCGGACCTCGTCGTCCTGCCGGAGACCGCCGAGCAGGTACAGCGGGTCGTGAGGACCTGCTACGAGGAGGGGATCCCGTTCGTGGCGAGGGGATCCGGGACCGGGCTTTCGGGAGGGGCGTTGCCGGTGGAGTCGGGCGTCTTGATCGTGCTCTCGAGAATGCGCAAGATCCTGGAGGTGGACATCCCGAACCAGCGCATAGTGGTCGAGCCGGGCGTCGTGAACATCTGGGTCTCCCAGGAGGTCGCGGATCAAGGCTACTACTACGCCCCCGACCCGGCGAGCCAGGTCGTCTCCTCCATCGGTGGCAACCTCGCCGAGAACTCCGGCGGCGTCCACTGCCTGAAGTACGGCTTCACCACCAACCACGTGATGGGCGCCGAGGTCGTCCTCGCCGACAGCTCGGTGGTGCACATAGGGGGCGGCAAGGCCCCGGACGCCCCGGGCTACGAGCTCTTGGGGGCGATCGTGGGCTCTGAAGGCACCCTAGGCATAGCGACGAAGATAACCTTAAAGCTCCTGCGCAAGCCGGAGGCCGTCAGGACCCTGCTCGCGGCGTTCGAGGATACCGAGGAGGCCGGGGATGCCGTCTCGGGGATCATCGGGGGTGGTATCGTGCCCGCCGCGATCGAGATGATGGACGCCCTGTGTATCGAGGCGGTCGAGACGGCAGTGCACCCAGGCTTCCCCGAAGCCGGCGCGATCCTGATCGTCGAGCTCGACGGTCCAGAGGCGGAGGTTGCGAACCAATTTGATCAGGTGATAAAGGTCTGCGAGGAGAGCAACGCCTCGGAGATCCGCATAGCCGAGGACGACGCCGAGCGGGCGCTCTTCTGGAAGGGTCGCAAGGCGGCGTTCGCGGCGATGGGCCGCATCGCCAACGACTACTACGTCCAGGACTCGGTCGTCCCACGCACGGAGCTCGGGGCGGTCCTGAAGAGGATCACCGAGCTCGGCGACGAGTACGAGATGCGCGTCGCCAACGTCTTCCACGCCGGCGACGGCAACCTCCACCCGCTGGTCCTCTACGACAACGATAAGGAGGGCGATGCCGAGAGGGCCGAGAAGCTCGCTGGCGAGATAGTCTACGCGTGCCTGGACCACGGGGGCTCCCTCACCGGCGAGCACGGCATCGGGGTGGATAAGAAGAAGTACATGCCCAAGATGTTCACCGACGACGACATGAACACCATGCAGCGCCTCCGGTGCGCCTTCGACCCGCACGGTCTTTGCAACCCCGGCAAGGTCTTCCCGACTCCGCGGCTCTGCGGCGAACGCCCCGGACCCTTTAAGATGCACCCGATCCAGAAGGCTGGCCTCGCCGAGCTCTTCTAAGGAGACCTCATGGACACACGCACGAAGAACGTCTCCCTGGAAGACCTGCAAAAGATAGTCGGCGAGGAGCATGCCCACGAAGCCACCGCCGAAGACGCCGTTGACGGCATCGCTCCCCAGTTCGTGGTCGAGCCGAGCACGGTCGAGGAGACCAGCGAGCTGATGAAGCTCGCGAGCGATGGGGGCCTCACAGCGGCGCCTCGGGGCGGCGGGACGAAGATGTCGTTGGGGAACCCGCCACGCGAGTTGGACCTCGTCGTGGGCACGGTGCGGATGAACGAGCTCGTAGAGCACGTCCCTGGGGACCAGGTGGTCCGGGTAGAGGCCGGGATGAGACTCGAAGACCTTCAGGATCGGCTCGCGGACGCGGAGCAGATGCTCGGCATAGACCCGCCGGAGAAGGGGGCGACAGTTGGGGGCGTGGTCGCCGCGAACTCCTCGGGGCCGCGCCGTCACCGCTACGGGACTATACGGGACTTGATCATCGGCATAACCGTCGTTCTCCCGGACGGGACGGTGGCGAAGGCCGGCGGCAAGGTCGTCAAGAACGTCGCCGGCTACGACCTCTCCAAGCTCTTTACGGGTTCCATGGGGACCTTAGGCATCATCGCGAGCTGCAACTTCCGGCTGCACCCCAGACAAGAGGCGGCGCGGACGGTGGCCGTCGAGCTCTCTGACACCATGGCGGCCCAGAATGCGGCGCAAGCGATAGCGCACGCCCAGCTCGTCCCGAGCGCTGTGGAGCTGTACTGGAGCGACGACACCAGGCTCCTTTCGGTCCTCATCGAGGGAATACCGCCGAGCGTCGAGGCGCAGGCGAACACGACTTCCTACCTCTTGAGGGATTTCGGCGAAGTCCGAGCGCTTTCGGACAAGGAGGCGGATACTTTGGGTTTCCCGGATCCGCCTGGCGTCGGAGTCGAGGTGACTGTAAAGATCTCCGCCCCCCCGGCGGAGCTCGCGGGCGTGCTGGACTCGGTTTTGGGCGCCACCGAGCGCAGGGGCGTTACGCCGCGCATCACGGGCCACGCCGGGGTCGGCGTTACGTACGTAGCCCTCTCCGGCGGGGACGAGGAGGCAAAGGGCCAAGTCGTCGAGGAGCTAAGGGAGATCTGGGTCAGGAGGGGCGGAAGTGTGGTCGTGCGCCAGGCGCCGCTCTCGATAAAGCAGAGGCTCGACGCGTGGGGGCCTACCGGGGACTACCTCGGCCTGACGCGCCGGGTGAAGGAGAAGTTCGATCCCCGGGGCGTCCTTAACCCGGGCCGCTTTCTAGGAGGCATCTAGTGACACAGCAGGACAGGCCGGACCCCCGGCAGTCGGGCAACCGCTACGACGCGACCAACGCCGCTGAGAGGCGCGACGACCAGTCGGGGACCACGCGCGAGCAGGCGATGGCCGGAGCCATCGGCGCTGGCAACCCACAGGACGTCGGCCAGAGCACCTTCGCGGCGACCACGGACTCGCTCCAGCACACAGTGGGCCACGACCGGCCCGAGAGCGGGAGCTACACCTTCCCGGCCTTCGACAGCCATCATCCGCCGGAGAAGGACCTCATCGATGAGTGTGTCCACTGTGGCTTCTGCCTGCCGACTTGCCCGACGTACGTCCTGTTCGGCGAGGAGATGGACTCCCCGCGCGGGCGCATCTACCTCATGAACAAGGGCCTCACCGAAGAGCCCATGAATGACACAATGGTGCGTCACTGGGAGCTGTGTCTGGGCTGCATGGCCTGCGTGACAGCCTGCCCGTCGGGTGTGCAGTACGACAAGCTCATCGAGGCTACGAGGGCACAGGTCGAGCGGCGCTACGAGCGGCGGGCCGACGACAAGGCGTTCCGGGAGATGATCTTCCAGCTCTTCCCCTACCGCAGCCGTCTGCGCCTCGCCGCCGGCCCCCTGCGTCTCTACCAGCGCTTTGGCATCGACAAGAAGCTAAGGAAGGCCGGCGTGATGAGCCGTCTCCCCGCCCGAATGAGGGCGATGGAGGCCCTCATGCCAAAGCTCCAGAAGGAAGAGAAGATCCCCGAGCACGCCTCGCCTACCGGCGAGAGGCGCAGGCGGGTGGGTATCCTCACCGGGTGTGTCCAGCAGGTCTTCTTCTCCCAAGTCAACTCCGCCACCGTGCGGGTTCTGGCCGCCGAGGGCTGCGAAGTGGTCGCCCCGAAGGACCAGGGCTGTTGCGGCGCGCTCTCGACCCACGCCGGGCGGGAGGAGGAGTCGCTGAACTTCGCACGCAAGACTATAGACACCTTCGAGAGGGAGAACCTCGATAACGTAATCGTCAACGCCGCCGGGTGTGGCTCGACGATGAAGGAGTACGCGTACCTGTTGCGCGACGACCCCGAGTACGCCGAGAGGGCGAAGAAGTTCTCTTCGAAGGTCAAGGACGTCTCGGAGTTCTTGCAGGAGATAGGCACTGTCGCCGAGCGGCAACCATTGCCGGTTGCAGCGGCTTACCACGACGCTTGCCACCTGGCGCATCAGCAGGGGATCCGTCAGCAGCCGAGGAAGACGCTCAAGCAGATACCTGGGATGGAGGTCAAGGAGATCACCGAGGCCGAGGTCTGCTGTGGGTCAGCCGGTATCTACAACATGGTCGAGCCCGAGCCAGCCGTAGAGTTGGGCGAGCGCAAGGCGAAGAACGTCCTCAAGACGGGCGCGCAGATGATCGTCACCTCAAACCCCGGCTGCATGCTTCAGATACAGGCAAGCCTTAAGAGAATGGGCCGTGAGATACCGATGGCCCACCTGACGGAGGTCCTCGATGCCTCCATCCGGGGCGAGCCGGTGGAGTCCCTGCTGAACGGTAGGGGCTTGCAGGGGTGAGGCTCTCCCGCTCCGTGCTGGCCGTCCCCGCCTCGAAGTGGAAAATGGTCGAGAAGGGTCCGCTTTCCGGGGCGGACCTCTTCTTCTTGGACCTCGAGGACGCCGTCGCACCGAACGAGAAGGCGGCCGCCCGTGGGAACGTCATACAGGCCATAAAGGAGCTCGACTGGCAGGGCAGGCCGACCTTCTACCGCATCAACTCTTTAGACACCCCGTACTTCTATAGAGACGTCATCGAGGTCGTCGAGGAGGTGGGGGAGGGGCTCGACCTGATCCTGGTTCCCAAAGTGGAGAGAGCCGAGGATCTCAGCACCCTGGATACCCTCCTGACGAGCGTTGAGCTAAACGCGGGCCTCGAACCCGGCAAGGTGAAGCTCGAAGCCCAGGTAGAGACCGCCAAAGGGCTCGTCAGCATAGACGCCATAGCCCGCGCGACGGAGCGGCTCGAAGCCCTGGCCTTGGGTCCCGGCGACTTTGCGGCGAGCGTCAGGATACCGCAGACGAGCATCGGCACGGTGGACGAGTGGGACGAGGCGTACCCCGGAGACCGCTTCCACTACGCCATGCAGCGCATCGTCGTCGCTGCCCGCGCCGCGGACCTGCGCGCCGTAGACGGCCCCGTCGCCGACTACCGGGATGAGGAAGGCTTGCGCAAGAGCTGCCTGCGGGCGCGCTCACTGGGCTTCGACGGCAAGTGGTGCGTCCACCCTAGCCAGGTAGAGATCGTCAACGAGGCCTTCTCGCCCACTGAGAAAGAGCTGGAGTGGGCCAGGAAAGTGGTGAGCGCCTACGAGGAAGCAAACGCCGCCGGGAGCGGTTCGATCAGCGTTAACGGCCAGATGATCGACGCCGCCTCCATAAGGATGGCCCAAAATACGCTCGACCTCGCCCGAGGAGCAGGAACGGCCTAGAGTTTTCGAAGTGAATCGCTGGGAACGCAAGTTCTTTCTAAAATCCGAGAGCCGAATCCTGGAGTAGTTAGCGTAGAATATCCTGGCCGAAAAATGCACTTTCGATCCTTTCGTGGACGGTGATTCATGACGGATGTAACGGTTGTAGGAGGCGGTCTCGCCGGGAGCGAGGCGGCCTGGCAGGCAGCAGAGATGGGCTGTTCTGTCGAGCTGTGGGAGATGCGCCCGGTGAAGGAGACCCCCGCGCACCACACGGACCAGTTCGCGGAGCTCGTCTGCTCGAACTCGATGGGCAACCGCTCTTTGGAGACGGCCTCGGGACTGCTCAAGGAGGAGCTTCGGCGCCTGGGGTCTATGATCATGCGCTGCGCCGACGCGAACGCAGTCCCGGCAGGCGGGGCCTTGGGGGTCGCCCGCGAAGATTTCCCGCGGGCGGTCACGGAGACGGTACACGGCCACTCGAACATCGAGGTGATCCGTAAAGAAGCGACCGAGTTCTCCGATGGTCCTACCGTTATAGCTACCGGTCCCCTCACCTCGGACGCTCTGGTGGAGAAGATAGAGGCTTTGTCCGGCGAGACGCTGTACTTCTACGATGCGGCGTCCCCGATCATCCACCACGACTCCTTGGATGAGGAGACCATCTACCTCGCCTCTCGCTACGGTAAGGGAGAAGCCGCTTACCTGAACTGCCCGATGACCGAGGAGCAGTACTACGCCTTCGTCGAGGAGCTAGCTACCGGGGAGCTCTCTCCCATAAAGAACTTCGAGGAGGACATGTACTTCGAGGGCTGTCTCCCCGTAGAGACCATAGCTCGCCGCGGTACCGACACCTTGCGCTTCGGCCCGATGAAGCCTGTCGGCCTTCCCGACCCGAGGACCGGCGAAGAGCCCTACGCGGTCGTGCAGCTCAGGCAGGACGACGCCGAGGGACGGCTCTTCAACATGGTCGGCTTCCAGACGCGTCTGAAGTGGGGCGAGCAGAAGCGAGTTATTAGGATTATCCCTGGTCTCGAAAAAGCGGACTTCGCCCGCATGGGCGTCATGCACCGCAACACCTACCTTCCCTCTAACCGGATGCTAGAAGCGACCATGCGAATAAGGAGCGATCTCGGTGGTGGACCTCTCTTCTTCGCCGGTCAACTAACCGGCGTTGAGGGTTATGTCGAGAGCACCGCGATGGGCTACATCGCGGGCACTAATGCCGCGAGGCTTGCCCGGGGCGAGGAGCCCATAGCTATGCCGCGTGGCACGATGATGGGCGCTTTGGCTCACTACATTATCACCAAGGAGGGCACCCTCCAGCCCATAAACTCCAACTGGGGCCTCGTGCCTTCCATCCCGAAAAAGGAGAACGGCAAGCGGCTAACAAAGCCCGAGCGCCGACAGCGGCAGGCGCGGAAGGCGCTCGCAGTGCTGGAGGAGTTCGTCGGGGCATGGGTTGAAGTCGTAAGCTAGACGATCAAAGAGCCGCTAACTGCCTGCTAAACTTAAAGCTTCACCGGCGACTCGGCTTGAAGCGCCGATTCCAGGATCGTCTCGACGAGCTTCTCGAAGGAGATGCCGGTGGCTTCCGCCGCTAGCGGCAAGGTCGAGGTTTCGGTGAAACCGGGGATGGTCTTTACGTCGAGGATCCAGGGGGTGCCGTCTTCGAGGATGGCGTCCACCCGCCCGAAGCCGTAGCAGCCCAGGGTTTGGTAGCTGTTCAGGGCGGTCTCTTCGAGGCGGGTTGCGGCTTCGGCGGGGATCTCGGCGGGGATAGCGAAGTCGGTCGCGCCTGGGGTGTACTTGGCCTCGAAGTCGTAAGAACCGCCCCGGGGTCTGACCTCGACGAGGTTGAGGACGCGCGGCTCCTCGCCGGCAGGTTCAAGGATGGGAACGGCTATCTCGGTCCCGGCGACCCAGTGCTCCAGGACTATCTTGGCGTCGTAACCGAAGGCCTCGTAGACGGCGTCCAGGAGCTCGTCGGGCCCCTCGACCTTCGTTAGCCCGAGGCCCGAACCTTCGCGGGCGGGCTTGACGACGAGCGGGTAGCCTAAAGAGTCGGCGGCTGCGCCCAAAGCGCCGGCGGCGCCCATCTCGTTCATGGCGCGACGAGCGAACGTCCTGAAGGGGGGGGTCGGGATGCCGGCGGCCCTCAAGGCCCGCTTGGCGTAGTCCTTGTCCATGCAGCGGATGCTAGAGAGCGGGCCGCTCCCGGTGTAGTTTATGCCCAAGGTCTCCAGGAGCGCCTGCACCGTGCCGTCCTCGCCGCCAGGGCCGTGCAGGCAGACAAAGACGGCGTCGGGGTTGACCTCGATCAGGGCCTCCGTCGTGCCCTCTTCGATGTCCAGAGGGTAGACCTCGTGGCCGAGGCGTTCGAGGGCATGCGTCACGCGCCGGCCCGTGACCATCGAGACGTCCCGCTCCATCGAGTGGCCGCCGCGCAGGACTACCAGACGCGACATCTCGCGCTAACGCTCCGCCGTGCCCGGGTTCCCTACAGCGGTGCGCTTGCCCCGCCGCGCCCCGCGTTCCAAGTCGCTCCTTAGCTCCATGCGCTCGCGGACGACTTCGGAGAGGAGCTCGATGCCGCGCCTTATCTTCTTCGGCTCCACGAAAGAGAAGTTGAGGCGCATGCAGTTCTTGCCCGCCCCGCCGGAGTAGAACCCCTCGCCCGGCACGTAAGCGACGTTCTTCTTTATCGCCTGGGGGAGCATCGAGGTCGCGTCCACGTAACTGGGCAGGGTCGCCCACACGAAGAGCCCGCCTTCCGGGTGGGTCCAGTGCACCTCATCCGGCATGAACTCCGCCAAAGCGTCGAGCATCTCGGCGCACCGTTCTTTGTAGATCGCCGTGAGGCGCTTCACGTAGGCGCGCCAGTCAGCGTGCTTGAAGTACGAGTAAATGAGCATCTGCGAGAGGTTCGACGAGCAGAGGTCGGCGCCCTGCTTGCCGACGTTGAGCTTGTGCAGGATCCCCGGCTGGGCGTGCACCCATCCGAGCCTGACGCCAGGGGCAAATATCTTCGAGAACGTCCCCAAGTAAACCACCCGATCCGTGCCCCCGCCGGACTTCTGCTCCAGAGAAGCTATGGTGGGCAAAGCCTCCCCCTCGAACCTGAGCATCCCGTAAGGGTTGTCCTCGAGGATGATCAGGTCGAACTCGCGCGCTATCTCCAAAAGCTCGCGCCGACGCTCGGCGGCCAACGTGACACCAGTGGGGTTCTGGAAGTTGGGGACGGCGTAGATAAACTTCACGTGGACGCCCTGTTTGCGAGCTTTTTTGAGGGCCTCGCGGGCGGCCACCGGGATCATGCCGGCCCGGTCCATCGGAACGTGGATGACCCTGGGCCTGTACGACGCGAAGGCGTTCAAGGCGCCCACGTACGTCGGACCCTCGCAGAGCACGGCGTCCCCTTCGTCCAGGAACACCTTGCCGACCAGGTCGAGGCCCTGCTGGGCGCCGGTGGTTACAAAGATGTCTTCCTGGTTGGCCCGGGTGCCCTCAGAGGCCATCACGTCTACGATGACGTCCTTTATCCCCTCCAGGCCCGCGGTCGGGCCGTACTGCAGGGCCTGTGCTGAGTCGGCGGCTACCTGCTGCGAGATCTCGCGGAAAGCCTCCTCGCCGAACGCCCGGGTGTCGGGGAAACCGCCGGCCAGAGAGATGATACCAGGCCGCGAGAGGGTGGCCATGAGGTCGCGGGTCGCCGCGCTCTTCATCCCCTTGACCCGGTTGGCGTACAGGAAGTCGAAGCGGTCGAGATCTACGAGCGGCACCTAAGGATCATCCCTCTCTTCGGTCTCAGGCGCCCGTAGTAGGCGCCACGGGTTCCACGTCTCTCCAGCCGAGCTTTTCGGAGAGGACCTGCCAGAGCTCGGGCGCGAGTTCGAAGCGGCTCGAGCTGCACCGCCTGCCCCGGATCGAGAGCACCTTCAACCCCTCGTCCCCAGCAAAGAGGGCACGCTCCTCTGCCACTGCCCCGACGAGGTACGCTTGCTCGACGAAGTCGTCCTCGTCCAGTTGCGTCCCGAACGAGGCTACGCGCTTCGACGAGACCACCGGCGAAAAGAGGTAACCGGTCGTCATCGCGAACATCCCCTTCGGCCTGAGCACGAGGTCGAACTGCTGGTCCGAGTCCTCGCCGCCGTACGGCACCTCCTCGAGCACGGTGGCGAAGTAGTTCTCCCTGGCGTGCTCTTTTAGTCGGCGTTTCAGGGTCGCGAGCTCTTCGAGCTCTTCGGACGTGGGCCCCGAGGGAGAAGAGGCCTCCGCGAGCATACCCTCCCAGATGGCACGCGGGAAGATGAGCGCGAGGTCGCCGGAGTTGGCGAGGATGCGAACCTCGCCGTCTGTTACCTCGAGCCTATCGAGGTTTTGGACCTTGAACTCGCGCATACGGGCGACTCTACCACAAAGGGTGCGCGGATTGTAGACTCCGTGGCGTGGAAGCCTTCTTCGTCACCTCCAACCATGCCAAGGCCCTGGAAGCCGCCGAGATACTGGGGGTAGAGTTGATGAACGTCGCCCTCGAACTCTCCGAGCTCCAGGCCCTCGACGTGGCGCAGGTTGCCGCGGCCAAGGCCGCTGCTGCCCGCGAGGTCCTCGACGCCCCGGAATCCCCCATCCTCGTCGAGGACTCCGGGCTTGTCTTAGGGGCCTGGAACGGCCTGCCGGGGGCTTTTACCAAGTGGTTCTTGCAGAGCGTCGGGAACGAGGGCCTCCTCAAGATGCTCTCCCCCTACGGGGATCGCTCGGCCCGGGCCGTCTGCGCCGTCGCGCTCGCCGCTGCCGACGGCTCCGTGCGAGTGTTCGTTGGAGAGGTAGAGGGGAGCATCGCGCACGAGCCCAAAGGCTCCGGTGGGTTTGGGTGGGACCCGATCTTCGTCCCCGAAGGGGACACGCAGACCTACGCCGAGCTCGGCCCCCGAAAGCACGACGATTCCCACCGCACCCGCGCTCTCAAGGCCGCCCGCGCCGGTCTCAAAGCCCTTACGGGCTAGTCCGCGAGCGTTTAGCGGGGTGGTGGCGCGTGGTATTCTTGTGCGAAACGTGTCTCTGGGAGAGAAGGAGGCCGCAATGCCGGCACAGAGTGACGAGCGCACGGAGGATGGGAGCGTAGAGACCCAGGAGCAGCCTCGCGAGGAGGGAGCAGTAGCCGTAGACGGCGAGCACCTCGTTGACCTCTACAAGAAGATGGTCCTGATCCGGACCTTCGAAGAGGCCACCCAAAGGGGCTTCAGGCAGGGCAAGATCGGGGGCTACCTCCACGTCTACATAGGCCAGGAGGCGGTCGCGACCGGCTTCCTCGACGCCTACGAAGAGGACGACGTAGTCATCACCGCCTACCGCGATCACGCGCACGCCCACCTATTGGGCTCCGACCCCAAAAACGTCATGGCCGAGCTCTACGGCAAGAAGACCGGCATCGTCAAGGGCAAGGGCGGTTCGATGCACCTCTTCGACGTCGAACGCGGTATGTACGGGGGGTACGGCATAGTCGGTGGACACATACCCTTGGGGGTGGGCGTGGCTTATGCCGTGCGTTACGAGGAGACCGACCGGATCTGCCAGCTGTACTTGGGCGACGGCGCTATTAACGAGGGCGTCTTCCACGAGGCGGCCAACCTCTCGGGGCTCTGGGGCAAAGAGGGATTGAACCCGTGCCTCTTCATCATCGAGAACAACCAGTACGGCATGGGCACGAGCGTGGCGCGTTCCACCGCCATGACGGACTTGGCCGCCAAGTTCGACGCCTACGGCATCGACCACGAGAAGGTGGACGGCATGGACCTTGAAGCCGTCCTCGAGTGCGCCCACCGGACGGTAAAGCAGGTCCGCGAGACCGGAAGGCCCTACGCGGTCGAGGCGCTGACGTACCGGACAGCGCCGCACGGGGCGGCAGACTTCTTCGAGAAGTATCGCACCAAGGACGAGGTCAAAAAGTGGCGCGAGCGCGACCCTATAGGCATGCTCGAGCACAAGCTCCTCGAGAGGGGAGAACTCGACGAGGACAAGCTCGAGGAGATAAAGGACGAAATGAAGGAGACCATAGATGAGGCCGTAAGCTTCGCCGACGAGAGCGAGGAGCCGCCCATCGAGGAGCTCTACACCGACGTCTACGCCGGCGGCGACGAGTATATGGGGGAGGAGTAGTCCATGCCCGAGATGACCTACCGCGAGGCCCTGAAGGCGGCCATGAGCGAGGAGATGGAGCGCGACGAGGACGTTGTCCTCATGGGCGAGGACATTGGCGTCTACGGTGGCACCCACCTCATCACCGACGGTCTCCTCGACACGTTCGGCCCAAAGAGGGTGATAGATACCCCCATCTCCGAGAACGGCTTCACCGGGGCCGCGGTCGGCATGGCGATGATGGGCCTAAAACCCGTGGTCGAGATGATGACCTGGAACTTCTCTTTCCTCGCCGCCGACCAGATCTTCCAAAACGCCGCCAAGGTACGCTACTTCTCCGGTGGGCAGGTGGAGGTGCCGCTCGTCATTCGCGGTCCCAACGGCGGCGGTGTCCAGCTCTCTTCCCAGCACACGCACTCCTTGGAGAACTACTACGGCCACTTCCCGGGCCTCAAAGTGGTCGCTCCCGTCACCCCCCACGACGTCAAGGGTATGATGCTCACGGCGATACGGGACCCGAACCCCGTGATCTTCTTGGAGGCCGGCGCTCTCTACGGCACGAAGGGCGAGGTCCCGGACGGCGACGAGACCGTGCCGTTCGGCGAGGCCCGCGTGGCCCGCGAGGGCGACGACGTAACCCTCGTCTCTTACGGTCGGCAGGTCAACCTCTGCCTCAGGGTCGCTGATAAGCTCGAAGAAGAGGACGAAGTAAAGGCGGAGGTCATAGATCTCAGGTCTTTACGACCGTTCGACGAGGAGAGGCTCGTCGAGTCGGTAAAGAAGACACATAGGGCCGTCGCGGTTCAGGAGCAGTGGCGGTGGTTCGGGGTAGCCAGCGAGGTCGCGGCGATCATACAGGACAGGGCTTTCGACTACCTCGACGCGCCGGTGGAGAGGGTGAGCGGGGCCGAAGTTCCGGCGCCCTACGCGAGGAACCTCGAGCTCGCGGCCTTCCCGAGCGAGGAGCAGGTAGCGAACGCGGCCCGTCGGGTTTTGTACAAGGAGGAGAAGTAAGTTGCCGGAAGTGATCATGCCCAAGATGGGCGACGCGATGGAGGAGGGCACCCTCCTCAAGTGGCTCATGAGCGAGGGGGACGAAGTCTCCGAGGGAGATTCGATCGCCGAGATAGAGACCGACAAGGTCACCATGGAGCTCGAGGCCGAAGACTCGGGCACGCTCGCCCAGATCACCGCCCAAGAAGGCCAGGACGTCCCCGTGGGCGAGTCGATCGCCTTCATCCAGGGCGAGGGGGAGGAGGTTCCCGAGCGCGACGGTAGCGGCGAGGCCGAAGCCCAAGCAGAAGAAGGGGGTGACGAAGCTCCCCAGGCACAGACCGCAACGGCGGAAGAGGAGGCCCGCGAGGCCGAGCCCCGGCAGCCCGAGACGGGGGGCGAACCCTCCGGCGACGGGGCGACGGCCCGGGCGGACGGTCAGGTCCGCGCCTCCCCGATAGTCCGTAGGTTGGCGCGCGAGAATAATCTCGACCTCTCGCAGATAGAAGGCTCCGGCCCGCAGGGACGCATCGTAGAGCGCGACGTGCGAGCAGCTATGGAGAGGGGCGAGGCCCAGATGGCCGACGGCCAGGCCGAAGCGTCGGCCGAGGCGCCCGCCGAGGAGAAGCCACAGGAGGCCACGCAGGAGGTCTTCCAGCCCCCGCACCTGCCAGAGCCAACCGGGGCCCCGGGCACCGAACTGGTCCAGCCGAGCCGGATGCAGCAGGTTATCGGCGAGCGAATGACGCAGGCCAAGCAGCAGGCTCCGCACTTCTACGCCACCGTCGAGGTCCGGATGGACGAGACTTTGGCCCTGCGCAAGCAGCTAAACGAGAGGCTCGAAGAAGAGGAGATAAAGCTCTCCGTAAACGACTTCGTCATGAAAGCCTGCGCGTCAGCCTTGAAGAACTTCCCGAAGCTCAACTCCCTCTACACCGGCGAGGGCATAGAGTTGCACCAGCAAGTCGACATGGCGATGGCCGTGGCCCTGGAGGGTGGTCTCATAACCCCCGTCATCCGGGACGCCGCCAACAAGGGCCTCTCTGCCATCTCTAGCGAGTCGAAGGACCTGGCCAAGCGCGCCCGTGAGGGAGGCCTGCAGCCCGACGAGTACCAGGGCGGTACCATAACCGTCTCCAATATGGGCATGTTCGGCGTCGAGAGCTTCACCGCCATCATCAACCCGCCCCAGGCGGCCATCGTCGCCGTGAGCAGCATCGTCCAGCGCCCGGTCTACGACGAAGACGGCGAGCTCGTCCCCGCGAGCATGATGAAGTTAACCCTCTCGGCCGACCACCGCATCGCCAACGGCGCCGACGGGGCCCTTTACATGGCTGAGGTCCAGCGCCTGCTCGAGAACCCGATGATGCTGCTGGTCTAGAGCGGTTAGCTTCCAACAATCAACCTTTAGCACAGGCGCCCCCGGCACCTGCCGGGGGCGCCTCCCTTTTAGTCTGTTGCTTCGCAAAAAAGCTGGATGTGATCCCAACGACCCTGGACCCCATCCACGATCATCCGCGGTGGGCCGGTGAGAGTGGTTGGGGATAGGTTATCGCAGGTGCGTCCCGCACTGCGAGAGCTAGACCCAGCCTCCGAACCCGGCGAGAAGCACGACGAAAGGACCAAGAAGCAGCGCGACCAGCACAGGCCAGTCAGCGTCGTACGAAACTGTGTCGCCCAACGCTGTGGTTGCCGGCAACCCCTCTGTAGGAACGCAACAGGCGGAGACGAGAGCCCCAGAGTGGCGGGAGATGCGAGCCGCCAGATGGCCGGCACAGCCCACCGTACGCGAGAAGGCGACCAGCGAAAGGCCGTAGTCCAGGTTGGTTAGACTTCTTCGTGGGAGATGAGGTGTGTCAGAAGACTGGCCAGCACGAGGCCGACGGTGGGCAGGACCGTCCGCAACGCTGCTCCAACCGCGTCTCGCTTGAAAGGTCTGGATCTCTTGCCGCTCGTGATGTTCCTCCATAGTACATGGTGGCGACAAAAACGCGCCTCGACGTCGCCATCTCTAGAGGTGGTCTGGCACCACTTCCGGAGGTGGTATGCAGAGTATCTGTTTCAGCGCAAAAGGGTTGGCAGAATGGGCTGCGCGAAGCTCCCTCCTGCGTTAAGCTAAACACCCTGGCCGTAGTGAGGGAACGGCGGGAACGAAACGTCAGGAAGGAGGAGATCGTGGCCGTGGAACCGGAGATGATCCGTAATGTTTGTCTGATTGGTCACCGAGGGAGTGGCAAGACCACGCTTGGGGAGGCGATGCTGGGGCTTGCGTCGGGGAGAAAGGGGGCGGTAGGCAACGTCCTCGACTTCGCCGAAGAAGAGGTCGACCGCGGGATGACGCTCGGGATGGGCGTCGCCCACCTCGAGTGGAAGGGACGCCAGGTTAACGTCCTCGACACCCCCGGCGACGGCGGCTTCATCGCCGATGCCTTCGTCGCCCAAAGGGTGGCGGACTGCGCCGTCCTCGTGGTGCACGCTCAGGACCCGATCCAGGTCGTCACCGAGCGCGTCTGGCGGCGCGGGGAGAAGGAAGGCATCCCACACCTCGTCGTCGTGAACCACCTCGATCGCGAGCGCACGGACTTGGCGTCGGTGATCGAGCAACTACGCGAGAGGTTTGGGCAGGCGGTCGTGCCGCTGAACCTTCCCATAGGCAAGGAGGGCGAGTTCAAGGGCGTCTACGGGCTCTTGAGCGGGATCGCCTTCGTGGACGGGCAACAGACTCCGGAGGTCCCGGAAGGGATGGAGGACGAGATCGAGGAGGCGAAAGTCCAGCTCTTCGAAGCCATCGCCGAGAGCGACGACACGCTTCTTGAGAAATACCTCGAAGGAGAGGAGATCTCGACCGAGGAGGCCTTCGAGGGCTTGAAGCGCGGGATCACGGACGGGGTCATCATCCCGACCCTGGCGGCGAGCGCCGAGAGGATGCTCGGGGCCGACCGCGTGCTGGACGTTATCGCTGGCAGCGCCCCGAGCCCGGTGGATCGTTCCCGCTGGATCACCGAGGAGGGCGAAGAGGTTCCCTGCGACCCGGACGGCCCCTTCGCCGCCTACGTCTTCAAGACCTACGTAGACCCATACGCGGGGCGTCTGAGCGTCCTTCGCGTCGTGAGCGGGCGCTGCCGCTCGGACGAGACCCTGACGAACCCGCGCACGGGGTCCACCGAGCGACTCGGCGGCGTCTCGCACCTCATGGGCAAGGACCGCGTCCCCCTAGACGAGGCAGTGGCGGGCGACATCATCGCGGTGGCCAAGCTCAAGGATACGCACACCTTCGACACTTTGTGCCGCCCGGAAACCCTCATCTCCTTCGCGCCCGTGCCGTTGCCGGAGCCGACGACGGCGTTCGCGGTAGGGGCGAAGGCGCGCGGCGAGGAGGAGAAGGTCTTCGAGGCTATCAAGCGGGTCATCGACGAGGACCCGTCCCTGAGGCTTCAGCGCTCGGAGGACACCAGGGAGGACATCCTCTCGGGGCTTGCGCAGATGCACGTCGAGTTCGTCATCGAGCGGATCGCACACCGCTACGGGGTCGAGGTGGATGCCCGGGCGCCCAAAGTTCCGTTTAAGGAGACGATCTCGGCGTCCGCCCAGGCGCAGGGGCGCTACAAGAAGCAGACCGGAGGAAGAGGCCAGTTCGGGGACGCGAGGATCGAGCTCTCGCCCCTGCCCCGCGGCTCGGGCTTCGAGTTCGAGAACGCCATCGTCGGCGGGGCTATACCTCGCCAGTTCATCCCAGCGGTCGAGAAGGGCATCCTCGAGGCGATGAACGAAGGCGCCCTTTCAGGCTATCCCGTGGTGGACGTAAAGGTCCGGCTCTACGACGGCGCCTTCCACTCGGTCGACTCCTCGGAGGCGGCGTTCAAGGTGGCCGGATCCATGGCGTTCAAGAACGCTTTCGAGAAGGCCCGACCGGTCCTTCTGGAGCCGTACGTGAAGGTGGACGTCCTGGCACCCACGGAGCTCGTCGGCGATATCATGGGTGACCTCTCGGGCCGGCGGGGGAGACCGATGGGCATCGAGCAGCGCGGCGAGCGGCAGGTGGTGCAGGCCGAGGTGCCGCAGATCGAGATGCTCACCTACGCCCGGGATCTGCGCTCCATCACCGGCGGCCGCGCGAACTTCCACGTCGAGTTCGGCCACTACGAGGAGGTCCCGTCCAACCTCGTCGAAAAGGTGCTCGCCGCGAACGAGAGGGAGGAAGAGAAAGCGGTTAGTTAGCGAGCGGTCAGATTTTAGCGGTCAGCCGTCAGTTCTCCTGCTGGTGGCAGGCCGTACCGTGTGTCGAACGATCATACCTTCATACTACTGCCCAGGTTTATACGACACAACTGGCCGGACTAGACGACTTAGCGACTGGTCAGAGGCCTGGAACAAGCGGGACGGTGCTCGTTGCCTTACCGAAAGACCATTCGGAGGGCTCTGCACTGAAGAGTCTGGTTTTGGGATTCGTCTCTGTTGAGTTTCGAGCGTGGAACCGGCTCGGACAACTGCATGGCTTGGCGGTGAATCCGCATTTCAAGCGACAGGGTATCGCTTCGGTGCTCGTGCGACGCGCTAAGAGGTTCGTACAAGAGAAGACGGGGCGCGGAGTCTACGTGGATACGCCTGTGACCAACGAGGTTGCGCGAAGTTTTTACCAGGCGTTGGGATATAAAGTGGGGTACGTAATGCCTGACTATTACGATGATGGACTCGATGGCGTAACTTACCTCAAGATTTTTCTGGAGTAGCAGTAGGTAGTAAGTGAGTCGGCCATCACTGGCTATGTTGGTCAGCTCGGGAGAGCCCTGGTTAACCCGTCCGTACCGGTGCCAATGGTGCGCTCACCCCAATCAGGGCGTCCCGCGTGATGAGACCCGTCAGCTCTTCCTCGTTCATGCCCTTGGTGCCGGGCGGGCGTATGGGGAGGACCATATAGCGGACATCGGCCGAGCTGTCGTGGACGGCGACGCGGACGTTCTCCGGTATCTCCAGCCCGAACTCCTTCATCACGGCCCTCGGCTCAACGACAGCGCGTGAGCGGTAGTTGAAGCTCTTATACCAGTCGGGCGGGCGGCCGAGGATAGCGCGTGGGTAGCAGGAGCATAGGGTACAGACGATTAGGTTATGCACCTCCGGCGTGTTCTCGACCGTGACGAACTCAACCGGACCGGAGGCGTCTATTCCGAGCTCCGCGGCGGCCGCCTTCGTGTCCGAGAGGAGGAGGGTCTTGTATTCCGGATCCACCCAGGCGCGGGCAACCATCCTGGCACCGTTGGCCGGCGATCGGGCGTCCAGGTACTCGATCTGGCGCCGCACGTCCTCTTTGGTCAGCACGCCCTTCTCGACGAGAAGTTCCTCTATGGCCCGAATGCGTCCCGCGTAGTAGTCGGCCTCCGCGCGCGGCTTTACGCCCTCGTGGTGGCGGCCGTCGTGCTCGCCGTCTCGATGCGTACCGCTCACCTTGCCTCCTTTTGGGCCGGTTCTAGCCAGTGCTCGTAAAGGTCTATGTAGAGGGCATCGTCCGCCAGGCCCGCGTAGCCCTCCCAGAGGTCCATTTGCCTAAAACCCACCTTGTAGAGCGGCAGCTCGGGCAGGCCGGAGCCCCCGTAGGCGAGGGATTCCGGGTTCTTGAACGCGCCCTGTATGCCCTCGATCCGGCCGGTCTTGCCCTTGACGTAGTCGGGTGTGCGGACGTGGCCGGGCTTTTCGTCGGAGCGCACGCGTACGTGGACGCCGGGCTCGAACCTCGTCACCTCCAGCTCTCCTCCAGTTCGACGGCCTTTTCATCTATCTCCTCGCGGGTGAGGATGTCCTTCTCGACGAGGAGCAGCTCGGTCGCGGCGATCCAGCGTTCGTAGTAGCCGAGCTCTTTGTACTGCTCCCCTTCCAAGCTCTCTATCGCCCGCCGGTGCTCGTCGGTCGTCTTTACGCCCTTCTTGTCCAGGATGACGGTAACGGCGTCCGCGAGCTTCTCCCAGTCCTGTACCTCGTGCTGGTCCTTGTCGATAGGGCCCGCGTCGGGCGAGCCTCCGAGATCGTGGATCCTCGTCATTTATGTCCTCCTGCGCCGGTCGTACCCCGGCCCTGGACCGATTTCCCTGCTCCCGCGGGTGGTACGGAGCTTATACCATAACCGTCGTGCCCGGTTCAATTCGTCTCTGGCGGCCTCTACCTTCGGGTCAATGGAGATGGTAGGATCTTGCGAGGATAGGGTAAGGAGAATAGAGTGATGGACAAGAAGGAAGTAGATAAGGTCGCGGAGGCCTTCGAGAAGGTGACCGAAGCGGCTCGGGACTCTTACAGAGCGACCGTGGAGAACGCCGCCGCGGTGAACGAGTCCAACAACCGGCTGGCCAGGAGTATCCTCGAGAGCAACGTCAAAGCGCTCAGGGTTCAGGCCGAGATTCAGGCTTCGTTCAACCGCCACACACTGCAAGGCCTGGCGGAGCAGATCCGGAAGAACCGGGAGGTTTTCCTGGGGCTGTCACGGAAGTCGGTGAACGCCTACGACGGCTTCCTCGACTCCCTCTCCTCGTACTATGAAGTAGTATCGGAGGAGCTCGAAGAGCCCGAAGATCGGTAGAATCGGCAAAGTCCCTCGCTAAAGGCTTGAAGACCAGCCCTTTTTGGACTAAGGTCATTACGAAAGCTGCTACGAGAAAGAAGCGGAACAGCACTCGAACGTGAGAGAAGAACTGGATTTGGAGGGCGCCACGATCCGACCGGGTCACGAAAAACCCGCAGGAGTAAACCCGCCGGCCAAGGTCCTGAGACGCAATGATCTCAAGTCCTGGACCAAGCCCGCCCCCACGCTGTACCCTCACCAGTGGAGTTGGGACAGCGCGTTTATCGCGCTGGGCCTGGCGCACCTGGACAACCGCCGGGCCGCGCAGGAGCTCGAGACCCTCTTCGCCAGCCAGTGGGCCAGCGGGAAGCTGCCCCACGTAGTCTTCAACCCGGAGGCTCCTCCCCGGAGCTACTTCCCCGATGCGGAGCGCTGGGGCTCGGCCGCCCTCTCCTCGGACGCTCCCTCTTCGCCGCACACCAGCGGTCTGTGCCAGCCGCCGGTCCACGCCATCGCCGTATTGCGCATCTGGGAGACCGCCCAGGGCAAGGACGAGAGCCGGGTCGAGCTCGCGTGCGCCTTTTTGCGCGATAGCTACCCGCGCCTTTTGGCCTGGCACCTCTACCTCGCGACCGCCCGGGATCCGGAGGGGTCGGGGCTGGTGACCATCTACCATCCGTGGGAGAGCGGCACCGACAACTCCCCGCGCTGGGATAAGGCACTCGAGGCGGTCGAGGTCGGGGAACTGCCACCCTACGAGCGATACGACCTCGAGCACGTCACAGATCCCTCGCAGAGGCCGACCGGCGAAGAGTACGACCGCTACCTCTGGTTGCTGGAGCTTTTGAAGCGAGCCCGCTACGAGGAAGCAGAGATCTACTCTTCGCACCCGTTCCTGGTCAAGGACGTCTTCTTCAGCGCCATACTGGTGGCGGCGAACGAAGCGCTGCTAAAGATCGCCGCGGCGGTCGACGCTCCCGGCGAGGAGCGCGAGCTGATCGAGGGCTGGATCGGTCGCGGTCGTGAGAGCCTCGACGCACACTGGGACCCGGACCTCAAGCTCTGCCTGGACTACGACCTCAGGGCCGAAGCGCCGGCGCGGGTGCGCACCGTGGCCGGCTTCGCACCTCTGATCGCCGGGGGCTCGAGCCCGGAGCGCCTCAAAGACCTCCTCGAAACGCTCGACTCGGAGGCGTTCGCGGGCAACCCGAGGCTACGCCTGCCGCTGCCGCCCAGCACCAGCCCCAAAGAACCGGGGTTCCATCCCCGCAGCTACTGGCGGGGCCCGGTCTGGCCGGTCGCCAACTGGCTTTTGTGGTGGTCGCTCTTGCGGGCCGGTGAGACCGAGAGGGCCGAAAAGATGCGGCGGACGACCCTGGAGGGTCTCGCCGACGGCGGCTTCGCCGAGTACTTCGAGCCGTTCACTGGCGAGCCTTTAGGTTCGTCCGACCAGTCCTGGACTGCCGCCGTCGCCCTGGACTTCCTCGCCGCCGGAAGCGGCTAGTCCCGGCTGCCGGCGAGGATCTCGGCCATCGGCGGGCGTTCGACGAGCTCCTCGACATGCTCGCGGAGCTTGAGGCCCTCGGGCGTGGCCACCGCGTGCAGATAGTCCGAGAATTGGAACAGGAAATCGGGCGACGAGGGGTCGCGGACCTGCTGGAGCCGTCCGTCCTGCCTGAGCCTACGAGCAACGGCGCGCAGTACCGAGTAGCTCATCTTTCCGAGGTCGAAGAGGGGCTGGTGACGGTTCTGGCGGGTACCGAGGTCCACCTGGGCCATCGCGCCCAACCCCACCTTCTTGAGGACATCTATCATGATCCCTGTCTCCACCGCGTAGCCGGTGAGGAACGGTATGGACGAGAAGAGCTCCTTGTCGGCGGCGAACTCCCCGGCCAAGGGCTGTACGAAGCCGGTGAGCTCGGGGTAGAAGAGATTGAAGAGCGGCTTGGTGGTGAGCTCCGTGACCCTTCCGCCGCCGTCGAGCTCGACGCTCTCGTTGCTCTTGAACGGCCGCCGAAAAGCCCCCTTCACGAAGCGCACGCCGGGGACGCTCAGCATAGGGCCCAGGGTGCCGTAGACGAACTGGGGCAGAAAGTCCTTGGTGTCCGCGTCGGCGAACATCACGAGGTCGCCGCGCGCCACCGAGAGGCTCCTCCACATGGCGTCGCCTTTGCCGTGCGCGTCGCCGTAGTGGGAGAGCAGCTCGTTCTCCGAGTACACTTCGGCGCCTCTCGAGGCGGCTGCTTCGGCGGTGCCGTCCTCAGAGTCGGCGTCGACCACCAGGATCTGCTCGACGAGCGGAGTGCCGAGTGGCGCCTCCTCGTTGAGGGACTTTACGCAGGTCACGATCCCGCCGACCGTATCGGCGACGTTGCGGCTCGGCAGGACCAGGCTCACCGTCAGACCCAGCTCGTGCTTGCGACGGGCCAGTTCTTTAACATCATTGAACTTTTCGTGGCTGTAAGAGCGCCTCTCAAACCACTCTCGTGTGTCTGAGGGCGCGAAAGCCCCTCTCTTGTTAGTCTCCATAGGCGGTAAGCTAGCGCAAAGACGTATTGTTGTCCATACAAAATGCATGAATTTTGGATTAAGTTTTGGTGTCGCTGTTCGGGGCGGCTCCCCTCTGTACGAGGCCGGTCCCAGTTTTGGGTGATAGAATCGTGACCTTGCTTGAACAAGAGATTACCGGCTACGTCTGGAAGAAACCCTATAGATGCGAATAATGCTGACCAACGACGACGGTATAGACGCGACGGGCCTTTTGGAGGCCCGAAAAGCGTTGGAGGAGGTCGGGGAGGTTCTGACCGTCGCCCCGGACCGCAACCGGAGCGGGGTGGGGCGTGGTATCTCTTTCGGCGCGCCCTTACACGTCGAGGAGCGAAAGATGGCCGACGGGGGACTGGGCTATTCCTGCAGCGGGACGCCGGTGGACTGCGTGCGGCTGGTGGCTTTGGGGCTCATGGACTTCGAGCCGGACATCGTCGTCTCCGGGATAAACCACGGCGAGAACCTGGGTGACGACATAACCTACTCTGGGACAGTGGCGGCGGCCTTCGAGGGGATCGTGATCGGGGTATCCGGCATCGCGGTCTCCCTTTGCGCCGAGCGCCCCTGGCACCACCACGACGAATCGGAGCTGCACTTCGGCCCGGTGGCGAAGTTCACCGCCCGGCTCGCGGATGCCGCGGTGAAGGGCCTCCCGTCCGGGCGCATCTTGAGCGTGAACGCGCCGAACCTGCCCGAAGGGGAATTGAAAGGCGCTCGGGTCACGAAGTTGGGGCGCCGGCTCTACGTGGACGAGCTCATCGAGGTCGAAGACGAACGAGGCCACGTGAGCTACGACATCTATAACAATCCGCCCGGACGCCACGAGGAGGAGGGAACTGACTTCGCCGCTATAGAGGCGGCCGAGATCAGCGTCACTCCCGTCCACCTCAGGCTGACCGACGACGCCGGCATCGAGGAGCTCGAGTCCTGGGACATCAAGTCCTTCCTTCCCCGGAACGGCTCTTCCTAAGGCGCGGCCGCCGGAGGGGAGGCGCCCCTCGAAGCCGGACTGAAAGATTCTCTTAGAGGAGCGCTCACTATGGCCGACAATTTCGTAATGGCGCAGATGCCCGGCACACCTTCTACCGGCGCTCCGACCCCGAGAGTGACCACTGTGTGGAGGAGGGCGACGGGGTCTTGGCAGGCGACACGGTGGGGCTCATAGAGATGATGAAGTACTTTCACGAGGACAAGGTCGAGGAGGACGGCACGATCTCGAAGAACCTCAATGGGAACGAAGAAGCAGTGGGCGCCGGACAAGACCTCGTGGAGCTAGAGTAGAGCGGTATTGCGATAAACTGCTCTTCCGAGCCTCGCAACCGCAACGCCGGATACGGACAAGATACGGATAAAGGAGTAGATATGTCACTCGTAAGCCAACCGCGTACTACGCTCGTGGACGTACTGTTGCCGCGGCGTTCGCGTTCGTGGTTCTTCGACATCGTGCTGGTCGTGGCCTTTAGCGCCTTTGTAGCGCTTTCGGCGCGGGTCAGCATCCCACTGTGGCCCGTGCCCCTGACACTGCAGCCCCTCGCGGTGCTCTTCACCGGGGCGGTGCTCGGGAGCCGGCGCGGCGCTCTGACGCTGCTCTTATATCTGGCGGAGGGCGCGGTCGGGATGCCCGTCTTCGCAGGCGGCGCTGGCATCGCGTACATGCTTGGGCCAACCGGCGGCTACCTCATCTCGTACCTGGTCGCGGCGGGCCTGGTGGGTTGGCTGGCGGAACGCGGCTGGGACCGGAACCTGGTGTGGACGGCGGTGGCGATGTCGCTGGGTTTGATCGTGATCTACGCCTTCGGCGTGGCCTGGCTCGCCGGGTTCTTGGGAGATTTAGGGACCGCGCTGGTTCAGGGGATGCTGATCTTCATCCCCGGCGACCTGGTCAAGATCGCCATCGCGGCGCTGGCGCTGCCCGGCGGTTGGGCGCTGGCGAGACGGAGCCGGTACCGGCGCCGGTTCGAGGAGTAGAACCGGGCCCCTCATTGGAGCGGTGGGGCGGTTTCTCTTAGAGTACAAGCCGTAGCGTCAGTACCTCGAACGGCCGCACCTCCACATGCAGCGTGTTCCCTTCGACGAGGAGGGACGATCCGCTCCTCTCCGTCTCTTCCAGGAGGTTAGACTTCTCGGCTCGCTTTATCTCCTTAGCGAAGCGCAAGACGCTCTTGCCCCGAGCGCCGTGCGCCTCGTAGAGGCGCAGGATCAAGGTTCTGCCGTCCTCCGCTCTTTTGAGACTCCCTAACGCCAGCTTTACGCCCTCGACCATTACCAGACCGGTTTCGACCGGCAACTTTCCCGCGCCCGGCGCGACCTCTGTGGTGAACAGAGGGCTGTTCAGCGTGAACGCCTCTTGTGCCACTCCGGATCCTGTCCAGTCTCCCTTGTGGGGGAACAAGCTGTAGGTGAAGTGGTGCTCGCCCTCGTCGGCGAAAGGGTCCGGGTGGACGGGGCTCCTGAGGAGGCTGATCCCGAGCACGTTACCGCACGCGCTGTGACCGTACTTGCCGTCGTTGAGTAAAGCGACGCCGTAGCCCGGCTCAGAGAGGTCGGCGAAACGGTGAGCGGCCACCTCGAAGCGCGCCGCGTCCCAGGAGGTGTTGCGATGGGTGGGGCGCCGTACGACGCCGTACATCGTCTCGAAGCTCGCTTCGTGCGAGCGCACAGCCAGGGGGAAGAGTGCCCTCAAGAGGATCTGTCGCTCATGCCACTCTAGGTGCGTCTCGATGTCCACGCGTCGCGAGCCAGAGCGAAGCTGGTAAGTCTGGCTTATAGAGGAGCCTCGCCAAACACGCGTAACCTCCACCGTGGCGCGTAGGGGACCGTTCTCCTTGGGCCAGAGGCTCGCGACGTTGGTAATTTCCTCCCCTTCTGGCTCGTAGCCTTCGTCTATGTCCCACGCGTCCCACTCCCGCGGCTTGTCCGCGTATGCCCAAAGCTGGTTGCCGCGCCCGTCCAAAACCTCGCGATCGGCGGCCCTGTCGTAGACGCAGCGGAGACTGCCGTCGGGACTGATCTCCACCTGCAGCAGGTCGTTCTCGAGGAAAGCGCCCTCGCCCAAGCGCCCGGACCGAACGTCGGAAGCGGCCTTCGAGGCGCTCGAGGAGCGGGCATGTCGACGCAGAAGGAGGGTGGTCCAGCCGAGGCCTGGCACCTGGCGTTTCGGGTCGTGGACGAGGAGGCCTTCTCCTTCGGTATGCTGGATCGGCAGCGGATTGTCCTCGGCGTCGGTCACGCTCGCAGCGTAGTCCGGTTCGAGATCCCCCAAGAGTGCGGAGAGCGGACGCGGCTCGGCCGAGGCGTTGGCGACGATGACCACTTCTTCCGCATCAACGGTACCTTTTGCCTGTCCCGCCAACCGGCGCAAGGCATCGTCACGCAGGGCGGTTGCGCTCGCGACGGTCTCGTCGAGCTGGCGGTGCGCGTCCTCGTTCACTTCCTTGATGGAGGAGCCGGGGAGGATGTCGTGAAACTGGTTGAGGAGCAGCGTCTTCCAGAGACGTTCTAGCTCTTCGCGAGGGTATGGGACGCCGTGAAGGCCGGCGATCGTCGCGAAGGCTTCGGCTTCGAGCAGCCGATGCTCCGCCGCTCGGTTGAGCGCCTTGATCGCTCCTTGAGAGGTGAGCGTCCCCCGGTGCAGCTCGAGATAGAGCTCGCCGACCCACTCGGGGAGGCCCTCTTCGGGTAGCGTCGCGAAGAAGTCTTCTACCCTCGTCATGCGGAGATGGGGCAGAGCCGGGAAGGTCTTGAGTCGTGCATAATTCTCGAGCATTCTCTCGCTAGGACCGCCGCCGCCGTCGCCCCATCCGAAGGAGAACAGGCTCTCGGAGTGGTAGCGCTTGCCCTCGAAGTTGCGCCAGGTCCCCAACAAGTCTAACGGCCTTACGATCCCGTTGTAATCTGGCCCGGGGTTGTCGAACATGTGAGCCGTTACATGGCTCCCGTCTATCCCTTCCCAGCGGAAGAGATCCAGGGGGAAAGCGTTGATCTCGTTCCAGCTTAGCTTGCAAGTGAAGAACCCCTCTAGACCGGCGCCACGCAGGAGTTGGGGGATCGCCGGGGAGAAGCCGAACGCGTCCGGTAGCCAGGCGACCGTAGAGCGCGTGCCGAACTTCTCCTCGAAGTATCGCTGTCCGTAAAAGAGCTGGCGCACGAAGGACTCGCCACCAGGGACCTGGCAGTCCGGTTCCGTCCAGGAACCCCCCACGGGCTCCCAGCGTCCCTCCTTAATGCGCTCCCGGATGCGCGCGAACAGCTCAGGATGCTCTTCCTCGATCCAGGCGTAGAGCTGGGCTGAGGACTGGTTGAAGGTGAAGTCCTCGTACCGATCCATGAGCTCGAGCACGTTCGCGAAGCTCCGGCGGGCCTTGCGTCGGGTCTCCTCCAGCGGCCACAGCCACGCGAGGTCGAGGTGGGCGTGCCCGATCAGCGCCAGCCTCCCTGCCGGCGGGTATTCTTGTTTGATCTCCTCCAGACGCTCGGCCACGTTTGCTCGGATGTCTTGTACGGCTTTTCGCGCCGCCCCAGGGAGGGGTTCGAGCGGACGCGGTGCCTCTGGGAGGCTCCACAGCTCCTGTTCCTTCCGTTTTATGTCAACGGCTTCGTCGACGAAGGCGGGAGGAAGGTTCCAGATACGGTGCCCCAGTGGGTGCGTGTAACCCTCACGGAACCTGGTGAAGACGACCTCGCTCGCGGAGGGCCAGTCTGAGGCGAGGTTAGCAAACGCGAGGCCGAGCGCGTCGAGCAGGTGCGGGACGACCTCGTGATCCTTAAGCTGGGTGCATGCTTCGACGATCATGCTTAAGTCACGCTCGAGTGCTCGCACCTCGGTCTCGGGCACGACGAGGGATGCCCGCAGGAGTCGCGGTTTGGGGATGTGCGAACCGAACATACCTTTGGGGACGGCCTCTGCTTGGATTCCTAGCGGCTCACCACCCCGCGCAGCGTCGGTGACGCGGAAGCTGCGATGAAAAGGATCGAGGCCGCCCTCCACGCCGGTCGAAAGGCACACGAACCCTTCGCCTCCCAGCCAGAGCTCAAGCTCGATGGGATGCCCAGCCCACTCACGGGGGATGGTGGTGCTCGCGCTGAACCGGACCGGCAGGTCCGCTACCGGCCACTCTTCACCGAGCTTGAGCGTGCACGCCACGTCCGAAGCGGTAAACAGCCACTCCCGGATAGGGTGCTCCCGGGCGTTGCGCCAGGCACGGAGTTCCTCCAGGCGGCGGATGTAAAGTTCCAGGCGGCGGTTGTCTCGGCTCGTCATCAGGCTCCTTTGGCTCGGTGCCGAGAGGGGCATGTACTAGTGTCCTGCGCCCAGGACATAAACGACGCAACGCCACCACTTTACCCTATATTTTGCTCAAGACCGACCCACGCTATCCGGGGCATTTAGCGCTTAGTCTTATGATCGCGAGAAACGGGAACTATTACAGCAGATCAAGAAGTCGCGTTAGGAGACGGCTCTGATGAGACAGTTTGCCAATACCGCTCAAAACCAGCCGATAGACACGAGCGAGGAGTTCGCTAAACAGGAGAATCACTTCTTCATCG
>Ga0126307_10000094_pt1 | contig 49852 bp, 54 predicted proteins | sample Plot28_FD_89955 | JGI IMG/M metagenome (GOLD analysis project Ga0126307, IMG submission 89955) | Serpentine soil microbial communities from UC McLaughlin Reserve, CA, USA - Plot28 | ecosystem: Environmental > Terrestrial > Soil > Grasslands | place: USA: UC McLaughlin Reserve, Lake County... | reverse complement strand
GCGGCCGAGGTCGACGAGCATGACGTGTTCGGCGCGCTCCTTCGGGTCCTGGAGCAGGCGCTCGGCCTGGCGGCGGTCCTCCTCCTCGTCGCCGCCGCGCGGGTAGGTGCCAGCGATCGGCCGTGTCTCGACCCGCCGGCCAGTCACCTTGACCAGCGGCTCGGGTGACGCGCCGGCGATCTCGAAGTCGCCGAAGTCGAGGAAGTACATGTAGGGCGAGGGATTCACCGTGCGGAGACCGCGATAGACGGAGAACGCCTCCACCGGCGTGGCCGCCGTGAAGCGCTGCGACGGCACGACCTGGAATGCGTCCCCCGCGTGGACGTACTCGATGATCCGCGAGACCGTTCCCTCGAACTGCTCACGGCTCATGTTGGACTCGAACGCGACATCGGGCGGGCGCGCCGATGACTCGACCGCTGGCACCGGCTCGCGCAGGCGCTCGCGGACCTCGCCGAGCGTGTCCACGGCCCGCATGTAGGCCTGCTCGACCCCACCGTCCTCGACGAAGGCGTTGGCGATCAAGGTGACCTCGTGGCGCTGGTGGTCGAAGGCGACGAGCACGTCCGTGATCATCAGCGCCATGTCCGGGAGCCCGACGGGGTCGGGGTTGGGCTCGACGAGCGGCTCGACGGTCCGCACCAGGTCGTAGCCGAAGAAACCGACGGCGCCTCCGGCGAACGGCGGCAGCTCGCCGGGCTCGGCGATCTCGAAGCGGCCGAGGTACTCCGCGACCGCCGCGTATGGATCGGGTGCGTCGGCCACGCTGTCCGGGGCGGCTCCGGCACCTGCCTGTGAAGCCGACGCGGCTCCCCACTCGGAGAGCCTTCCCTCGCTCCAGCGGAGGATCGAGCGCGGGCGGAAGCCCAGGAACGACCAGCGGCCGAGGCGGCCCTGCTCTGCGGACTCGAGCAGGAAGGCCGGCCCGTCGCCGCGCAGCTTCAGGAACGCGCTGACCGGTGTCTCGAGGTCTTCGATGAAGCGATATCGCACCGGGATCACGTTCGCGCCCCGGGCGAGCTCGCGGGCTCGATCCGGTCCCGGCTCGAGGCCGGGCATGATGCGAGGGCGCGCGACAGCGCGACCCGTTTTATCGGAGGCCCCGACCGCGCTCATCGAGAGCGGCGGCGGCCGTTCAGGATCTGCAGCACCTCGGCCATCGAGACGCCGCGGGAGAGCAGCAGCACCGCCAGGTGGTAGACGACGTCGGCGCCCTCCTCGGCGACGCGCTCCTCGGACTCGGAGTGAACGGCCTTGACGACCTCGCTCGCCTCCTCGCGGACCTTGTCGCCCGCGAGGCGCGGGTCCTCGAGGAGCTCGACGGTGTAGCTGCCCTCGGGCCGGCTGTGCTGCCGGGAGACGAGCGTCCGCTCCAGGGCGGCGAGCGCTTCGTAAGGAAGGAGCGCAGGCTCTCCGGGGGCACCCGGCGCGTCGACGCCCGGGTCGGCGCTCCCCTCAATGTCGCGGTAGAAGCAGGAGCGCGCGCCGGTGTGACAGGCCGGTCCGGCCGGATCGACCAGGGCGACGAGGGCGTCGCCGTCGCAGTCGTAGCGAACCTGGCGCACGCGCTGGATGTTGCCCGAGGTCCCGCCCTTCCGCCAGATCTCCCGGCGGCTGCGGCTGTAGAAGTGGATCTCCCGCGTCTCGAGCGTGAGCTGCAGTGCCTGATCGTTCATGTAGGCGAGGGTGAGCACCTCGCCGGAGCGGGCGTCCTGCATCACGCACGGCACGAGGCCCCGCTCGTCGAAGCGGACCTTCGCCGCGTCTCTGGCGGTCTGAACGACCATCGGGCGATTGTACGAACAGGCTGCTCGCGCGCCTGAAGGCGGGGGTTCAGCTACTCGATGCCGAGCCGGTCCAGCAGTCCCTCGTCCTTGCGCCAGCGCCTCCGCACCCGCACCTGGAGGTCGAGAAAGACGCGGCCCCCGAGCTCCCGCTCGAGCTCCCCGCGGGCGGCGGTCCCGACCTCCTTGATCTTGCTGCCGCCCGCGCCGATCAGGATCCCCTTCTGGGACTCGGTCTCCGCCCAGACCTGGGCATGCACTTCGATCACGCCGTCCTCGCGATGAGCGACCTCGCTGATCTGGACCTCGACCGCGTGCGGCAGCTCATCACGCGTACGGCGCAGAACCTGTTCGCGGATCAGCTCGGCGAGCAGCACCTCGCTGGGCAGATCCGAGCGCTGCTCGGGCGGGAACATGAACGGGCCCTCCGGCATCAGCTCGACCAGCTTGTCGATCAAGGCCCTGAGCCCGGTCCCCTGGCGGGCGCTAATGGGAAAGATCTCGTCGATGCCCTCGAGCTCCGCGGTCTGCGCGAGGACAGCGGCGGTCTCCGCGTTGTTGAGCCGGTCGACCTTGTTCACCGCGCAGACGACCGGCGTGTCGGCGTTCACCTGCAGCAGCGCTCTCGCGATGAAGCGGTCTCCGGGGCCGATGCCCTGCTCCCCGTTGACGACGAAGAGGATGGCCTCGGAGTCCGCGATCTCGCGCTCGACTCGGCGCTGCATCCGCTCCGTCAGGGCGTCACGGGGCCGCTGCACACCGGGGAGGTCGGTGAGCGCCAGCTGCCAGTCTGCCGCCGCGTCCGTGGCCACGCCGCGGATTGCGCGCCGGGTCGTCTGCGGGCGCTCGGAGACGATCGCGACGTGGGCACCGACGATCGCGTTGACCAGCGTCGACTTGCCGACATTCGGTCGCCCCGCCACGCCCACGAACCCAGCCTTGCTCACTTCAGGGAGTCCATCACCTTCGCCTGCAGCCGCAGCATCTCTCCGCCGTCGTTCTCGTGGTCGAGGCCGCAGAGATGGAGCGTGCCGTGGATGGCCGCCTCGGTCACATCGGTCGCCTTGGCGGGACAGATGAACACGTCCCCGAGCTCGCGGGGGCCGCGCGGCTCCTCCTGCTCGTCGATCGGGAAGGCCAGCACGTCCGTGGCCTCGTCCACCCCGCGGGCGGCGTAGTTGAGAGTCCGCATCCGCCCCTCCCCCACGATCTCGACGCCGATGTGGCCGTCGCTGACGCCGGCGGCGTGCAGGGCGGCGCCGACGGCACGTCTCAGATCGCCCGGGACGTCCGAGAGATCGATGTCAGTCGCCCCCGGGCTCGTCGATGCGGCTGCGGCTCTCGGCCTCGCCGTAGGCGGCGACGATGCGCTGCACGAGCTTGTGGCGAACGACGTCCTCGCCGCCGAAGCGGATGAAGTTGATGTCCTCGACCCCGGTGAGGATGTCGCCGACCTCGATCAGGCCCGACCGGGAGCCCTTCTCGAGGTCGATCTGGGTGATGTCCCCGGTGACGACGAACTTCGATCCGAACCCGAGCCGCGTGAGGAACATCTTCATCTGCTCGGGGCTTGTGTTCTGGGCCTCGTCGAGGATCACGAACGAAGAGTTGAGCGAGCGACCCCGCATGAAGGCGAGCGGAGCCACCTCGATCGTGCCCCGCTCGAAGTAGGAGTTGACCCGCTCCGGGTCGAGCATGTCGTAGAGCGCGTCGAAGAGCGGCCGCAGGTAGGGGTCGACCTTCGCCTGGATGTCGCCCGGCAGGAAGCCCAGGCGCTCGCCCGCCTCGACGGCGGGTCGCGTCAGGATCACCCGCTGAACGTCGCCACGCGAGAGCGCGGCGGCCGCCATCGCCACGGCCAGGAAGGTCTTCCCGGTGCCGGCCGGGCCGATGCCGAACGTGATCGTGTGCCCGCGGATCGAGTCGACGTACTGCTTCTGGTTGACGGTCTTGGGCGCGATCCGCGTGTTGCGGTGCTGCCAGACGACGTCTTCGAGGATCTCCGCCGGGCTCTCGTGCTTGTCGAGCGCGCCGGTGACCGCCTCGATCGTGCCCGGCGCGATCTCGTGGCCCTGCTCGATCAGGTCGACCAGCTCGCCGACCACGGTCTCCGCGGTGCGGACATCGCCCGCGTCACCGTCCAGTGTGAGCACGTTGCCGCGCAGGAAGAGGTCGACGTCGAGGTGCCCCTCCAGGGACTTCAGCACGGCGTCCTCGGAGCCGGCCAGCTCCGCGGCGACCGTGTTGTCGATCGTCAGCTGCCTGCGAGCCACTAAGAGCTCAGCTTCTCCTTCACGAGGGCGCTGACCCGCTTGCCGTCGGCTCGCCCGCCGACCTTCGGCATCAGCACCTTCATCACGCCCCCCATGTCCTTCGGCTCGCTGGCGCCTGATTCCTCGATCGCTCCAGCCACGAGCTCGGAGAGCTCCTCGTCGGAGAGCTGCTCGGGGAGATAGCCATCGATCAGCTCCGCCTCGGCCTCCTCCGCCTCGGCCTGCTCGGTCCGATCGCCCTCCCTGAGCGCCTCGGCTGCATCGAGCCGCCGCTTGCGCTCCCGCCGGAGCGCCGCGACCTCGTCTCCGTTGCCCTCCTTCTCCTCGGCCTGCAGGGCGTTGACGAGCATACGGAGGCGGCCGACGCGCTCGCGCTCGCCGGCCTTCATCGCGGTCTTCACGTCCTCCTGGACCTGCTCGAGGATGCTCATTCGGCTAAAGCGTAGTCGGAGGGGTGGCTGCGCCATTCGTTTCCAGGCCGGCCGCACGGAGCACGAGGGTGAGCGATGCCTGCGGACCCGGCCAGGCCTCGCGCACGAGCTCGATGCCGCCGCCGCGCACGACGATCCGCAGCGCGAGACCGAGCACGACCGCGTCGTCGAGCTGGCCGATTCCTGGCAGGAAGTCGGGGACGAGGTCGATCGGGAGGGCGAGATAGGCCAGAACGAGGAAGAGGAGGGCGCGCCTGTGGCGGGAGATTCGCCGGTCTCGCGCCAGCCGCGAGACCAGGACCAGGCAATCCGGGATGAATCCGGCGAGGGCCCGGGCGTCCTCCCGGCGACCCGCGGCGATCAGGGCGGCGACGGTGACGAGGTACGCCCCAGCAATGAAGAGGAGGAGGCCCCAAGGCCAGAAAGAGACCTCTTCGGGATTGATGGCGGCAATCAAGTGAAAGTGCTCAGGATCCCGTCAGGGCAGGTCGACGTGCTCGACGTTGCCCAAGGGCATCTGCAGGAAGCGGGTGCCGAGCTCACGGAACGCCGCAACATCCCCGGTGCAGAGAAACCGATACGTCCCCTCTTCATTGCCGCTTTTCGAGAGGCCCGCGGTCGCCAGGACGCGATCCGCGGTGGTCGCGATCGCATGTCCCGCGGAGACCAGGCGCACCTCACGTCCGAGGACCCGCTGGAGCATCGGCCGGACCAGTGGATAGTGCGTGCAGCCGAGGATCACGGTGTCGACCTCCGCTCGCTTCAGCGGCTCGCAGTAGGAACGGACCATGTCGACCACGCTCTCGTCGAAGGGGAATCCCCGCTGGATCACCGCCGCCAGATCCGGGGCCTCGACCTCGGTCACGGTGAGGGCGCGCTGCTGGCCGGCGAGAGCCCGAAGGTACGCTCCACTGCGAACGGTGGCTGGCGTGGCGAGCACCCCGACCTTGCCGTTCTCGGTGAGGGCCGCCGCGATCTCAGCCTCGGGATCGATCACGGTGACGACATCGATCCCGGCCTCGGCGGCGATCTCCCTGGCGGTCTCCTGTCCGGCGGACGCGGCCGAGTTGCAGGCGATCACCAGCAGCTTCGCCCCGCGCTCGACCAGGTAGCGGCTGACCTGCTCGACGTGCTCACGGAGCTCGTCCGACGTCCGGGCCCCGTACGGGAAGCGCGCGTCGTCCCCCAGGTAGACATAGTCCTCCTCGGGCAGCGAGACGAGGCACTCGTGAAGGACGGTGAGGCCGCCGACGCCCGAGTCGAACATCGCGATTGGAAGCTCGGGACCGAGCTCGGCGGCCATCAGGTCCCCCGGTCGCGGCGCAGCAGCAGCGCGCCCCACTCGTGCTCCGTGAACCGCCGAGACTCGCGCAGCCCGAGCCCGGAAAACGCCCGGGCCACCTCCTCGATCTCACTCTCCAGCATTCCCGAGCAGACCAGGGTCTCGGGGAGCTCCTCGGCCTCGGCCAGATGCCCGGCGCAGTCCCGCAGCAGGTTCCCCGTCAGATTCGCCACGACCGTCGGCGCCACGGGCGGCAGCTGCTCGCGGACATCGACCCGCTCCAGCGCCAGCTTGACCCCGTTCGCCTCGGCGTTCGCTGCCGCGGTCTCCAGCGACGCCTCCTCCCGGTCACAGCCGGTGACCGGGCCCCAGCCGAGCTTGGCGGCCGCGATCGCGAGGACCCCGGACCCGGTGCCCCAGTCCGCGATCGGCCCCGCGCCCTCGCCGGCCTCCTCGAGCTCGACCAAGAGCGCCAGGCTGAGGCGCGTCGTGGGGTGCCCGCCGGTCCCGAAGGCGCGGCCCGGGTCAACGACCACGTCGGTCAGGCCCTCCTGCGGATCCCACCACGACGGACGTATGCCGATCCTGCCCGCGACCTCGATCGGGCGATGGAAGTCGGCCCAGCGGTCCGCCCAGTCATCCGGGACGGCGGTCGTGATGACGTCGACCAGCGAGCCGCCTGCCGCGGCCTGCAGCTCCCCGAGCTCGGGGACCTCGCCGGGCGGCCCGTAGATCGCGAACTCGACCCAGCCCGGGCCCCGCTCCTCCTCGAGCCCGTTGGGGGCGAGCTCGAGCAGGTTCGTCATCACCTGCTCCGCGTACTCGGGCTCGCAGCGGACCGCGAGACGGATCATCTACGCGGGGAGGGTTGCCCCTCGCCCAGCGCCTCCGCCAGGCGCTCGGCGGCCTCCCGCTGCTCCGGATCGAGGTCGGTCGGCACCACCAGCTCGAAGACCACGTGCTGATCGCCACGGCGGCCGCCGCGCAACGGAGGCAAGCCGCGGCCGCTGAGACGCGTGATGTCGCCGTGCTGCGTGCCCGGGGGGACCTCGATCGCCACCTCGCCCTCGAGCGTCGGCACGAAGACCTCGCCTCCCACGATCGCGGTGGTCACCGGAACCTCCGCCCGGGCGATCAGCTCGGTGCCCTGGCGGGTGAGGCGCTCGTCAGCGTCGATCCTGACCTCGACGTAGAGGTCGCCCTGCCGGCCTGCCGCCGCGCCCGCGTGTCCCGCGCCGGCGATCCGCACGCGCTGGCCGTCCTCGATCCCGGCGGGAATCTCGACCTCCCAAGTCCGCATCTCGGTGACACGTCCCGCGCCGCCGCAGCGCTCGCACGGCGTCTCGGGGATTCGCCCGTCGCCGCCGCAGCGCTCGCAGGGCATCGCCCGCACCACCTGTCCGAAGATGCTGCTGCTCACCTCCCGCAGCTGGCCGGCGCCCCCGCACTTCGGGCAGGTCTCGATCGGGGTCCCCGGCTCGGCACCGTTGCCCCGGCAGCGCTCGCAGACGCTCACAGCCTCGAATGAGACCTCGCGCACCTGCTCCTCCCGGACGTCCTCGAGCTCCAGCTCGACCACTGCGGCGACGTCGGCGCCTGCGCCGGAGCCGCGGCCGAAGCCGAACGGATCGCCACCGCCGAAGATCGCGTCGAAGATGTCCTGGAAGCTGCCGAAGCCCGCTCCCGGCTCGAACCCGCCAGTGCGCAGCCCCTCGTGGCCGAAGCGGTCGTAGGTCTCGCGCCGCTCCCGGTCGGAGAGGACCTCGTATGCCTCGGCCGCCTCCTTGAACTTCTCCTCGGCCTCGGGGTCATGGGCGTTCACATCGGGATGGAGCTCACGCGCGAGCCTGCGGAACGCCTTCTTGATCGCGGCCTCGGAGGCGCTCCTCTCGACGCCCAGCACCTGGTAGTAGTCGCGCTTGGTCGTCGCCATGCCGCGGCTACTCGTCGTAAACCGTCTCGAAGAAACGGGAGAGCTCGCCGGCGGCCCCCCGCACGCTGGCGATCGCGGTCGCGTAGTCCATCCGGACCGGGCCGATGATGCCAACCGATCCGAGGTTTCGGTAGCCGAGGCCGTAGTTGGCGCCGACGACGCTCACCTCGCGCAGCTCCGGCGCGGGGTTCTCGCCGCCGATCCAGACGAACACCGAGCGCTGGTCGATCGCGGTGCGCAGCGCGCGCAGCACGTTCACCCGGCGCTCCAGGGCGCGCATCAGATCGTCCGCGTGCGGCAGATCGGCGAGGTGCTCCTCGGAGAGCAGCCGCGCCGCGCCGTCCACGTAGAGCGTGTCCTCGGCCGACTCCTCGAGGTCCGTGAAGGCGCTCGAGATCTCCGCGAGGAAGCCGTTCTCCTGCTCGCCGAGCCCCTCGTCGCGGAGCCGGTCCGCGACCATCCGGGCACCCAGCCCGAGGCCGGCGAGCCGCTCGTTCAGATAGCTCGCGGCCCATTCGACGAGTCCGGGGTCGACCTCCTGCTCGAAGGTGAACGCGCGCTTGGTGACCCCCCCGTTCGAAGCGATCACCATCACCATCACGACCCGCGGCTGCAGCCGCAGCACCTCGATCCGGTGGATAGTCGCGGTGTGGAGCGGAGGCGCGGTGACGAGCGCCACCAGGTCGGTGACCTGGGAGAGCGCGGTGGTCGTGTCGCGGATCGCGACGTCGACCTCACGGCGCATCCGCGAGAGCCCGAGATCCTCCGAGGTCGGCCGCGGGAGCCTGTCCTGCCGCTGGAGCAACTTCTCCACGTAGAAGCGGTAGCCGCTGTCCGTGGGGACCCGCCCCGCCGACGTGTGGGGATGGGTCAGGAAGCCCTCGTCCTCCAGGCTGGCGAGCTCGGCTCGCACCGTGGAGGGGCCCCAGACGATGTCAGGGCGATTCGCGAGCGCGCGCGAGCCGACCGGGCGCCCGTCGTCGACGTAGCGCTCCACGACCAAACTCAGGATCCGGCTCTGGCGTTCGCTCAGCACAGCGCCACTAAGGATAGGAACGCCGCACTACGAGACGTGAACCTCAGCCTCCGCGTTGCGGATCACCTGGTTGTCGCCCTGCGCCGCGACGGTGTCGACCACGACCCGGTCCCCATCGGCCTCCTTGACCGTGCCGCTCACGACGAGCTCCTGCTCGGGGAAGCCCATCCCGCGAAACTGGACGGAGAGCCACTTCAGTGCGCGCGGATCTCCGTCCGCCAGCTGGGCGTTGCCCCGAGCCACCTGGGCCATCATCCAGAGCCCGTGCAGGATGTTGCTGGGCAGGCCGACGGCCTTCGCGAACTCGGGATCGATGTGGATCGGGTTGAAGTCCCCCGAGGCTCCCGCGTAGCGGTGCGGCAGGTACTTGTCAGGGGTCACCCTGAGCTCCGGAATCGAGTCGCCCGCCGCAAGCTCGGGCATCAGACGCCCCTCACGATGTTGGTCCAGGTGCCCTTCACGGTCTTCTGTCCCTCCTGGTTCGTGGAGACCGTCTCGAAGACGTAGAACCCCTTGCCGTCCTTCTCGTAAATCTCCTTGCACGTGGCGGTGGTGGAGATCACGTCGCCGTCGCAGACGGGCTCGTCCCATTCGAACTCCTGGGAGCCGTGCAGCATGGTCGCGAGGTTGATCCCGATCTCCGGGTCGAGGATTGCCGGTCCCATCGCGCGTGCGCTGTAGACAACGCAGAACATGGGCGGAGCGACCAGATCTCGGAAGCCGGCCGCCCGGGCGGCCTCGTGGTCGTGGTGGACCGGGTTCTCGGCACCGACCGCGTTCGCGAACTCGCGGACCTTCTCGGCCCCGACCTCGTAGGACACCGGCTCCCACCGCTTTCCGATCCCGTCTGTCTTCACCGCCATCGGCCGCGAGATTCTAGGTACAGAGCCGATCCCGGGGCTTCCCCGGCGCCGGGCTAGGGTAGATATCGAGTGTGTCTCCGTTCCTGACCACCAGGGATCCCCAGGGCGGCATGCGCTTCCGCCCGTTCGCGATTCCACTGATCATCGCCGCCATCTGCACCGCGGTCGCGGCCGCGATGTCGCTCTCGGGTACCGAGCTCGGCGCAGGTCTTGGAATGGCCGTCGGAGCGGTGGCCGCGACGTCGCTGATTGCGTTCGCCGCACATGCGACGCCTGACGGGAAGCTCGAGGTAGCCGCGAGCGCGGACGCCGGGCACCGAGTCCTCGTCCTCGCCATCGCCGAGGCGACCCCGGCCGCCGCGCAGCGAATCGCCGACATCACCGGATCCCCTTCCGACGTCCGGCTTCTCGTTCCGGTGCCGAGCCACCGGCTTGATCGCTGGCTCTCGGCCGAGGATCAGGCGCGGCACGAGGCCGAGGCCCGCCTGGCCCGCTCGGCCGGCGCCCTGGTCGCGGCCGGGCTGCCGGTGAGCGGCTCGGTGGGGGACGCGGATCCCGCCCAGGCGCTCGAGGACGAGCTGCGCGGCTACGCGGCCGATGAGGTGGTGCTGCTCAGCGACGGCGACAAGGACCCGCTCGGCAAGGTCGAGTCGAGACTTGGGCTGCCGCTGAGGCGCGTCTCGGCCTAAGTCGTCTCGCGCCGCTCGGCCAACTCGATGGCCTCCTGCGGCGTGGGAACCATGGCCAGGTACGTGCAGACTCCCTGCTCGTCGACGTCGAAGAGGAAGGCGAGCTCCATGCTCACCTCGATCCCGCCGCGACCCCGCCCCTTCTGATGGACGGTGGTGACCACGTGGCGCTCCCCCGTCGGGGCGTTGTCGATCACCTCGGCCGTGACCTCATCCCAGGCGTCGATCCAGGCCGTGATCCAGGAAACGAAGCCCTCGTGGCCTCGGTACTGCCCGGCGTTCGCCATCTCGGGCGAGGCGTAGACCTCGACGTCCTCGGAGAGCCGCGCCAGCATCCGCGGCATGTCGCCCTCGTTGAAGGCGTCCATACCCGCCTGCGCCAGCGCGATTCTCTGCTCGCTACTTGCTGCCATCCATCTCCAGGACCGCGAGGAACGCCTCCTGCGGAACCTCGACGGCGCCGACCTGCTTCATCCGCTTCTTGCCCTTCTTCTGCTTCTCGAGCAGCTTGCGCTTCCGGGTTACGTCTCCCCCGTAGAGCTTCGCGGTCACGTCCTTGCGGAGGGCCTTGACGGTCTCGCGCGCGATCACGATGGAGCCGATCGCGGCCTGCACCGGCACGTCGAAGAGCTGCCGTGGGATCGTGTCCTGCAGCCGCTCGACCAGGGCACGCCCGCGGTCGTGGGCGAACTCCCGGTGCACGATCAGCGAGAGGGCGTCGACCCGATCGCCGGCGAGCAGGACGTCGAGCTTGACCAGATCGGAGGGGCGATTGCCGATCGGCTCGTAGTCGAGCGATGCGTAGCCGCGGCTCCGCGACTTGAGCTGGTCGAAGAAGTCGAGCACGATCTCCGCGAGCGGCAGGTCGTACCGGATCTGCACCCGCTCGGGTGAGAGGTAGTGCAGGTCGACATGCGTGCCGCGCCGCTTCTGGCAGAGCTCCATCACCGCGCCGACGTACTCATTCGGCGTGATGATCGTGGCCCGGATGAAGGGCTCGAGGATCTCCTCGATCACCGAGGGGTCTGGCATCTCGGTGGGCGAGTGAACCTCGGCCAGCTCACCACCGTGAACGCGGACCTCGTAGCGGACGTTCGGCGTCGTCGCCAGCAGCTCGAGGTCGTACTCGCGCTCGAGCCGCTCCCGGACGATGTCCATGTGAAGCAGGCCGAGGAATCCGCAGCGGAACCCGAAGCCGAGCGCCTCGGAGGTCTCGGGCTCGTAGGAGAGCGCGGCGTCGTTCAGGGCGAGCCGGTCGAGGGCGTCGCGGAGGTCCTCGTAGCGGTCGGTGTCGATCGGGAAGAGCCCGCAGAAGACCATCGGCCGGACCTCGCGGTACCCCGGCAGCGCCTCGGCGGCGGCGCGCTCCCGGCTGGTCAGCGTGTCGCCGACGCGCAGCTTGGTGACGTCCTTGATGCCGGTGATCACGTAGCCGACTTCGCCCGCGGACATCCCCGGGGCGGGCGTCATCTTCGGTGCGAAGAACCCGATGTCATCGATGTCCGCCTGGGTCCCGGCCTGCATCGCGACGATAGGCTCGTTCTTCGCGAACCTGCCATCGACCATGCGGACAAAGGCAACCACGCCCCGGTACTGGTCGAACTCGGAGTCGAAGATCAATGCGCGCGGCGGCTGTTCCGGCTCGCCCTCCGGCGACGGGATGCGCCGGACGATCGCCTCCAGGACGTCACGGACGCCCTCGCCGGTCTTTGCCGAGATGCGCAACGCCTCATCCGCATCCCCGCCCAGCAGGTCTGCAACCTGGGCCGCGACGCCATCGGGGTCGGCGCCCGGCAGATCGACCTTGTTGAGCACGGGGATCAGCTCGAGGCCGGCCTCGATCGCGGCGTAGGCGTTGGCGACGGTCTGTGCCTCGACGCCCTGGGCGGCGTCGACGACGAGCAGCGCGCCCTCGCAGGCTGCCAGGCTGCGCGAGACCTCGTAGGAGAAGTCGACGTGCCCGGGCGTGTCGATCAGGTGCAGGTGGTAGGTCTCGCCACCCGCCGCCGTATACGCGACGCGCACGGCCTGCGCCTTGATCGTGATGCCCCGCTCACGCTCGAGCTCCATCGAATCGAGCATCTGCGGCACGTGGGAGCGCGCGTCGACGGAGCCCGTCAGCTCCAGGATGCGGTCGGCGAGCGTCGACTTGCCGTGGTCGATGTGAGCGATGATCGAGAAGTTGCGAATGCGGTCCATGGGGCAGACAAGGGTAGGGCCGCGGGTCAGCCGGTCCGGAACTCGCGCTCGCCGATCCCCATCGCGACCACGCCCGAGGGCCCTCCGACCACCCTGACGGCGAGCTCGGCGCCGGCGAGACGTCGCTCGAGCGCGTCCGGGTCCCCGGCGACCTCGATCCAGGTGATGCCGCCCGCGGTGCCGTCGCTGCCCGGGTCGGCAACGCCCTCGTCCCGCTGAATGAAGAACGGGAGCGTCGGGTTCCGCAAGGCCTCGGCCACGCCTGCCATGCGGGCGGTGAGTCCCTCCCGGGCGATCGCCGTCACCGGCAGTCCAAGGCGATCGGCGATCGCGTCGACGTCGTCGACCGAGACGGACCAGGCGAAGAGGCCGTCGCCGCGCTCCTCGAGCCTGGTCCGGAGCGCCCCGCCGATCGGGGAGCCTGCGGCCTCGTCGGGGTCGGCGAGCGCCATGAGCTCGAGGTAGCCGGCGCCGAGGGGCACGATCCGGTTGTGCGTGCCGTGCCCCTCGTGGCGCCCGCCCGGCACGGCGGTCAGGCCGAGCTCGTCCTCGACCCGCGCGGCGGCCTCGTCCAGGTCCACCGCCGCGTAGATGACGTGGTCGATCCGCACCCGGCGCACGCTAGCGGCAGAGCTGGAGTCCGGCCGAGATGGAGTGGGGCGCCGGCCGATACGAGCGGATCGCCGAGCAGCTGCTGCCCGCGGCGGAGGTGGTGGTCGAACAGGCCGCGCCACGCGAGGGCGAGAGCGTTGTCGACATCGGCTGCGGAACCGGCAACGCTGCGTTGCTCGCAGCCGATCGGGGTGCGACGGTGACCGGAGTCGATCCCGCCCAGCGACTGCTGGACGTCGCTGCGGCCACCGCGGCGGAGCGAGGGCTGGACGCCACCTTCCGGCTCGGGGAGGCCGCGGACATCCCGCTCGACGACGACGGCGCGGGACGTCGTCCTCTCGGTCTTTGGTGTGATCTTCGCGCCGGATCCTGAGAAAGCTGCCGCGGAGATCGACCGGATCACGGCTGATGCCGGACGGGTCCTGCTCGCCGCCTGGGTCCCCGGGGGAGCGGTCTCTGACGCGGTGCGCTTCGCCCGACAGACGCTCGCGGAGATCCTGGGTCAGCCGCTGGCCCCGCCACCGTTCCCGTGGCACGAGCTCGCTGCGGTCTCTGGCTTGTTCGAGCCCTTCGGGTTCAGGGCGTCGCTGACTGAGCACTCCCTCGCCTTCGGCGCCCCGTCCGTCGACGAGTTCATGAGGATCGAGGGAGAGAACCATCCGCTCGCAATCGCAGCCCGCCCCGTGCTCGAAGAGGCTGGCCGCGCGGAGGAGGTGCGAGAGGGGATGCGCCGGATCTACAAGGAGGCCAACGAGGACCCGGCCGCCTTCCGGATCACGAGCCCCTACGTGATTGCCGAGCTCAGGCGCTAGCGGGCGAGGAGATGCCGTAACGAGCCACGAGGCGGTCGTAGTTGAGCCGCATCAGCTCGATCACGTCCCGGACGTCCTCGTCGGACTCGATTGGGCGGGCGGCCGGACCGGCCTTGCCGGGAAAGACCGGGTGGTCGACGACGCGTCCCTGTTCCTTCAGCGCGGTGCCGATCTCCTTGCCGAAGCTGAAGTGGGCGGCGTGATCGCCGTGCAGGTGGCCGATCTCGTGGCCGTTGACGTAGAACCCGAACTCGCCGCGCTTCCCGTATCCGGAGTCGACGCCGTCCCATGAGGTGACCTCGTCGGTAATTCGCTGGCTGGGTGATCTCGTCTCTGTCATCGCGCCTCCTCGTGGGTTGCCGCAAAACTACAAGCTCAAGTGAGCTTGAAGTCAAGGTGGATACGTGCTTTCCTCCTCGGATCAACGATCTGCTCACCATCGGCGAGGTCGCGAAGCGCAGCGGGGTGGCGGCGTCCGCCCTCCGCTTCTATGAGGACAAGGGGCTGATCGGCTCCGAGCGGGCAGGCTCCGGCCATCGCCGCTATCAGCGCGCGGTGCTTCGCCGGATCGCCTTCATCGTCTTCGCGCAGCGGATCGGGCTGACGCTCGAGGAGATCAGAAGCGAGCTCGACATGCTTCCCGGCGACCACGCTCCGAGCCGCCGGGACTGGTCCCGCCTCTCCGCCAGCTGGACCACCCGCATCGACGAGCGAATCGCCGAGCTCGAGCGGTTGCGAGCCGGGCTGACCGAGTGCATCGGCTGCGGGTGCCTGTCGCTCGACCGCTGCCAGCTCGCCAACCCGGGCGATCGGGCCGGCCGATCCGGGCCCGGGCCGCGTTACTGGGTCGGCGACCCGAGACCGGCCTAGATCCGCCGCAGGAGGCGAATGATCTGGTTCGCCTCGGGGACGCGCAGCGCCAGCGTCGCCGCGAAGTAGGTCGCGAAGCCGGCGGCCAGGGCGACACCGAGGGAGATGATCTGGGCGATCAGATCCCGACCGAGAGCCTGATCGAGGCCGTACCAGACCAGGTAGCTCACACCGGCGAGCAGCGCGGCCGCGGCGGTCACCCGTAACGCGGTGTCGATCAGGCGCGTGACGTCCAGGCCGTGCAGCTGTCTCCGCAGGATCACCGCCTGGGCGATGACGCTCGAGATCGTCGCGATCACGGTGGCCGCCACGATTCCACCCACCCCGAAGGGCGAGTAGAAGGCGAACGAGAAGATCACGTCGACGAGCAGGTTCGAGCCGGCGACGACCGTGGGGACCCAGGGCCGCTGCAGGCTGAAGAACGTGCGGGTGAGCAACAGGTAGAGGCCGTTGAACGGCAGAGAGAAGGCGAACCAGAAGAGGGCCTGAGCGACGAGGTGGGTCTGAGCCGCATCGAACTCGCCGCGCTGGTAGACGAGCCGGGTCATCGGCACCGAGAGGACGAGGATTGCGGCGGCGGCCGGGATCAGGAGCAGGAGGATCTGCCGCATCCCGTTCGACATCGTCGCGCGCAGGTTGTCCCACTCCCGGCGCGCGGCGAAACGGGCGAGCGTCGGGAACGCCACGGTCGCCACCGCCACCGAGAAGATGCCCTGGGGCAGCATGTAGATGCGGAAGGCCTTGTCGATGGCTGCCGGCGCCTCGTCCGAGACGAGTGTCCCGACGATGCTGTTGAGGACGAGGTCGAAGTTGATCAGGCCGAGGCTGAGCGTCACGGGGAGCATCAGGAGCAGGACGCGGCGGACGTCCGGCAGGTGCCAGTCGAGGCTCCGCATCGGGCGGAAGGGCGTGTTGCGGAGGTCCCAGGCGGGAATTGCCAGTTGGACCGCCGTCCCGATCAGCACGCCGATCGCGTAGGCGTAGATGCGGTCGTCGCCACTGAATGCCGGCTCCAGCAGGACCAGCACGAGGATGATCACGACGTTCCAGAAGAACGGCGAGATCGCGAACGCGGCGAAGCGGTCGTAGCTGTTGAGTACGCCGACCACCATGCCCGTCGCGCCGAGCATGATCAGGATCGGGAAGAGGATCTGCGAGAGCGTGACGGTGAGGTCGAGGATCTCTCCGCTGAACCCCGGCGCGAAGATCGGGACGATCAGCGGGGCCGCGAGCACGAAGATCGCGGTCATCGCGGCGAGCACGAGCGTCACCAGGTAGATCAGGGTCGAAGCCAGGCGGAACGCCTCGCGCTTGTTTCCCTTCTCGAGCTCCTCGGTGAAAACCGGGACGAAGGCGGCCTGGATCGCGGCATCCGCGAACAGCGAGCGGACGAGGTTGGGGACCTGGAAGGCGATCGTGAAGGCGGACATCGGGCCAGAGATGCCGAAGTAACTCGCCGCCACGATCTCGCGCACCAGCCCCGCCACCCGGGAGAACGCCGTGGCGATCGAGAAGAATGCGGTCGAGCGGCCCAGGCGACCCTTCTGCTCGTCGAACTCGGGCGGGATGAAGGGCGTTGCCGGCATCGGCGCCGGGATCGCCATGAAGGTCTGCGTGTCCATCGAGACGGCCTCGTGGCGCTGCTCGATGCGCTCCCCCTCGGGTTCGACCGCGGAGAATTCACGCGTCGATGGATCGAACGGCTCGCCCCCCCTGTCGCCCCTCTCGGTCATTGCTCTATTCTCTTCGCCGCCCCCGACGGGGGTCTTTTCATGGCCAACATCGCCTCACAGAAGAAGCGGATTGCACGCACGGAGCGTGAGCGTCAGGAGAACCTGCGCTTCCGCAGCTCCGTGAAGACGTACTTCCGGCGGCTCGAGGCCGCCGTCCAGTCCGGGGACGCCAACGCGATCGCCGCCGAGCACAAGGCGCTGGTCTCGCGCATCGACAAGGCAGTCCAGAAGGGCGCCCTGCACCGCAACACGGGTGCGCGCAAGAAGTCCCGCGCGGCCATCATCGTCGGCGCCACCTCGCCAGAACAGGGCTAGCGCAGAGCCCAGGCCAGGGGCTCGGTCTGATCGGCCTCGAGCCCGATCGCCTTGCGCAGCGTGAGGGTGAACGCGACCCCCTCCTCATAATCCGAGCCGCCGCGTGACCAGAGCTCGAGATCCGCGACAGCGCGGATCGAGGCGTCGAGATCCTCGGGGGAGCGCCCCTTGACCTTCGAGACGAGCATCTTGGCGGCGTACGGGTGCATGGAGAGCCCTTTGGCGACCTCGCTCGCCGGGCGCCCGGCCTCCAGCTCGGTGGCGGCCTTGAGCGCCTGGCGAAGCCGCGGCGCAAGCGAGTAGACGATCCGCGGCAGGGCCTCGCCCTGTGAGACCAGGCGCTCGGCAACGCGCATCGTCTCGGCCTCGTCACCGGCGACCACCGCGTCGGCGAGGGTCCAGATCGCCTCCTCCGAGGTGTCGAAGATCATCGCCTCGAGATCATCGACGCTCACGGCCCCGCCCTCGCCCGCCCAGAGCGCGAGCCGCTCGAGCTCGGTCCGGAGGCGCATCGGCCGGGGCCCCAGGCGCTCGACGAGGACGCGGGCGGCGGGCTGCTCGAGCTCGAAGCCGAGCTCCCGGGCGTCGGCGACCAGCTGCTTCGGCAGGTCGCGCGCCCGCGGAGCCTCGAACGAGAGCACCTCTCCCCCGGCCTTCTCGACCGCCTTGGCGAGCCCGGCCGGAGCCTTGCCGTGGGCGACCAGAGCAACGGTGGTCTCGGGCGGCATCTGGCTCAGCGCTTCCACCGCCTTCGCGGCATCCTGCTTGCCCCATCCCTCCGCGCCGTCGACGAGGAGGTAACGGCGCGAGGCGATCAGCGAGATCGTGGCCAGTGACCCGATGACCGCGTCGATGTCGGGCGAGCGGCGGCCCTCACTGGCCTCGAAGACCTCGAGTGCCCCGGGCCCGCCCTCGCGCTCGGCTCGATCGCGGAGCCGCCCGCGGGCGCGGGCGATCTTCGCCTCGTCGTCACCGGCGATCAGATAGGCGGGCTTCAGCTCTGCCACGGCCGTCGAGTCTAGGGGCCGCCTCCGCCACTCCCAACTTTGCAGAGGCGGAGAGGCTAAATGCCGAAGATCGCGCTGTTCGCTTCCTTGCAGGTCAGCGGCGCCTTCAGGGCGCGGATCCGCTCGTGTGCCGCCTGCGCCTGGTAGACGCCTGGGTACGCGGCCTGGGTCAGGTTGATCTCGTAGCGACCCTTGCCGTTCGTGCGCTGCACGGACAGCAGGGCGGTGTTCCCGGTCGAGTCCGTGAAGAAGACGTTCACCAGGCGGCCCTTGAAACAGGCGGCGAGCTTGGAGTCGACTGTGCCGGTGAATCGCGTCGGCGAGGGGTGCCTCAGGGTGATCTTCGCCCCCCACGCGCGGCCCTTCTTCTTGTGCTTCTTCTTCGCGCCCGCGAGAGCGCCGCCGAGCCCAAGCGCGAGAACGACCACGATCAACACCACACCTGCCCGCCGCAGCACCACCATCCTGCGGCAAGGCTAGTCCCCGTCCGGGGCCACTGTCCAGCGGGAACCGTCGGCCACGATGTCGATCTCGCCCTCGCGGTCGGTGCGCATGGTTGGCACGCCGTGCGCGCGAAGCTCGGCCAGGGTGCCATCGGTGGGATGCCCGAACGGGTTGCCCGAGCCGACGGAGATCACGGCCAGCTTCGGGACCGAGTGTTCGAGCAGCTCGTCAAGGGCAGCGTCCTCCGAGCCGTGATGCGCGACCTTCAGCACGTCCACGGGCCCGGGATCGATCGGTGCCGATTCGGCCTCGGCATCGCCCGTGAGCAGCATCGAGAAGTGCCGCCAGCGGGCGAGCATGACCAGGCAGAGGAGGTTCGGATCCTCCCCCGTCTCGTGGATCAGCTCTCTCGGCGGCCAGAGCGCCGTCAGCTCCAGGTCGCCCGAGTCCAGCTCAGCGCCCTCCACCAGCCGGTAGGGCTCGACGCCTGCGCCGATGGCAGCGGCTCGCAGCTGGGCATCGTCCTGGCCGTAGACGAGCCGGTCCACCCGCACCGCCTCGAGCAGCGCGCCGAGATCGCCCGAGTGATCGGACTGGTCGTGGGTGACCACGACCGCCGCAAGGTGGTCAATGCCCTGCTCCCTGAGCCGATCCTCGACTCCGTCGCCGGGCGGCCCGGTGTCGACGAGGACCGGATCCGCACTGGGGGGCTGTAGCAAGATCGAGTCGCCCTGCCCGACGTCGAGCACTCGCACGGTGAGCGCGGGCTCCGGTCGCGAGGCCGCCGGTCGGCCGAGTGGCCAGAGCACCGCAAGCCCGACGGCAGCCGCCGCCACCGCGGCGAGGCAGGCGGCCGGACGGACTCTGGGCCGGTCCGGAGCAGGCCAGCGCTGCACCGTGCGGAGCAGCACCTCCATGCCGATCGCCAGCGCGGTGCACGCCGCGGCGACCGACCAGACCGAGCCGAGGTGAACGGTCAGCGACGCCCAGTTCGGAGCCGCCAGCCAATGCGCGATCTGGGCGATGTACGCGAGACAGACGGAGTCGAGCCAGTTGATGGGCTCCACCGGGAGGAAGGGCGCCTGCCCCAGGATCCCGGTCAGCATGCCGAGCCACATCGCGGGCGCCACCGCCGGCGCGGCGAGGACATTGGCGGGCAGGGCGGCAGGCGAGAACTGGTCGAAGGCGGCCGCCATCAGCGGGGCGGTGGCGAGGGTCGCAGAGACAGTGACGGCGATCGCCTCGGCCACCGCGCGCCGGGCGGAGCCCCGATCCGCCCCGCCCGAGATCAGGGCGGCCAGCCGCCTCGACCAGAGCATGATCCCGATCACCGCGGCGAAGCTGAGCTGCCAGCCCACGTCGCCTTCGGTTCTCGGACTGAGGGCGAGAGTGGCTGCCGCCGCGAGGAGCACCGCGTACCAGCGCGATCGAGGGCGGTCCGCCAGCGCCGCCACCAGGCCGGCCGCGCCCATCACGCCGGCCCGCTGGATCGACGGGCCCGCTCCGGTGACCGGCACATAGATCGCGATCAGGCAGAGCGTCCCGATCAACCGCGCTCGCAGCGGCAGACCGAGCAGCGCCAGCAACGGCCAGGCGAGGACCCCGAGAAGAATCACGTTCTCACCGCTGACGGCGAGAAGGTGAGCGAGGTTCGAGCGCCGGAAGTCGTCGCGCGTCCGCGGGTCGATCCGGTCGTCCTCCCCGAGCACGAAGCCGCGCGCCAGGGCCGCCTCCCGCTCGGGCATCCCACGGCCCAGCGCCATCTCGGCCCTCAGCCGCACCTCGTCGATCCACCCGGTCAACCCGCTCCGTCGGCCCGGACCTCGATCGATGCGATCGACTCGCAGAGCCATCGCGATCCCCTGGCGTCGCAGATACGACCTTCGCCAGGCCTCGGGTTCCTGCAGAACCCCCTCGGCGTACACCTCCGAGCCGACCGGCAGCTCGCTGACCGGTTCCGGGACGATCACCAGCACGCGCCCCGCCGGAGAGTCGACACGCACATCCACCTCACCGTTCGCGCGGCGCGGGACTCCGGCGACGAAGCCGCCCACCGACGCGTGGAGGCCGGGCTTCGCCCGGAGCGCGCCGGCGTCGATCGCGTGGATTCGCGCGCCGCCGGCGAGCAGCCCCGCGAGCGCCGCCGCGAGCGCAATCAGGGCGAGCCAGGTGAGCGCCTGCCACTGGCGCGAGCGCTCGCCGGGACGTAGCGAGGCGAGCGTCATCACCCCGATCGGGACGGCCCCCACGACGGGGAGCGCGGGATCGGGCGGTGCCAGGGGCGCCAGCGCAAGTCCGGCCGTGGCCCCCGCGAGTCCCGCGAAGCGCCACTCCCGACGCCAATCGCGGCGTCCAGGATCGCGTTTCACCCAGTGGTCACGTGGTACGCGGGGGTGAACGCAGCTTCGACCAACTTCGACGAACGGAGGAGCGATGAGCTCGAACCGCGAGAAGCCAGGGCGCGGGGCGATCCAGCGCGCCAGGGCCAAGACCGACACCGAGATGCGCCTGGAGACTCGGCGGGCCGAGATGCACGCCGCCGAGGGGCACGCGGGCAGCATTCCGCGCGGGAACCAGCAACCCGAGAGGGAGATCCTCGGGTCCCACCGCATCGAGTGGGATCGCGTGCTCGGCCACTGAGCCGGATCAGGGCTGCAGGGCTGACCGGAGCGTCTCCATGGTGGCCGGCCCGATCCCGTCCACCTCGTCCAGCTGATCGATCGAGGAAAGGCCACCGTGCTGGTCGCGGAACTCGATGATCTTCTGGGCGGTGACGGGCCCGATGCCCTCGACCTCGTCGAGTTGCTCGGGGGTGGCGCTGCCGAGGCTGATCGGGCCGGTCTGTCCGCCCGCCGCTGAAGCGGCTGTCGCCACTCCCCCGCCGGGGACGACGACCTGCTGGCCGTCGCTGAGCCTGGCCGCGAGGTTGATCGCGTCTCGGTTCGCCCGGGTGGCGAAGCCGCCGGCACGCCTGACCGCGTCGGTGACCCGCGAGCCGGCCGGGAGCCGGTAGACGCCGGGGTGCTGGACCTCACCCGCGACGTGCACGACGACGTCGCGGGTGCCCTCCGCCTCATGTGCGGAGTCGGCGGCGAAGCTGAGCTCGGTGCCGCCGCTCGGACCCGGGGAGCTGGAGCGGATCCAGCGGACGCCGATCACGATCACGGCGACCGCGATCACGGCGTAGACCAGCAGCTGCGAGCGGCTCAGCTCGGGCATGCGGGAAACGTGCGCGGCGCCCGCCCACGGAAGGCGCGGGGTTCGTGGCGGATCAGGTACGGAGGCGGATCAGATCAGCGGACATCGAAGCCGGACAGGGCCTCCGGCTCCTCCTCCGACACGTCGACCGAGGTGACCTCTGCGCGGCTCGGTCCGGTGCGGCTGAACTCGACCAGCTGATCCACCGCCGCCGGGGCGCCTTCGAAGACGGCCTCGACCGTTCCCTCCGACGTGTTGCGTATCCACCCCGCGACCCCTGCCGCCTCGGCGCGGCGCCGGACGCTGTCCCGGAAGAAGACTCCCTGAACCCGGCCGCTGACGACGACCCGCTTCCGGGTCATTGCGGTTACTCCTCTTCGTACTCGTATTCCGAGGCGACGCCGACGCCGGAGCGGCCGAAGACCTCCGAGGAGGTCACGGGCGGGGACTGCACCGAGACGCAGCAGAGATCGGCGGCGCTCGAGTTGGCGATGGAGTGGTCGGTGGCGGGCGGGACCAGCACGAGATCGCCTTGCGCGACCTCCTGTGTGTCGCCGGCGACGGTCATCGTGCCGCGACCGCTCACCACGATGTAGACCTGCTCGGCCTCCTCGTGGGAGTGGAGCTCATGGTCGATTCCCTCCGGTACTTCGAGCCAGGTCACGGACATGTTGCGGGAGCCTAGTTCTCCGGCATCCATGAGGATGCGATTGCGAAGCCTGTGCCACTCCTCTGTCGGAGCCTCCGCGAGCCGCCTGACCAGCACGGGCCGTGTTCTAGCAGACCTGGGGGCGGCTCTAGCGAACGACGAGGTTGACGAGCCGGCCCGGCACGACGACCTCCTTGACGATCGCCTTGCCGTCGAGGTGGCGCTGGACGTTGTCGCTCGACTTGGCGAGCTCGACCAGCTCGCTCTCGGCCGTGTCGGATGCCACCTCGATCCGGTCCCGCAGCTTGCCGTTCACCTGAACGACCAGCATGTAGGTCTCGCGCTCGAGGAGCTCGGGGTCCGCCTCCGGCCAGGGCTGCTCCCAGACACGCTTCCCCTCGAGCCACTCGTAGACCTCGGAGCTCAGGTGCGGCGCGAACGGGAAGAGCAGCGAGGCCGCGGTGGCGGTGGCGAAGCGGACCGAGGCCGCTCCGGTCGGGTCCGCGTAGAGCCCGTCCTTCAGCCGGTACGCGTCGTTCACCAGCTCCATCACCGCCGCGATCGCGGTGTTGAACTGGAAGCGCGGATCGATGTCGCGGGTCGCCTTGTCGATCGCCCAATGCGCCTTGGCGAGCAGCTCGCGTGCCTCTCCGGCTGCGCCGGCGGGGCTCCCCGGCTCGGTGCGGTCGGCGACCTCGCGGCCGAGGCGCCAGAGCCGCGCGAGGAAGCGGAAGATGCCCTCCACTCCCTCGTCGGTCCAGTCGCCCCCCTTGATCGGCGGCGCCATGAAGCAGATGTAGGTGCGCAGCGAGTCCGCGCCGAACCGCTCGGTGAACTCGGCGGGGCTGACCGTGTTCCCGCGGGACTTGGACATCTTCGCGCCGTCGCGGGTGATCATGCCCTGGGTGAAGAGATTGGCGAAGGGCTCGCGGGCCTCGAGTAGGTCCATGTCGTGGAGCGCCTTCACGAAGAAGCGCGCGTACATCAGGTGCAGGATCGCGTGCTCGACCCCGCCGATGTACTGGTCGACGGGCATCCAGTAGTCGGCGACCTCCCGCGCCCAGGCCGCGTCGTCGTTGCGGTTGTCGAGATAACGGAGGAAGTACCAGGACGAATCGACGAAGGTGTCCATCGTGTCCGTCTCGCGGTGGGCCTCGCCGCCGCACTTGGGGCAGTCGGTGTGCACCCAATCCTCGGCAGCCGCCAGTGGGCTCTTGCCCTTCGGCGCGAACTCCTCGACATCCGGGAGCAGGACGGGCAGCTGGTCCTCGGGCACGGGGACCATGCCGCACTGGTCGCAGTAGACGATCGGGATAGGGGCTCCCCAATAGCGCTGTCTCGAGACGAGCCAGTCGCGGAGGCGGAAGTTGACCGCGTGGCTGCCGCGGCCCTCGGACTCGAGCCAGGCGACGATCTCGTCGTAGGCCTCGCGGTTGTGCTTGCCGTCGAAGCGGCCTGAGTTGACCATCGTGCCGTCGCCGCTGTATGGAAGGCCCTCGTCGTCTCGGGCCTCCTCGGGGTCCATGCCGTCGATGACCCGCCTGATCGGCAGGTCGAAGGCGGTGGCGAACTCGTAGTCCCGGTCGTCGTGTGCCGGGACGGCCATCAGCGCGCCGGTTCCGTACTCCATCAGGACGTAGTCGGCGACGAACATCGGGATGCGTTCGCCGTTCACGGGGTTCGTCACCTCGCGGCCGAGCGGGACGCCGGTCTTCTGGTGCTCCTCGCTCCCCCGCTCCTCGGCGGTGGCGCGGGCGGAGGCATTGACGTAGTCGGTCACGGTCTGCTCGTGCTCGGTGCCGGCCGCCAGGCGCTCGACGTCGGGGTGCTCGGGAGCGAGCACGAAGAAGGTGGCGCCGAAGAGCGTGTCGGGGCGCGTGGTGAAGACCGGGAAGTCGAGGTCGAGCTCCTCGCAGCGGAAGGTGACCTCGGCGCCCTCCGAGCGGCCGATCCAGTTGCGCTGCATCGTGATCACGTTCTCCGGCCAGGACTCGAGCAGGTCGAAGTCGTCGAGCAGCCGCTGCGCGTACTCGGTGATGCGGAAGAACCACTGCTCGAGCTGCCGCAGCTCGACCAGCGTGCCGCAGCGCTCGCAGTGGCCGTCGATCACCTGCTCGTTGGCGAGGACGGTCTGATCCTTCGGGCACCAGTGGACCGGCGCCTCGTGTCGGTGTGCGAGGCCGCGCTCGTAGAGCTTCAGGAAGATCCACTGGGTCCATAGGTAGTAACTGGGCTCGTGGGTGCCCAGCTCGCGCGTCCAGTCGATCGAGATGCCCCAGCGCATGAACTGCTCGCGGAACGCCGCGATGGACTCCTCCGTCGCGATGCGCGGGTGCACGCCGGTCTGAATGGCGTTGTTCTCGGCCGGCAGCCCGAATGCGTCATAGCCCATGGGGTGGATGACGCTGAAGCCGCGCCGGCGTCGGAAGTGGGCGATCGCGTCGCCGACGGAGTAGGTCTTCAGGTGGCCGACATGGGGCTCGCCCGAGGGATAGGGGAGCATCTCGAGCACGTAGCTCTTCGGCTTGGACTCATCGAACTCGGGAGAGCCCGGGTTCGCGACCACCCAGGTGTTCTCGGCTTTCCAGACGAGCTGCCACTTGCGCTCGATCGCCTGCGGGTCGTAACGCTCACTGCTGTCGTGCGTATTCCCGGCCGTCACGCGGCCAGTTTACGAGCCGCCCTGCCATGCGGACCGGGGGCGGACGAGCGCCCGCCCCTGGTCGCACAACAGCCGTTCAATCATCTGATCGGAGTCGCACCCGTTCCGGCCGGCACCTTGCGTTGCGGCCTCTGCGGCCTCCGCGGCCGCTGGGCGAGTCCCGCGCCTTCGAGCGGGCGCTCGGCGCCGATCCCGGTCTCGGACCGCACGTGGAGCTCCTCGAACTGGTGCTCGGCCTTCCCTTCCGGCTTGCTCAGCAGCGTGCCGAGTATGCAGCCGAGGAATCCGAGCGGGATCGAGATGATCCCGGGCTGGCTCAGGTTGATCAGCGGATCGCTCCGTACGTCGGGACCAAGAAGCACGAGACCGACCGAGCTGATCACGCCGCAGAGCACACCCGTCACCGCTCCGGTCGTGTTGAACCTCTTCCAGGTCAACGCCAAAAGCAGCGCCGGGAAGTTCGCGCTCGCAGCCACCGCGAATGCGAGCCCGACCATGTAGGAGACGTTCAGGTCCGAGCCGCCGATCACGGCGATCACGATTGCGATCGCACCGATGACCCCCGCGGCGATCCGGGCGACGTAGACCTCCTCGTGCTCGGAATCGCGGCCTTTGCGAATCACGTTCGACCAGACGTCGTGCGCGACCGCGCCCGACGCCGAGATCACCAGTCCGGCGACGACCGCCAGGATCGTCGCGAACGCGACCGCGGCGATGATCGCGAGGAAGGCGTCACCGCCCACCGTGCCGTCACCACCGCCAACCTCCTGCGCGAGCAGGGGCGCGGCGAGGTTGCCGGCCTCGTCGACGCCGCCGGTCGCCCCGGCCTCACCCAGAATCGCCCTGGCGCCGAAGCCGAGGAAGGTGGTCATCACGTAGAACGCCCCGATCAGACCAACCGCCCAGACAACGGATGTCCGGGCCGCCTTCGCATCCGGCACGGTGAAGAACCGCATCAGGATGTGCGGCAGACCGGCGGTCCCGAGGACCAACCCAAGGCCGAGCGAGATCGTGTCGATCGGATTGTCGAACCTCAGGCCGGGTTCCAGGTAGGCGTGTCCGTCATCGGACTGCGCCTCCGCTCGGTTGAACAGGTCGATCGGGTTCCAGCCGATCTTGCCAAGCACGAACAGCGACAGCACGATCGTCGCCGTCATCAGCAGGACCGCCTTGATGATCTGCACCCACGTCGTAGCCAGCATGCCGCCGAAGATGACGTAGACGAGCATGAAGGCGCCGGTCGCGATCACCGCCAGGGAGAAGTCGATCCCGACGAGCGCGTTGATCAACGCCCCCGCTCCGACCATCTGCGCGATCAGATAGAAGGCGACGACCGTCAACGTTCCGAGCGCCGCCGCCGTTCGCGCCGGCCGTTCGTTGAGCCGGAACGATAGGACGTCGGCCATCGTGAACTTGCCCGAGTTGCGCATCCGCTCGGCCAGCAGGAACAGGACCACCAGGAACGCGACGAGGAACCCGACCGAATACAGGAACCCGTCGAATCCGAACAGGAAGATCAGGCCCGCAATCCCGAGGAACGATGCGGCCGACATGTAGTCGCCCGCGATCGCGAAGCCATTCTGGGCGCCCGTGATCCCGCGTCCGGCCGCCCAGAAGGTGGTCGCGTCCTGGGTCCTCTTGGAGGCCCAATACGTGATCACGAGGGTGATCGCGACGATCACTCCGAAAATCGAGACCGCCTCGACATTGACCTCTGCGATGGGGATGGTCATGACGTCACCTCCCCAGAGTGGCGTTCGTCCCCTGCGCGGCCGTCACGGGGGCCAGTCGGGCGCGTGGCCGGTGTGCCGTTGCCCGGGCCACCCCCGAGGTATTGCTGAGCGCCGGGCGTGCGCTCGGCCACGCGCTTGGCGAGTGGGTCGAAGACCCGGTTCGCCCTGCGCAGGTAGAGGCCGGCGAGTACCCAGACCATGACGAACTGGCTGAGCGCGATCAGGTAGCCGACAGTGAAGCCCTCGTAGATGCTCTCGCCCATGAAGTCGGGCGCGTATCCGGCGAGGATGATGAAGCCGAAGTACCAGCAGACGAAAAAGATGGTCGCCGGGATTACGAAGGAGCGCCTTTTGCGCTCGAGCTCGTGGAATTCCGGCGAGCGGGCCGCGCTCTCCCAATCGATCTCCGCATGGTGCGCCGGGCCCGTCACTGTGCCTGGTGTCGCCATGTTCCTCCCTTTCTTTCGGACCCGGGCAATCCGTTTCCTGGGCCTCCTGCTGCGCTTGATTCACGTCCCAGGGGGTAGAGAAACCGTGCAATCGACGTTCGGGCCGATGGAGGCGACGAACGGCCGGGATCTCACGACGAACGGTGACGCAGCGGCCAGAGAGGCCGGTCTCCTGGAGCCGGGCGAAGCGAATGCAAGGGAGTGATTGAGGTTTGTTTGAGTCAATCCACTTGCGAGCCAGGCGGCGGCCGCCGGAGCCTGTGGCGGCGATCCAGGATCTGGTACCGGTGGATGGTCGCGGCGGCGGGATCCGGCTCCTGCCGCGGCCGTCGGTGCTCTACCTCCAGGCCCGCGGCGACTACCTGAGAGTCGTCGCCGACGGCGGGCGCTTCCTGGTCCGGGGCCGGATCGCGAGCTTCGAGGAGAGCTGGGCGCCCTTCGGCTTCGTCAGGGTCCATCGTGGCTATCTGGTCAACCTGCGCCGGGTGATCGAGCTGCGGCCCGATCTGAATGGCACCGGGATCGCCGTCCTCGATGACGGTGAGAAGGTGCCCGTTTCACGACGCAAGCGGGTCGAGCTGCGGCGGACGCTGCGCGGCTGGGGCGCTGTGAGCCCCGGCGTATAGTCGGAGGCGAACAGACCGAAGGAGGGGAAATGTCGAAATTGATCAGGCTGGATCGGACAGGTCACACCGAGCTGGCGAAGTGGACCGCTGACGATGTGGCCTCTTACGAGGCCGCGATCGAGGCCTTCCGGCGGGAGCTCGACGATGGGATGCTGGCGAGCGCCACGTTGAACGACGGATCGGCCGAGGTGGTGCGTGAGCTGCCGCTCGACGCCGACCTGGTGGTTCTCCGCAGGCCGATCGCCGGCGGCTAGCGCATGGAGGCGTCGGTACTCGCCGAAGCCGCGGCGATGCCGTGGCGGCGGCGCGCCAGCGACCGCAGCCTGACGCGGGAGGGGCGGATCTGGACTCTGTGGAGCGTCGGCGTCGTGGTCACCTTTGGCCTGCCTGCCGGGCTGCTGATCTCGATCGAGCCGCTGGCTGCGCCGGTCTCGGCGATTTTCCTGGGACACGGTCTTGCCGTGCTGCACCTGCAGGCGCGCCGCGGAGCGCGTGGCGTGAAGCCGATCGGCAACGCCACGGATGACGCGGAGCGGACAGCGCTCGGGCTGCTCGGCGATCTGCTGAGCCATGAGGGCCGTGCCCTGCTCGCCGAGACCGGACTGGCGCTCGAGCGGGGCATGCTCGGCGCGTGGCTGGTCGGACGGGAGGGCGCGATTCTGGTCCGCGCTGGCGGCCATCGGGTGCACTGCTTTTGCGTGCGAGTCGGTGAGGGGGCGGATCTGCCGCCCGCCGATCGCGTGGCGCACCTGCTGCTCGCGCTACGCGAGGATGAGGAGGGGTTCGCCACGGTGGCGAACCGGAACTTCTCCGGCGCGACGTGGCGGCTGCGCCACCAGCTCGCGAAGCGGGCCCGGCCGGCGCTCGACCGAGCCCGAGCCTAGTCCGGCCGGTCCCGCCTGAGCCGCCCGTCTCTTCGCTGCCCCACCGTACTCGCGCTCAGTCCTCCTGGGTCTGGAGCTCCTTAACCTTCGCCTCGAGCTGTTCCATCACGGCCGGGTCGCGGAGCGTCGTCACGTCGCCGAGCTCGCGGCCCTCGGCGATGTCGCGGAGCAGGCGGCGCATGATCTTGCCCGAGCGGGTCTTGGGCAGGTCGCCGGCCCAGATGATGCGCTTCGGACGGGCGATCTTCGAGATCCGAACGGCCACGTGGTCGCGGATCTCCTTCTCGATCTGATCCGAGCCCTCGAGGTCGCCCTCCAGCGTGACGAAGGCGACGATCGCCTGGCCCGTGTCCTCGTCCTGGGTGCCGATCACGGCGCACTCGGCCACCCGTGGGTATGAGACGACTGCCGATTCGACTTCCGCCGTCGAGAGAAGGTGGCCGGAGACGTTCACCGCGTCGTCGGCGCGCCCGAGGATCCAGAAGTAGCCGTCCTCGTCCTTGCGGGCTGCATCGCCGACGTAGTAGGTCTTGTCGAACTTCGAGTAGTAGGTCTCCTTGAAGCGCTCCTCCTCTTTGTAGAGGGTGCGGAGCATGCCCGGCCAGGGTCGGCGGAAGATCAGATAGCCCTGATCGTTCCGGACCTCGTTGCCCCCCTCGTCCACGACGGCCGCATCCACGATGCCAGGGAGCGGATTGGTGGCCGAGCCTGGCTTGGTCTCGGTGACGCCCGGAAGCGGGCTGATCATGATGTGGCCGGTCTCGGTCTGCCACCAGGTATCGACGATCGGGCAGCGCTCGCCGCCGATCACGACGTAGTACCAGAGCCATGCCTTGGGGTTGATCGGCTCACCGACGCTTCCGAGCAGGCGCAGCGAGGAGAGATCGTGATTCGCCGGATACTCGACTCCCCACTTCATGCAGGCCCGGATCGCGGTTGGGGCCGTGTAGAGGATGGTGGCGTTGTAGCGCTCGACGATCTCCCACCAGACGTCCTTGTCCGGATGGTCCGGGGCGCCCTCGTACATGACGCTGGTCGCGCCGTTCGAGAGCGGTCCGTAGACGATGTAGGAGTGGCCGGTGACCCAGCCGACGTCGGCGGCGCACCAGTAGACGTCGGACTCCGGCTTCAGGTCGAAAACGTAGCGGTGGGTGAAGGTCACGCCGACCAGGTAGCCGCCCGTCGTGTGCAGGACACCCTTGGGCTTGGCCGTCGAGCCGGAGGTGTAGAGGACGAAGAGCGGATGCTCGGCATCAAGGGGCTCAGGCGGGCACTCGGCATCCGCCTTCTCCATCTCCTCGTGGAACCAGACGTCCCGGCCATCCTTCATCTCGCACTCGGTATCGGTCGCCTTGACCACGAAGATGGTCTCGATCGAGGAGACGCTCTCGATCTCCTCGTCCACCGCGCTCTTCATCGGGGCGGTCTTGCCCTTGCGGCGGGCGCCGTCCACGGTGATCAGCGCCTTGGCCTCGGAGAACTCCATGCGCTCGCGGACAGCCTCTGGGGAGAAGCCGCCGAAGACGACGTTGTGGGGAGCGCCGATGCGCGCGCAGGCGAGCATCGCGACGACGACCTCGGGAATCATCGGCAGGTAGATGCCGACGACGTCGCCCTTGCCGATGCCGCGGTCCATGAGGGCGTTGGCGAAGCGCTGGACGTCCCGGTGGAGGTCCGCGTAGGTGATGTCACGCTCCTCCCCCTCTTCGCCGCGCCAGTGATAGGCGATGCGGTCGCCGTTGCCGGCCTCGACGTGGCGGTCGACACAGTTGTAGGAGAGGTTGAGCTTGCCGTCGGTGAACCACTTGTAGAAGGGGACGTTCGACTCGTCGAGGATCTGGGTCGGTTTCTCGGCCCAGTCGATCAGCTCCTCGGCCTGCTTCGCCCAAAATGCCTCGAGGTCCTTCGCCGCCTCCTCATAGATCGATTCGTCGGTGATCAGGGCCTGCTTGCGGAACTCCTGGGGCGGAGGAAACGTTTCGACCTCGAGCAGCGACTCCAGCCTCTTCTCGAGGTCCTCGCTCCGGACGTCAGTTGCCATGGCTCCTCACTCCCTCGAAATCGCGGTCCTCAAATGCAACTTACCCGCTGTGTGGCTTTCTAGAGACCCCCACTCAGAGGCCGGCGGCGTCGGCGAGGAGAGTCACCTGCTCGGGGTCCGAGGAGGCCGGGAAGAGGACGAGCTCGTCGCAGCCAGCGGCCTCGAACCCGGCGATGTACTGCTGGACCGTGTCCGCGTCCTTGGCCGCCGAGTCCACAATGGCCTGTGCGGTCTCCTCTCCCAGCCAGGCGTAGTAGTCCGCGAGGTCGTGTTCCGCGTTCTTCTTCGCATCTGGCCCGAGGGAGAAGTAGGTCAGGGCCATGCCGTAGGGCTTCCCATCGCGGCCCTCCCGGCTCCACGCTTGCTCGAGGTAGGCGAAACTCTCCTTGAATGCGTCGGGGGTGGCGCCGCCCTGTGTCCAGCCGTCCGCGTACTTGGCCGCGCGGTCCAGGGACGCCTCGATATAGCCGCCGACGAGGAGCGACGGACCGTCGCCGCGCGGCCGGGGACCGACCTTGGACTCGAGCTCACCCTCGCCATTCCAGATGGCGTGGATCCTGGGCAGCGCGGAGTCCAGCCATTCGCCGCGGGTGGACATGTCGAGGCCGCTGACCTCGTAGTCGTCCTCGCGGCCCCCGAGGGCGATGCCCAGGACTGTGCGGCCGCCGCCCGCGAGCGCGTCGAGGGAGAGGATCTGCTTGGCGAGCAGGGCGGGGTTCTGGCGCAGGGGGCCGAGTATGACGTCCGTGGCGAGTCGGATGCGCTCGGTTACGGCCGCGGCGGCGGAGAGGGCCGCGATCGACTCGTAGCTGTCGTAGACGAGGCGATCGATGGTGCCGAGGGTGTGGAATCCGGCATCCTCGGCAGCGCGAGCCCAATCGGTGAGCTGCTTGCCGGTGGTGCCTGCGACCGCGCTGGGAAGTCCGATGCCGAGCTGCATTCCGGTCCTTTCGTTCTACGTAGATTGGTGGTGTGGCTGATCCGCAACCTACCGAGTTAGTTGCGTGGGCAAATGAGTTGCTGGAGACCGCGCGCGTTGCGCGCCTGGGACTGCTGGATGGCAAAGGAGCGCCCCGGGTGCTGCCGGTGACGTTCGCCGTGGCGGACGGGCGGGTCTGGAGCGCGATCGATCGGAAGCCGAAGCGGTCTGAGGATCCGGCGCGGCTCAGGTTTTTGCGGCGGGACCCGCGGGTGGCGCTGACCGTCGATCGGTACTCGGACGACTGGGAGGAACTGGCGTGGGTGCAGGTGCTGGGGCGGGTGCAGATTGTCGAGGTCGGCGAAGGTGGAGCCGGCGTTGAAGCGCTGAGGGCGAAGTACGAGCCGTATCGGGAGCAGGTTCCTCCGGGTCCCCTCCTGGCTCTTCAGCCGGAGCGCTATCTCTGGTGGCGAGCTGCGGATCGGGAGGACCGAGCCGAGCGAACCGGCGGCCGCGGCGGGTGATCAGGATCTCGTCGCCGGCGGCGGCACGCTCCATCCAGTAGCCGAAGTGGTTGCGGAACTGGTGGGCGCCGACCGTCGTCCCGCGGTCGGCTCTGGAAGTGGAGCTGAGGGGGCTCGAACCCCTGACCTCTGCCATGCCATGGCAGCGCTCTCCCAACTGAGCTACAGCCCCAGAGAGGGAATATTGCTCGGCCCAGTTTATCGCCGCCCGTTGTGCGTTCTTCGGAGGGCGGAGGCGCAACTGAATCGCGGACTGTCCCTCGACCACCGCGATTGGGATCAAGTAGACACGTTCGAGCTCGTCGCAATAGAGAGCTACGGCATCAATCTCGTCCGAGGAGTACGTGCTGCGCACCCCACCCTGGCTCGTTTGGCGAAAGCCCACGAGGTGTGCGCAGATCACGTCGCCGTCGAGGCGTGCCCACTTGCACTGCACGCGAATAATGCGACTTCCGAGATCAAATGCGACGTCGTAGCGCACGTGTTCCGCTACGGGCTTCAGGACTTCGACACCTAGCCGCAAGGCTTCGAGAGTGATCGCGGCTTCGGCAATGTTCCCCTTGTCGTTGCTAGTAAGCACCCGGCGATACTTGCGCGGCTCGAATACCGCAAGCCGTGCCGTTCGTGACGGATGCGTGGCGAAAGTCCACCCAGGAACGCCTACGCCGCGCGGCGGTCCTGCGGCTCGCCGCGCCGCTCGTCCTCGTCAAGGTCGAGGACCACGCCGTTGCTGCGGGTGTCGCGCACCACGAAGTCGAACGGCGCCCGCTCCTCTAGCTCCCGCAGAAGCTGCACCGGGTCGGCCAGGTTCATGGAGACCGTGGCCCGCCCCCGGGAGAACCGCTTGACGTGGATCCCCGAGGCCCCGCGGATCCCCGCCGCCGCGTCCTCGAAGCCCGTCAGCTGGGCGAAGTCCCTGAGCGGCCCGACCTCCACCTCGACCGTGCCCTCGTAGATCCCATCCGAGGCCGGCGCCTCGATCGCGAGTGGCGCCTCCGCCTCGATCCCAAGGCGTGTGCGCGCCACCTCCGCCAGCTCCGCGATTCTCCCCCCCAGCTCGTCCCTCAGACTGGTCAACTCGGTCACTCGGTCCGCTATCTGAACCGCGTCGTCCAGCGCCTTCATCCGAATCCGCGTGGCCTGCCTCCGCGCCTGCCCATAGATCTCCTCGATCCCCTTGCCGAGCGCAGTGGTGACCGGGCCCTTCAACGCCTCCTGCAGCTTCTTCTCCCTCTCCACCACCCGCTCGGCAAGTCGCTGCGCCTCCCGCTCCAGCCGGGCCAGCCGCGCGTCGCGCGCATCGATCGCAGCATCGACCTCCTCCGGGTCGTAGCCACGCCAGGCCCGTCGGAAACGCTCCTTAGGCACGAGGGCAGCGTACGTTCGCCCTCGGACGGCTTCCGCTAGGCAGCGCCTCGCGCGCCGGCGAGGTCCAGGTCCAACCTCTCGGCCTCGCCCCAGAGCACCTCCAGCCGGTACCGCTCCCGCAGCTGCGGCGTGAAGACGTGCAGCACCGCATCCAGGTAGTCCATCAGCACCCACTCCGCCTCCCGCTCCCCCTCGACCCGCGCGGGCAGCCACCCGTCCCTCTTCAGCTGGTGGTAGACCTCGTCGTGAATCGCCTTCGCCTGCCGCTCGTTCCGCGCCGTGCAGATCACCAGGTAATCCGTGTACGAGACCAACTGCCGCACATCGAGAGCGACCAGATCCGCCCCCTTCTTGTCGTCCGCGATCGCGGCCAGCCGCCGCGCCAGCTCATCGGACCGCATTTCCTTGCCCCGGCTCACCGGTACAGGCCCCGCCCCTCGATCATCCGGATCACTGCGTCCGGAAGCAGATGCCGCAGCGGCCTTCCCTCCCGTGCCCGCTGCCTGAGTGTGGTCGAGGACGCTCCGCAAGGTGGCATATCGATTATCTCCGCGCGATCGGATGCACCCAGCCGGTCCAAGGCCGAGTTCACCGCCCCGATCTCCACTCCCGGCCGCGGCACGACTCCCAACCGGGCCAGCTCCACCACCCGCGCGGGCTCCTTCCACGCGGCCAACCCCGCCGCCATGTCGGCCCCCATCAGGAAGTACAGCTCCCGGCCCGGGTCCTCCTCCGTAAGCAGCTCGAGCGTCCGGTAGCTGTAGGACACCTCGTCCCTCCGCACCTCCAGATCCGAGGCCTCCACGCCATCCTCGCCGTCGGCGGCCAGCCGAGCCATCTCCATCCGGATGTCCCCACCCGGATCGTCCTCGATCTCCTTGTGCGGCGCCCGGCCGGTCACCATCAGCAGCACGCGCTCCAGCCCGAGCTGGAACCGCGCCTCCTGCGCGAGGAGCAGATGACCGACGTGGGGCGGGTTGAAGGCCCCGCCCAGGACCCCGATGCGAGCGACGTCCCTACTCCCTGATCTGCCCGTCGCCGTGAACCACGTACTTGGTCGTGGTCAGCTCGCGCAGCCCGATCGGCCCGCGCGCATGCAGCTTCTGCGTCGAGTTCCCGATCTCCGCCCCCATCCCGAACTCGTACCCGTCCGTGAACCGGGTGGACGCATTGACGTAGACCGCAGCCGAATCCACCGCGTCCGTGAACTCATCCCCCACCTCTCGCGAGCCGGTCAGGATCGCATCGCTGTGGCCCGTCCCGTGCCGATTCACGTGGTCAATCGCATCGTCGAGCGAATCCACCACGCCCACGGCCATCTTCAGCCCGTGGTACTCGGTGTCCCAATCCTCCGCCGTGGCCTCTCCTACCGTCACCGACCCGGCCGCCTCGCGCGTCCGCTCGTCCCCCACCAACTCGACGCCGGCACCGCTCAGCTTCGCGAGCAGACTCGGGAGCAGCTCCTCGGCCACATCCCTGTGTACGAGCAGCGTCTCGGCCGCGTTGCACACGCCCGGCCGCTGCACCTTCGCGTTGTAGGCCACCCGCTCGGCCATCTCCAGATCCGCGTCCTGGTGCACGTACACGTGGCAGTTGCCCGCCGCGGCATACATCACCGGCACCTTCGCGACCTCCTTCAGCGCGTTCTTCAGCCCCTCCCCACCGCGGGGAATGATCAAATCGACCAGGCCCTCCGCCGTCGCCAGTTCCTCCAGCTGCTCGTGCCCGCCACCCGCGACCAACGACACCGAACCCGCAGGCAGCTCGGCCGCAGCAAGCGCGTCCGCGATCAGCCCGGCCAGGAACGCGTTCGAGCTCTCGGCACTGCTCGAGCCCCGCAGCACCGCCGCGTTCCCGCTCTTCAGGCAGAGCGCGGCAGCATCGATCGTGACGTTCGGCCTCGCCTCATAGACGACCGCGACCACGCCGATCGGCACCCGCTTCTTCGCGACCTCAAGTCCGTTCTCAAGCGTCCATCCCGCCACGACCTCGCCGACCGGATCGTCCAGGTCCGCGATCTCCCGGACCCCCTTCGCCATCTCCGTGATTCGCAGCTCGGTCAGCGTCAGCCGGTCGATCAGCGCCGCGTTCAGCCCCTGCTCGCGCCCGGCCTCGACATCCCCCCGGTTGGCCTCCAGCAACGGCTCCACGCTCGCCTCGATCCGATCCGCCAGATCGCGCAGGCAGGCATCCTTCTCGTCCCGGCTCGCGCGCGCCAAGAGGTGCGAGGCATCCTTCGCCTCGCGGCAGGTCTGCTCTACGGTCTTAGCGGCCGTGGCCACGCAATAAGGGTAACTACGGCGTCACACTGGAGCTGATGGCAGGGACCAGGGAACAGACTCGCGAACCCACGAGCGCCCGCTGGGGCGGCACCGTCCAACCCGGTTTCGAGCCCCTCGCCGAGGAATTCAAACGACTCATGGCTCGCGGCCCACGCGGCGGCGCCCTGGTCCTCCGATCCGCGGACCGCGTCCTGGCCGACCTCTGCATCGGCTGGGAGGACCAGGTCCATACCCGTCCCTGGCGCCCCGAGACCCAGGCCCTGGCGTTCTCCGCAACCAAGGGCCTCGCCTCGATGGTCATCCACCGCCTCGCGGATCGCGGCCAAATCGACTACGGCGCCCCCGTCGCCTCCTACTGGCCCGAGTTCGCCGCGGCGGGCAAGGACCGGATCACGGTCCGCGAGCTGCTCAGCCACCGCGCCGGCCTCTACGACGTCCAGGCGGTCGCCCACAACGCCGACGAGCTCCTGGACCACATCGGCATGGAGCAGCGGCTCGCGGCCGCAACCCCAGACGGACCCCCCGGCCGCCCGGCCTACCACGCGATCACCTACGGCTGGCTCGCCTCCGGCCTGGCCCGAGCCGTGACCGGCAAAGGCATGCGGGACCTGGTCCGAACCGAGCTCGCCGAGCCGCTCGGCACCTCCGGGCTCGAGATCGGCACAGGCGACGGCCCGACCAAACCCGCTGAGATGGTCGGCCGCTCGCTCCGCATCTACAGCGCCTTCGGCATCGCCGCGACCCCCCTCCTCGGCTGGCTCCCCATCACCAAGGCCGGCTTCCGGGCCCTCCACGCCCCCGGCTTCGAGGAGATCTGTCGCGGACCGGACCCGGCCCTCTGGCGCACCGAGATGCCGGCCGTGAACGGTGCGCTCAGCGCCGACGGCCTGGCCCGCCTTTACGTCCCGCTCGCGACCGGCGGCCTCGGCCCCGACGGCCGCCCGTTTCTCTCACCGGAGACCGTCGAGCGCCTCGGCAGAATCCAGACCCGCGGCCTGGACCGGGTCCTCGGCGTCCGCATGCGCTGGCGACTCGGCTTTCATCACGCCTTCGCCCTCGGCCGGCCCGGCCCCCGTGCCCTCGGCCACTACGGCTTCGGGGGCAGCGGCGGCTGGGGCGATCCGGACACCGGGATCTCCTTCGGCTTCATCAGCAGCCACATCGGGAACTTCACGACGGCCATCGGCGACCTCGGCATCCTCCGCCTCACGGCGGTCGCACGCGTCTGCGCGGCGCGCTCCCTGTAGCGACGTGCCCCCCTCGATCAGTCCGTGCCGGCCTCGGAGCGCGCTCGCGCCAGCTCCGCCGCCACGGTCGAGCGCTGGTTCGGGATCTGCAGGCGCTCCTCGAGCACCGGAATCGCTTCCTCGGGGTGGCCGGAGAGGCGCAGCGCGTTCCCGAGGTTGTAGAGCGCATAGGCGTAGTTGATGTCCGTCGTCCCCTCCGGGAACGACTCGACCGCCTGGCGCAGGATCGGGACCGCCTCCTCCGGCCGTCCCTCGTTGATCAGCTCGAAGCCCTGCGCGTTCAGGCTCGCTCCGTCTGGGAAGGTCGCGGATGGAACCGACGACGTCGCGGGGGGCGCGGGGACATCCTCGCTCGGCGCCTGGCCCGAGTCAGCCGGGGCAGTCGAGCCGCGCTCGCTCTTCCGCGCCTTCGCCGCCTTCTTCGTCTTCGCACCACTGCCGTCACCCCCAGAGTCGCCGCCGAGCAGCGCGATCCCCGCGACCGCGAGACCGGCCAGCGCCAGGAGGGCAACCGCCAGAACCGCGCCCGGCCTGGATCTCCGGGGGCGTGCCAGATCCGGCGAGCGCGAGAACGGCGGCCTGGTCCGGGTCTCGGTGGGCGGAGGCGGCGTGAAGGGCCGGGTCCCCTGCTCCCCCCGCCGGATGGCGTCCTCGAGCTCCTCCACGAACTGACCAGCGGACCGCTGGCGCCGCTCCGGATCGGGCGAGAGCCCCCGCATGACGACCGCGAAAACCGCGGCAGGCGCGCCCGGCCACCCCGCCGCGAGCACTCTCCGATCCGGCGCCTCCGCTCGCCCGGTATCACCTGAATCCAGCGACGTCCCTGAAAGCAGCTCGTACGAAACCGCAGCGAGCGCATACACATCGCTCGCGGGCCCGCCGGCTCCCGCCGCGCGGAAGCGCTCGGGGGCCATGTACGGCACGGTCCCGATCACCTGCCCCTCGGCCGTGATCTGCGTCGCATCCATCGCCCGCGCGATACCGAGATCCGCCAGCTTCACGGTGCCATCGTCGCGAACCAGGATGTTCGCCGGCTTGATGTCTCGGTGGACCACGCCCTCCCTGTGGGCATGGTCAAGGGCATCCGCCGCCCCTCTCAGGATCGACACGACCTCATCGGGGTCCATGGGCCCTTCCCGCGGCAGGTCCTCCAGCGAGTGACCCGGCACGTACTCCATCACGATCAGCGCGCCCTCATCCGTGGCGATGGTGTCGAACACAGACACGAAGTTCGGATGGTTCAGAGTCGCGCCGAGACGAGCCTCCCGTCTGAACCGAGCCAGGCTCTCCTCGGGAGCGTCGGTCTTGAGCCGCTTGATCGCGACCTGCCTCCCGAGCCGCTCGTCCTCGGCGAGCCAGACCGTCGCCATCCCGCCGGCTCCCAGCCGGCGAATGACGCGGTAGCGGTCCGCGAACACCTCTCCCGCACGGATTTCCCTGGTGATCATCGGCCCGCTACCGGCGACGCACCCTACGAGGCGGCCTGAGCCTTCTCCCGTTGCTCCTCGTGCACGCCCTCTGCGAACTCCTCGACGATCTTCGAGTTGAACGCCGGAATGTCGTCGGGCTTGCGGCTCGTAACCAGGCCGGAATCGACGACGACCTCGTCGTCGACCCAGTTGCCGCCCGCATTCCGGATGTCGGTCTGCAGGCTCGGGAACGAGGTCACCTTGCGCCCATCCACGACGTCGGCCTCGACCAGCATCCAGGGCGCGTGGCAGATCGCTCCGACCGGCTTGCCCGCCGCGAAGAACTCGCGCAGGAACCGGACCGCATCCGAGTCCGTGCGCAGGTTGTCCGGATTGGCGACGCCGCCCGGAAGCACCACGCCGTCGTAGTCATCCGCCCTCGCCTCAGAGGTCGACTTGTCGACCTCCCAAGTCTCGGCCTTGTCGAGGTGCTCAAAACCCTGCACCTGGCCGGACTCGGTCGAGATCACATCGACCTCCGCGCCGGCCTCCTCAACGGCCTTACGGGGCTCGAAGTACTCGACCTGCTCGACACCCTCGTTCGCCATCAGGAAGGCGATTCGCTTGCCCTGCAATTCATTCGCCATCGCTCTCAACTCCTTTCCACTCTCAGCCAGTCAGGAGGCGATTACCCGCCATGTCCGGGCAACGAAACCGCAGCTCGCGCGGGCGGCGCCGTAGGAGGGGCCCACGGACGCGATTACTGAGCGTCCGTGGGAGGTTCCTACGGCGACAGCACCCGCGCGCCTTGCGGCTACGTCAGGTCTGGATGGACTTCACCTCGAGGAATTCCTCGAGGCCGAACTTGCCGTATTCGCGGCCGCGGCCGGACTGTTTGAAGCCGCCGAAGGGCGCCAGCGGATTGAACGTCGCCCCGTTGATCTGCACCTGCCCGGTACGCATCCGGCGCGCGAACGCCTTCGCGCGCTCGGGGTCGGCCGACCAGACGCCGCCGTCCAGCCCGTAGATGGTCGAGTTGGCGATCTCCGCCGCCTCGTCCTCGGACTCGTACGGGATGATCGAGAGCACCGGGCCGAAGATCTCCTCCTGAGCGATCGTCATGTCCGGCTTCACCTCGGAGAAGACAGTCGGGCGCACGAAGTACCCGTTCTCGAGCCCCTCCGGCGGCTCGGTGCCGCCGGTGACGAGCTTCGCGCCCTCCTCCTGGCCCTTCTCGATGTAGCCGCGCACCCTTTCCCGCTGAGCGTCCGAAACGAGCGGTCCGAGCCGCGTCCCGTCTTCGAACGGATCGCCCGGCTTCGCCTTCTCGGCAGCCGCCTGGGCCACCGCCTCGGCCTCCGCCAGCTTCTCGCGGGGCACCAGCATCCGCGTGTGCGCGCTGCAGGTCTGCCCGGAGTTGAGGTAGCAGTTGGCGACGCCGTAGCCGACTGCCTGCTTCAGGTCGGCGTCATCGAGGATCACGTTCGCGGACTTGCCACCCAACTCGAGCGCAACCCGCTTGACGGTGTCGGCCGCGACCTCCGCGACTCGGCGCCCCGCCCGAGTGGACCCGGTGAACGAGACCATGTCGACGCCCTCGTGAGCCGCAATCGCCTCGCCCACCACCGGGCCGTAGCCGGTGATCAGGTTGAACACGCCGGCTGGCAGGTCGAGCGAGTCGACGATCTCGGCGAGGACGAACGAGGTCAGCGGCGTCACCTCGCTCGGCTTCACCACCACCGAGCACCCGGCGGTCAGCGCCGGACCGACCTTCGCGCAGATCTGGTGCAGCGGGTAGTTCCAAGGCGTGATGCAACCGACCACGCCCACCGGCTCGCGCACCACCAGCGAATTCCCGATCTGCTCCTCCCACGCGACCTCGCTCGCGACCTGGGCCATCGAGCCGAAGTCCATCGCCGGCAGCCCCGCCTGGATCGTCCGCGCCAACGACAGGGGCATGCCGACCTCCGCGGCGATCACGGCCGCGATCTCATCGGCCCGCTCGGCGAGCGCCGCGCTGATCGCGGTGCACGCCTCGACGCGCTGCTCGACCGGCACCTCGCGCCAGGCCTCGAACCCCGAGCGCGCCGCCTTCACGGCGCGGTCGACGTCCTCCGGCGTCGCCTCCGGGATCCGGCCGATCACCTGCTCGGTGGTCGAGTCGATCACCTCGATGGCGCCGGAGCCGCTCGGCTCGACCCACTTCCCGCCGATGTAGAGGCGGTCGCGGACGATCGGCTCGGCCGGATGGCCGGTCTGGACGGGTGCCTGGGTCTCGGTAGCCAACGTGAAGCTCCTCTCTTCGAAGGTTTGTCTAGGCCGGTTGGGCCTCTGCGGATTCCGCCGCCTCCGCGCCGGCGTCCTCCACGATCGCCTCGGCGGTCCTGTGGGCGAGCGCCATGATCGAGACCATCGGGTTGGTCCCCGACGAGGTCGGGAACGCGCTCCCGTCCCCGATCCAGACGTCCTTGGTGTCGTGCAGCTCTCCCCTCGGCCCGGCGACCGAGGTCTGCGGGTCCTCTCCCATCCGGCAGGTGCCCATCTGATGGGCGCTGAACAGCTTGTAGCCGCCCGCCCGGAACGGGATCCGCTTGACAGCAGCGATGAAGGCCTCGAGGTCGTCTCCCCGCCGCCAGGTGGGCGCGCCTTCGGCCAGCGGGCCGATCTGGTGCGCGCCGGCGGCCTCGTGAAGCCGGATCTGGACCTCGATCCCCTTGCGCAGGTTCTCGAGGTCCAGCTCGTCCCTTACCGCGTACATGGGCATCGACTCGCCGTTCGCGTCGACGCTCACCTCTCCGCCGCCGCGATCCCGAGTGAGCGAGATGAAGTTGGCGGTGAAGCGGAAGTCCTCCATGCGCTGCTTGTGGTCGGCGGCGGAGATCCACGGTGTGGCCGAGCCGATCAGTCCCGGCGCGTACTGCGCGGTCTCGATCAGGAACCCGTAGCCCTCGCCCGTGTCCGCGAACTCATCGCAGAGGGCCGCCTGCGGCGCGCCCCACCACGCCTCCTGGTCGGTCCCGTACGCGCCGCCGACGACGCTCGAGGGATGGAGCCGCAGGTTGTGGCCCACCGCCGGGCCGCCGATCCCCGAGCGCAGCAGGAGCGCCGGAGACTCGAGCGACCCGCAGGCGACGATCACCCGAGGAGCGCGCACCGTGACCTGCGCGCCCCGGCCGTCGGGCGTCTGCCAGACGGCATCGACGCCAGCAGCCCGGCCGCCGTCGGTCAGCACCCGCGTCGCCCGCGTGTAGGTGAGGAAGCGTGCCCCGTTTTCCTGCGCGTCCGAGAGCCAGGTCCGATCGGCACTCTGCTTGCTCCCGGACTGATCGCCGAAGCCGAGGTAGCCCGCCATCTCGGGCGAGTACTTCTCCGGGTCGGCATTGCGCACGATCGTCTCGAAGCTCCAGCCGAGCTCCTCCGTGCCCTCTCGCAGCCTCTGCTGGGTCCCGTTCAGGGCGCTGCAGCGGACGTTCGCGTTGATCCGCTCCAGCACCGCATCGAGGTGGCGGTCATATCCGGGGCCGTCGACACCCTCTAGCCCATGCTCCGCCCACTGCTCCCGGACCCAGGGGCGGGTCCGCAGGCAGTTGGTCCAGTTGATCGTGGTCCCGCCACCGAGCGTCGTGCCGGCGACCAGGCTGACGTTTCCATCCGCGGTCGGCGTGGGCCCGCCGCGCCAGAACATCTGCTGGTACGCGGGTAGCTCGAGCTGGTTGAAGTCGGATTCGTTGAAGTACCCGGCGGCCTCCAGGACGACGACGTCCAGGCCTCGCTCGGCGAGCACGGCCGCCACCACGGCTCCGCCGGACCCCGAGCCGACGATGCAGACGTCCGCCTCGATCGCCTCCTCCGAGCCCTCCGGCTCGTGGATCCGGAGCGGCTTCTCGATCTGCGGCGGTGCGGAGATCGGCCCCGGATACCGGAAGGCCTCCCAGTTCGGGTTCTTGCCCGTCTGCGGGTCCGGCGCGCCGTAGTGGAGGAAGAGGGTCATCCCGATCAGGGCCGCGACTCCCGCCGCCGCCCGTGGATCGGAGAGCGCCGTGTTCCGCAGGATCTGCTCGCGGGACTCCTGCGAAGGAGCGCGCGTGATCCCCTGGCCGCCGAGCGCGTCGATCAGCTGCAGGAGCCCGCCGCGCAGCTCAGGGTCCGGGATCTCCGAGATCAGCATCCCCGCGCCCATGTCCACCCCGATGTCGCTCGCCTTGCGCCCCCAGAGACCGTGCGGATCGCGATCGCGCGGCAGCGAGGGCACGACCGTGTCGCACACCGCTGTCAGGACGGCGCGCTGGGAGTCGCTCAGCACGATGCCCGCTTCCTCTCCGGGACCCATCGGCCACCCACTTTACCCGGGACTGGCCGGCTGGCCAGTCCCGGATAGCCCGCGGCTCCGGGCCACGACCAGCAGAGCGAGCCCGCAACCGGCGGCACCGGCCGCGAAGGCCGGGCCCGCGCCGTGGTGCTGCGCGAGGGCTCCGGTCAGCGCCGCCCCCACCCCGCTGCCGATCGCACTCGAGGTCGAGGACCAGCCGAAGGCCTCGGCGAGCAGGCGAGGCGAGGCGAGGTCGAGCAGCAGGATCAGGGTGGTGAGGACCGGCGTCAGGAAGATCCCCAGGACGAGCAGGATGGCGCCGGCGAGGACAAGGCTCTTCACAGGGACGAGCAGCGCAAAGCCGACGACGGCTACAGCGAGCAGTACGAGGAGCCGGGCCCGCGCCGACCACGGCCACCGCTGCCCCCCGTAGACCAGGGCGCCGGCGATCCCGCCGACCGAGGTGAGCGCGAGCAGGAACCCGGCGGCCGAGGGATGGCCCTCGGAGGTCGCGAGAGCGGGAACGCCGATCTCGATCCCGCCGAGCGCGATCCCGAAGAGCAACTCGAGAACCAGGACCCGACGCACCCCGCGTTCCCTCAGCGGACTGCCCCCCCGATCCTCCGGCGAACGTCCGAGGCCAGGCGGCACTGAGAGCCCAAGCCAGGCCAGACCGGTGCCGGATGTCACCGCGACGACGAGCAGCGCGGCGGACGGCGATGCGACCCCGGTCAGGACACCCACCAACAGCGGCCCCGTGAGGATCGACCCCTCCTGGATCGCCCCGATGACGCTGTAGATGGCGGTTCGATCTTCGGCAGCGAAGCCCGACCAGACGAGGCGCTGGGTCTGCGAGACCGGCGGTAGGCCCAGTCCGGCGACCAACGACATGGCGACCACCGCGATGCCGGCGAGATCGGAGCGAATCAGCGGGGCGAGCGCGAGCAGCGCAGCGGCGTGTCCGACCGCGATCAACGGCAACACCCTCCGTGGCCCCTGGGTGTCGATCAGCCGGCCCTGGATCGGTCGGGCGATCGCCGCCCCGATCACAAACCCGGCCGCCGCCGCTCCCGCCAAACCGAGCGACCCGCGTTGCTGCTGGATCAGCAGGATCAGCGCGAGCACTGCGCCGCCCTGACTCAGCTGCGCCAGGAACCCGGACAGCGCCTGGGCCCTGAAACGGGAGTCGGCCAGAAGGGGTCTGTAGAGGGCGAGGTCCGGCAAACCGGGCCTCAAGCTACTTGCGCCGCGGCTCGGCCTTACGTGAGCACGAAGTAGTCGCGGTGCACGGCCTCCTCCGAGGCGTGCGGGATCAGCTCGCGGACCTTGTCAGTGCGTAGCCCCTTGATCCGGCGCAGCTCGCCGGCCGAGTAGTTCACGATCCCCTTGCCGATCGTCTGGCCGTCGGCGGTGACCTCGACGGCGTCACCCGCCTCGAACTCGCCCTCCACCTCCGTGATCCCGACGGGCAGGAGGCTGCTGCCGCTCTCGCGCAGGACCCGCGCCGCGCCGTCGTCAACCCTGAGCGTCCCGTGGCTCGGCTTCGCGTAGCGGAGCCAGAGCTTGAAGCTCGAGGCGCGCTCGCGGTGAGGATCGAAGCGGGTCCCTGTGTGCTCGCCGGCCGCCGCCGCGAGCAGCGTTCCGTCGGCGGTGCCCTCACAGATCACCGCCGCGATCCCGGATGCCCCGGCCATGCCGGCCGCGGCGACCTTGCTGCGCATCCCGCCCAGGCCGAAGGGTGAGGTGTGCTCGCCGATCTCGTAGCCGGCGAGCTCAGCCTCATCCGCCACCTGCGTCACCAACTCGGCGTCCGGGCTGCGGCGCGGATCCTTCGTGTAGAGCCCGGCCTGGTCAGTGAGCAGAACGAGCAGCCTCGCCTCGAGCATGATCGCGACCTGTGCCGCGAGGAAGTCGTTGTCACCGAAGGTGATCTCGTCGGTGGCGGTGGTGTCGTTCTCGTTCACCACGGGCACGACGCGCCACTCGAGCAGCCGTCTGAGCGTTCGCCGGGCGTTGAGATAGTTGGTCCGCAGCTGCAGGTCCGAGGCCGTGAGCAGCACCTGAGCGGCGCGCACCTCCCCCGCCGCGAGCCGCTCCTCGTACGCGCGGAAGAGGCTCCCCTGCCCGATGGCGGATGCCGCCTGGAGCTCGTCGATCGCAGACGGGCGGCGGCCCAGCTCGAGCACACGCATGCCCCGTGCGATCGCGCCCGAGGTGATCATCACCACGTTCTCGCCGCCGCGGTGCAGCTCGGCGACCTGAGCGCAGACGCGGTCCAGGACGTGGGTCCGGAGCGCACCGTCCCCCCCAGCGACGATGGAGGAGCCGAGTTTGGCCACGACGGTCATCGCGGCGGAGTGTAGGTACGGCCATGTCGGCGTCGCGGGCGTATGCTCGCCTCATGGCGGAATTCAGAACCGTGCGTGTTGCCGCGGTTCAGGCGACACCGGTCATCCTCGACGCCGACGCAACCGTCCAGAAGGCGGTCCGCCTGCTCGGAGAAGCGGCTGCGGACGGCGCGGACCTGGCAGTCCTGCCCGAGACCTTCGTCCCCCTCTACCCCTCAGGAGGCTGGGGCAAGGCCGCGGCCTCCTTCGAGGGCTTCGACGAGCTCTGGGAACGCCTCTGGGGAAACTCGGTGGAGGTTCCCGGGCCACTCGTCGACGAACTCGCGGCGGCCTGCCGAGACTACGAGATCCATTGCGCGATAGGGGTGAACGAGCGTGAGCTCGAGCGCCCCGGCACGCTCTACAACGCGCTCCTGCTGATCGGCCCGGAGGGTCTGATCTCGAAGCACCGCAAGCTGATGCCAACGCATCACGAGCGGCTCTTCCACGGAATCGGCGCCGGCGGGGACCTGGGCGCGGTGGATACGCCGCTCGGGAAGGTCGGCGGGCTGATCTGCTGGGAGAACCGGATGCCGCTGGCTCGCTACGCCGTCTATCGGTCGGGACCGCAGATCTGGCTCGCCCCCACGGCGGATGACAGCGACGGCTGGCTCGCGAGCATGCGCCACGTCGCGATCGAGTCCGGCGCGTACGTGGTCTCTGTGCCTCAGTACATCCCGCGCTCGGCGTTCCCGGAGGACTTTCCCGCGAAGCTCCCCGACTACGAGGTCTTCGGACGGGGCGGGGCGGCAATCATCGAACCCAGCGAGGGAGACGTCATCGCCGGTCCGCTGTACGACCAGGAGGGGATCCTCACCGCGGACTGCGACCTGCGCAAGGGACTGCACGCCAAGCGCTGGTTCGATTCCGTCGGCCACTACAGCCGCGAGGACGTGCTGATGCCGGAAATCGCCCCCCAGCCGCGGACGCCGCCGGCTCCCGATCAGGACGGATCGAGCTCGAACCCGACCTCTCCGACCACGACCTCGTCGCCGGGCTCGAACCCGGCACGCTGAAGCTCCGCGATCACGCCGATCTCCCGCAGCCGACCCTCGAGGTAATCCAGAGCCTCAGGGTTGTCGAGGTCATGCCGCGCCATCAACAGCTCGATCCCGCGCCCGGTGACCCTGAACCGGCCGTCGCCCTGGGGGATGACCTCGAAGCCCTCCTCCTCCCCCGGCCGATAGACGCGGTGCTCGGCCTCGAAATCCTCGCGAGCGGCCGGGGCGACCTCCTCGGGAAGCGCCGCGAAGATCGTGCGGACGAGCTCGTCGAGGCCGGCGCCCGTCGCGGATGAGATCCCGAGGACCTCAGCTGCATCCGAGGCATACCGGTCACGCCATGCGGCGACCAGCCGCTCGGCCTCCCCCTGCGGGATCAGGTCGACCTTCGAGATGGCGATGATCTCCGGCAGCGAAACGAGGCCCGCGCCGTATCCGGCGAGCTCCCCGCGGACCGCTCCGTAGTTCGACTCGGGGTCCCCCTCCGTCGGCGCCACCTCGACCAGGTGGACGAGCAGGCGGCACCGCTCGAGGTGCGCGAGGAACTCGTGTCCGAGGCCGGCACCCTCCGCCGCCCCCTCGATCAGACCCGGGATGTCCGCGATCACGAGCTGCCTGTCATCGAGCTCGATCGCCCCGAGGTTCGGTTCGACGGTGGTGAACGGGTAGTCGGCCACCTTCGGATCCGCCCTGGTCAGCCGCGCGAGCAGCGAGGACTTGCCCGCGTTCGGCAGTCCCACCAGTCCGACGTCCGCGAGCAACTTGAGCCGCAGCTCGATCTCCCCCGACTCCCCCTCGAGCCCGCGCTCGGCGAAGCGGGGCGCCTGCCGGGTAGAGGTCGCGAAGCGCTTGTTCCCGTGGCCGCCCGAACCGCCGCGGGCGAGCACCACCCGCTGCCCGTCCGCCAGCAGCTCGGCCTCCGAGCCGTCCAGGCCCAGGACCACCGTCCCCGGCGGCACCGCGATCACCCGGTCCTCGCCGCGCTCCCCATGCTGTCGCTTGCCCTTGCCGTGGCGACCTCGTCCGGCGCGGAAGTGGCGGCTGCGCCCGAGCGAGGAGAGGTCGCGCCGCTGCGCGTCGCAGACAAGCACCACATCGCCGCCGCGCCCGCCGTCGCCGCCGTCCGGCCCGCCGCGGGGCACGTGCGCCTCCCGCCGGAAGCTGACCACGCCGTTGCCGCCGCGGCCGCCCTCCACGTAGATCTTGGCTCGATCGAAGAGCATCTCGGCGACGTTAGCTCGCGGCGGTCGGGCGCTGCCGCTAACCCGCCTCAGGCGCCGGGCCGCGCCCTCCGCGGCAACCAGCGCCGCCAGCGCCCGGGCGCCGGTGCCTCGGCCTCGCGCGGGCGAGATCCAGCGCGGTGGTCGCGGGGATGGACGCGACGGACGGATTGCTGCGAGGCAGATCCCCGACCTTCCGGGCCGGCGCATCACGAGATCGAACCTAACACGGCGGGGCGCCGCCGATGCCAGGGTTTTCCCGCGGCGCTACTCGCCGGCGACGACGGAGATCGTCCGGCCGCGACGGCCGGTCGAGAACTGCACCACGCCGGGCCGGGTGGCAAAGATCGTGTGATCCCGCCCGATGCCGACGCCGTCGCCCGGTCGGAAGCGGGTGCCGCGCTGGCGGACGATGATCTCGCCGCCGCTCACGTTCTGTCCCGCGAACACTTTGACTCCCAGGTACTTCGGGTTGGAGTCGCGCCCATTGCGGCTCGAGCCGAGCCCCTTCTTATGAGCCATCGCTCTGCTCCTTCTTGGCCGTGGAAGCCGGCTTCTTGGCGGCCGGCTTCCGCGAAAGCATCTTCACGTCGGTGATCTCGAGGCGGGTGAGCTCCGAGCGGTGACCGGCGCGGCGGCGGTAGCCCTTCTTCGGCCGGTACTTGAACACCCTGATCTTGGGTCCCCGCTCGTGCCCGGCGACCTTGGCCTCGACCTTGACCTTCTCGAGGTCCTCGCCCAGCACCATCTCCTTGTCGCGGAAGGCGACCGGGCGCAGGTCGACCTTGTCGCCCTCCTTCGCCGACAGGCGGTCGACGAGCAGGGTCGAGCCCTTCTCGACGCGGTACTGCTTGCCGCCTGTCTCGATCACTGCGTAGCTGGCCATGGTTCCTTCAGTTCTTGCTGGCTCGCGGGCGCCGCCTGCCGCCTCGGGAGCCGCGACGCCTGCGTCCTCCGGAGGCCGAGGATTCTAGCTTCTCGCCGCCGTCCCCATTGGCGCCCGCCTGCACCACGTTTCCCTCGCTGTCGAGCAGGGCCGCGGTGGCCGCCGAGCGGCCGACGCTCTCGATCCGCACCATCCGCTGCTCGCCTACGTGGGGTCCGGCCCCGGTCACGCTGACGATGTAGGAGTCGACCCGCGCGACGGCGTCGTCGACGTTGTACATGTGCGGCTCCTCGATCGAGACGAGGACCTCCTCGCCGACCTGGAACGGCAGCGCGCGTTGCTCGATCTCTTCGCGGTCACCGGTCTCGACGACGTTGAACGTGTCGAGCGGCAGGGGCTCCCCGCCCTCGAAGTGGAACCGCTTGCCGGTCTCCTCCTCGAGTTCCGTGAGACCTGAATCGGGGCGCAGCAGCTCCGCCGCGACTCTCGGGTTGACCCGGATCAGGTAGGCGCCGGGTTTCGGGTCATCCTCGACGACCTCCTGGAGCTTCCGGACGATCTGGATCGCCATCGTCTCCTCGGATGCGACTACGCCCTCGCCACCGCAGGTCGGGCAGGTCTTGGTGAGAATCTCCCGGACCCCGTCGGTGACGTTCTGCCTCGTCATCTCCACCAGCCCGAGGGGGGAGACCTCGACCACGTAGGTCTTGGTGCGGTCCTCGTCGAGCGCCGAGCGCAGCGTCTTCAGCACCTGGTCGCGGTTTCGTGACCTCGCCATGTCGATGAAGTCGATGACGATGATCCCCCCGATGTCGCGCATCCGCAGCTGGCGGACGACCTCCTGGGCGGCCTCGACGTTCACCTTGGTGATCGTGTCCTCGAGCCGGCCCTTCCCCCTACCGGTGAAGCTGCCGGTGTTGATGTCGATGACCGTCAGCGCCTCGGCGTAATCGATCATCAGGTAGCCGCCGGAGGGCAGGTCGACGCGGCGTGAGAGCACCGAGTCGAACGCCTCCTCCACGCCCCACTTCTCGAACAGCGGCTGCTTCTCCTTGTAGAGCTCGACGCGGTCGGCGAGCTCGGGCGCCGTGCGCTGCAGGAACTTGGTGACGCGTTCGTACTGCTTGTCGTCGTCGAGGATCGCGCTCTCGAATTCCTCGACGAGGACATCGCGGACGACGCGAATCGAGAGATCGGCCTCCTGGAAGACCATCTGGCCCGCATCGGACCTCTCGGCCCGCTCGGTTACCACCTCGTTGAGGCGGTGCAGGTAGGCGATCTCGCGTACGAAGTCCTCCTTCTTGGCGCCCTGCGCGGCGGTGCGGACGATCACCCCGCCGTCGCCGATGTCCACCTTCTCGATCAGCTTGCGGAGCCGCTGTCGCTCGCCATCGGGCAGGCGCTTCGAAACGCCGATACCACCGCCCTGCGGCATGTAGACCAGGTAGCGGCCCGCGATCGAGAGCTGCATCGAGAGGCGCGCGCCCTTGGTCTTCAGCGGGTCCTTGACGACCTGGACGATGATCTCCTGGCCGGGCTTGATCAGCTCGTCGATCCGCCGGCCTCGGCCGCGGCCCCGCTTGGGGACGGCCTGACCGCCGGGCAAGACGATCTCGTCGACGTGCAGGAAGCCGTTTCGCTCCAGGCCGATGTCGACGAAAGCGGCCTCCATCCCGGGCAGGACGTTGTCGACCTTGCCCTTGTAGATGTTGCCGACGATCGAGCGGCGGCCGCGGCGCTCCACGTAGAGCTCCGCCACCTTCCACTCGTCGCTC